>Ga0315905_10002781_pt1 | contig 18276 bp, 21 predicted proteins | sample LakEriMetagenome_5_FD_203522 | JGI IMG/M metagenome (GOLD analysis project Ga0315905, IMG submission 203522) | Freshwater fungal communities from buoy surface, Lake Erie, Ohio, United States - Buoy 4 MA121 | ecosystem: Environmental > Aquatic > Freshwater > Lake | place: USA: Lake Erie, Ohio... | reverse complement strand
GTGTGGCACCTCAATTCGATTTTCGGACTTTTTCAGCAAGCCCTAATTATTAAATTGTGTCCAAATGCCGATTCGTTTATCTCGACCACCAGTGACAAAAACTTTCCCATTAAGTGAGAGATCGCAACTTAAGATTGCATCCTGATGTTGACCCATTGTCTTCGCAGAAAGACTCTCTAAATCCCAGAGTTTGACTGTTCCGTCCCAACTAACACTGAACAAACTTTTTGAATCTGGTAGAAATTTTATCCCAGATACTAATTCTTTATGCTCTCGTAATTCGTTTTCTTTTTCACCTGTTTCTAAGTTCCAAATAGTGATTTCGTGGTTAAACCCCCCAATCGCCAGTAATCGCCCATCGTGACTAATATCTAATGAGGATGTGCTGCTATTAACTGGAATAGAGCGCAGTAATTTTCCATCAGTTAAACGTCTGAGACGAATATTGTTATCTAAACTGGCAATCACAACAAATTGATTATCAGGACTAATTTGTAAACCTGTAATTTCTGAAGCAAAACCAGAAAGGCTTAAAGGTTCAATTCTTTTGCTTAAAAACCAAATTTTTATTGTTTTATCTACGCCACCGCTGACTAAGGTTTCGCCGTCACGACTGAGGGCTAAAGCTGTAACGGCTTGACTATGTTGGTGTTTAGGACTTCCCAATAAAGTCGATTTTGAATTACTCAGAAAATTAATGCGAATTTGATGATCATTTCCTGCACTGTAAATACGTTGCTGATCAATACTAAAAATTATGGCGCGAACTTTTTTATTATGTCCTTGGTAGCTAGTGACGTGTTTTTTTTGTTGCTGATCCCATACATATATTTTATGACTTTCATATCCGGCTGCAATTGATTTTCCAGAAGAATTGATTGAAACTGCCGTGACAATATCGGCATTACTAATGAATTTTAATTGCCAAATTTTGTCATGAGCTTTGGAAGCTCTAGCCTGCGATGAGTCGCTCCTTGATTTACCAGAAACACTATCGCTTGAGTCATCAAAGGGGGATTGAGATGCAGATTTTTTTACATCACTAGATACATTATTTTGTGCTTTAGGTGCAGAAGTTTTTTGGGTTTTAAATGGGTCACCAAGCTTAATCTCTTTGATCTTTTTGAAATCGATTTGGGCACGCTGAACAAACCCCATTTTTTCCAATAAAAATCCTCGATATTGATAAGCTTTTAGGTAACTATCATCAAAATGAATAGCTTGTGTAAAGGCATCTATTGCCTCTTTTTCTTCTCCTGCTTCAGCTCTTTCCACTCCAAGATTATAATAAAAATCTGGAGAAACTTGCTCAACTTTTATGCCTGATTTTTGGGTTTTTAAATTATCAAAATCGTTATCTTCGTTACCTTGGATATATTCTGAAAGTATTTGATAAGCTTCATTGATTTGTCTGAATTTTTCTGTTGCTTGTTTTTGAGCAATCAAGTCCCCTTGGTGTCGATCAGGATGCCACTCTTTAGCTAGCGTTCGATAAGCTTTCTTGATTTCTGTTGCAGACGCATTAACGGATAAGCCAAGAATTTTTAAATATTTTTCCATAACGTCTTTTTTCGAGAAATCAGCTAATCATCATATTAAGATACTTTATCTTCATAGTATAGTGTGAAGAAGTTGGATTGATGGTGATAAAAATCACATCAAATAATTCCGATACTTTTAATTGGCTAAACTCAACAACGACTCCGGCTTGTGGGTTTTGACGAGATGACAAAAATGGGCGATCGGGGGAATAGTTAGGCGATCAGTTGTAGTCACCAATACAACCTGGCGGAACAATTGTACTGGTTTTTTGCCATTGTTGTGGAAATCTGGGGGCAACGGGGCGATCGCCCGCACGGCGAGACTGGGATCTTGACGGGCTTCCAATAATGCCGTTTGGGGTAACAGAGCAATAATATTACCCCGACGAACCACCCCTCGAAACGCATCTAACGTATTTAACTCCATCACCACCTTACAATCCTGTTGTTGTTGGGTAAACCAATCTTGCACTAACCGTTGCATTCCATAGCCATCTTTAAAAATCACTTGGGGGTAGGGCAACAAACTTTCCCAGGGAAGGATTTGATATTGGGTCAAAGGATGATCTGCCGCCATTAACACTTCAATCGGTTCTTCGTAGAGCAATTCCACCGTTAAATCTAAACTACTGGTCAAGTAGCGATTATTCATCACCACCGCAATGTCCACCAGTCCATCCCGTAAGACTTTTAAAGCGCGATCGCTCCCTAGGGCCGTCACCCGTAATTGCACTTCGGGGTAGTCATGACAAAATTGTTGCAGCACCGGGGGGAGGAAATGGGAGCAGACGGAATGAATGGCCGCAACGCAAAGTTCGGGTTGTTTTCCTGCTTGTAAATCACTAATTTCCTGGCTGGCCGCCTGCCATTCTTGGCAAATACGACGGGCGCGGGGTAAGAGTTTTTCGCCTGCTAACGTAAGCTTTGCCTGGGCAGTGCGATGAAATAGGGGCATTCCTACTGCAACTTCAAGGGCTTGGATCTGCCGACTCACGGTGGATTGGGTAATGCCAAACTGTCGGGCAGCTTGGCCAAAATTGCCGCTTTCAGCGACGGCTAAAAACGCTTGTAATTGCTCAATGCGCATGAAGTCCCTAGGTTTTTCCCGTCGGTCAAAGTTTTCTGACCATAACCAATTTTGCAGGGGGCATTGGTAGAAATTGATACCAAATTTTGGGAATAAGCCTTGAACCTTGGGGACTTCGATCAATTGTGTCGATATTCTAGGCGGTACACCGAGGCAGAATTTAGATGATCACCCGCCGTACAGCACTGCGTCGTAAATAACAATGAAATACTTACCGCCAATACCGATTGACCATTGATCTTCTGCATAACCCCAATCCAGTTTGCTACTGGCATTACTGGTGATTTTGCAATTTTTCAAGTTGCCATAGGGACAGTTTTTAAACTCGTATTGAATTTCTTTGCCATTGGGAAAGGTCGCAAACACCGTGCCTGATGCGTTCTTTTTCCGAATTACCGCCGCAGGACATTGTTGATCGTGTTTGGCATTATTAATGGAACAGGGTAGAGACGTGGTGGCTGTATATTTTTTTCCGGCTTGCCCGGCGTAGGGATCTTTGCTGGCCGCAAGATAGGGGGAATTTAGACTCGAATTTGGATTGGGTTGCGGTTGAATTTTGTCTGAAGCAATGGCGTGGCTGATATTCGCGGAAATGGCGATCGCCAAACCACCGATCAGCACCGAACCTAAATTGATGACGGTTTTTGAGTGAAACATCATTAAAAAAATGACAACAAAATATTAAAGGATTAATTTCGCTATTCGACAGTGACGAGGAGAGTCTTGTGTTAGTTTTTTAAGCATAGCCCCATTGATGATCACCGTTATGACCTCAACCACTCCAGAAATCGAAGCCCTGGCTGCTGAGCTAGGGGAGCAAATTTATATTGATGTGGCGAAATGGCATTTATTTTTAGCGGAAGCCCATTTGCATATCCCCTTGGCTGAACGGGTTTACCCTCTACTTGAAAGTGATAATCTCCGCCGCAGTGGCGTGGAAGCCATTTTACAACAGTTATCCGTGGCCATTGGCGGGGGCAAAGTTGAAATTTCCTTGCTGGATGCTATTCCTATGCCCATTATCGATCGCCTGATGATGGTTTTAGAAGATTATCAGAGCCAAAAATTTTAAGCAGGAATTATGACCACAACGCCAATCAATACCAGTTCCCGCACCGATCTCGCCCCCAGTTTTGTCATTCCTTTGGTGATTATTACCGCCTCCATTCCCCTTCTTTGGGTGAATCTCTGGCTCAGTTTGGCGATCGCCCTCTTTGGGGTATTTTTATTAATTCAGACTGTCCTAATCAAACTCAGTTTTACCGAAACCAGCCTAGAAGTCTACCGATCCAGCACCCTAATCCGCTCCTTTCCCTACGCAGAATGGCAAAACTGGCGAATCTTTTGGGAACCCGTTCCCATTTTGTTTTATTTTAAAGAGGTCAAGAGCATCCATTTTTTGCCGATTATCTTTGACCCCAGCACCCTCAAAGCGTGTCTTGAACAACATTGTCCCCTTCAGAATTTGCGTCCGGAATGACCTCAGAATTCCCCCCGAATCAGCCCGAAGAATCCTTGTCTCCGCCGCCGACCCCGACTTCAGACCTGCATCCTGACGATCAAATTGCTGCGACCCTAGAACTGTCTGAAACTTCGGCACAGGAAACAGAAGCCATCTTGGATCAACCCGATCAGCCTGATGCGCCGCTGCCTGTCCTGGACGCAGACTGGGAGCAAACCTTTGAAGACCCCTCAGACCCAGAACCCATTACGCCGTTAACTGCTGCCCTGGGCGCATTCAGCATTGAAGAAGTGGTTGCGCAAAAATTGGCTCTCCAACAGGAAGTTGAAACGTTGCAAGCCGAAAAAGCCCAATGGTACGCTCAGCAACTCCAGCAAGTGCAAACCGGCATTCAACAATTGGTCAGGGAAGGCACCAAAGAATTAGAGCAACGTAAAGCCGCCCTCGAAAAGGAAATTGATAAATTAGAGCGTCGTCAAGAACGGATTCAACAGGAGATGCGGACGACCTTTGCCGGGGCATCCCAGGAGTTGGCAATCCGAGTTCAGGGCTTTAAGGAATATTTAGTTGGTAGTTTGCAAGATTTAGTCTCCGCTGCTGATCAGCTAGAACTGGGGGTGGGGGATAGTTGGGAATCCTCTGCTACCTACGGCGATTCGATTGTGGAAAATGCTGATACCGCCCCCCAAGTTACGTTTGGGGATCAAGGCATGGTCAGCCAAAAACGCCAAATTCAAGATTTATTAGAGCAATACCGCACCCGCCCGGATTACTACGGCCCGCCTTGGCAATTACGTCGTACCTTTGAACCCATTCATGCCCAACGGGTGGAAGACTGGTTTTTCAATCTGGGTGGCCGGGGGGCAATCAAAAGTTTAGACAGTCGCTTACAGAATATTTTGGTCGGTTCTGCCATCATTGCCATTTTGAATCAACTCTATGGTGATCGCAGTCGGGCCTTGATTTTGGCCGCCACCCCAGAACGCTTAGGGGAATGGCGACGGGGGTTACAGGACTGTTTAGGCATTTCCCGTAGTGACGTTGGCCCAGACCGGGGCATTGTCTTGTTTGAATCCCCCACAGCATTAGTGCAACGGGCAGAACGATTACAAGGTGATCGCCAAATGCCGTTGATTTTAATTGACGAGACGGAAGAGCAAATTGATTTAGCGCTGTTGCAATTTCCGTTACTGTTAGCCTTTGCCCCCAATGTCAGCCAGGGATCTTCGAGTTATTATTCAGGATTTTAAATAATTGGGTGGTGTTATTTATGTGGTGAAAGATCAACGAGAAATCGAGGATTTTATTTTGTGCCCCTGTTTTCACTAGTTGTCCAACATTCCCCCAAAAATCCCCCCCGGATCATCACATCCGACGTAGACAAACTCACAAAAAAACTCACAAAAAATCGATACCAACCAGCCGACCCAAAAATTCCTAATGGCGATCAACCGTGACAAACCGTTACCCTAACTCAGCCAAGAACTTTTTCAAATTAGCAATATTGACGATTACTTACCGAGAGAAACCACACGATTAAGTACATCATCAATGCGATAGGGACAGGTCAAGGGAAATTCCAAACCCGTTTCTTTAAATCCATCAGCTCGGGCAGTAGGATAAATTTTGGCTAGGGACTCATCAATCAGATAACGTTGCAAACTAGGGCTATCTTTTAAGTAAAGATTAATATTAGCTCTTTCTCGTTCAATCGTTCCTTGCCAACTACGAGAGCGTCGTTTGGGCTGATAATCCCACTTCAGTAAATGGTGCACGATCAACCGCAAACTACTCAACAAACGATCCCTTTCTCGCTTCGACAAATCCCGCACCTCCTCCACCAAATTTTCAATATCCAGTTCCGTAAACTTGCCTGATTCGAGTAAGTTAGCCATGGTTTCTGCCCATTGGCTGTAGTCTTGTTCGTATAATTGATCCATTTTAGCCTTGACCATCGGTATCTGTCATTGGATCCTAGCATGACCTATTGAGACGGTTATTCCTGGTAAAATCGATAATAATCTGATCAAATTTCTTCTTAATTTCCCAGCGACTCATCCCCGGCGCACTGTGTAAAAGGGAGACTCTTGAGGACAAGACGAGAGAGACGTTGTCGATAGATATTATTGAAGCGTTCAATCTGATTAGTTAGACCAGAATCTTTGCCAACAGGACGATGACGTTTAGAGGGAATAACCTTCTGATAAGACTGCCAAAAATCAGTGTAAGCAACAACACACTGCCGATAAACAAGGCAGGGTAAACGCATTTAAATTTTCAAACCTTTATTTAGCATGGGTTCTGGGATTTTGTAGAAATTATGACAATCTCTGAAAGCCTTGTCTAGCTTGCCTTTTGTACATTAGATGCGTAGCCCCTGACAGTAATGCGATGGGCTCTCGACCATTAAACGCTCGCTGTTTGTCACAATTGATTAAGAAGGTTTTTTCTTGTGCTACTATAGGGACTGATAGAGTAAGTATCGGTTGGCAGCATTTGTTTTTAGTATTAACGAGTTTTCGCGTTTTTCCATTGACAGTCTTTTCTCCGAAATCGTTCTCTACACATTCCTTTTTCATTTTTGGAGACAATCCATGTCGATCTACGTAGGTAACCTATCCTATGACGTTTCAGAAGCTGACCTGACGGCAGTATTTGCCGAGTATGGATCGGTGAAACGAGTTCAATTACCCACCGACCGCGAAACTGGCCGTATGCGCGGCTTTGGTTTCGTTGAGTTGAGTGCTGATGCCGAAGAAACCGCGGCGATCGAAGCCCTCGATGGTGCGGAATGGATGGGCCGTGACCTAAAAGTCAATAAAGCTAAGCCCCGTGAGAATAATCGTAATGATTCCTTCGGCGGCGGCCGTAAAAGCTACGGTGGTGGTGGCGGTAATCGCTACTAAGGTTATCTAACCTCATAATCAGCGATTCAATATCCCACTAGATCCTGGTGCTAGTCACTGGATCTGACAAGAGAGGCTCAGATTTCGGTCTGGGCTTTTCTTGTTGTTAGTATTGAAAGAGAACTGCTAATGGGATGGAGCCGAATTGATTTTCGCCGCCGGATAAAAGTGACTGGGATCAAGCCAACGTAAAATTTCCGATTGTAATCGCTGTAAATCCTGGGAAAGAGAGCTTTTTAACCATTGTCCCACCGCATCTAAGGGCGAAAATTCTGTGCCCGTTTCCCATTGAATCTCTTGACCCAGAGGCGTGAGGTGATTCCCTGGTAAAGGACAGTAGGTGACGAGATCGGCGGCTTGTTGATTTAAAATTGGGCGTAAACTCAGGGTTTGATCAATTTCATCATTGGAAAACTTAATTAACAAATTACGACGAATATCATAATGTCCCGCAATTAATTGATTAGTTTCCTCTGGCGACGGCGTAAATTCAAAACTCAAATCTACTTGCCAATTAAATTGTTTTAATTGTTTTTGCAACCCCATTAACCATTTATCGAGTTGCAGTTGGGCAAATTGCTCCCCAAAAGGAATGGCTTGTTTAACCGGGTAATTATTGTAGGCAATCAAAATATTGCCCGCCCGTTCAACGCCGTACAAACTCCCAATTAAAAGATGTAATTTACAGCCCATACTATGACCCAAACCATAGACTGGCAAAAAGCCGCTGGTGATCTCCTGATTGCGTTGTAGTCGCTCGATAATACTTTCAAAACGGTTTAGCACGGTTCTGGCGATCGCCGTATGGTCAAAAGTATTCAAAAAAGGAGTCGCCACCACCACGTAACCCGCTTTACCCAGTTCGGTTAATAACCAGCGATAGGCCACATTGGGTGCAGTCCCCACAAAAGCCCCGCCCAAAAAATGCACCACGGCGATCGGTTGGGGGGGCACTAAAACCAAGCTACCAGACATTTCGCGCCATTCCATCAGGACAATCCGCTCCCAAGCAAATGTAATCAGTCTTTGAAAGGTTGACGGCCTTATTGTAAGGGGATTTTGTTAGACGCTGTGGCAGGGGAACCAACTTGGCAAAATCCACCTTAGCCGCTACGGTGGGTTAAAATTATGCGGTGATTATGAGGACTGTCCGTAATGAAACCTGTGTCTGATTGCTGGTGTTTTCGTCCAACAAACCTAACCGTTGGGTTGAAATTGTTGGCTAACGCTAGTCTTTGGAGCCTTGTTTTTTGTCTATTGAGTGGTTTATCAGCCCAAGCCCTAGAACTCAGAGTCGCCATCCGCAAAGGGGTTTCCACGGTTAAAGTCGGCAGTTCTACCCCGGCTGTGGTTAAAAATAGCGGTGGCAAAACTATCGGAACGTTAGACTCCTTAGTTGCCCAGAATGCAACGGCATCGGGTCGCAGCATTGACCTCGGAGGGATGCAGGCTTCTCAAATTACCATTGAACCTAGTGGGGATGGCCGAATTTGGATCGGCGATCGCTGGTATCGGGGGGAAGTGCGGTTAATCCGGCAGGGGAGTGGGGTGACAGCGGTTAACTTAGTCAATTTAGAAGAATATCTATATAGTGTGGTCGGTTCTGAATCAGTTCCCTCTTGGCCCATCGAAGCCCTAAAAGCCCAAGCCGTCGCCGCCCGGAGCTACGCCATTTATCAAACCAGTAAAGAAAGTAACCGTTATTACGACCTCGACACCACCACCGCCACCCAGGTTTATAAAGGACTCAATAATGAGTATGTCAGCACGGTCGAAGCTGTTGAAAGCACAAAAGGCCAAGTGATGACCTACAGCGGCAAAGTGATTTTAGCGGCGTTCCACGCAGCGTCTGGGGGCCATACGGAAAATGTGGAAGATGTGTGGACTTCTCCCTTACCCTATTTACGGGGAGTGGTGGATTACGATCAAAGCTCGCCGGTTTTTCAATGGAATAAAACGTTGAGTGCCAAAGAAATCAGTCGTCAAATTGGTGGGGTTGGTACTGTGACGAGTATGACGCCGGTCAAAATAACCCCCCGGGGACGGGTAGCCACCATCCGCATTTCAGGCACAGGGGGCAGTAAAAATTTAACGGGTAGTCAAGTCCGAAATGCCCTTAAGCTCCGCAGCACCCTCTTTACGGTGTCGAACAGTGGGGGAACCTTTACCATTTTGGGACGGGGATCGGGGCATGGTATTGGTTTGAGTCAGTGGGGAGCCTATGGTCTAGCGCAAAAGAACACGCCCTATAGTCAAATTTTGGCTCACTATTATCAGAATGCGGCGCTTACCCAACTTGATCGCTAAGAAAATTTAGCCTAACCCCTACACCATGACGAACCTTGCTCCTCTGTCGGCGATCGCCAGTCCCTCCCAAGTTTCCCCCACAGCAGATCATTTAGCGGTGATCTTACATGGTTGGGGGGCGAATGCTCAGGATTTATATCCCCTTGGTGCGGCGTTAAATTTACCCAATTATCACTATTTATTTGTTAATGCCCCTTTTCCCCATCCCCAAATCCCCCAAGGACGAGCTTGGTATAACCTCGAAAGTCCGAACTTTGATGGTTTAGCGGAATCACGTCAGGCCTTGCAGGATTATTTATTGACATTGGCAACCCGAACCCAAATTCCCCTCGCAAATACAGTCCTAGGGGGCTTTTCCCAAGGAGGAGCAATGAGCCTGGATGTGGGCTTAACCCTACCTATTGCAGGAATTTTTGCCCTCAGTGGCTATCTGCATTTCCAGCCAGAGTCCAGTGATTTATCACCGCCACCGATTTTTATGACCCATGGAACCCAGGATCAAGTTGTGCCGATCGCCATGGCCCGCCAGGCCCAGGAAGCATTGAAGAGTGTAGGCGCAACGGTGGAATATCAAGAATTTGCCATGGGCCACGAAATTCCTCCCCCAGTTTTAGGGCGTTTGCAACAGTTTTTAAAAGGAATTGCCAGTCCCCCGGTCTAAAATTGGGCTAAAGGGAAAAAGTCGCTTAGGATTGGGGAAGACTGACCCTGTTATTAACGTTGGGGGTTGTAAACCATGAATTATCGCGTTGTTCTTCTTAGTGGCGTTGTCAGCGCCCTCATCGGGTCTGTGTTTGGCTGGGGCATGGGACAAATTGCCCTACGTCAAAACAATAATCAAATGAATAGTTATGTCAGTCAACCCTACCGACTGCTCTATGGACGACGCTTAATCTGGATAGGGGCGATCGCCGGCTTTGCAATGGGGGCGGGGGAAGCCTGTGTTTTAGGACAGAAACATCAGCGAGATAAACGGAGCCAAAAATAATCCTGGGATGCTAACCCCTATGGCGATCGCCGTTTCAGCGCAGATTAACCTGTTTTTTGAGAAATTTAATTTCTGCTGGGGTTAAAAATCGAAATTGACCACTACTTAAGGTTTTGCCCCGCTCATTGAGTTTTAACGGGCCAATGCTACGGCGATTCAGTTTGAGTACCACAAAACCCAAGTCTTCGGCGAGACGGCGGATTTGGCGATTGCGGCCTTCGGTGAGGGTAATTAACAAATGAGTTTGATCACGGGTTTCTTCCAAAATTTCCAAGGTTGCCGGTAGGGTTTTTTGTCCATCTAAATCCATCCCCGATCGCCATTGTTCCAAATCTTCATCACTGGGATGCCCTTCGAGCCAAACATCATAGGTTTTAGGCAAATGATAACGGGGATGGGTCAAACGCAGGGTTAATTCCCCATCATTGGTGAGCAGCAACGCCCCAGTGGAATTACGGTCTAAACGCCCCACCGGATGGAGTCCTTTACCCTGTTGCAAATCACTAGGCAATAGATCCAACACCGTTTTGCGCCCCCTGGGATCTTCACAGGTGGATAACACATCCTTGGGTTTATTTAACAGTAAATACAAATTACGGGGGCGATTGATGGCTTTAATCGGTTTACCATCCACCAAGAGGCGGTCGTGGGCAGGATCAGCTTTGTCCCCTAGTTGGGCGGGTTTGCCATTCAGAGTAACGCGACCCGCCATAATTAAATCTTCGGCGTGGCGACGGGAAGCAATCCCCCATTGGGACAATAATTTTTGAATGCGTTCAGACATAGGTAATTACGAAAGGAAAGGCCTGTGGATAAGGAAAAATGAACTAAGGGGTAGGACAAAGTTAAGTTAATTTATTTTTTCTTGTTGCCAAATAATGTGCCAAAAAATCCACCCTGGCTTGACTTTCCATCACCTGAATTAGTATTTGAATTAGTTTCTTTGTCCAACTCTTTTTTGGCAATGACCACCCTCGGATCGGTGGGATCTAGTTCGCCAGCCGTTTTGATATGAACTTTTGCCATGGTCAACATCTTATTTTTTAAGTAGGCCATGCCTAACAAAAAATGGGCTTGGGCATTTTTGGGATTAAGTTGAAGGGCAGATCTCAATTCGGAAATAGCCTGGTCATAATTATGACGGTCATAATCTTCTTGGGCTCGGCGTAAACTTTTCTCGAAAGGAGAAATTGATTCGGCTACTTCCGGGGCAGGGACAGGCGAGGGGCTAGCAGATGGGGGGGAGGGGGATGCCGATCGCCGGGGGGAAGGAGAAGGATCGACGACAGTTTCTCTAGGTTGAATGACCGTGGCGGCGTTAAGATTAGCCCTGGGGTTAGCGGGGGTGACATTGCTTTTCCCCAGCAAAAAAATCAAATTATATTCACTAATCTGGGCAATTTTTGGAAAAACCGTTGAAAAATCTTGATATAAATCTTTGCTTAGGGGAGCCAGAATTTTTCGATAAACCAATTCTAAATTTTGCTTCGCCCCCTGTAGCTGTTGAGACTCGGGGTTAGTGAAAATCAACTTTTCGCCACCGATCAAATTCCGAGCCGTCTGACTGGCGATCAATAAATGTTCTGTTCGCGACGCTTCCCGTGAAAGTATTTCATAGGCGGGATTCACAAATTTGGAAAATAATTTTGACGCCTGGGACTGTTCTGAGGTGGATACGGCTCTAGAGGTATCGGGATGCAGTCGGAAAGCGATTTTGAGATAACTTTGCCGAATTTGTTGGGGCGTGGCATCCAACGGACAGCCCAAAATGGCGTAGTAATCCACTACATCATATTTAAATAAGCCTTGTTGGATGGGAAAGATACTCATAAAGAGGGGAAACGGGGGACTTTCAACCTATATTTGTTCATTATTCCCCATAAGTCGTTGAATTTTTGACGATTGTTAGAAACGTTCATCGGACGATGTGTGACTTAGACCAATTTAAACTGAATCTGGCCTAGGGGGATTATGTTTTAGCTGTATACCGTTGGAACCAGTCTTGGGATTGGGCCAAGGCTTGACTGAGAGCCGTGTGTATTTTGCCGTTAGTCGCTAAGATTCTCCCTGAATTGAAATCCAAGGGGCTACCGTCATAGGCTGAAAGCTGTCCTCCGGCCTCTTCTAGGATAACGACTCCTGCACTGATATCCCAAGGTTTGATGCCCCGTTCCCAGTAACCATCCAACCGACCACAGGCCACATCTGTTAGGTCGATCGCCGCTGAACCACTCCGACGCACCCCCTGGGTCAAATGGGTGAGATGACAAAATTCCGCATAGTTATTATCTAACGTTTCCCGGCGATCGTAGGCAAAGCCAGAGACCAATAAACTTTTAGTCAGATCCATCGTCTGGGAAACTTGGATGGGTTGACGGTTGAGGGTGGCCCCGAGGCCAGTGGCGGCGCGAAAGAGTTCATGGCGGAAGGGATTGTAAATGACACCGATCGCCGGAATGCCATGGATTAACAGCGCAATCGAGACACAGGCAACGGGATAACTGTGGGCGAAATTAGTTGTACCATCCAACGGATCGATCGCCCAACAATAGGGATTATCTTTATTCCCCAACTGTCCCGACTCTTCGGCGAGGATGGCATGATCCGGGCAATGACGTTTCAGGATTGCAAGAATCACCGCTTCTGCTTGGCGATCGGCCTCTGTGACCAAATCACCGGCATAGCCTTTTTCTTGAATTTGTTGCACATTTCCCCAGAGGGATTCAAGAATTGCGCCAGCGGCTAAAGCGGCTTCCGTGGCAATTTCTAGGTAAGTTTGTCGCTCACATTGGGATTGATCAAGCATGACTGGGGAAGCTATGGCCATTTAAAAAATAAAAAAGTAGTGTGATTCCTACAGAAACAGAGAATCAGTTTTTCTCAATCTAGGGGGCAAGACAGAGGGGTCAATAGGAATCAATGAGCAATCCGAAACGGCATGTCCCCCTAATCATCATCAAGGGGAAGCCCTAACCGTACCCGACCCCCATCAAAGTAACGGCCAAATTGCAACTCATAGACTTCATCTTCATCTTGGGTTTCCACTTCCAAATCCGAGCGGGCATAGCTGACACAGAGCAGAGCATAACCTTGTTTCTGTAATTCCGGCGATAATCCCATCGCTTCGGGTTGATAAATTTCCCCGGCAAGTACCTTGACTGCACAGGCCGTACAAGCACCATTACGACAGGAAAAAGGCAATTCATAGCCCTGCTCTTCGGCTTGATGCAGAACATAACGATCATCCTCAACAATGACCGTATAGTCTTGGTGGGTTTGGCGATGATGAATGAGGACACGATGGGAACAAGTCATTGGTAGGCAGGGTTTTTAATCAGTGTTTTGGTTTCTGTCTTCGTTATTGTATAATCAATCCTTGTGACCACTTTGGAGAGGTGGCCGAGCGGTTGAAGGCGCAGCACTGGAAATGCTGTTTGGGGGTAACTTCAACGAGGGTTCGAATCCCTCCCTCTCCGTATTCTTACACCGTAAGGGTTCCGGCCTATTACCAACATCCTAGGGATGTAACTTAGTTACCCAGTCGGTTACCTGAAAAATAGGTTTCTGACCCTGTAATTACACAAGATACCCATACCACTTCATTTCACAAGGGGTATGGGTTTTTCTTGGCCAAATGTTATACCCTAGCGAGGGCATTCAAACGGCGATCAATACTTTGGCCTGAGACCCCAGCAGCTTAAACTGAAAAACATCCTGATTCCCTTCTTACCGTGTTCACTGGCATTATCCAAACCCTCGGTTATCTTTACCCCCGTCAGGCCAATCGATTGGAAGTCAACCTTGCCCCTGCCGCGGCCCAGCGTGTTTTGGCGGATATGGCCTTGGGGGACAGTATTGCTGTTGACGGGGTTTGTTTAACGGTTGAAGCCACAGTCAAGCATGGATTTTTGGCGGATGTTTCCCCAGAAACTTTGCAGCGAACCACGTTGGGCCAAGCCAGCGATCGCCGTACGGCGGTGAATATTGAGACGTCATTGCGGGTCGGGGGAAAGGTTGGGGGGCATTTTGTGTCGGGTCATGTGGATGGCGTTGGACAATTGATCAGGGCCGAACAAACGGATAATGCCTGGTTATTAACCTTTGCGCCGGTGGAAAAGCTTAAAGAGCAATGGCAAAAATACCTCTCACCCTACTTGGTTTCTAAAGGCAGTATTGCGGTCAATGGGATTAGTTTAACGGTGGCGGACTGTGGCGATCAGGGGGAATGGTTTAATGTGGCGGTAATTCCCCATACCTACGCCGAAACTAATTTACATCTGTTGCAAGCGGGGGATTGGGTCAATTTAGAAGGGGATATTTTAGGCAAATATGCCGCACGATTCCTATCCCGTTCTAGTACTGATTCCCCTCCACAATCCCCAGAAATTAGCCTGGAATTTTTAGCGGAACATGGCTATGGTTAACCTGCATTTGTTCAGTTTGTTAGGCTAAGAAAAGTTTTTTGTAAAAATACGTCGATGTTACTTTCCCTCCGCCGCGTTGGTCTTCGTCTTATTCAAGTTTTCGGTTTGGCGATCGCCTTAGTTTTGTTACTAGCGACCCCGGTTTTAGCTGCGAACACAGCGGTTAACTTCTCCTACGCCGATTTAGCACGACAGGATTTTTCCCATCAAGATTTGACCAAAAGTGTGTTTGCGGCGGCGGATTTGCGGGACAGCAATTTTGAAGACAGTAATCTGACCTTTTCGATTTTGACCGAAGCCATTTTACTCAACGCCAATTTAAAAGGTGCAAATTTAACGGGTTCTCTCGTAGACCGCGTTAGTCTCGATTTTGCCGATCTGCGGGATGCAAATTTCACCGAGGCGATCGCCACCCGCACCCGTTTTTATGAGGCAGACATTACCGGGGCTGATTTTACCGATGCAGTGATGGATGGTTATCAGGTCAAACTTCTCTGTGAACGAGCCAGCGGGATTAATTCCGTCACGGGCGTTGCAACCCGCGATAGTTTAGGTTGCCGCTAACCAGGGATTTTCCCGATTTTTTTCGCTCAGGCGATCGCCGTAATAACGAAAAACAAAAATGGATCTCAACCATCTTAAGTCTGTACCCAAACTGAAACCGAGCCCCCGTGGCAGCGAAACTCCGCCCAGCCATATTCATTGGTATAAATAGGCTCATCAATATGTTCAGTGATGTCAATAAATTTAGCGAGGGGTTTACCTACTTCCATCCATTTCCAACCGGCGGGGCCATCGCTCATAATCACCGCCAGCGCTTTGGGATGTTCACGGTTACCGAGGCAAGTCCAACCGATGCAGTTCCAATGATCAAAATAATCATGTTGAAACCCGTAAACATACTGACGACGTACTGCTAAAAATTTGTCAATTAACCAGCGGTGGGAAGGAAGATGGATTTGATATTTGTTGCCATCTTTGCCGAAATCTTCATAATCCGCACCATAATAATCCCCATAGAAAATACAAGGATAACCCTCTTGTCGTAACAAAATGAGGGCATAGGCGAGGGGTTTAAACCAAGGTTCAACGGGGGTTTCTAAGGCTTGCAAGGGTTGGGAATCATGGTTTTCAACGAAGGTGACAGCATTAAGGGGACGTTGCTGCATGAGAGTGCCTTGCAAAATGCGTCGCATATCATAGTTTCCCCCACTGCGACTAGCGGCATAAAAGTTGTAATGGAGGGGAACGTCAAAGACACTCATCCGTCCTCCCACCGCATCTAGATACCAATGCAATGCACCTAGGTTATTCTGCCAATATTCACCAACGACGAATAAATCCTTTTGGGCAAACTTTTCTAGGGCGTCGATCCATAGGGGGAAAAACCAGGCGGCGATGTGTTTGATCGCATCGAGGCGAAAGCCATTAACCCCGGTGGTGGTGAGAATCCATTTCCCCCAGTTAATGACTTCCTGTTGAACCTCTGGGTTTTGGAAATCTAAATCGCAACCCATTAAGTAAGCATAATTACCATTTTCCAGGGCCACTTGATCATCAAATTGTTTGCCATCCAAGAGATAAATGGTGCCGCTTTCATGATTACGGTCATCATAATCAACGGCGTCAAAATGCCACCAATGCCATTCAAATTGGGAATATTTGCCCTGTCTACCCGGAAAAGCATAGTGGGTGTAGGCTTCGATTTCCCTGGAACTGCCTTTGGGGTTGAGGCGATCGCCTTGGGAGAAGGGGGTTGCAGTAACTCGTTCTTTGTTATCTCCACCCATGCGATGGTTCAAAACCGCATCTGCATACACCTCAATGCCGGATTGATGTAATGTTTCGATCGCCGTAATATAGGCCTGGCGATCGCCATATTTAGTTCTTACGGTTCCTTTTTGGTCAAATTCCCCCAAATCATACAGATCGTAAGCGGCATAGCCCACATCATAGGTTCCTCCCATGCCTTTGTAAGCGGGGGGCAACCAAAGCGCCGTCATCCCGGCCTCCGCTAACGCCTGGGCTTCCTGCGCCACCTTTTGCCAGAGATTATCTTCCGCCCGCAGATACCAATGAAAGTACTGCATTATCACGCCATTAACCACAGCCATAAATTGAATTCCGGGGGAAGAAAAAGATTTTGAAAGATGCTGTCTAAATTATGCGTTGGTAGAGTAACGATGAAATGAATTTTACAAAAACTTAAAAATTTCAGGATAACTTTAATGATTATAAACATTAGTTTTTGTATATTGTATTAGCCAGTTCGTTAAGAAACGATCAAACCCACTAATTCGGCGATCACTAATGGGCGTACTCAAAAGCTCAAGATGAAGCTTGTAGTTAAAAAATAACTAATTTTTTTGGCAATTGAGTTGTTGAAAACATGAATTAGTTAATTTAATTAAAATTTAAATTGTTAAAAAAAGACAGATATTTGCTGCAGTTAAAGCTAAGGTCAAAGAAAATTTACCAAATTTCATTTAATTTTGTTGTCTCCGGAAAAATAACCCATTAATCACCGATTATCATCAACAAAAAATGGTAGTTAAAATTTTTCATGGAAATGATGTAGGAAAGCTATTTTCTAAGTAATTCTAAATAATAAAGGCTATCCCAATGACTTCTATTAATTCACCTCAAACGACCCCAAAACCCGTTTCAACTATTAATAATATAATCCCCCCTAATCCTATTTCTTACAAAGCAACGCGATTAATTGCGAAGGGCTTAGATGGAGCCCAAATGGCACTGGCTGAAGCTTACATTAACGGCTTGGAAATACCGGATTCTGTATTTCGCTCCTTATTAAACACCTCAATGCCAATTTTATTTAAGCATTTTCCTGGGTTGCTAGCTCCCGATGAATGGGTTTTACAAGAATCCAATCACCTCGCGGAATCTTCTCAGGAATTAATGAAAATTCAGTATGATTTACCCCAAACATTACTTAATTATATGTTAGGTGATTGGCCAGTTATTTATCCCAAATATAGTATGGGACTTTGGGAAAATGGGGCGGAAAACTTAGAAGCCTCACAACAACAAATGATCGATCAAGTGATTGAGCGCTTAGAGATCTGCGACGGTGATCATATTTTAGATTTTGGCTGTGGTTGGGGCTGTATGCCAAATTATATTATGTCGAAGTTTCCCAATGTTCGATTTACTGGCTTGAATTTAAGTCATCAGCAATGTGAGTATATACGACAAAAAATGCAAGATCACAACAGTTATTTAAGTTCAGGTCGTTTCAGCTTAATCGAAGGTGATTTAAACGAGGTAAAATTTGCAGAAAAATTCGATAAAATTCTTTCAATTGGCGTCTTTTGCCATGTTGGCAATTTGACCAATGCCTTTCAAAAATTGGCGTCTTTACTTAAACCTGACGGTAAAATCTTTATTCACATTATTACGGTTCGTATCCCGAATAATATAGTTATTTCAACTAAGGGTGAAACATTAGGCAACGCAATAAGACCGAATAATCTCATCTAGAGATGTGCCGATAGGGGCATACATTCTGATTCTTTTTAACGCACTAAAATCATGCTCAAT
>Ga0315905_10002779_pt1 | contig 18281 bp, 17 predicted proteins | sample LakEriMetagenome_5_FD_203522 | JGI IMG/M metagenome (GOLD analysis project Ga0315905, IMG submission 203522) | Freshwater fungal communities from buoy surface, Lake Erie, Ohio, United States - Buoy 4 MA121 | ecosystem: Environmental > Aquatic > Freshwater > Lake | place: USA: Lake Erie, Ohio... | reverse complement strand
TGGACCATGCACCGCTGCCGTCTGCGGACCCCGCAGGGCCCTCGATGGCCGTTGCCGCCATCGAGGCGCTGTACGATTGCGCGCGCGCGTCGACCTTCGAGCCCGATGCGTTGGCGCTGACACGGGCGCTGGCGTCTGCACTCGTACGCACCTTTCGCGCTGACGACGTCGTCGTGGCCTCCGTGGTGGACGGCACCCTCGCCAGTAAGGCGCGCATTCGGCGCAACACCCTTGTGTCCGGTCCGTCGCTGACGCGAGAGGAGTTGGCATTCATCGACTGGCTCCTGCAGCAACGTCAACCCTACGCGGCGCGCGCACACACCGCACGGGCTGCCAACGCGCCGACGTCACCGTGGCCCGACGTCATTGCCGTTCCGGCGCTGCATCACCAAGGGCCCCCCGTCGCGCTGCTGCTGGTGGCTGCGCGTCGCGTGCACGACCGGCTGGGTACGCCCGACCTGCGCGTCCTCGAGACCATTGCGCAGCAGGCTGCCGTCGCGTTCAACCGGTCGCACCTGCTCGCCCAACTCGAAAGTTGGTCACGTGGACTCGAAGCGCTGTTCAAATTCAGCGCGGCAGTCAGCAGCGAACGCGACCCGGTCAGCCTGGTCCGCGACATGGCGGAGCATGCCGCACGTCTGCTCAAGGCGGATGGTGGCCACGGGGGCCTTGTCGTGGAGGGGGACAGTCCCGAAGAGCTCGCGATGCAGTCGTCGGCGTACTGGCATGATGGCGTGTGGGTCGAACGCACTCGCCGCTGGCCCCGCAACGTCGGTATCCCCGGTGTGGTGCTGGAAACCGAGTTCCCGTATCTGTCGGCTGACTACGCGCGCGATCCAGCGCATGAGCCGCTCGATGACATGGGTGACATCCAGTACGCCGTCGCGGTACCCATCAAGAACGGCACCGACGAGGTCCTGGGATTCTTTGAGCTGCATCGCCGGGACAGCAACGGGGCCTTCAGTTGGCAGGATGCGGCGTTTCTGGAGTCGGTCGCCAATATGGCGGCGGTGGCCATCGAGAACGCCCGTCTCGGGACCGCACTGGCGCTCAAGAATCAGGAAATGCGCGCCCTCTCCGCCCGCCACGTGACTCGACTCGAGGAGGAGCGCCAGCACATCGCGCGCGAACTCCACGACGAGGCGGGACAGGCGTTGGTCGGCGTCAAGCTTTCGCTTCAGGCGATGGGTCGGCTGGTGCCAACCGAAGTTCCGGCACTACGCGGGCAGCTCGCGCACCTGCGAGCGCAGGTGAATGATGCCGCCACCCGTCTCAAGGTGTTGGCGCGGCGCCTCCGTCCACCAACGCTCGACCGGCTCGGTCTCGATATGGCGTTGCAGCAGCTCGCGCAGGAAAGTGGCGAGCACTTTGGCTTTGAGGTCCGCCTGGTGCAGAAGCTCGACGAACGCTTGCCGGCCGAGCTGGAGACCGCCCTCTTCCGCGTGACGCAGGAAGCCTTGACGAATGCGGCGGCGCATGCCGCAGCACAGCTCGTGGAGATCCGCGTGGAGATTTGCGACCGAACCACCGTTGACCTTTGCATTTCGGACAACGGGGTAGGCTTCGAACCGAGCGAACGATCGTCTGGCCTCGGGTTGCTGGGGATGCGCGAGCGCGTCAACATGCTGGGAGGACAGTTCGTGGTCATCTCGGCCCCGGGCGAAGGGACCTCCATTCGCGTCACGGCACCGATTCAATGATGGCGACGCGGCATACGGTCCTCCTGGTCGACGATCACGCGCTGGTGCGACGAGGCCTCGCCCTGCTGCTGGCCAGCGACGGGCGCTACGAGGTGGTGGCCGACGCGAGCAATGGCGCCATGGCGCTGGAGCTGATTGCCTTGCACCGGCCCAAGCTGGTCCTGCTCGACTTATCGATGCCCAAGCTGGATGGCCTCGGGACGTTGCGGCAGCTCCGCAAGATGCCGCGCCGGCCACGTGTCCTGGTGCTGTCGATGTACGACGATGACCAGTTTGTCGCTCAGGCAATGAGCGATGGTGCCGACGGCTATCTGCTGAAGGATGCGATGGACGACGAGCTGTTCGAGGCGATGAACGCAGTGCTGGCGGGGCAGCGGTATCTGGCCACCGGAATCGACCAGAGGCGCCTGGAAAATGTCTCGGTGCAATCCAGCGACCTCACCGCGCGCGAGCGTGAAGTGCTGCAACTGATTGCCGATGGGCAGACGACGTCCCAGGCCGCGGAGCAGCTCGCCATTTCCCCCCACACGGCCACGCGGCACCGCGCGAATCTGATGCGCAAGCTGGGGGTGCACAATCAAGCCGAGCTGGTGCGGACGGCGGTGCAACGCGGGCTGATCGTCTTCGGGCGCACCAGCAGCGGACGGGAGTGAGGCCCGGCTGAGCGGGGGCCGGCGCTGGCCGCGGTGACCGCCGGCCGGAGTTCACGCGACTAGCCTGAACATGCTATTGCTGGCCTTTGTGCACGGGCCGATTGTGCTGCAACCAACGGATGGTTCAACCTCGAAGGTTCTGGAGAGGACGCAATGGCGACCGTGTTGTGGCTGCAGGGCGGTGCGTGTTCCGGTAACACGATGTCGTTTCTGAATGCTGAGGAGCCGACCGCGGTCGACCTCGTGACAGACTTCGGAGTCGACCTGTTGTGGCACCCGTCGATCGGTATGGAAATGGGCGAGAACGCGCAGCGCCTCTTCCATGATCTGGCCTCGGGCAAGAAGCAGCTCGACATCTTCGTCTTCGAGGGAACCGTCATCCTCGGCCCCAACGGAACGGGGCGGTTCAACATGTTCGCCGACCGCCCGATGAAGGACTGGGTGGCCGAGCTGTCGGCGCAGGCTGGCGCCGTCGTGGCGATTGGCGACTGCGCCTGCTGGGGCGGTATCCCGGCCACGGAACCGAACCCGGTAGACAACGTCGGCCTGCAATACCTGAAGCGGAAGCAGGGCGGATTCCTCGGCGCCGACTTCGTATCGAAGTGGGGATTGCCGGTCATCAACATTCCGGGCTGCCCGGCACACCCGGATTGGATCACGCAGATCCTCGTGGCGATCGCGGCCGGCCGCGCCGGCGATATCGCCCTCGACGAGCTGCAGCGCCCACAGACGTTCTTCAAGACCTTCACGCAGACCGGCTGTACGCGCGTGCAGTACTTCGAGTACAAGCAGAGCACCGTGGAGTTCGGCCAGGGTACCCGTCAGGGCTGCCTCTTCTACGAAATGGGCTGCCGCGGCCCGATGACGCGCTCGCCCTGCAACCGCATCCTCTGGAACCGGCAGAGCTCCAAGACGCGCGCCGGCATGCCCTGCACCGGCTGCACCGAGCCCGAGTTCCCCTTCCACGAGCTCAAGCCCGGCACCGTGTTCAAGACGCAGAAGATCAGTGGCACGATCCCGAAGGAAGTACCGACCGGCTCGGACCACGTGTCCTACATGGCACATGCCGCTGCCGCGCGCGTCGCAGCGCCGAAGTGGTCGAAAGAAGACATGTTCGTGGTCTGACCCCTCTATTCCCCACCGGAGTTCAAACACAGTGGCAACGTCAACACTGCCCATGCCGGACAAGATGCGCATCAGCCCGCTCGGACGCGTCGAGGGCGACCTCGACCTGCGCGTCACGCTGCGAGATGGCGTGGTCACGGATGCGTGGACGGAAGCATCGATGTTTCGCGGGTTCGAAATCATCCTGCGCGGCAAGGACCCGCAGGCCGGCCTGATCGTGACGCCGCGCATTTGCGGCATCTGCGGCGGTTCGCACCTGTACAAAGCGTGTTATGCCCTCGACACCGCCTGGCGTACGCACGTACCGCGCAACGCGACACTCATTCGCAACATCGCGCAGGCCTGCGAGACACTGCTGAGTATCCCGCGGTGGTTCTACGCGCTGTTCGCGATCGACCTCACCAACAAGAATTACGCCCACTTGCCGGAATACGACGAGGTGGTGCGACGCTTCGCCCCGTTTGTCGGCACCAGCTATGAGCCCGGGGTAACGCTCTCGGGCAAACCGGTCGAGATCTACGCGCTGTTCGGCGGGCAGTGGCCACACTCGAGCTTCATGATCCCCGGTGGCGTGATGTGCGCCCCCACGCTCTCCGATGTCACGCGTGCCATCGCGATCCTCGACTACTGGAAGCGCGAATGGTTGGAGAAGCAGTGGCTTGGGTGCTCGGTGGAGCGCTGGATGCAGATCAAGAGCTGGAACGACCTGTTGGTGTGGGCCGACGAGAACGACAGCCAGCGCAACTCCGACTGCGGCCTGTTCCTGCGCTTCGCGTTGCGCGCGGGACTCGACAAGTTCGGCCAGGGATGCGGTTCGTTCATCTCCACCGGTACCTATTTCAAGCCGGAGCTGTACGAAAACCCCACCGTCGATGGCCGTAACGCGGCGCTCATCAGCCGCTCGGGTATCTACGATGGCAGCAAGAAGGCGTTCCATGACTTCGACCACCTGAACGTGCGCGAAGACATCACGAACTCCTTCTACCGTGGCCAGAGCCTGCTGCACCCGTGGCAAGGCGAGACCGATCCCATCGATCCACTCGATGGCCACAAGCAGGGCAAGTACTCCTGGGCCAAATCGCCGCGCTACAACGTGCCGAATGCGGGGACCATGCCTCTCGAGGCCGGCCCGCTCTCGCGCCAGATCATCGCCGGTCGCGCCGCCGATGCCAGCCATCAGGACTACGATCCGTTCATCCTCGACGCGGTCAACACCATTGGTCCGAACGTGCTGACCCGTGTCATGGCCCGCATGCACGAAGCCCCGAAGTACACCGTCTGGGTGCGTCAGTGGCTCGATCAGCTCGACCTGCACGACAAGTTCTACACCAAGCCCATCGAACACACCGAAGGGCGCGGTTTCGGTGCCACGGAAGCAGCCCGCGGCTCGCTGTCGGACTGGATCGTGATCAGCAACGGTCGCATCGAGAACTATCAGGTGATCACGCCGACCGCGTGGAACATCGGTCCGCGCGATGGCACCGGTATCAACGGACCGATGGAGCAAGCGTTCATCGGTGCGGAAATCAAGGATCCTACCGATCCCGTCGAAATGGGCATCGTGGCCCGCTCGTTCGATTCGTGCCTGGTGTGCACGGTGCACGCCTACGACGAAAAGACCGGCAAGGAACTGTCGAGTTTCCGTATCGGCGAGATGGGATGACTGCGCAGGTGCGTGAGCCATCCGTATCGGCGGTGAATCACGAGGCGTCGGGCCCGGTGAAGGATGCCGGGCCCGTTCGCACGTTGATCATCGGATGTGGAAACATCCTCCGCGGCGACGATGCCGTTGGGCCGGTGTTCATCCGACACCTGTGGGAACGCGGCGTGCCCGCTGGCGTGCGCTGCGCCGATGGCGGCACGGGCGGCATGGATGTGGCCTTTCAGATGCGCGGGGTGCCGCACGTCATTCTGGTGGACGCGTGCAGTAGCGGCTCGGAACCGGGCGCCCTGTTCAAGCTGCCCGGCACCGAGGTGGAGCATCTCCCACCGCTGGCCGGCATCAACCTGCATGCCTTTCGCTGGGACCACGCGCTGGCCTTTGCCCGCTGGCTGCTCAAGGATGAGTATCCGGAGACGATCACGGTGTACTTGATCGAGGGACAGCACTTCACCGTGGGTGAGGCGCTGTCGCCAGCTGTCGAGGCGTCCATGCACCGTCTGGCGGACCTGCTGTTGGCCGAGTTGCACGATGCAGCGGCGTGAGGTCGAATTCACGGACCACGGCTATCTCGTGCTGCGCGCCGAGGTGGCGCAGGAGTTCTTCCCGTTCGACGTGCTGGTCGCGCTGCGACGCGGACCGGAACTGTGGCTCCTGCCCACCCGTGGAGCCGCCGCCGGCGGGCTGATCCTCAAGCAACGCAACCTGCGTGGTGACCGGAGCGTGCTCGTTCGCGAAACGCTCGACGACGTCGTCCCAGAAGGCACCCGGCCGGCCTTCTGGGACGACGCCAACGGAGCCTTGCGCGTGGCGCTGGTCGAGTCTGATGCCTGAGCCGCTCCGCTCATCCGAGGCCATCGACTGTCGTGCGATTATCACCGAGGAACAGGGACGTTTTGTGCTGACCCTCGAGATCTTGATGGTGCCAGACCGGCCGGACTACATCGTTCGTCACCGGATTGCCGACTACCCCACGCGTCAACGCGCCGAGGTAGCCGCGAAGTGGACGGTCAATGCCGCCAACCGAAACCTCCCGCACCCTCCCCTGGGGTTCTGATGTCTGTGTCTCTCTCGCATCCGCAGCCGCTCGGCATTTTTCCGTACCCGGCGGGCCTGCTACTGCTTCCCGACTGCACCGAGCCCGCCGCTGACGCGACGCGCGCCGCCCTCATGCGCGGCGCCGTACCGGAGGTGATGCCCACCGCATGGCAGTTCGTCCTCGACGCGCTGGAAGGGCGTACCGATGCCGCGCTGGCAGCGCTGCGCAACGACGCGTCGGCGCTGGCCGGATACAACCGCTTCGTGTTGGATGGCGATGAGGCGGGCCGTCAGCGCGCGCTCACCGATGGCGATGCCGTGCTGCAGACGATGACGATGATGGCGATGTTCGTGCAGGGCGCGAGTGATGTGCTCCCCAACGCCCCCCTCAGCGAAGGCGAACTGCGCGGCAACCTGCTGATGGCGCGCGCGGCCGCCAGCCTCGACACCGGCAACGAGGCCGACGCCGCCGCGCTGCTGGCAGAAGGCATTGCCGCCTGCCAGGGCATCTCCCCCATTCTGGCGGCACAGCTCACGTCGCAGCTCGCGCAGCTCCAGCCGAACCTTGCCGATGCCACCGTGCAGCGGACGGTGACCCTCTGGCGCAGCGCCATCGCACTCGCCGGTGATACGCCGTTGCCGCATCTGTGCGGCGACCTCCGTATCGGGCTCGCCATCACGTTGCACGAAGCCTCGGGCGACCGCCGTGACATGCTCGTAGAGGCGGTCAAGACGTACCAGGATGCCCTGCACCATGGCATCACGCTGGAAGACACGCCGGAAACGTACGCGCTGGCCCAGAACAACATCGGGCTCGCGTATCTCAGCATGCCGATGACCGACGCCGGTGACAAACTGCGACACGCGGTGGCAGTGCAGAGCTTCCGCGAGGCGCTCAAGGTGTACACACCAGAGACACATCTCGAAGCGTGGGCCAGCACGATGCTCAACATGGCCAACGCGCTGCAGTACCTGCCATCGGCACGCCCGGAAGAACACCTTATCCAGGCCGTCGAGACGTACGAACAGCTGCTCGAGGTGCGCAACAAGGCTATGGACCCGCTCGGCTACGCCCGCCTCCTTGCCAACCAGGCCAACGCCCTCGCACACCTCGGGATGTTTCAGCCCGCCACCGAAAAATTCACCGAAGCGCACAAGCTGCTCCATTGGCATGGCGAGGCCGAGCTGGCCGCGTCCATTCTCGAGCAGCTCGAGCGCATCAATGCCCAACTTTCCACCGTGGCGACCGGCAGCGACGCGACCACCGGAGGCGGCGCCTGATGGATATCCACGCACGGCAGCAGTTCGATTTTTTCTTCAATGCCGCCATCGAACGTTTTGTCGACCGCGTCGAGCAGCGCTGCGGGGGCCCCGTGCCGGCGCTCGAGAAGCTGCGCACCGACCCCAATGGAGAGGGCGTCTGGCTTGACGAGTTCACGGCCGCGCTCTTCCGCGACTTTCTGCTCGACAACGACGCCGGATCGGCGTTCATCCTGCAGGCGCTGGCACGGCGGCCAAACTCCGCCACACTCAAGCCGGACATGACCGTCGAGCAGGCCATGAGCGCCATGGCCCGAAGCGCCTTCGCGGCCGTGCTGCGCATCAAAACCGACGAGCAGTTGGAGCAGCGCCTCGCGTTTCAGGTGGTGGACGAATGAGTCAGGCCACCGCGATCCCACCAGCGAGCCCCCCCGTGGCGGCAGACTCCGAACTCGCGCTGCGCGCCAAAGCGGTCGAAGCGGCGCTCACCGACGTGAAGGGGATGCCCATCGATCACCGGACGCGCGCGGTCGCCCTCAAAGATGCCGTCGAGGCCTTCCACAAAGCCGGGCTCACCCAAATCGTGCGCACCCTGAAGGCCGATCCGCGCGGCCTGGAACTGCTGCTCGAACTGGTGGACGACCCGAACGTCTACGCCCTCTTTGCCATGCACGGCATCGTGAAGGCCGACCTGCGCACGCGTGTCGCCAACGTCGTGGAAACGGTACGGCCGTACACGCAGTCGCACGGCGGTGACGTGGAGCTGGTCGACGTCAAAGACGGCACCGTATACGTGAAGATGGCCGGTGCCTGCAACGGCTGCAGCATGAGCGCGGTCACCCTGCGCAATGGCGTCGAAGAGGCCCTCCGGGAGCAGTGCCCGGAAATCACCGCCATCGAAGTTGTCCCCAACGAGCCAACGGCCGCCGTGATCCCGCTGGTGGCACTCCAGCGCGGCGGCGTCAACGCCGGCTGGCTCTCCGGTCCGGCAGTGACCGACCTGACAGAAGGGAAGCCGTTCCGTATGGAGCTCAAGGACGGCAAGAGTCTGGTGTTGCTCCGTTTCGAAAATCAGATCTCCGCCTTCCACAACGAGTGCGCCCATCAAGGGCTGCCAATCGACGGGGGCATGGTAGACATGGAATCGCGAACCATCACCTGTCCGTGGCACGGCTTTCGTTTTGATTGCCTCTCCGGCGAATGCCTCACCGCACCGCAGGCCCAGCTGGAGCAGGTGCCCGTCCGCGTGGATGACGGCCGCGTTTTGGTGCGCCCGACATGAAGCCGCTGGTGCGCCTCGGCGCCGCATCGCCTTTCGGTCTGGCTCTGCCTTCGGCGCAGCCGACCGCGTCGCAGATGTACGGCCCGCGCGGCGTCTGGTTCAACGACGATGTGCTCATCGTCGCCGATTCCGGTAATCATCGCGTGATGATCTGGCACGGTATACCCGCGCACGATGGTGCCGACGCCGACGTGGTGCTCGGTCAGCCCGACTTCACCTCCGAGGGGCCGCGCGACGCGATCGACGGTGTGCACCTGCCCACCGGAGTCCTGGTGGTGGGCGGCAACCTCTGCGTTGCCGATGCGTGGCATCACCGCGTGCTGGTGTGGGACGGCATCCCGACGGTCTCGGGCACAGCACCCGCCTACGCCATTGGCCAGCACCAGCTCACCGATGCGCTACCGAACCGCGGTGGCAGCGTCACCGCAACAAGTCTCTATTGGCCGTACGGCATTGGCTGGCACGCCGGCATCTTCTGGATCGCGGACACCGGCAACCGTCGGGTGCTGGGGTGGCATGGGCTACCAACTGCAGATCAGCCGGCGGACCTGGTGCTCGGCCAGCCAGACTTCACCTCGAGCGATGAGAATCGTGGAGCCGACGTGAGCGCCAGCTCCTTTCGCTGGCCGCACGCCATTACCGGCATCGGTGACACGCTGTACGTGGCGGATGCAGGCAACCACCGCGTGCTAGGGTGGAATCCGGTACCGCTGGTAGATGGGCCAGCCACTGTAGTCATTGGCCAGCCCGACTTCACCTCCAACGCAGAACTCCCGCATCGCAAGCAGGGAGCGCACCGCATGCGCTTCCCGTACGGACTCGCCAGCGATGGCGACCTGCTCGCGGTGGGGGACACGGCCAACAATCGCGTCCTCTTTTGGCCCACGCCTCCTACGCTGGGCGCCGGATCGCTTGCGCAGAGCGTCATTGGGCAGGAAAACTTCGATGCAGCCGGTGAGAACCGGTGGAAGGCGGTCGCGGACGATACCCTCTGTTGGCCGTATGGACTCTGGATGCACGATGGCCGCATGGCTATCGCCGATTCCGGCAACAACCGCGTGATGCTCTGGGCCACCGCCGACATCACCGCAGACCTTCTCACGTCACAGAGCTGACCATGTGCCTCGCCGTTCCCGGTAAAATCGTGGATATCTTCGAAGCCAATGGGACCCGTATGGCGAAGCTCGACTTCGGCGGGATCCAGAAGCAGGTCTGCCTGGCGTACCTCCCCGATGCCATCGTCGGTGACTACGCCATCGTGCACGTGGGCTTCGCCATCAGCCGTATCGACGAAGCCTCGGCGCAGGAAACGCTTCGCCATTTCCGCGAGCTCGGCATCCTCGAGGAGGAGCTGGGCGAAGCCACGCCGGAGGAGTACGCAGCCCCGCATGGCGAGATCTGCGACCCGGTGCTGCCGTGAAGTATCTCGCCGAGTTCCGCGACGGCGACATTGCCCAGAAGCTGGCCCGGGAAATCCGGGCCATTACCACCAAACCCTGGGCAATCATGGAAGTGTGCGGAGGTCAGACGCACAGCATTCTGCGCAACGGCATCGACCAGTTGCTCCCGCCGGAAATCGAACTCATTCACGGCCCCGGATGTCCGGTGTGCGTGACCCCGCTCGACATGATCGACAAAGCGCTGGCCATCGCGGCGCTACCCGATGTGATTTTCACCAGCTTCGGCGACATGCTGCGCGTGCCGGGCAGTGACCGCGATCTGTTTCGCGTAAAGAGTGAAGGTGGCGATGTCCGCATTGTCTATTCGCCCCTTGACGCCGTGCAGATTGCGCGCGAGAACCCGGCCAAGCAGGTGGTGTTCTTCGGCATTGGCTTCGAGACCACGGCGCCTGCCAACGCCATGGCGGTGCATGTCGCGAAGCGGGAAGGGTTGAAGAACTTCTCCATGCTCGTGTCGCATGTGCTGGTGCCACCCGCCATCGACGCGATCATGTCGGCACCGGGCAACCGCGTGCAGGCGTTCCTCGCGGCTGGCCATGTGTGCAGCGTGATGGGGTTCTGGCAGTATCCGCCGCTGGCCACACGGCACCATGTGCCGATTGTGATTACGGGCTTCGAACCGCTGGACGTGCTGGAAGGCATTCGCCGAACCGTGCAGTGCCTCGAGAACGACGAGGCGCGGGTAGACAACGCGTACGCGCGCGTGGTTACCTTCGACGGCAACGCGCCCGCGCAGGCGCTGCTCGAAGAGGTCTTTACGGTGACCGACCGTGCCTGGCGCGGCATTGGGGTCATACCGGCCAGCGGCTGGCGCCTCAGCGACGCGTATGCCGACTACGACGCCGAGCACCGATTCAATGTCGGTGCCATCCGCACCACCGAAAGCGCGCTCTGTCGCGCCGGCGAGGTGCTGCAGGGCGCAATCAAACCGAGTCAGTGTGAGGCGTTTGGCAAGCAGTGCACACCGCGCACGCCGCTCGGGGCCACGATGGTGTCCAGTGAAGGGGCCTGCGCCGCGTACTTCAACTACGGTCGCTTCCACACCCTCGAACGGGCCGCGTACATTGCCTGAAGCGATTGGCACCACCTGGACGTGTCCGCTGCCGCTGCGTGATTATCCTGCCATCGTGATCGGACACGGCGGTGGCGGGCAGTTGGGCAACGAGCTCATCGAACACCTGTTCAAGCCGGCGTTCAGCAATGACGTGCTGGATCGCATGGCCGATTCGGCGGTGCTGACGTTGCCCCCCGGCCGCATTGCGTATTCCACGGACAGTTTTGTGGTGCGTCCGCTCGAGTTTCCGGGTGGCAGCATTGGCGCGCTGGCTGTGAACGGCACCGTGAACGACCTCGCGATGAGTGGTGCCACGCCACTGTATCTGAGTGTGGGCTTCATTCTGGAAGAAGGGCTGCCCATGGCCACCCTTGGCCGTATCGTGAGTGATATGGCGCAGGCCGCGAAGGACGCCGGCATTCGTATCGTTACCGGAGATACGAAAGTCGTGGAACGCGGTCATGGCGACGGCTGCTACATCAACACCTCGGGCATCGGCATCATCGCCGACCATCTGCGTATTGCGCCGCAGCGTGCGCAGGTGGGTGACGTGGTGATCGTGAGCGGTACGATTGGCGATCACGGCATGGCCATCATGAGCGTGCGTGAAGGGCTCGAGTTCGACACCACCATCGTGAGCGACTGTGCGCCACTGAACGGTCTGGTGGAAGCCATGTTGCAGGTCACGACCGACATCCACGTGTTGCGCGATCCCACGCGCGGCGGGGTGGCGTCATCGCTCAACGAAATTGCGGGTGCTGCCGGCGTTGGTATCGTCATCCGCGAAGCGGCGTTGCCGGTGCTGCCGCAGGTCGCCTCGGCGTGCGAGATCCTGGGCATGGACCCCATCTTCGTTGCCAATGAGGGGAAGCTGCTGGCCATTGTTCCGCCAGCGCATGCCGAGGCGGTGCTGGCGGCTATGCGGGCGCATCCACGGGGGGCGAACGCGGCCATTATTGGCGAGGTCACATCGGCGCATCCAGGAATGCTGGTGGCCCGAACGGCCATTGGCGCCCAGCGGGTGATTGCCATGCAGATAGGCGAGCAGCTGCCGCGGATTTGCTGACCGGGTGGCGGTGCGCCGCTCAGTGCGGCTGCACCAGCACCACCTCAGCCGTTGGCCCCGACGCATGGCGCAGCCGGTAGTGGGTGCCGGCGACGATGACCGTGAACGCGCCCGGCGTGGAGAGCACCGTGGCGGCGGCGCCGTCTCGCTCGATGGTTGCGCTGCCACTCATGGGGAGAATGGCCACCACCGTGCGTGTGGCCTGCTTAAACAGGGTGGTATCGCCGAGCGCGAGGGTGGCGCGTGTTTGCCGGAACCACGAATTCGACAGCTCCGGCGTGCCGAGGAGTTCATTGCCAATGGGCGTGGTGAACGGCCGCGGCGTGCCCTCCGTGGTGACCACGGCAATGAGCCGAAAGAGCGTGGTGCCAATGTTCGTGACCCGGTGCGATTTGGGGCGCACGGGATAGATGGTGTCGGACAGCGTGCGCCCCACCACCCACTGCAGAATGGGCGGCGTGCCTGGCGGCGGCCAGTCACCGCCTACGAGCTGCTCGATGGTGCGCGATACCGACACGCTGGTGTACACAATGGGCGTGGCGTGCAGGTGATAGAGCGACGTGTCGCTGGGCGCGATCTGTACGTCGAGGACGCGCAGGCCGCCGCCTTCGAACATGAGCTTGTGGCGCGGCTCCTCGTGGACCGGTACGACGCGCTGGGCGTGTAGCGGGCTGCCGAATGCCAGGGCGGAGAGTGCCATGAGGGCGCTCAGGCGTGCGGCGCGGCGTGTATTCAGTGGCGGAATGATGCGCATGCGTGCTCGGAAATAGTCTGCCAATGCCGGAGGACCCAACGCGTCACCGCGACGGGTGATTCAGCCAGTAAATGAGCTCCGGCAGCTTATCGGCGCCACCATTAGAGCTCAGTCGCCACAAGGCACCACTGTCCATCATCCTCCATCGTCGCGATCCATGCGCGCAGTTCTTCTGCCTCTTTGATCAGGTGCGGTGAAGGGGTATCTGGCCGCAGCGATAGATCTTTGCTGACCATCGTCTCGAAGAACTCCGTGATCTGCTCCTTACTCGCCTGGATAGGAAATTCGATTGGGGTCGGTCGAGTATACGGCTGGATAGGAAATTCGATTGGGGTCGGTCGAGTATACGGCGTGATCGCCGACCACGCGCGCACCGACAGACGGGCGGCGGCGTGCCCTCCGCCTCGCGCGCGCGCCTCGCGGGCCGTAAGAACGGCGGTTACCGTGGGGGGGGCGATGCCGGCGGCGACCGCTCGGACGCGCCGGTGGGACCGCCGCCCACGCCACAGCTCCCCGCGTGGTGGCGGGGCGACGGGGCGGTGCTCAGGGGACGGTCGGGGCGGCGGCCGCGGCGCGCGACACGCGTGACGCGCCCCGGTTCGTGGGGGCCCGCGTCGATGGCGGACTCCGCGGCCCGCCGTGCGCCTCGCGCGCGGCGCGCGTCCGGAGATGCGCGAGGATCCGGTCGATCACCGAGACCTGGGTGATGAACGCGACGACCCGCATGGGGCCATGGCAGGTCGGGCACGCCAGCGGGTCGACCTCGAAAATCTGCTGCAAAAGGGCCGCCCACCGGCGGGTGGCCTCGGTCGGCGCGAGTCGTGGCGCGGGGACGATCAGGGGTGGCGTATCGGCTGCGGCGGGCTCGGCCTGACGCCGCATCCCGCGCGGACGGTTGGCGTACCAGCCGTAGTACCGCGTGGTGACGTGGCCCTTGTCGGGAATGTGCACGAGGACCCGAGCGAGGAACTCGAGCGGGTCGGCGGTTTCGGTCCCCGCCGGCGGGCCCTCTGATTTATCGGAGCAATAGGTCACGGCCTTGGCGGCGCGGTCGTAGGTGAGCCGCTCCAGCGCGACGGGATTGCGGGCGCAGTAGCGCGCGAGGCGGGTCGCGAACGCGCGATCGTCCTCCGACACCCACACCGCGGTGTGCACGTGGAACCCGGAATGCGGCCACGTCAGCATGCCCGCGGCCTGGTCCTCGTCGAACAGCTCCAGCCGCACGAACAGCCGCAGCACGGCGCGGCGAAACGCCTCGGTCAAACGCGCGGTATCGTGCACCGGCCACGACACGAAGGTGCCATCTGGCCGGAACCCGCCATCGGTCACGAGGAGATGCAGATGCGGATGCCAGTTCGCCCGGGAGCCGTGCGTCTGCAGGCACGCGACGATCCCCACGGCGAGGTCGCGCTCGCCGGTCAGCGTCCGAATGGCGGCGGTGACGGTGCGGGCGGCGACGCGGGCGATCTCGCCGAGTAGGCGTCGCCGGTACAGACAATACGCCCGGAGGCGCTTGGGAATGGTGAGCACCACCTGCCGGTGCCGCACGGGCGCGAGGAGCGTCGCGTCGAGCCACCGCGTCCAGATGGCGAGCCGCTTGGCGTGACAGCTCGGGCAGAAATAGCGACACTTGCAGGAGAACGCGAGCAGGTATTCGTGTGCACCGTCGTCGCAGCGGATGCGCGCGAACCCGTACTCGAGCACGCCGCAGGCGAGGAATTTGTCAGCGACCTGCGCGACGACGGGGCGCCATGGGCCATACTCGCGCGCGAAGCGCTCGTCGTAGACCGTCTGCAGGCGATAAAGGTGGTCCGACACCAACCGAAAGAGCGGCGACGCCCGAGGACGCCGGGGTTTGTAGACGCCACGCGCCGCCGGCGCCGCGTCGGGCATGCGCGCTCCGGGACCGGGGAGCGCCGAGCATACGTCCGACTCGGGTGCGGACCATCACCGTTCCGTTGCGCGACGGGCTGTTTCGACGCAACGTCCGCGTGGCGCGGGTCTAACGGTGCTTGCTGTTGCCGAGCGGACCGACCATCCGCGCTGCGTGAAGCATCGTGCGGTCCGCCTGCAACAGAAGCTGGCGTTAGACCTCCAAGGACGGTCTTGTCCGCCGGCCAGTCCCGCGACACCTTCCAAGTATGTCCTCGCCGATTCTAGACTTCAGTCACCTGACGCCCGACGAGCGTATCGAGCTCGCGGAGCAGCTCTGGGACAGCCTGCCCGTTGCGGAGCAGCAGCCGACTCAGCCCGTCCTCGACGAGCTACGCCGCCGCCGCGCTGCGCTCGAGGCTGACGGGAATCCGGGCGAGCCGTGGGACCTGGTCGTGAAAGAGATCGGTGAGCGCGGCGCGTGACACCGCGCTTGTTCGTTCGACGCGAGGCGCGTGCGGAAATGGCGGAGGCGTTTCAGTGGTACGAAGCGCGAAGTGTCGGACTCGGGCATGAATTCCTACGGGTCGTCTCGGTCGCATTCACCTCGATTCAGCGCGCACCCGAGCAGCATGCGATTGCGGTCGACGATATTCGTACGGTGCCGCTTCGTCGATTCCCGTACGTGGTGTACTTCGTGGGTACTACTCGAGGAGTATCGGTGATTGCGGTCATTCACAGCCGACGTCATCCACGCCGTTGGCAGTCGCGGCGCTGAGGTCTAACGAAACGTTGCTGCCGACAGCGCCATGTGGTGTGCGGCAGGCGGTCGGCGTGCAGGCGTACGCCGCCCGTCCGGCCGCACTTTATGTGATGCGCTGCAGCAGAACGTAAGACGTTCGCTGCTCGCTCAGCACTTCCCTTTGGTGTCCGTCCTGACTGGATATTCCTGCATGGTCAGGGAGTCGGAGCCTGGTCGAGAGAATGCGCCGGACCGCACACCGTCAACGACTTGCTCGCCGCGTATACCGATAAATCCACCACACCAGCCCGGTGAACACCGCGAGCCCGCCCCAGAGCGCGATCGGCTCGAAGTCCGCTCCCACCACCGCGAGCGGCGCATCGCTGCCTGTGGCGGCCACGATCCCGGCAAAGGCCACCCCGAAGAGACTCTCGCCCACGATCAACCCGGTCGCCGCGAGCACGCCGAAGCGCTTCGCAGTTTCCGGATCCGGCTGGCGCTCCGCCCACGCCTCGTAGCGCGTCCCGATCACCGAGCCTACCACAATCAGGAGCGTGAGGGACATGGGCAGATACACGCCCATGCCTACACCGAGTGGCGGCAGGCGCAGCTTCCCGGCCCGACCGCGCAGCTCGTCGATCGCAACGATCACGACGCCGATGATCGCACCGAGGCCAAGCAGCGGCCATTCGAGATCGCCGCCGAGCACGCCCTTGGCGAGCGCGGAGATGAGCAACGCCTGTGGCGCGGCAAGCGCTTGTTCACGCGCGCTAGGGGCACCAGCGAAACCGAAGGCATTGTTCAGGAGGTCGAGTACGCCCGGAATGGCCACGCTGCCGAACACCACGCCAATCACGAGCGCCACCTGCTGTCGCCACGGCGTAGCGCCAACCACCTGACCGGTCTTGAGGTCCTGCAGGTTGTCGTTTGAGATAGTGGCGATGCCGAACACGATTGCAGTGGCGAACAGCGCGTACGCCACCATCGCTTCGGTGGTCGTCACATCGCTGCCGCGGCCGATGAACGCCAGCATCATGAGCGACACGCCCACCACGGCGAGAATGCCCACGCCGGAGATGGGGCTGTTCGACGCGCCGATGAGCCCCGCCATGTAGCCGCAGACCGACGCGATGACGATGCCGGCCAACAGGATGTACATCACCGTTGTGGCGATCAGCACGCCGCTGTGCACCGCCAACGGCCCGCCGGCGATGAACTGCCAGAGTAGGAACGCGACGGGAATCATCGTCGCCAGAATCACCAGCGCGACCTGCTTGATGGGAAGGTCACGCTCGGCGAGTGGCAGCGTCTCGCCACTGCCACGCGCGGCATTCGCGGCCAACGCCGAGCGGATGCCGCCGATGATGGGGCCGATGATCTTGAGCAGCGTCCAGATGGCGGCGATACCAATGGTACCGGCGCCAATGAAGCGGGCCTTCGCCCGAAACACGCCATTCGCGATAGCCACCACGTCGGCCCCAGCGACGCCCTGACTGAAGTACGGCACGAGCCCCATCCACGTGATGGCGATGCCGGTGAGCATCGCCATGCCCACCGACAGTCCCACCAGATGGCCAACGCCCAGCAGCGCGAAGCTGAGCGATGTGGCGGCACCGGTGGCGCCCGCGCCGACTCTGACGTACTTCGCGATCTCGCCCACCATCAGCTTCATCGCGATCATCAGCGAGATGCCGGCCGATGCGAGCGAGGTGACGATGATGGTGCGCAGCCCCTGCTGGTTTTCCGCCGCTCCACTCCCCTCCGCCGATCCGATGCGCAGCACCTCGGCCGCGGCCATCCCTTCGGGATACGGCAGGTCGGAGCCGGTAACCAGCGCGCGGCGCAGCGGCACCGAGAACATCACGCCAAGAACGCCTCCCGTCGCGCACACCGCGGCAGTCGTGACGAATGGAAAGCCATGCCAGTAGCCGAGAATCACCAGGCCCGGCAGGACGAAGATGATGGCGGAGAGCGTACCCGCCGCTGACGCGATCGTCTGGACGATGTTGTTCTCGAGGATCGTGCCGCCGCGCAGGAGGCGGAGGATCGCCATCGAGATCACCGCCGCCGGAATGGAGGTGGCGAAGGTGAGGCCGACCTTGAGGCCGAGGTAGACGTTCGCGGCGGTGAAGAGGAGGGTGAGGAGTCCGCCGAGGATGACCGACCGCAGTGTGAGTTCTCGCATGGCCGCAATAATGCGGGGCGGGCAGCGTGCCGGCTACCGGCGCCGACGCTTCATATCGGACGTCTGCGGTACTCGACGCCGCGTCTTCGCTTCATGCGCAGCGCCGATCCGAAGCAGCATCGGCTCGCGGAAAGGCAGGCCGAGGGTGTCCATCCCGACCGGCAGCCTGGCTGGTGTGGGGAACTTGAGCACCGTACGGTCGCGGCCTCGGTGGACACGCGGGCTCAGACGTGGCTTGATGGCGGCCTTAGTGGCCACATGGGCGGAGGCACAGCGGATCTTGTAGCTAACGGGTGTCAAGAGACTTCTGCACATCGTGTCAAATCGTGGCTGCGTCCCGATATGGAGAGTTGAGTCGAGAGACGCGCCGCCGGCCTTGCCGGGGCGCGTCTCCGTTTCGACTGTTTGCGTTCGGGCATTGACTGCACTC
>Ga0315905_10002778_pt1 | contig 18283 bp, 13 predicted proteins | sample LakEriMetagenome_5_FD_203522 | JGI IMG/M metagenome (GOLD analysis project Ga0315905, IMG submission 203522) | Freshwater fungal communities from buoy surface, Lake Erie, Ohio, United States - Buoy 4 MA121 | ecosystem: Environmental > Aquatic > Freshwater > Lake | place: USA: Lake Erie, Ohio... | reverse complement strand
GCGACCGTGGCCCGGGCCGTCCGGTGCCGGGAAGCCGACGGGCCGTTCCGGTCCCTGGACGACTTCGTCCGCCGTGTGCCGGTCGTGGCGGACCAGCTGCTGCCCCTGATTCGGGCCGGCGGCTTCCGCTTCACCGGGCGGTCGAAGCACCACTTGCTGTGGGAGGCCCACCTGCTGCTCGGGCACATCCGCGGTCGCGGCGGCGCCCCCACCCTGTTTGCCGCGACGTCCCGGCCCTTCAGCCTGCCGCCGCTTGAAGGGGGGATGCTCGAGGACGCCTTCGACCACATCGAACTCTTCGGGTTTCCGCTCGAGCCGCCCTTCCATCTGCTCACCGACGCAGCGCGGCGCCAGGCGGAATGTAGCGTGCCGGCGCGGGATTTGGCCGAACACATCGGGACCACGGTCGACGTCACGGGCTATGTGGTCGCCCTCAAAGACACGGCTACCGTCGCGGGAGAGCGGATGTGCTTCGGCTGCTTCATCGATGCGCACGGCGATTGGCTGGACACCCTGCATTTTCCGCCCGTTTTGCGCGCTTTCCCGTTTCGTGGCCGCGGCATCTACCGCATCCGAGGTACGGTGCGCGAAGAATTCGACTGCATCCACGTCGAGGCGGTGGCGGTGGAAAAGCTCGCCTACATCCCCGACCCGCGCTTCGACGACAGCGGCCCCGTGGCTCCTGCCACTCCGGCGGCAGCGGCGCGGCGACGCAGTGCGCCGAACGGGCGGAGTGCTACGGCCGACTGGAAACGGAGCCGCCTCCCGGGCTGAACGGAGTGCCGTTCAGGACTCGCCGGCAATGCGCCAGCGGAGGCCGCCGTACATCATCCGCCCGAACACGGGACCGTAGACAAGGCTGGCATCGAAATAGCGGTCAAAATCCGCTGCAGCGACGGGGGTTTCGCCGGGGTAGGTCGCGCCGATGATGGGTCGGGTTTGGCGGACATCCGTCAGGTTCTCGATGCCGAGGTAGACATCGAGGCGGGAGGAGAATGCCCGCGTTACCTGCACGTGGACCAGCCCGAACGGGTCGGCTAGGTCCGGGCGCTGGAATTGCTCGGGGTTTGCAGTGGTTTTCGGAAGGCGCTGCTCTCCATAGACCTGGGCCGTGAAATCTGCCCGCCACTGGGCTCCTGAAGCCGTCGGCTTGCTGGCATAGCTCCACTGCGAGAACGCCCGGTGGCGCGGGATGAAGGGGTCCCACGACGGACTATCGCCCCAGCGGTCTGTCCTCGCATCGACATAGCGCCAAGCTAACCGCAGGTCCCACCGCCGGTGGAAAGCCCAGTCCCACTCCACTTGGGCGGCGACCGAGGTAGACGCTCCCTCCACCGCGTACACCAGAATCTGCTGGGGATCGTAGTCGACGTCCACGACGGTTCTCCGGATGAAGCGCGTTCCGAATACGTCGAGCGCGAGGGAAGCGTCGCGAAAGTTCAGGGGGAATTTGGCCGTCAGGCTGACCCCTGCGTTGTCCGAAATCTCGGGCCTCACGTCTAGCTGATCCAGCGGTAGCGCACGCCCCGCAACGGGGTCCCATGCGGTCCAGGTCCGGTTGCTCGCCCACAGTCCCGGGTACTCCGCAAACGGCAGCGGAGTCCGGAAACCCCGGCCGAGGGACCCCTTCAGCGCCACCTGCTCTGTGATGCTCCAGCGCGTGTGCACCCGCGGTGACACAAAAAAGCCGTGGAGGTTGTGGTGGTCTGCCCGGATTCCGGCCACGAGCGAGAACCGGTCCGCCCGGTTCCAGGTGTACTCGAAGAACGCCCCGGGAGTCACTTCGGTGCGGGAGAGCGGCACGGCGGCTGAATCCCGATCCTGCACCACTTCAGCATAGGCGTTGTACACCCCTCCGAAGCCCGCGGACCACGCGTGGTCCGTAGTTCCGAAGATGCCCTGGGCCAGCACATAGGCCCGCCCGTAGGTTTCTTCGGCGGTGTAGCGGTGGCGGCCGAAGAGTTGGCGGTTGTCGTGGCGCACGAAGGAGACCTGCGAGCCGAGGCTACGGCCGGGGGTCCCCGGAAGCACATAGCCCGTCTTTGCCGAGGCTTCGAACCGGCGGATCTCGGAGACGGCGGACCAGTGGGATCCGGACCGATTCAGGAGCTCACGTGCAGTGGTCCACACGCCTGCCGCTTCGGGGAAGGCCGCCGCGGCACCTGTGGCCAAATCCGTTCGGATGGCACTCACCGCATACTCCCCCTCCATCCCGCGGTCTCCCTGGAACTTCCATTCGTTCCGGACGATGGCGTGGCGCTGCAGCGGGGTGTCAAGGAACCCGTCGGAATTGCGGTCGTTTGCCCAGTCGTTGTAGAGCGCGTGGGTCAGTATGGCTGTGCTCCAGCGCCGGGAGACAGCGTGCCGGCTGACGTGGTTCCATTCGAACCGGCCCGATTCGTTCGCAAACACATTGAAGTGCAGCGGGTCGGCATTCATCGGGTTTTTCATGGCCAAATTGATTTGGCCGGCCATGCTCTCGTGGCCCCCGCTCACGCTTCCTGCTCCTTTGGTGATGTAGATGGCTTCGATCCAGTCCCCGGGAATGAGCATCAGGCCTTGAACCGTCGCCAAACCCCGCGGGCCCGGCAGGTTGTCGACCAGGAGCTGGGTGTACTTGCCGTCGAGGCCCAGCATTCGGATTTGGCGGGTGCCGGTCACGGCATCCGTAAACGACGCATCCACCGAGGCATTCGTTTCGAACGCTTCCGAAAGGTTGCAGCATGCCGCCTTTACCAATTCCTTACGGCTAAGCTGCTGCACATGCAGCGGATTCAGCAGGGACAAGGTCGCCCCGCTCCCGCGCGCTTCCACCTCCGCTGCCTGCAGGGCCACCCCTGCCTCGAGCACGGCTTCGACATAGCCCTGCCCCTCCCACACCAAGCCTACGGTGCCGTATCCCACACTGGAAAACCGCAGGGTGTCCCCGCGCTCCGCAGCTGCAATCTTGAAAAACCCGAAGCCATCCGTCACCGCCGGCGCGAGCTTTTCCGAGCCCACCCAAACGACATACGCCCCCGGCAACGGCTCCGCCGGTGCCCCGGGCGCAGGCACGAAAAACACCTTCCCCCTTACGGACCCTTGGGCAGTCGCCCACGTCACAGCTCCGCCGAGGAGCACCGCGAGCAGCAACCTCTTCAGGCCCACTGCCGCATCAATGCGTGTGATCACCTCCTGTACATCCTGCATTATCGCGGTACTTGCAGCAGCCGTGCAGGCCCGCATAGGCGGCATCCGAGGCTTTTACCTGCTCGGTGTCGTGGCCCGCTTCGGCCACTGCGGCATGGATTTGGGCCTCTGTAATCACGGCGGGCTTGTACACCACGCGGAGCATGCGGCTGTGCGCATCCCATTCGGCGAGAACCACTCCTTTGCGGTCCAGGGCAGATTCAATCCGCTCTTCGCACATGCCGCACAATCCTTCCACCCGAAACGTCGTCTCAACGCGCTTCGGTGCAGGCGCAATCCCCGCCCAACCGAGAATGACCCATAGAAGTAAAACTTTCATGACGTAAAGATACGTCCAAAATGAACGAAGCCGAAGCCCGGTTCGAGCTTCGGCCTCTGTGGGTCGGGATAGCAGGATTCGAACCTGCGGCCTCTTCGTCCCGAACGAAGCGCGCTACCGGACTGCGCTATATCCCGGTCGGGGCCGGCAAAGGTACAGAATCGCCGGCGACCTTCCTATACCCTCGGACTCAATCCGATGAAAGCGAAGCTGCGAGGTAGTCCCGGTTCATTCGCGCGATGGTGGACAGATCGATGCCCTTCGGACATTCTACCGCGCACGCTCCCGTGTTCGTGCAGTTGCCGAATCCCTCTTTGTCCATTTGCTCGACCATGCGCATTGCCCGTTCCTTGCGCTCCGGCTGTCCCTGCGGAAGGAGGGCGAATTGGCTCACTTTCGCGGCTACAAAGAGCATCGCAGAGGCGTTCTTGCACGTTGCCACGCAGGCACCGCATCCGATGCAGGTAGCGGCATTGAAGGCCTCGTCTGCGTCTGCCTTCGGGACCGGAATGGCATTTGCATCGAGCGTGTTGCCGGAGGTGTTCACGGAGATGTACCCCCCTGCTTGGATGACGCGGTCGAACGCGCTGCGGTCCACCGCCAAATCCTTGATTACCGGAAAAGCTGCTGCCCTCCACGGTTCGACATAGATTGTGTCGCCGTCATTGAAGGAGCGCATGTGCAACTGGCAAGTGGTCACGCCACGGTTCGGGCCGTGGGCCTCCCCGTTGATGAACATCGAACACATTCCGCAGATGCCTTCGCGGCAGTCGTGGTCGAAGGCCACAGGATCCTTGCCCTCCCGGATGAGCTGGTCGTTGAGCACGTCCATCATTTCGAGGAAGGACATGTGCTCGCTGATGCCTTGGATGGGATAGGTCTCCAACCGGCCCGCATCTTCCGGGCCGTTTTGGCGCCAAACTTTCAACGTAAGATTCATGGCTGCGGATTATTTGTAGCTGCGCTGCTTCAGCTCGATGTTCTCGTAAATCAGGTCTTCCTTGTGCAGACGGGCATCGCCCGGCTCGCCGGTGAATTCCCAGGCAGCGACGTAGCGGTAGGCTTCATCGTCCCGGAGGGCCTCGCCGTCTGGTGTTTGGTATTCCTCGCGGAAGTGACCTCCGCAGGATTCGTTGCGCTCAAGGGCGTCCTTGCACATGAGTTCGCCCAGCTCGAGGAAGTCGGCGACCCGTCCCGCCTTGTCGAGTTCAGGGTTGAATTGGTCCTCCTTGCCGGGCACCCGCACTTCTGCATAGAACTCCTCACGCAACGCCTGAATGTTCGCCATGGCTTGGGTCAAGCCGGACGCACTGCGGGCCATTCCGCATTCGTTCCACATGATCCTGCCCAGTTTTTTGTGGAACTGGTCGACCGGCGTTCTGCCGGGACTGTTCAGGAAGCGGTGGATGCGCTCGCGTGCCGCCATCTCCGCCGCATCGAATTCCGGAGTTTGCGTGGAGATGGGTCCTGTCCGGATGTCGTCCGCCAAATACTCCCCGACCGTGTACGGCAACACAAAGTAACCGTCCGCAAGGCCTTGCATGAGCGCAGAGGCTCCCAACCGATTCGCCCCGTGGTCCGAAAAGTTTGCCTCTCCTGCGGCATACAACCCCGGGATGGTCGTCATCAGATTGTAGTCCACCCAAAGTCCCCCCATGGTGTAGTGCACCGCTGGGTAAATCTTCATGGGCGTTTCGTACGGGTTGTCTGCGGCAATCTGCATGTACATGTCGAACAGGTTGCCGTATTTCGCCTTCACCACTGCCCGCCCGAGCTCGCGTATTTCGGCATCGGTCGGCGACGCCATTCCCTTGATCCGTGCTTCTGTTCGACCATAGCGCTCGATGGCACTCGCGTAGTCGAGGAAGACGGCCTCGCCGGTTTCATTGACGCCATATCCCGCATCGCAGCGCTCCTTTGCCGCGCGAGATGCCACATCACGGGGCACCAAATTCCCAAACGCCGGATACCGACGCTCGAGGAAGTAATCGCGGTCCGCTTCCGGAATATCATCTCCACGCTTGCGCCCTTCCCGAATGGCTTTCGCATCCTCGAGCTTCGCAGGCACCCAGATGCGGCCATCGTTGCGCAGCGATTCGGACATCAACGTGAGCTTCGACTGGTGGTCACCCGAAACCGGAATGCACGTCGGGTGGATCTGGGTGAAACACGGATTCGCGAAGTAGGCCCCCTTGCGGTGCGCCTTCCAGGCAGCCGTCACGTTTGACCCCATGGCGTTTGTGCTCAAGAAGAACACGTTGCCGTACCCACCGGTGGCCAAAATCACCGCATGCGCGCCGTGGCGCTCGAGGGCCCCTGTGACCAGGTTACGGGCGATGATGCCCCGGCATTTGCCATCAACCACCACCACATCAAGCATCTCGTGGCGGTTGTAGAGCCGCACTTTGCCTTTTGCGATTTGGCGGCTCAGCGCCGAATAGGCACCCAGCAGGAGCTGCTGTCCCGTTTGGCCCTTCGCATAAAACGTGCGAGAAACCTGCACACCACCGAAGGACCGGTTGTCCAGCAATCCTCCGTATTCCCGAGCAAAGGGCACCCCTTGGGCGACGCATTGGTCGATGATGCTGGCACTCACCTCCGCCAAACGGTAGACATTCGCCTCCCGGCTCCGGTAATCGCCTCCTTTGATGGTGTCGTAGAAGAGCCGGAACGTAGAGTCCCCGTCGTTCTGGTAGTTCTTCGCGGCGTTGATTCCGCCTTGTGCGGCAATCGAGTGGGCCCGCCGGGGGGAATCCTGAAAGCAGAATGCCTTCACATTGTACCCCATCTCCGCGAGAGAAGCCGCGGCCGAACTGCCTGCGAGACCAGTTCCCACCACCACGATGTCGATGCCCCGCTTGTTTGCCGGATTCACCAGCCGAACATGGTTCTTGTGGCTCGACCACTTCTCCGACAGCGGCCCTTCCGGAATGTGTGCGTTCAACATGGCTTAAAGCTGGATGAGGTAGAGGAAAATGGGGAGTGCTGCAAAGCCAGCGGGGACTCCGATACTGAAGACCTTGCCTGCCGATTTGATCCACGGTGTGTACCGCGGATGGCGTACCCCCATCGACTGGAACGCGCTCTCGAATCCATGTAGCAGGTGCAGTGCCAGTGCCGCTTGGGCAGCGACGTACAGCACAACGGCCCCCAGGGCCCACGAATTCAAGGCTGGGTTGAAAAACGCCAGGACCACGGAATGGAGGTCCTTGAGCTCGTCTCCTGCTGCAGTGTACATGACGGGCACCTCGCCGAAGTGCATGACATACCAAAAGTTCTGCATGTGGGTGACGAGAAACACCAAAATGATGGTCCCCAGCACACCCATGTTCCGGCTGTTCCAGGCAGAATTCGCGCTTCCCAGTTCCCGGGCATACCGCACCGGCCGCGCCTTGCGGTTTCCGCGTGTCAGCAAAATACCGTCCACGATGTGGAGCAGCACACTCAAATACGTGAGGTAGCTGAGCACCTTGACCGCCGGGAAGGTGGTCATGAAGCGCGCGTATTCATTGAACTTCTGAGCCCCATCTGGGCCCGTGTTGAAGAGCTGCAGGTTGCCCGCAAGATGGCCGGCCAGGAAGAGGCACAGGAACAGGCCGGTCAGGGCCATTGCATACTTCCGAGCTAACGAAGAACCGAACACGCCGGGATGTGCCATAGATTCTGAGGTTTCGCCGCGAATTTACAGCGATAGAACCCGGAACGCATCCGGAATGTTCGGCGCAGGCAAGGGCGGAGCTCCGGCGAACCGTGCCCCGCCCCCTCCATGCCGGCTTTCGTCGCCTCAATCCCCAGCCGGCGCGGAAACCCTGCGCTCGAGCATCACAAGTTCCTGCATCACCACCTCCGTCACATACCGGGTGTGGCCGGAGGCATCTTCGAACGTGCGGTAGGACAGCCGTCCTTCGACCACGCATTCCTCGCCTTTGTGCAGGTGTTCCGCCACGATCTCGGCCAAACCGGACCACGCCACGATGTCGTGCCACTGTGTCCGTTCCGTGCGCTCCCCGTCGGGATTGCGGAACACCTCGTTCGTGGCAAGTGGGAAGCTGGCCTTGACCTTGCCTTCCTCGAATCGGACCACCTCCGGGTCCTTGCCCAGCCGACCGATCAGCTGGACGCGGTTGCGTAAATTGTTCATGGGTTGTGTGTTTGAACGGGACAAACGTCTGCCGGGACCCGCGGGCCAACCGTTTCAGCAACGGCTGGTTTTGCAGACGAACGCCCGCACTTCACCGGCGTATCTTCGCAGGCCATGGAATCCCGCCGCGTTCGCGTTCGCTTCGCCCCGAGTCCCACCGGACCGCTCCACATGGGCGGCGTGCGGACCGCCCTGTACAACGCCTTGTTCGCCCGCCGGCACGGCGGCGATTTCCTCTTGCGCATCGAGGATACCGACAGAACCCGGCTCGTCCCAGGCGCTGAGGACTACATAGTCAATGCGCTGCGCTGGTGCGGCATCCCTCCCACCGAAGGATTTGGGGCCGGAGGCGATTGCGGGCCCTACCGGCAATCGGAGCGGACCGCCATCTACGCGGAACACGTGGAGCGGCTCCTGGCTTCCGGCCACGCCTACCTCGCTTGGGATACCCCGGAAGAAATCGAGGCGCGCCGCAAGACCGCCGAAGCCGCCGGGATGACCTGGCAATACGACGCCTCGACACGGGGAGCAATGCGGAATAGCTGCGCACTCGGAGCGGACGAAATTGAGGCCCTGAAGGCCGCAGGCACACCCGCGGTGGTGCGGTTCAAGACGCCCGAAGAAGCACATGCCGTGGTCTTCACCGACCGCATCCGTGGAGAGGTGAGCATTTCCACCGAAGTCATTGACGACAAGGTGCTTATGAAGGCGGACGGCCTGCCGACCTACCACCTTGCGAACGTAGTAGACGACCGGCTCATGGGAATCTCCCACGTCATCCGCGGCGAGGAGTGGCTGCCCAGCGCCCCGCTGCACCTGTTGCTGTACAAGGCGTTCGGTTGGGAGGCCCCCGAGTTCGCGCATTTGCCTCTGATTCTCAAGCCTTCGGGCAATGGCAAGCTCAGCAAGCGGGATGGCGATGTGGGCGGATTCCCCGTGTTCCCGCTGACGTGGACGGATCCGGCGAGTGGGGCGACTTCCGTCGGGTACCGGGAGGCAGGGTACTTGCCGGAGGCCTTTTTGAACATGCTGCTCGTGCTCGGCTGGAATGCCGGCGATGACCGGGAGGTATACAGCTTCGAGGAGGCTGCTGAGGTGTTCGACCTCGACCGCGTCGTGCGCAGCGGGGCCCGGTTCAACCCGGAAAAGGCCCAGTGGTTCAACGAACAGTGGATGCGGTCGCTGTCCTCCGCAGACTGGATTGCTGCCGTTTCAGCGCATTTCCCGGCGGATTTTGCGCTCGGCGAGCGCGGCGCACTGCTGGATCGGATGCTCCGCGAACGGATTGTGTTTGCGCACGACATCCGGCAGGCGACGTGGTTGTTTGGGAGCCCGCCGTCTGTGGATCCAGACGCGCGGGCCAAACGCTGGACCGTGGAAACACCCGGCCACCTTCAGGCGCTCGCCGCGCGGTGGGAAGCCTTGGCGGACTTTACGGCGCCAGTGCTTGAGGCCGACTTCGCCGCATTCCTCGCCGAGCGCGGGGTCGGGATGGGGGCAGTCATGTTGCCGCTTCGCCACGTGCTGACGGGCGTCGGCGGGGGGCCTTCCATGTTTGATTTGGCCGAGTTCCTCGGCAAAAAAGAAACCCTCGAACGCATCGCGCGCGGCGCTCTCGCACCAGCGTAACGTCTGTCCGGCGTTACACCACCATCTCCGGAACGACGTCCGGCACGATCAGCCGGCCCGCGGTCGCTGCGACGATGTGCTCCACCGATACGCCCGGAGCGCGTTCGAGCAGGTGGAATGCCCCACCGTGAATGTCCAGGACCGCGAGCTCTGTGACCACCCGTTTCACGCACCCCACCCCCGTCAGCGGGAGGGTGCAGGCCGGAAGCAACTTCGACTCGCCCTCGCGGTTCGTGTGCATCATGGCCACGATGATGCGCTCGGCACTGGCCACGAGGTCCATGGCTCCGCCCATGCCTTTGACCATCTTTCCGGGAATCTTCCAATTCGCAATGTCCCCGTTCTCAGACACTTCCATCGCGCCTAAGACCGTGAGCTGCACGTGGCGGCCGCGGATCATCGCGAACGACGTGGCCGAATCGAAGTAGACCGCACCCGGCAGGGCCGTAATCGTCTGCTTTCCAGCGTTGATGAGGTCGGCGTCTTCTGTTCCTTCGATGGGAAACGGCCCCATGCCGAGGATGCCGTTTTCGGACTGGAATTCCACGTCGATGCCCGTGGGGACGTAATTCGCCACCAGCGTCGGGATGCCGATGCCGAGGTTGACGTACATGCCGTCGTGCACTTCCTGCGCAATGCGGCGCGCGATTCCGTTCTTATCCAGCATGGTCGGGAGCGGTTGCGGGCCGGACGGTGCGCTGTTCGATGCGCTTTTCGTAGTGAGCGCCTTGGAAGATGCGTTGCACGAAGATGCCCGGGGTGTGGATGGAGTTGGGGTCGAGTGCGCCGGCGGGAACGAGTTCCTCAACTTCGGCCACCGTGATGCGTCCCGCCATAGCCATCAAGGGGTTGAAGTTGCGCGCAGTGCCTTTGTAGACCAAATTCCCCGCCGTGTCTCCCTTCCACGCCTTGACGAACGCGAAGTCCGCAGTAAGCGCGTGCTCGAGGATGTGGGGTTTGCCGTCAAACTCGCGGACTTCCTTTCCGGCGGCGACTTCGGTGCCGTAGCCCGCGGGAGTGAAAAAGGCCGGGATGCCTGCTCCTCCCGCCCGGCAACGTTCGGCGAGCGTGCCCTGTGGGATGAGCTCGACGTCCAGTTCACCGCTCAGCATTTGGCGCTCGAACTCCTCGTTTTCGCCGACGTAGGAGCTGATCATGCGGCGGATTTGGCGGGAAGCCAGCAGCTTCCCGAGCCCAAACCCATCGACGCCCGCGTTGTTCGATATGCACGTCAACCCGGACACTCCGAGCCGCTCGAGCTCGGCGATGCAATTCTCCGGGATACCGCACAGGCCGAAGCCGCCGAGCATCAGGGTCATTCCGTCGCGCATCCCGGCGCAGGCGGCCTCTGGACCCGAAACTACCTTCGATATGGCCATGTTATTCGAATAGTTCTTCGTCGTCCACGATGATCTCCTCTGCCTCGATTGCGCGGACCAGCCGCCGGCAATCCACGGAGTCTGCGCCGAGCGACACCGAATACCGGAAGTCGTTCCGCGGGAAGTCAATCGCGTCGTTGTCGAGCACCCCGCGCATAAAGTACCCGAAGATGGGGAGGGCGGTGTTTGCGCCTTGGCCGAGGTGGATGGACGAGAACCGGACCGCCGGATCCTGGGCTCCGACCCATACCCCGGTTGCGAGGGCGGGGGTCAGGCCGATGAACCAGCCGTCGGTGTGGTTCTGGGTCGTCCCGGTTTTGCCGGCAAGCGGGATGCGGATGCCGTCGTAGCCGCGTTCTGCCCAGTCTCCCCGCAGCCGCATGCCCGTTCCACCGCGGCGCCCGTTCTCGAGATTCACCGCGCCGTCGACGACCCCCTTCATCATTTCCACCACCACAGCAGCAGTTCGCGGGTCGATGCCCTGGCGGATTTCCGGATCTGGTGTGTAAATAGCATTTCCGAACTTGTCCTCAATCCGCACAATGAAGCGCGGCGCCACATACACGCCTTCGTTCGCGAGGGCGGCCAGTGCGGAAGTCATCTCCTTGAGCGTCAATTCTGCAGAGCCCAGGGCAATCGAGGGCGCCCGGGGAATCTCACTCTCGATGCCCAAATCCCGCGCCACCTGAATGACCGCATCGGGACCATAGTCCTTGATGAGCTTGGCGGAAATGGTATTCATGGAGTTCGCAAGGGCATACTCGAGTGTCACCATGTTACCGTACTGGAAATCCGCGTTGTCCGGGCACCAATCGGGGTACCCGTCGCCCATGGGGATGCAGATTTTTTGGTTCGGGAGTTCGGTGCACCGGGTGAGCCCGCGCTGCAATGCTGCGGCGTAAACAAACGGCTTAAACACCGAGCCGACCTGTCGGCGGCTTTGGCCTACGTTGTCGTATTTGAAGCTCCGGTAATCGATGCCGCCTACCCAGGCTTTGATGTGCCCGGTCACAGGTTCGATGGCAATCAAGCCCGCATGCAAAATCGCCTTGTGGTACATGATGGAGTCCAGCGGCGACATAACAGTGTCCAGCGGGCCGCTGTGGCTGAAGACGCGCATGGCCACCGGCGTGTCGAATTCCCGGTCGATTTCCGCCTCCGACAGCTTAGGCCACGTGTGGCTGCATCCGCCAGCGTCTTCGTTGCAGCGCCAAACCGCCGCTCCATCTTCCTCGCTTGCTTCGATGTAATGCGCGGGCCGGTGGCATTCCGGGCACATCGCACCGGAGGCGAACTGGTACCGGCGGCTTTCTTTGATTGCACGGCGCAAATTCGCTTCCCGCTGCTTCGGATCGATACCTTTGAAGAAGGGGTAATCCTCCTTCGGTCTGCGCTTTACATCCTTTGCGAAGGCTTCTTGCAGCTCCGTTGCCAAATGGGCCTTCACGGCCGCCTCGGCAGACTGTTGCATCCGGCTGTCGATGGTGGTGAAAATGTTCAGGCCATCGCGGTACAGGTCGTAGGGGGAGCCGTCAGCTTTCGCGATTTTGTAGCTGCCGTCCTCGTTCTTCTCCTCAAGCAAGCGGGTGACCTCTGCGCGCAGAATTTCGCGGAAATACGGAGCCGTGCCCTCGTCGTGGCTGACAATCTGGAAGTTAAGTCCCAACGGGGTCACCCGCAGGCTGTCGTAGGCCTCTTCCGTGAGCTTGCCATAGCGCTCCATTTGGTTCAACACCACCTCCCTGCGCTCCATGACCCGCTCCGGCCGCCGCATAGGGTTGTACAACGAGCTGTTCTTCAGCATGCCCACGAGCATAGCCGATTCCTGCACATTCAAGTCTTTGACATCCTTGTCGAAGTAGACGTTCGCGGCGGACCGGATGCCGACGGCTTGGTTCAGGAAGTCGTACCGGTTGAGGTACATGGCCAGGATTTCGCCCTTCGTGTAGTAACGCTCGAGCCGCGAGGCGATGATCCACTCGCGCGGTTTTTGTAGCAGGGCCCGCTCGATGAACGTCGAGGATTCGTACTCCTCGGTGAAGAGCAGTTTGGCGAGCTGCTGGGTGATCGTGCTTCCGCCCCCGCGTGTGCCGAGGAGCATGACCGCCCGGGCAAGAGAACGGAAGTCGATGCCACTGTGCTCGCTGAAACGCGCGTCTTCTGTGCAAATCAAGGCATCTACAAGGTGCTGCGGCAACTCATCGAAGCGCACATCCGACCGGTTCTCCGAATAATACCGGCCGATGATGCGCCCGTCCACGGCATAAATGCGCGTGGCCAAATCCGTCTTCGGATTCGTCAAAGCGTCTGTATCCGGCAGTGGGCCGATTAGCGCCACGAGGGTCAGCAATGCAAACCCGAGCAATGGGGAAAGCCCGATCCACCAAAACCACTTTTTGAATTTCTCTCGCGGGGGGAGCTGCCTGCGGGACCCCTGCCGCTTCGCGAATGCGCTGCGCATCTTCATGAATCGGGGGCAAGATACCCACAAAAAGGCGAGTACCTTTGTCCTTCTGATCCCCTTCCATGGTCGCTCTGATTAAAGCCGCTCAGCTCCTTTTGAGCCTCTCCATTCTCGTCGTTTTGCATGAACTCGGGCACTACCTCGCTGCCCGCAAATTCAAGGCCCGGGTCGAGAAGTTCTACCTGTTTATGAACCCGGGGTTCAGCCTGTTCAAGAAGCAAATCGGTGAAACCGAGTGGGGCATCGGCTGGCTGCCCCTCGGCGGCTATGTGAAGATCTCTGGGATGGTGGACGAATCCATGGACACCGAGCAGCTGAAGCAGCCCGCCCAGCCCTGGGAATTCCGGTCCAAACCCGCTTGGCAGCGCCTGATCATCATGCTCGGAGGCATCATCGTCAACCTGATTACGGGTTTTGCCATCTATGCCATGGTTCTGTTCGTTTGGGGCCGGGACTACATGCCCGCAGAGCGAGTCCCCTACGGCATCGAGATCGACGACCGGGTCGAGGCACTGGGATTCCGCGATGGCGACCAGGTCGTGCGCATCAACGGTGAAACCCCGGATTCGTTCGAGGCCATTCGCCGGACCTTGTTTTTCGACCGAGTGGAAGAGGTTGTTGTCCGCCGGGATGGTCAAGAGATTCCGCTCGCCTTTGACCAAGATTTGGGTCAGTTTTTCGTGGACAGCGCCATCCGCATGCCCTTCGGCCTTCGGGTCCCCTGCGTCGTCGATACGGTCTTGCCGGAGTCGGGTGCTGCCCGGGCCGGCCTGCAGGCGGGAGACCGGATTGTCGCGATCGACAGCATGCCGCTGACCTACTTCGGCGAGGTTTCTGCCTACCTGCGCGCCCATCCGAATGCATCTGTTGCTGTCGATGTAATCGATGCCTCCGGGGTGCCGCACCTGCGCACCGCCACGACCGATTCCACCGGGGCGCTGGGGTTCCTCAACCGGGATCCTTCGGAAATGCCCGAATTCGCTACCGAACACAAAGCATTCGGAGCCGGTGAAGCCCTGGTAAGCGGGTTCAGTCTCGCGGCGTCCACGTTGCAGGAATACGTGCTGTCGTTGCGCTTCCTGTTTTCCTCCGCAGGGGCAACGCAGGTCGGAAGCCTTGTGACCTTTGGGAGCATTTTTGCTCCCACGTGGGATTGGGAGCTTTTCTGGCGGAACACGGCTTTCTTTTCGCTGATTCTGGCGTTCATGAACTTGCTTCCTATTCCTGCGTTGGATGGCGGTCATGTGGCGTTTTTGCTCTACGAGATGGTGATGGGCAGGCCCGCCTCGGACAAGTTCCTCGAGCGGGCCCAAATGGCCGGACTGATCTTCCTGTTGACGTTGATGGCCTACGCACTCGGGAATGACATTTGGCGGTTGATTACCGGTCAATTCCAGTAATCCGCGCTACATACCAGTCCCCTGGGGTGCGCCGCACGTAGCCCCACAGTTCGAGCAGCAGCAGTCGCGTGCGTGCTTCTGTGGAGGAGATGTCCAGGTTCGAGGCAACCGTTTCTACATCTGCCCCGTCCCGCATCAGCACGAGTTGCCAGGCCTGGTCCAGCCGTCCTGGCAAGACAGGAATTCGACACGCCTGTTGCTCACCGGGGTGCAAGGCGAGTCGCATGAGCACCTCCTCGGGAGTGGCTACCCCTGCCTGAGGGAGAGCCGCAAGCAATCGGCGGTTTCCTTCCCATGAACGGGATGCGCTACCCGGAGCCCACACCAAAACCTCGCGGGCTTCCTCAAGTGCCCACCGGACGGAGATCATGGCGCCGCCTCGGCCTGGGCTTTGGACCATCACTAACGCCTTGCTCGCGCCCACCGCGATGCGGTTTCTCCACGCAAACCGCCACGGTTCCGCAGGTACCCCAGGGGCAAACTCCGTCCACCACGCACCGCCCCGATCGAGAATGGCTTGAGCGACAGCCACATGCGAAGGCGGGTGGACCCGGTCCAGTCCGTGGGCAAACACAGCGACCACCCGGCCGCCCTCGACAAGAGCCCCTTTCATCGCCGCCACATCGATCCCACGAGCGAGCCCGCTCACCACCACTGCCCCGGACCGTGCCAGCAGTTGTCCCAGGCGAAATGCCACCGCCGCCGCATCGGATGTACACCTGCGGGTGCCCACTACGGCCACACACGGCTGATCACCGAAGCCGAGCGCGCCTTTGACATGCAGCACAGGCGGGGCCGTCCTAAACTCCGCCAACAAAGGCGGATAGTGGGGGGACTCCCAGGAAAGGCTATGGCCGTGTAGGGCTTCGACCGCGTGGAGAATTGCGCTCGCCCGGAACAGGGCATCGTCCGCCTCCGGCCGCACCCTGCGGAGCCATTCCCATGCAGCATCCAGCCCGCCCTGTGCCTCCACTGCACGCGCGACCCCGGCTGGACCCAGGCCTTCGAGCTCCGTCATCGCCACCCACCGCCGCAAACGCTCGTCGTTCATGCCGCGAAAGTGTCCGCAGACCGGCAGACGCCACAGCGGGTTTTGCAGACGGGGCACGTTGCTTTGCGAACGTGTGCGGAACAACAGCCGACCCTTTGCATCTTGCGCCCCATGAGCCGCTGGTGTGTCCTCTTCTTTTGTGCTGCCTTTGCCTCTGCCGAGGCCCAAACCCTCACCGGAACCGTCCGCGATGCCGACGGCGCCCCGCTGCCCTTCGCCACACTCGTCGTGGTCGGAAGCACCTCCGGAACCACCACAACTGCGGACGGCGCGTACCGATTTGACTTGAGCACCTTCGCCGGAACGAACGTGACCGTGCGGTGTTCCTTTATGGGCATGCGGACGGCCGAAAAACGCCTCCAGGCGGTGGGGAATGCCGTTTGGGACATCGTCCTCGAAGCGGCTCCGCTGGAAATCGGCCCTGTTGTGGTGAGTGCCGGGCGGTTTGAGCAACGCGCAGAGGAAGTCACGGTGTCGCTCGACGTCCTGCCGCCGCGCATCGTCGAACAGCGGGGAACCACTTCGCTCGAAAATGCCCTGGAACAAACCCCAGGCGTGAGCTTCGTCGACGGAGAACCCCAAATCCGGAGCGGAAGCGGATTCAGCTACGGTGCCGGGTCGCGCGTCATGATTCTTGTGGACGACCTCCCCATCCTGAGCGGCGATGCCGGACGACCCAGCTGGGGCTTTCTTCCCGTGGAAAACCTCGAACAAGTGGAGGTCATCAAAGGAGCCGCTTCCGTGCTCTACGGCAGTTCGGCCCTCAGCGGGGTCATCAATGTCCGCACGCGCTTCCCGGATGCGCGCCCACTCACTCGCGTGACGCTCCAGCACGGCGCCTACAGCACGCCGCGCACCCGAACAGCCCGCACGTGGGAGGCTACCCCGCAGCTCGCGAATGTCCGCTTCCTCCACAGCCAGCAACTCGGAGGTTGGGACGTGGTCATCGGAGGAAACCTGCTAGGAGACGACGGCCATCTCGCCCCGGTCGACACCGCCGCCGAAACCGGCTTCAACCCGTTTACCATCGACCGGTACGCCGCAAACAGCCAGGCGCGTGTGAACGCCGCGATCCGCAGGCGCACCTCGCGCACCCCGGGACTTCAGTACGGGTTGGGGGCGAATTGGCAGTGGGGAGAATCGCTGAATACGCTCATTTGGCAGCATGCCCCCGACAGCATGTACGGGAGCTACGAAGGCGCTGCTACGCGCACGCGGCAACTCATCGGCACGCTCGATCCGCACGTGAGCTACATCAGCCCAGGGAACATCCGGCACAGCCTGCGCGGCAGGTGGCAGCACCTGACAAACGGCAACAACAACAGCCAAAGCAACGCCTCGGATGTGGTCCATACCGAGTACCAGATCGCCCTCGACGGACAGCGCTGGGGCATTGAAGGCTTGCACCTAGTCGGAGGCGCACTCCACCAAATCGCCCACTCAAACGCCGAACTGTACAGGGGCGGCTCGAGCGACGGAAACAACACGGCCCGCACCCTCGGCGCCTACCTCCAAACGGAAAAGCGCTTCGGCCCGCGGCTCAACACGTCCTTCGGGCTGCGCTACGAATCGTTCCAGGTGAACACGATACGAGCGGGCAAACCGGTGTTTCGAGCAGGATTGAACTGGACGGCGTGGGAAGGGGGCTGGTTACGCGCCAGCTATGGCCAAGGATTCCGCTTCCCCACCATCGCGGAACGCTACATCCGCACCGGGCTAGGCTCGTTGCAGATTTACCCGAACGAGGCCCTGCTCCCCGAGTTTGCCGAATCCATGGAAATCGGGTTCAAGCAAGGGGTGAAAGCCGGGGATTTCAAGGGGTTTGCGGATGTGGCTGTCTTCCGCCAAAACTTCACCTCCTTCATCGAATTCACCTTCGGACAGTGGGGAAATCCCCTCGTGGACCCGCTTGCTGGCCTGGGCTTCATGAGCGTGAATACCGGCGACAGCCGGGTAACCGGCGCTGAGGGATCGCTTGCCGGACGGTGGGATGCGGAGGCGTTTGACCTCGATGTTCTGCTGGGCTACACCTACACGCGGCCCATCACCCTGAGTCCCACGTACAATTACAGTCCAAACCCGAACTATCCGGCGACCTACCTCACCACCAGCCACGACACCACGAACCACATCCTGAAGTACCGCTCACCGCATTTGGTCCGGGCGGATGCCCACCTGTCCTTCGCCCGGTGGTTTGTGGGCATGAGCTTGCGGTACCAAAGCCAGCTCAACAACTTCGACCAGGCCTTTCTTCAGTTCGAAGAGTACGGGTTTGTGCGTTGGGGTGTGGGGGAATGGCTCGCGGCACATCCGCGGCAGCCGTGGGTCGCTGACTTCCGTGCAGGGGTGAACCTCGGACCAGAGCTGCGGCTTTCGCTCGTCATCAACAACCTCTTCAACTCCGAGTATAGCCTCCGGCCGCTGAACATGGAGCCACCGCGTTTGACCCAACTCATGCTCACCTACGAACGGTCATGATCCTCGGTGTCATTCCTGCGCGGTTTGCTTCGACGCGGTTTCCGGGAAAGCCGCTCGCCTTGGTGGGAGGTGTGCCCATGGTGGTTCGCGTGCTGCGTCGTGCCGAGGAAAGTGGGGTGTTCGGCCGGGTGGTGGTCGCCACAGACGATGAGCGCATCGCCGCTGAAGTCGACCGAGCCGGTGGGGCCGTGGCGATGACCTCACCCGATTGCTCAAACGGAACCTTGCGGTGC
>Ga0315905_10002775_pt1 | contig 18301 bp, 30 predicted proteins | sample LakEriMetagenome_5_FD_203522 | JGI IMG/M metagenome (GOLD analysis project Ga0315905, IMG submission 203522) | Freshwater fungal communities from buoy surface, Lake Erie, Ohio, United States - Buoy 4 MA121 | ecosystem: Environmental > Aquatic > Freshwater > Lake | place: USA: Lake Erie, Ohio... | reverse complement strand
CGCATCAGCATCGGCCCGGAGCCCGTCCTGGCCGCCCATGCCCCGTCCCCGCCTGCAGCGGGCAGCCACTGCCCGGCGAGAGAAGGTTCAGCTCCGCATTAGGGAACAGAGTTGCTTCCGTTCTCATGGGCTGCTCGGGGTCGCCTCGCTGGGGAATTGGGGGACTTTTTGACCTGTTTGCACCCGCTTCTTGTCGTCCCTGAAGAGACTCGTGTCACGCCTTTTCCCCTGTCACACCTGACGCATATGGCAGGCTGCTTTTTGCTCCACTCCTGCGGTGCGAAGTCCTTTTGCTCCTTGCGGACTTCACTTTTTCGACACCGTCGGATCCATATGACCGACAGTACTCGATACCACCATCCTTCATCGTCCACTAGCGCTGGTGTCTCTGTGGCGAAGTGCACTTGGGAGATGAAGAAGATGTCCTCCCCTGCCACCCCCTTCCAATGCCACCCTCAGTCCTATGGAACCCAGTTGTAACAGTTGATCCCGTCTCTGCCTGCGGGCCTCGGACTGCCACCCCTCGAATGTGTGCTAAGAATTCCAGCGACTCTCCTGGAGCTGCTGCCTTACCGTCCACAGTGGCTCGTCTCCGAACATCACTCACCTTCTCGTTCGAGCAGACTCTTATACTGCTCCTGAGCAGCTGCTGTGGCTTTTTCCACATAGTTGCTTCTCACATCTTGCTTCCGCTTGAATGAAATGGCCAGGAACTCCTTAATTTCGGCGTCAACTCCTATTCCATCCAGTCTCCGCCGCCAGAATCTTTCTTGATTTTGCTTTCCGACACTGGCTGTTCTTGATGTGCGTTCTTCCACGGGATTTTCATTTCTTCCTCTTTCGCTGCTTTCCACAATTCGTCCTTCGAGCAGAATTGCGGATTTTTTTGAGGTTACTGACAGAGCGAATCCGCCTTGTTCCTACAATCCGCCTTGTTAAAACACTGTTCTTGGTCCCAAAGTGTGCCCAACCTGCTCTCTTTTTCGATCGTGAGGAGTTTCATGCGTTTAGCTGCCTTTCCATGCGCATTCACTTCTTGTAGCAGCTCCCGGATGCACGCATTGTGCGCTCCAGATTTCCGATGAGCTGGTGGTTCGGTCTTGCACCAGCCACCCTGGAGTTTTGGGTTCGATTCCCACTGGCAAACGAGAGGAACCAGGGAAAACATGCACACCCTGTGTCAAAGTACCGGGTTTCTCACGGGTCGACCCCCAAGGTCCTGCAGTAATAAACACACACACGATCAGCCATTTGGCAAACACACACCCTGCTCGAACTGTTCTCGATGACACCCATCGAGGCTACGCCTCTTTCAGCGACATCTGCGGAGCTCGGTTTGGGTCTGGGTTTGGGATTGGGTTCACACTTCTCCGCGCACGCTCCTTCACGCGCTCCCCTTCTGCTCGCCATCCTCCTTTTACACAATATCCCTTTTCCCCGCGTTCACTAGTGTGTGGTGGGTAGACTAGTCCACACAAACCTCGGCTCGTCGTATAGCATAGCACATGTCAAAAGAGACCTACAATTCTATAAGCTAGTCCACACAAGCCTCGGCTCGTCGTATCTCATTGCACATGTCCTCCACTCCCCGAGCACAGCTTTGTATTAGGTGCTGCAGTAATAAACAACAAGTGTGAAGTGGAGGGGAAGGAGGGACTGGGGAGCAGGTTTCCTCAAGAGGAGGATGTGTATTTATGGGGAGGATGGTTTTATTTGGGAGGAGGAGCAGGTTTATTCAAAGCAAAAGCAATGAATGCGGTGGACGCTGGGCGCGACCGCGGAGGAGGAGGGATGCAGGGATAAATGCATTTAGTTTCGACTTCTCATCACAACGCAAGTCCTATACGGTCTGTGTTGCCAACGATAGAAAAAAGCAAGCCCTTCTGCGCCGCCCGTTCTGACGTGTCTGCGCCTGTGACTATACCTGCAGAAGGCTTTCTGGGGACTCCGGGAGGAGGATTCGGTTGCCTCCCGGGGGCCTCAGCACCGCACAGGCGACTATTTTGCTTATACACAACTAGGCTCACGCTTAACCACACACCGCAGCGTGCTTGTTTTTGAGCTGCAAGCAGTGCTCCCCCACATGCACCACCCCGGGATAGGATAGAGCTGAAGCGTCTCAGCACACACACACACACACACACGCTGTTCTACCAGCCATGGCACGGCCTCCACACGTCAACCACTTCATCTCCGCGCACGACAAAGTAGAGGCGGTGGCAGGCGGCCGTGAGGCAAGAGTGGTTGGGGATGATCTTGAGCAGCGTCCCCAGCGGCAACGCGTCCGTGCCAGACTCCGGCAGGCTGTGTTTACTACGTTTGCTGTCGCCGATGCCGCCTGGCTCGCCGCTCTGCGCCCGTTTGCTGCAGAGGGCGTCAGGAGCGACGGCGTCCTCAGCTCCGTCTTGATCATCCACGTTGTCTGCATCCACGTTGTCTGCAGTACTACCTTGAGGGAATGCTGCCATTGTGCCTCTGGGTCTGTTGTCTGGCACCTGCAGTTTGCCGCACTCTTGGGAAACAGCGGTGAGCAGCAGGCTGGAGCCCTCCACCTGCCCATAACTCGCGTCCAGGGGCGAGAGGTCCTTGGAGATGGCGAGCGACCCCGTGTCACACAAGTAGTGTGCGGCGTACCGTCCGATAACCCGGGTGAGGACGCGCACCGCAACTTGCTGGCTATTACAGACTGGTATCGCCATTTGCTGCCGATCGAAAAAAACATCTGCCACACACCGCACCACAGCACATCCCAGTCACATCCAAAACACATGCCAACAGGTTGAGGCCATCGGAAGAGCAGTCGGTGCTCACGCCAGCCAGGGTCAAGAGGAGTAACTCACAGTTTCCGGGGTGGATCTCATTTGCACCCACGAACTGGTCTGCAGCTGCGCAGGACGGCGTGCTACCCACGGAGATTGTCGGGCACGGGACGTGGGCGGCTTGAAGCCCTTTGGCGAATGAGGCTGCTCGACTGCATTCGAGGTCGGAAATGGCCTTGGCCTCCGCCGCGCTCGAGGCATTGTAGGCATTGCCAGAATGACTGTATACCCCTCGAAAGTCGAGCAACTTTGACGCATTCAGTTTCTGCGCGAGCGAAACAGCGGTGTCGGGATCCTGCTGCACGTCGACCCCCGCCCTGTGATAGCCAACATCTATCTTGAGGAAGCAGCCAAAAACTTTCCCGCGGTGTTTCTGCACGTACGCCTGCGTGTCGGCAGAGGAGGCGAAGGGCGAACCTAACTCTGTATCTATCACCGATTCTACCTCTCGTAGCTGCTCCTCGCTGTCAATGAAGATGGAGATGCGCGTCGAGGGAAAGTCGACGCAGATTTTCAAGAGCGCCTTCACTTTGCTGGTGGTCACCGGGACGCCGTAGGTGATATCAACGAACCCATCCGCCGCCATGTGTCGCACCTGCACGCAGGCGCACACGTGAGGCGCGCACGTGTGCGGCGGCATCGCAAGCGACGTGCAACAGAATGTGCGTACCTCGGGCAGCGTGGAGGCCATGATTCCGTTGTTCTTGTCGCCGCCCACCTGCATCCGTGCAATCTGTGCGCACAAATCTTGAAAAACGAGCAACAACTCTGAATCCGCGTGAGCGTTAAAGGGTTCACGCTCACTCGTGAGCGACAATGTGGTCGCTCACGCGTGAGCCACAACGCCTTAGTCATCCTACGGCGTTGCACGGGGCGGCGCCCGATTGTCACCACCCCTCTCCCCTCTGATCCTCCCCTCGCGCTCGCGCTCAGCATGATGATTACACACCCGCATACCTGGTGGCACTTGTGCGTCTTGACGTGCGGTCGCAGAGACACCCCGGCAGCGGCGGCCTTGGCCAGCATGTCACGACAGTTTTTTGCCACAGCCTCCTCGTCTACGAGCAGGCACGGCGTCGGCAGGTCCTGCTCCCCTCACACACGCGGGATCACGGGATGAGCAGGGAACATGGCAAACGCAAATCTTCTGGACGGTAAACGCGCCAGCGACTCAGTAATGCGGGCAAGTGCGCGGAGAATTGTGTGGGCGCTACCCTGCTGACGATCGCTAATTCAACAAAAAAATACGAGTAGCAACAGTGGGGCATTTGTGACCATGATATACATGACAATGTGGCAGCAACAACGCCTACGGCGTTGTCGTTCCGGCGTTGTCGTTCCCTCCCCCGCCTGCGTTCTCGGATACGCAATCGTATGTGCTAACGTGCGACAGCCCCATTGTCGTTTGGCCCCATTGTCGCTAACACGCGTATCAACTAACGCGCGAAAATACCTCGAGCCGGCACGGGAGCTTTATGTCCATGTTGTTGTAGGTGAGGCACTCCTCAGCCATTACCCCACTAGAAAAATCGTCCTCAGCCATTGCGCTCTAAAGCCTCGATCTATGCATCACCAGCTCTGAATAGCTCGCCTCGCCGCACCCGAGCTCTTTTTGAGTTGTTTTTATGAGGCGCGCTATGCAGAGCTGGTGAGCCTACGAGGCGCGCAAGGTTGGTTCCTAGGCTTTTCTTGCCCTCTTCGTGCCTTCTTCTTGCTGCGGACGCGATGACCAAAGTTCGTGGCTCGAATCTGGTGCCCGCCTTGAACGATGGCGGCGTGCATGCGGTGCGGCCAGATCGGGCACTTGGCTGCCCAGTGTTCGCAGCCGCCGACGTGCAATAACTGCGGTGGCAAGGGGTAAGGCGTTCCCTCCCCGGCCTGCTTTCTGGGATACGCAATCGTATGCACTCCTGCCTTCTGCTCATGCCCGCGCGGGACAGGCACCTGGCGAAGGCGTGCCCGGCCATCAGGTGCGATCGATGCGGCCGCGCGGGGCACATGGCGCGCGAATGCACGAAGGGGGGCAACATGCGCTGCTACGAGTGCGGCGAAAACGGCCACATCTCACGCGACTGTCCTGTGTAAGCCCCCGCCCGTGCCCTGCCTCTCTGTCGCGGCGTTTCCACAGCGAAATGTCTGTAGGTTCCCGAGTTGGGGTGTTTCCCGCACATGCGCGTTTGCGGCAGTGTGGGGGGGAGCCCTTCTGTCCGGATGGAGCTTTGTGTCACACAAAGCGCCATGTCCGCACAGCTGACTGAGCGTGTACATGTGCGACAGCGCCGAAAAGAAGCGCCACCGCAAGCCCATGGACCCCGATGCAAAGAGGAAAGAGCACGAGACCACCCAATTTCACCGGGCGCGCGGACAGATGATGACGTATAATAATCTGGCGCTGCCCCTCAAAAGTAAGCGCGCGCCGGATGTTGACGACAGCCAGACGAAGAAGCCCAAGTTTGGTACGCTTCGCGCCGTCACTGTGGTCAAGCCCAAGATTGCTGGGGCGGCGGGCAGCGGGCAGGCTCCTGATGCTGTCCAATCTTCCGCAGGAGCGCAGCAAGGAGACCAGCACAATTTAGGAGATGGGGGCGCAGGGAGTGCGTCAGGGGCGGAGCAAAATTCTCTGACGATGATGCTCTTTCCTCAATGTATCCCGTGTGGCAAGGGCGAGGGGGCACGGACAGGCGAGGAAAATTCGGCTGTGCTTGGACTTGCCCTTGCGGAATACGGGTCGGATTCAGACTGACTTTTTCGTAGTACTTACTTCACACTGACGCCAGCAGTCTTGCCAAGTGGAGCAGTCTTTGACCAGGGCCGTTGACGCGCCCAGACTAGAACACATTGAGAGAGTCAGAGGGGGGGGGGAGAGAAAGACAAACGGGAGGAAGAGAGAGCTGATTTATCATCAGTAGGCGCTGTACGTGTGAATCTTGAAGAAAGTTAACCCCTGTACGTATTACGTCAAATCTTGGATCTTCGTTCATCATTGTGAAGCGGCCAGGATACATACGGGCAGACTGGATCACGGACACATCTCGAGAGTAGTAGATAACAGGCAGTTTTTCCTTTTTTGCTTCACAAACACTTCATAACAGAGTCACGGACAAATCTCGAGTGAGTCAAAGGCAGGTGCAAATGAAGAAGAGGCTTCTGGAGCAGTTGAGAGTGTTTAATTATGTATACACACACATATATTTAAATCATGCAAAAGAGAAAGAAGCATGTGTAAGATACACGCAGCAGTCACGAGGCTTCTGGACTTCCTTCCCCTTGTTATTCAGACTACTTTTGGTTTCAAACGCATGTTTCACGGCGCTGCAGCAAGGAGAAGGAGGATTTATTTGTATTCAATAATACTGTAGAGAGTCCCAGTGGCGGGGGAGAGCACCCGGGCATGGGCGCAGGAAAAGCCTGGCATGCCCACTTTGATGCCAGGGAGAGAGAGAGAGAGAGAGAGAGAGAGAGAAGAGAGAGAGAGATGCACCGTTCACCGCTTGCTTTGAATACCCCCCCCTCCTTAAATCAGTCTTAAATCAGTAGTTTAGGTCACTTTTGTAGGTTTCTTTTGCTCATTAGTAAGTCTCTTTTACCTCCCGATTCAGAGTACACCAAAATACTTGGTGTACTCCTTTGCACCCTTCATGGTGTCGATGACTCGGATGTTTCTAGTGCGCTCCTTGTCATCAACGTGAGGATCTGCTCCCCCCAGCTTGTTGTTCATAATTATTTTGTCTAGTCCATCCTGAGGCACCCACACAGTACGCGGAAACAGAATCAGTTCACACAGTCCAAAACACGCCACACACACGCATGCAAGGTAGCATCACAGTCTGTTGTTTGTGCTTACCTGGTCAGTGTGCTTGCCCTTGGTGTCGGCGATGAAGAGCTTCACGTTAAAGTTGTTTAACTTGAGCTCTTCTAGCAAGAAACACCTGGTAGGAAAATAAGCCTTCTCCAGCACCTTTTTGCCCTCTGTCAACTGCACGACACGCACCCCACAAATCACCAACTGCTTCTGAGACTCATCACAATTGGTGTGCGCAGACGAGACGCTATCTGTGGTGATTGCATTGCATACACAGTCGCGACAACAAGATCTCTCAGTCTAAATGCACGGGTGTGAGGACATTACGTCATCAGCATCAGAATCCGACGACTCATCGACAGTGGTACTCTTCGCCTTGCGCCGCTTGCGGTGTCCACCGATTCCATTCATCCACTTCCCTCTCTCTTCCAACTCTGCCCTTTCCAACTCTGCCCTGCTCCTCCGTTGCGGCGCTCCCTCTTCCTGCTGGAATACACAAGCGGACTGTTGTCAACAGTCATGGCCAACTTGCATAGACAGCACTATAGCCAACTCCACCGGCGCCGCACTCTGCACTCAGTTGATAGACCAAGACCTGGCGTCGTCACCATTAGTGGTCGACAGACTAAGCCCCAACGCAAACGCCGTGCGCAAGCCTCGGCGTATCGATGAGACAGGCCCGGGTGGACAGGGAAAGGGAGGCACATGTCACACGCACAGAAAAGCTGAACCGTGCAGGCAGCTGAAAGTTGGGTTTGGGTGATTCCGATCTCCTCGAGCAAGCTCCGTGCTGTTTTTGCACTTGCATCCTGGCCCAGGCAGCGAGATAGATTCAGATCACAATCATTGTCAATGCCTGCAGCGTGATTGAGAGGACGGAGGAGCTCGAAAATGCAGCATCGAGTGCGAGAGCAAGACGAGCGCGGCGAACGCACGTGGGCGCCTTGCGGCGCTTATGTGCTAGCACGCGGTTGACGTTTGACTACCTGCTCTTGGGCAGCTTTCTCCTGCTCCCTTGCCTCCTCCTCCTCCTTGTCCCACGCCACGTCCTCGGCAAATATGCCCATGAGCGTCTTGGCTACCTTGGGCATGCTCTTCCTTTTCGCAGGTTGGACCTGCTTGCATGCGCAATCAGAAGCAGCAGTCGATGATTCCTAAACCTTTTGTCCTCTCGAAACCTCTCTGCCTCCCTATTTTCTCCCCCTCATCAACTCGCAAGCGTTGCCAACGCTGAGAGGCGACGCGCGCCAAACGTGCACTCCCTGTCTTCCGCAGCGCCACCGCAGCGCTCTTGCAAGCCCATCGCCACAACGCACCGGCTCTGCGTCTTGTGCCGGGCGCTTCTTGCTTTTGCTTTCCATGAAGTCATCGCTGTCGTCGTCTTCCTTGCCTTCTCCGTCCTTTTTCTTGCCCATCGAGTACATCTTAGCGGTGGCCACTGCCTTCTTTGCGTTTGCCGAGCTCGTCTTCCCCCCTTTGGTGCCGGTGCCTGCGGTCGGGGGTGTGGAGGATGTCGATGCAGCCTTCTTTCTGGCAGCTGCGCAAGACGTTTTGCCGGGCTGCTTGCGGCCGTTGCATGATGACGGCGTCGTGCTTGTGCGCGGCACAAACAGATCGTCGTCGTCAGGGTCCGACTTGAGCTCGTAGGCCTTGCCCTTGCGTTTGGCAGACCACGAGGCTGGCGTGTCGCTGGTGGCTCGTTTTGCCTGCGAAGGCCACCGCCACTCCTTGCCTTCTTCGCTGAACTGCCAGCGCAAAAGCTGCTGTCAGCCAGTTGCTGGGCGAGCCCTCTTTTGTCCTCGCTTCGAGCGCACGGGCTGGATGCCCTCGCAGCAGGCAAGAATCAAGAAAGCATGCGCACACATCGGCATTTCATGATACCTTGTATTTTTCTTCGTTAGACGTGGTCTCGTCTTCCTTTTCTTCCTGGATGCGAACTTTCATCACCTTCTTCCTGACGTCTACATGAATTACTTCGCCGGCCAACCACTCCACCCCGCCCGGTGCCGACAGCTCTACCATTTCGCATTCGACGACGTCGCCCACGCGCGGCACACGGCCGCGGCCGGCGCACACGTCACCCCTACCTGCTGCTGCTGCGCTGACGGCCTCCTCCTTGACGCGCTTCTTGGCGGAACCCTCCTCGCAAGGCGCGCGCGGAGGAGGAGAGACCGAGCCCTGTTTGCGCTGCCGCGCGGGCGAGCCACCAACTCGGGCCGGTGGAGAGTGTCCCGCCAGCACCTTTTTACTGTACCGCCGTCCCATCTCGTCTTTCTCTGTTTTCTTGGCCACTCCCGGTAAGGCGGCGATGGTAAATAAATTTAGTCCGGTAAATATAATATTTGACTCTTTTTGTCAGACGTGTTTGTACCAAGGAATTCTCGAACCTTCTTCGGATTCGTCCCACAAAGTCTATAAAACTTCTCACCCTCGATGCTTCGCTACCGCTACCCACGATGCCCACGTACAAGCACTCGAGCACGCTTGTCCTGTATTTCGTCGCCTGCGCACTCGCAGGCGCCGCTCGCGTCACCGACGCCTTTTTCCTTTCCGGCAGCCCCAGCATGCCGCTCCTGCGCGGGCACATGCCGCGCGCTTTGTTCCCGTTCCACGACTACGATGACCCGTCGCTTCTCTCGCCGCGGCACATGCTGCAGACGTTTCACGCCCTGCAGCACGAGGCCGACCGCATCCTCGCCGGGGTCCTCGAGAGTTCGCCCGCGGTGTCCGCCAGCGCCAGCGCCAGCGATATCGAGGGCAACCTGACGGCAATCGACAACAGACCCCACACCGAGCTGCGTCTGCGCCCGCATTTTGACATCGAAGACCGCGCTGATGTCTTCTTGCTCACCGCCGCCACGCCCGGGCTACGGAAGGAAGACTTGTCCGTAGAGGTCGTGGACGGAGCGGACAGCGCCGCGTACCTCATCGTCGCCGGCCACACGTCGCCATCGCTGCCCCCCCAAACGGACAGGTCCGGCGACGGATCTGCCTGCGAGCCGAGCTCCACCGCTGACACAACAACCCCTGCAAGCACGGCAAGCACGGCATGCCTGAAGGCCTCCTACAGCCATTTCGAGCGCAGGATCAAGCTGCCGTCTGCAGTGGAACGCGATAATGTGAAGGCGAAGTACGAAAATGGCCTTCTGTCCGTTGTTATTCCTAAGAATCCCAAGCACCAGGCGCTGAGGCTCAGGGTTCCAATCTCCTGAGACTGGCCGGGTCGGGTCGCGGGACGGCGGTCCTCGTCTCCCTCGTCGATTCTGCGCGGGCACGCATAGTCCACCTCGTTCACGGCGTTTTGTTTGAATAAAACTTCGTCCATTTTCTCCTGATCTCCTCCTCCGAGTCCGCTTCCTTAATGATCTCAACCGGCCCGTGAGCGTGCTGCCTCTAAGAATAGGTTCTCTCTGTTATAGAATGTGTCGTGAATGGATGGAGCGTGCTACGCGGGGGTGAGGCCGGGGGCATCACCGCCGCGACCTCTTGCGTGTCCCTGGACGCCCCACAGATTACAAGCGGAAAATGTGTAGAGTTCTGGTACTTACTACTTCTGTTCACCACATTTTATTTAGTGGCAACTCAAATGCAGACACGATTGACATGTGCGACCACTTTCGCGGTACTTTCAGCTTTCAAAGTTTGCCTCTTGTTCGTCCCTGTCATCGAGCCGTTACTGATTCACCACCCACTTTGTGAGGAAGTTTTGGAGGTCTGGCACGGCTTTAGCGGACAAGATGGGGAATTTGTAGGTGATTACTGCGAACACGACCTCTCCTGCAATTCCGAACGCACGCGCCAACAGAAGTACCAGGAACCAAGGAGAGCGAGAGATCCATGTCAGCGGGAGGGCTGTTGATTGGATTGATGCATGCAGCGCTACAGAGTGCGAGAGGACGTGGACGAGGGTACCCGAAGACGGCTTAGTCGCGCGCGCCAGGCAGAAACCTTCCCCCTCACGCGGATCCACTGAATGTGTCCTCCCGTAGATGAGCCCTGCGAGTCCTCGCGTGTTTGCGCAGCCCATGTTAAACCACGCGAGCGCGCGAGCGCCTGCGACGCCGTCACGCTACACTCTCCTGCCACGCACTGCGGGAAACTGAGGGCGAAGCACGCGACAAAGGACAGACGAACACGACACAGGGCAGACGCACGCAACACAGGGCAGACGAACGGCAGATGCGCGGAGAGGGGGTGCGCTCAAAGTGACAGCGCGTGAGAATTACCGTCCTCCTCGTAGAAGCGGTGGACCTCGTGGTTGGCGCCTGCAATGTTGATGCCGCTGCCGAACGTTGTGTCTTTGTCGTTGAACGCCGTCAGCATCGCCTGCCCCGCACAGGCACGTCACCACCCAGGCCAGGGCAGCAGGCGCAGCGTCAACACCGGGGCGCGGCACAGTGACAAAGCTCCGCGCGCAGAACGCGGCCGAGGCACGGCGCCGGGCGCGCGCATTGCCACACGGGCACAGACGAGCCAACGACTGGGATCAAACCTGCAGATCGGCCGGCGAGATCTGGGCCCCGGCGCTGGCGTGCACTTTGCAGCTCGGGTCAAAGATGACCTGGCGGGCGATGGAGCGGCGCACGCAGGGTAAATGAGAGGGGTAACGGGGGGGACAGAGGAAGGCGGGCCCGGCGGGCATCGATCTGCGTGAGGACGGCAACGCACAGAACGGCTCGCCAGCAGCCGCAGCTAACGCTGCGCGGCGCCGCGCGCTTTCTAACTCGTGGCTGCTTGCAGACCATCCAAGGAAGCAGAGGCAAACCTTCCAGGGAAGCAGTGGTTTGCCTCTCTTCCAGCGCGCCCTTGCGCGAGCAAGATGCGCGAATGTGCCGCTGCAGACATCGCCAGTCGTGTTCCATCCCGCATCGGTCAGTGGTGCGCAAGCGCGGCTGGAGGGTGGACAGGGCGTGTATTCACCGCGCGCGTCCACTCAGACTCTGCCGAAAGTGCCGCCTGCATAGGATGTGGATCCTATTTACTTGGAAAAACAAAAACCCCTTGAAAGAACACCAGTGTCTTTCTGACCACACGGTTTCTATTTGCGTCGTCAGGCATGGAAGAAAGCCAGCCTCAGTCCGCTTCTACGCGGCGGAGCGCCGCCGCGCGGTCGGTGGTGCTCGCGGGCGCGATGCTGGCTCTGGTGGCTGTAGCTGCTGTGCTGCTGAGCTCGGACGTCAGGCCCAATTTCCTCGTCGAGAGCAGCGCAGACCTCGTGAGCGCTTCCCCTCTTGTCAGGGCGATCGGCGCGTGCTGGCGTGAGCTCGCGCTGAGCAGTTCACCGTCCGCTCGTTTCGCGTGTGCGTGTGCGTTAATGTGTGTAATAAGTCTCCCGGCTATGCAGGGCACGGTGAAGGAGGCCTCCACGAAGCTGGGCAGCTGGTGGAAGGAGGTGACAGAGATGCAGACAGAGGTCAAGAAGTTCCAAACTGAGGCCAATGACAAGGCGGTTGACGAGCTCGTGCACCTCGAGCGCGTCAAGGATTTGCTCGTCGAGCTGAAGAAGCAGGTGCCGGTGGAGCAGCCGCCCAAGCACTGGACATACACCGGCGAAGAGGGGCCGGAGCATTGGGCCGAACTGGACCCCGCCTTCAAGACTTGCGGTACCCTCTCCCTCGCATGCGTGCGGTATTCTTGTGCAGCGTAATCTACGCCGACTCGATCAGGACTGGCCTTGGGTCGACGCTCGTGCTGCCCGCCAGGCTCGCCATAGAGAGTTTTGAGATGCTGAGAATTTGTTATGCTTCACAGCTCTGCCGCAGAGTGGCTCGTGGCGGCAAGTGCCCTGCCAGCTGCACCAGGAGCTGACTCCAGGTTGGGATGAGCAGGTGCGGGGAGGGAGCAGTCTCCGATCAACTTTGAGCTTGACCTGAAGGAGGCTCGTCTCCCATCGATCGGCTGGAACCTGCAGGGACCTGACCCTGCAGTGGCCCCCTCCACCGGGAACACCGGGGAGTCTGAGACGGATGGCAAAGAGTTCTACAATGGCCACACGTTTGAGGTGGAGGGCGTGGGTTCGCCGACCATCGTTTTCGACGGCATCACATACACTCTGGCACAGTTCCACACGCACACGCCGTCGGAGCACAAAGTGGCCGGGCGGCACTACGACATGGAGATGCACTTCGTGCACAAGGCCGTAGTCGATGGGGTTACCAAGCTCGCCGTTGTCGGGTGCTTCTTCGAGAAGGGAGACAGGTCACCGACCTTCATCAAGGAGCTGATGGAGACGGTGCCGAAGCTCACGGCTGCGCCGACAGAGCTTGCTCCGACCCTCGACTTCCGCGTAAGTTTTCCCTCCTCCCCTCATTTTGCCCTCCTTCCTCATGTGTGTGGACGCTGGGAGGCACGACGTGATCGCCGTGCGCACAACTGCGGTCTAGACCGCAGACACAGAGCTGCAAGCTAGCCAGCGCCAAGGGTTGGAGGACAGTACGGCGCGCGTGTCGTACTCGTTGCTTTGAGTGGTGCGTTGCGTGTAGTCGCGTTCCTGTCTGTCTATCTCCCCTTAACAACACGCGCATGCCTGCAACGGGGAACAGAGCATTGCACAGGAGGTTTTGGTAGGGACTGTACCGTCGAAGCTGGAAGCCGCGGACGAGTTCGTGCCCAACTTCAAGAACTACTTCACCTACCCTGGCTCCCTGACAACGCCTCCGTGCTCCGAGGGAGTCAAGTGGGTGGTGCTAAAGAACCCGGTGTCGATCCAGGCCGAGCACCTTGCGACGCTTGAGGGTCTTGAGGGCAAGAACAACAGGCCAGTGCAGCCCCTGTATGACCGCGTCATCCAGGACGTGGGTGGAAAAGCCACTTAAACTTACTTAGCTAAGTAGGTCTAAGCGCGGAATGACAATGGGGAGTAGTGTGCAAGTGCGTTGGCAGTGCAGCCGACGCGCTTGTGCACTCGGCCATGGGGCCTTTTTGCAGACGTGGACACACGGGCTGCTGCGGACGTAGATACAGGTGGTGGGTGGGTATATCTAATTCCCGCTTCGCCAAGGTCCGACACTTGGGGATTGAATAGTGCTTGATGCAAAGCTATCGAGGCAAAGCTATCGTGGCTTGGCTCATCTTTTGCATTCTGTTTAGCGAGTTGTTTTATAATCACATATTTATAATTACATTGCCGTATTTTTGGTGAAGCTCTTTGAAGTGATGCAGCGGGCAGAAACGAGTAGCGGTGAGGGGGGGCTCCAGATGCGGGTAGGGTAGTTGGTAGTGGTTAGAACCGCCTCCGGCCACGGCTTGCACGCGGATAGTCTCCGGGTGGCCTGAGGGGTCAGTCAGGAAGCCGGTGCGTCAAGCCCGAGGGCGATACAGGCGGCCAGGAGAGATTGCACTCCGAGCTCCGCCACCATGCCTACCCACCACCTGTGTGAATGCACACACCAGCTGTGCGTCAAGCCTGTGCCCTCACCTCGCACCACTTGCTGAGGACGGACAGGGGAAAGACAAACCAGGAGGAAGGTGACGCGGGTTGGTCATACGCCATGGGAGCGACTATGCCAGCAGAGCACAGGGCGCAGTTGTGCGGCCCAATGCAGCACGCCGTCACCGTCACCCGCACCGCCGCGTCCACTGTCACAAGCATGAAGCAGACCAAAAAGATGGCGACGCGCCTCTTTTGCCGACGCCCTTGTGCCCCACTGCTACCGCCGCGCGCGGATGAAATACTAGCCGCGACGCCCGCCACCACCATCCCGATTCCACATATGCCCGTCAACTGCCAATCTGGTGGAGTGGTCCCTCTCAGACACGCTTGACAGCAAGGCAAGGTGGAAGCGCGCTGGAGGAAGAGGCGCAAGGGCGGCACCTGTGGGCTGTTTCGGCCATCGCCAAGGCGCCAGCGTGTGGCCGACATGCGGACCCGCCGCCAGCAGCAAACCAGCGCTCATCACCCCTATACTGGGCAGCGTTCTCTTGCACAAGACGCACCCTGAGCGCCACCACCCCGCGGCACGCACGGGCGCCCCTGCCTTGGAGTTGGCATTGCTGCTGCCGGCGCACTCTAGGTCCATCTCGGAGGCGGTACAGCTCACGCTGTCGCTCGACTTGCGGCATCGCAGGCGGACTTGACGCGCTGCAAGGTAGACTGCTATCCCGCTCCCCATCACCCCACACTCTATTGCCCCATGCCACAGTTTCCAGTCCCCTGCACAGCCGTGTCGGCGCGTGCGCGCGCTTAAGTGGCATTTAGACATGAAGGCACGTTCAAGTACCAACACTGGCTGCACCAGACATGCGCGCGTGCGTGCATGCAGGTAGAGGGGCATGAGGAAAGCAGGGATGACCTGAGGAGGCGGGGGAGGAGGAGGCGGAAGCAACAAGGGCGAGTACGAGTTGGCGCACCCATCCAAATTCTTCCGCGAGCGCACTGCGCCACGCCCACCAAGTTACGTCCATCAATTTATGTCTCCTCCTCCCTGGCAGGAGGCTTCTACTGACCAACGAGAGAGCAGCAGTAGGGCCAGGGCATTGAGGAGCGAGGGGGGGCGATGGGGAGCGGGGTGTCTGCACGGAGCGCCGTTTCGGCCGGCAGGCAGGGAACACGCAGATAGGGACGCGAGGAGCGCGCGGCACACTGATGCGCTGCATACCTTGCAAGGGCGCCAAGTTCCAGCACACAGGCTATCTGGAGCACTCGATGCGCCATGGTCGCAAGGCCCAGAGGCAGCAGCGCAAAGATCGCATACCACTGCTCCCCGTGACTGGCTCTTCCGCCGTGCGGCGACAGGAGGACGACGAGTGGCAGCAGCATCGCCCCGCTTATACAGGTGCACCCAAACACAATGTCCAGCGCGGTGAGGGTGTAGACTCTCTGGACCCGAAGTGCTGTCGCCAGTACCACGATCGCTGGCACGCATCGCCCCAGGGCACCGGCCATTGCTGCCGGCGTCACCGCAAACGACATCTCGTGCGACTCGAAGTGCATGGCCGTCGCCCCGAGGACCGTGAGCATGCTGCCGAGGAGCTCGCCGGAGTGCGGGGCAGCGCCAGACGCTAGATAGTCGATGCCTACCGCGAGCAGCGGCACCAGGTGCTGCGAGAAGGAGTGCACGACCAGATTGCCATAGCGGATGGCCTGCTGCGCCGCAAGCACGGCACAGACCAGTGCTGATGACGGCAGCAGCAGCGCGGCAAGCGTGACGTGCGTCGGCGTTCGGAAGTGCACCATGCCTAGCGCCCTCAGCAGCCACAGCAGCGCGGCACACATACCGAAGCCGCCCGCGTTCACGGCGGCAAACGACATGCTGTGCTGCATCGAAACGTAGCGCACCGACACGTCCAGCCCGCTGCCCACCTGCGGGCGAATGCGCGCATCTGGCGCATGTCAGTCGCGTCGGTGCCAATGCGTGTGTTCGAAAGAGTGGCAGTGTGCGCTCTGACCGACCGTAAGCATTGCCGCCAAACACAAGCCCGTGGGTAACCGCAGCCATGACGGCCCTCGCCTGGTCTCCGAACAGTTCACCATCGTCGCATCCTGTAGACAGGGTCTCGAGCAAGTTGCAGGAAGTTGCAGGGCCCACGAGTTCGCATAATGCGGAACTCAGCGACACGCAAAGCGCACGGGTGAAGCGACGGGGGCTGCAGAAGAAGAGGACGGCGGTGCCTTCGGGCCCGAAGGGCCTGCGGGATGCGCACATCCTCCGCACTACGCTGTCACCCGGCCTGCTTCGCTTCGCTTGCAGTGCTCGCCTGTTTTGGCCTCGCTCCTCAGCGGGCGGTGCCCGAGCTACCTGCTTCTTGCGACGGGCATCGGTATGAACCAGCTCAGCCTGCAAGATACGGATGGGGGCTGTCAGTGGTAACTGTGCGATGCTTGCGCCTCCGTGGTGGCCTGTCGTCGCTCTCCTCGTCATCGGAACCCCCACAGATGATCAACAAAAAGGACGGCTCCCTCGCGCTGGCGGAGGAGGCGCAGTCGTCGTTCTCCTCGTCATTGGACCCTCCACCGATGATCTACCAAAAGGACGGCTCTCTCGCGCTGGCGGAGGAGGGGCACTGGCCTTCGGACTGGTCGAGCTGGGACGTAAATCCCGAGACTGGCCTCAAGGGTGACGTCCCGCCGGGCGAGATCCTGCCCCGTTTCCTCGAGGAATACAGCAGTAAGTGCCGCTCTCGCGTTGCTTTGCGCATTCTTTGCCCGCCCTGCTTCACTGAAGCCCCTGACCTTGGTATGACTCCGCCGCGCACGGCGGAGGCACACCGCCGTGGGGGTCAGTACTAACTGAGCTGCACGGGCAGGTGAACTGGACGAGCTCACACTAGGCACGGGAGAAGCGCGAGAGCAGCTGCTCGCGCGAGAGCGCAAGCAGCGGGAGGAGCGCGGCATCCTTGACCCCTCCTTCAAGGCCAGCACCCTCCACGATGATTCGTGGGACGCCGAACACATGCACTTGCACCCGGACAGGCTGGTGATGCACAAGGACATGCCCGAAAGAATGTTGGACATTATGCGCGAAAAACCTTCGCTTATGGATGTGGCTGATAAGGTGGACAGGGAGCGGCAGGCCAACCAATCTGTGTTTGCGGCTGACGAACTCTGGCTCGAGGACCTCCAGAGCATGCACGCAACAAAGGCCAGGGAAGAAAGGAGAAAAAAGGCGGGCTACTACAATGGCTACCTCGATCTCGACGACTTGAGTCTGGGGGTGGACGAGGAGATATACGCCCACTACGAAGACGTTCCCGTGGACCACCCGGACTTTATGCAAGGCCCCAACAGGCGCGTGGACGAGACCATGTTTGAGAGCCTGAAGATATTCCGCGTCATGCATGACAGGCCGTACATAGACAAGCTCGTCGCGCAACTAGAGCAGCAGCATGAAAGCAGGTGGCTGCGAGAGCCGAGATGTGCCTCTGCCGTCGCCCTCCACAACGCGCGCGGCCGCGAGCTGCAGCAGGCGGCGCGATGCGGCTACGTCGACAAGCTGCGCGACCTCGTCCACTCGGGCGTGTCAGTCAACTTTGCGGATATCCTTCGCGATACACCGCTGCACTGGGCCGCCTTCAACGGACAGATCAAGGCCGTGCAGCAACTGATTGCCCTGCGTGCCGACGTCAACCTCCGCACTGGTCCGCGCCCTCTCTCCTGTTTGGCCCCTCGCGCCCCCATTCAGCCTTACCGCCTTTTGCATACATGTTGCAAATCGGATGAGGGTGGAAGCAGGTGTGGAGGTCCGGTGCCGCCTTTTGCATACATGTTGCAAATCGGATGAGGGTGGAGGCAGGTGTGGAGGTCCGGTGGTTTAGCACAGCAGCGTGTGGGCAGAGCTTTGCATGGCGTAGATGCCTCGGGAATGGTGCCTTGGAGGGTGCCAGGAACTATTTGCCAGTGCAATGGCGTTGGCGGCCCTGCGCGGGCTGGAAGAGGAGGAGAAGGCGGGGGACAGGCCGTAGAGGAGGAAGCGGGAGACAGGCCACTGGCCTTGCATCCGCCTGCAACCCTCACGTCTGCGGTTGAAGCAGAAAAAGGCCGCACGCCGCTGCACCATGCTGCCGCCGCCACCCGGCTGCCAGTGGTATACGAGCTCATCAAAGCTGGGGCGGATGTGCATATCAGGTGGCTCAAATGACGCGGAATGACACGCGTTGTGACTCTTTTTTTTTTGGCATCTTTGCGCCGGCGCGCAGTCATATGTATATATAAAATATTTACATACATACATACATACATACA
>Ga0315905_10002774_pt1 | contig 18303 bp, 13 predicted proteins | sample LakEriMetagenome_5_FD_203522 | JGI IMG/M metagenome (GOLD analysis project Ga0315905, IMG submission 203522) | Freshwater fungal communities from buoy surface, Lake Erie, Ohio, United States - Buoy 4 MA121 | ecosystem: Environmental > Aquatic > Freshwater > Lake | place: USA: Lake Erie, Ohio... | reverse complement strand
GCGCTCGGGGTCGGGGACGATGCGTTCGCCGTTCTCGTCGCGGAAAAAGAACGAGAGCGCGTTGGCAGCGGCGCCGAATTCCTGCTCGGAGCGCACGACGAGCGCGCGGCGACGGACGATATTGGTATCGGCCTCAGTGAGGAGGATTGCCGGGCGGGCGCCGAGCTGGACCTGCCGGGCAATGCCGGCGCGGCGCTGTTCGGCAAGATCGAGGAGAGCCTGGTAGGCCTTGAGGCGCAGGCCGGCGGCGACCCAGTTCTGATAGGTCGCGGCGGCGCGCGCCTGCACGCCGATTGCGACCATCTCGCGCTCGAGCCGTGCGGCATCGATATCGCGCGCGGCGATGGCGATGCGGCCGCGGCGCTCGTCGATCACGCGGTCACGCAGGAGCGAGAACAGGCCGCCGATCTTCAGTTCGCCGAGGCGGTCGGTATAGGCCTTGTCCTCATAGATCGGGAAGGTGCCGCTGCTGATGCGGTAGCCGCCGTAGATCGAGCCGCCGTTCTGAGTGAGCGGGCGGCTCGCCTTGGCTTCGAAAGCGGAGCCTGAATACTCGCCGAGCAAGCGGCTCTGCGCGTCGATATCGAACACGGTGTCGAACGCGCCCTCTGCCGTAAGCGCGCGGCCTTCAGCCTGGCGGACGCGGGCCATTGCCTCGACGATCTGGGGTGCCTGCGCGGCGGAGCTTGCAAGCATCTCGCCGAGCGTGAGGGGGCCGGATGCGGGGCTGGACGACGGTGCGGGACCGGCCGGCACCGGAATCGGCCCTTGGGCGGCCAGCGGCCACGCGCATCCCATCGCCAGTGCCACAAGAACGGGACGGATCATGCGCATGTCAGGAAGGTCCCGTCACTTGGGCTTGCCGGCCTTGCGCACCGTGTCATCGTCATCTTTCGCGACGCCGTCGGAGCCGCCCTTGCCGCTGATCGAATCCTTGATATCCTTGCTGAATTCAAGCGGGAAATCGTTGAGCTGGCGCCACAATTCGTAGCCGACCTTGACAGTTTCCATCTGGATCCAGCCGCGCACTTTGGCGCCGAGCTTGGTAAAGCGGAGGTCCGGCCAGGGCTTCTTGCCGGGCGCTGGTTCGACGAGGACGCGGAACAGGCCGCCCGCGTTGGAGGTGGGATCCACTGCGCGGACGCGGCCATCGAAGATGCCCTGCGCTACCGAGGGCCAGCCGCTGAACTGGATCGCGGGCCAGCCTTCGAATTCGAGGCGAACCTGCTGGCCAGGACGGACAAGCGCGATGTCGCGGCCATCGATGTAAAGCGCGACGGCCCTTGTCGCGGTTTCGGGGGCGACCGTGGCGAGGATTGAGCCGGGCGAGACGACACCGCCACTGAGCGCGGCGTTGACGGTCTGGATGCGGCCATCGCGGGGCGCGCGGACGACCTGCGAGGACTGGCGGGCGAGCTGGACGTCGATGCGCTGGAGTTTGGCGCGCGATTCGGCGAGCTTGGCGCCGCCCTCGGCGACCTTGATCTGCGCCAGTTCGTAGTCGCGGCGGGCGATGAGGCCGTCACGCAGCAGCGAGGACGCGCGGTTCACATCGAGCTGGGCGGTGGCGCGCGACTGGGTCACGGCGGCGATCTCGGCCTCGATCTGCGCGCGTTCGGCGGCGAGGCGGGTCAGGTAGTCGGGATCGAGATCGACCACGCGGGCGATGGGCTGGCCTGCGTTCACACGCTCGCCGTCCTTGACGTACCATTCGGTGATGCGCCCGCTTACAAGGCTGGACACATCGGCGGCGCGGTCATCGGGGTTGAGCGCGACGACAAGACCGTCGCCGTTGGCGGTCTGGACCCACGGCACGAACGCCATGACCAGTGCGGCTGCGGTGATGGCGACCACGACCAGCCAGGCGGTGATCACGACCACGCGCGGTGACTTCATTCTCGCGAGCGTCGGGAAATGGTCGATATGCTCAAGCCTATACGACACGCCCAGCTCCCTTCAATCGATCTTCCCGTTCCTTGACATGGGCCGCGAGTTCTGCGGCGGAGGCGAACCGGATCTGCTGCTGGCGGCCAAGCCACAGCCAGCCATCGAGCGCGAAGGCGCCGGGGCGCGCTGTGCACTGGAGTACGGTGGTGCCGGCTTCCTTGAGGCGTTCGAGCACGCCGAACAGCTGGGCGGGCGGCATGACATCGAACACCGGAGCAAGCACGAGCACCTTGGGGCAGGCAAGGAGCGCGTTGGCGAGCTTCAATTCCATCACCTCCCCGACGGTGAGCGGCCAGCCGGACGACGCGAGCGGCGTATCGAGCCCTTCTGGCAGGCTGGCGATGCGCTCGCTGAGGCCAACCGCGTCGATCGCATCGAGGATGCTTTCGGAGGTCGCGTCGGAGATGGCGAGATTGAGGTATTCGCGGATAGTCACTTCAACGATCGACGGGCGGTCGAGCACGATGATTTCGGAGCGCAGCATATACATGTTGAGCCCGCCGAGATCGGAGCCCCCGACGGTGACGAGGCCGTGTTCGGGTGCGGCGTGGCGCTTGAGCAGCATCGAGAGTGTGCGCTCGACCCCGGGTTCGGGGACGGTGACAAGGCGTTCCCCGGCGGCGAGCGAGAAATCGAGATGAGTTTCACCGAGCTTGACGTCGCGCAGGGCAATGGCTCCATCGCGCGGGCCTCGGGTGCTGGGGAGCGGGAGCTTTTCCTGTGTGATGCCGTAAAGGAGCGAGAGCTCCTCGCACGATGCGACGAGATCATAGAAGGTATCGAGATACCAGCCGAGCTGGCCGACGCCGTAGAACACGCCCGAGAGGATGAGTTCTGCACCGACAAGCTGACCGATGGTGAGCTCGCCCGCGAGGATCAGGTTGCCACCGAGCGCCAAGAGCGCCGCCGAGGCGATGGCGTAGAGCATCAAGAAGGACAGCGTCTGCGCGAAGCTGTAGCGGAAATAGGCCCTGTGCTTCGCGATGTAGCCCGCGGTCATTGCCTCCGAGCGGTCCATCGCAAAGCCGACGTGGCGGCTCGACTTGTAGAAGCCGTTGGAGCCGCCGACGCTTTCGAGCCAGCGCGCGGTATCGTGCTTGGCGTGGCTGAGCGCGACCGCGTTGGTCATCGAGCCGCGCGACCAGAGCAACCAGATGACAAGGAGCGCAAGCAGCAGCACCACGTTGAAGGCCAGGAAGAAGGGGTGGTAGAAGCTGGTGACCACAAGGCCCACCGCTGATTGCAGAACGATGGTGAAGCCGCCGATGAGGAGGCTCGGCACCGATTTCTGCACCACGGTAAGATCGAAGTAGCGGTTGAAAAGGTCTGCCCGGCGCGCATCGCCGAAGAAGGGATCGCGCGCGTGGACTGCGCGGATGGTGATCTCGGCGACGATGCGGGCGAACAGGCGGCGTTCGAACAGCGTCATGATATAGACGCGTAGCGCGCTGAGCACCGCCACGACGAACAGCAAGGTGAACAGCAGGCCCGCGAGCGTCCACAACTGCGCGGGGAGCGCGGTGTAGGCAACGCTGTTGATGAGAAGCTGGACCGAGATGGGGGTGGCAAGCGACAGCAGGCCGATGGCAATGCCATAGACCACCGCCAGCCGCAGATAGCCAACATCTGGCCCGATGATTTCGGACAGCCAGCGAATTGCGTCGCGCAGTTCGACCCGCGTTGGTGCCGCCATGACGTTCCCTGAGAGCTCTGTGATCCGATACCGGATGCACGCCTCTAGAATATTGTGCAGCGCAGCGCCAATTACAACTCTTGTCTGGCAGCTATAGGCTGTGGTTATATCTCCGCATGCCAACAATCCGTCAAATGCAGTACCTCGCGGCTCTTGCCGATACGGGCTCGTTCGCCGAGGCGGCGCGAATCAGCCATGTCTCGCAGCCGGCCCTCAGCCAGCAGGTCAAGGCGCTGGAGGATAAACTGGGAGTGCGCCTGCTCGAACGGTCCACCACCGGCGCGATCCTCACGCCGATCGGGCGGAGCATCGTCTCGAAGGTGCGCGGGATCCTGGGCGAGGTGCGCGGGATCGAGGAACTCGCGCGCTCGGCCGCGACGGGGCTGACCGGTACGCTGCGGATGGGAACCACGCCGACGCTCGGACCCTATCTGCTTTCGCCGATCATCGCCGACCTGCACCGCGCCGCGCCCGGCCTCAGGCTCTATGTTCGCGAGGGCATCCCCGACGAGCAGGCGCTGCAGGTCTCGCGCGGGGAGCTTGATGTCATGCTGGGGCCGCTGCCGCTGCGGGGTGATGATCTGGAGATCGAGCCCTTGTTCCGCGAGCCGCTCGATCTGGTGGCGGCGGTCGACAGCCCGCTGGCGAACGGGCGGGTTGAGCCTTCGGCTCTCGCCGGGCAAGTGCTGTTGTCACTCGATACCCGCCACCACCTGCACCGCGAAACCCGAGAGATCGCAGAAGCCCATGGCATGGCGCTGAGCCCCGATTATGAAGGCACGAGCCTTGACAGCCTGCACATGATGGCGGCCTCGGGCCTCGGCCTCACGGTGCTGCCGCGGCTCTACTTGCAGAGCGATGTGGGCGGGGTCTCTGGCATTTCGGTTGTCGATGTCGATGGGTGGCGCGCGCACCGCTCGGTGGCGCTGGTTTGGCGGCGGGGCACCAGCATGGAAGCGGCGTTCCGCGTGATTGCTGCGCATGTGCAGCGGTTCGCGCGGCGGATGCTGGAGCGCGAACTGGGGTGAGCCGCCCTGGCTTCCCGCCTTCGCGGGAATGACGAGAATCAAGGGGCGGGGCTTGTACCCTGCCAGCCACCGCCCAATGCCTTGAACACGCTGATCTGCGCGTCGGCGCGGTCGGCCTCGGCCTGGGCGAGGGCGGCGCGTGTCTGGGCACGCTGGCGTTCGGCGTCGAGCAGCTGGAGGAAGCTGTCCGCCCCGTAGTCGAAGCGGATGCGCGAAAGGCGGGCGGCATCGCTGCTGGCAGTCATCGCGCGGCGCAGCGCCTCTTCGCGGCTGGTGGCACCGCCGGCGCGGGCAAGGGCCTGTTCGGCCTCCTTCAGCGCGTTCAGCACCGCCGCGTCGAAGCGCGCAAGCGAGCCTTGCGCGATGGCCTCGTTCTGGCGGACGCGGGCGTGGGCGGCGCCGTTCAGCGGAAAGTTCCAGCTGATCAAGGGGCCGACCGAATAGCCGACGGAGTTTGAGGTGCCGAGATTGCCGAACTGTGTGGCGCCAAGCGAGGCGCCGCCCAGCAGCGAGATCGACGGATAGAGTGCGGCCGTGGCGACACCGATTCGCGCGGTATCGGCGGCCAGCGTGCGTTCGGCCTGGCGCACATCGGGCCGGCGCGCGAGGAGGGCCTGGCCGTCGCCGACGGGAAGCGGCTCGCCGGCCGAGGGTACCGTGCGACACTTGGCAGCGGCGCTGTCAAGGATCGCGGCAGGGGGATCGCCGGTGAGCACGGCGAGGGCATAGAGCGCGGAGCGGCGCTGCGCCTCGAACATGGGAATCTGCGCGCGGGCCTGCTCGACGAGGACCGTTGCCTGATCGACCTCGCTGCGGGTGCCGCGCCCGGCATTGAGGCGGCGTTGGGTGAGATCGAGCGTGCGGGTCTGCAGGCTTTCCGTCTCTTGCGCGACCTCGGCCTGCTCGCCAAATCCGCAGGCCGAGGCATAGGCGCGCGCGGTTTCGGCAGCGACCGCGACGCGGGCCGCATCGACGGCAGCCTGCGCCGAGGCTGTATCTGCAAGCGCGGCCTCGATCGAGCGGCTGATCCCGCCGAAGAGATCGACCTCGTAGGACGCGTCGAACCCGAGCGAGAAGAAATCGTTGGTCACCGTGCGCCCCAGGGCGGGGATCACCTGGCGGCTGTTGGAGAATTGCGCCTTGGCGGTGGACGTGGGCAAGCGCGCGGCGCCCGCTTCGGAGAGGACCGAGCGGGCGCGCTGGAGATTGGCGGCGGCGACGCGCAGGTCCGTGTTCTTTGCGAGTGCCTGCGTCACGAGCCGGTCGAGTTCGGGGTCCTTGAACAGCTGCCACCACTGCTCGGGCAGGGGCGATGGTGTGACCGCGCCGTTCTCGAGCGCCTCGGTAAGGCGCACCTGCTCGGGCGGTAGTGCGGCGGGGCGCTTGTAGTCCGGCCCCACCGCGCATGCGGCGAGGAGCAGCGCGGGAAGGAGCGCGGCGAGATGCTTCATGCCTCGCTCTCCGGTGCGGGCGGAACTACGGCGGCGGACTGTGGACGCGGACGCAGCCAGCGGCCGACCCGTTCGCCGAGATTGCGGCTGATGATATAGAACGAAGGCGTGAAGAGCAGGCCGAAGCCGGTCACGCCGATCATCCCGAAGAACACGGCGATCCCCAGCGCCTGACGCATTTCGGCCCCCGGGCCGGTGGCGATGACCAGCGGCAGCGTGCCGAGAATGAAGGCGATCGAGGTCATCAGGATCGGACGCAGGCGCTGGTGCGCGGCGCGTTCTGCAGCGGCGCGCGGCTCGAGCCCGTCGTCCTCGCCCTGCCTCGCGAACTCGACGATCAAGATCGCGTTCTTGGCGGCAAGGCCGATCAGCACGACGAGGCCGATCTGGGTGAGGATGTTGTTGTCACGCCCCATGATGTCGACACCGACGATGGCGGCGAGCAGGCACATCGGCACAATCAGGATCACCGCGAGCGGGAGCACGAGGCTTTCGTACTGCGCGGCCAGCAAGAGGAACACAAAGACGACGGCAAGCACGAAAACCAGGCTGCCGGTGTTGCCGGCCTGCTGCTGCTGGAAGGCGAGCTCCGTCCATTCATAGGTGAACCCGGCGGGGAGGTTTGCCTTGGCGAGCTTGTCCATGGTCGTCAGCGACTGGCCCGAGGAGAAACCGCGCTTGGTATCGCCCTGGAGCTCGGCGGCGGGATAGAGGTTGAAGCGCACCACCCGGTAGGGGCCGCTGTCGTTCTTGAGCGTCATCACGGCGGCGAGCGGGACCATGGTGCCGGAGGCCGAGCGCGTCTTGAGACGCAGGATATCGCCGACATCGTCGCGGTAGGGCGCATCGGCTTCGGCTGTTACGCGAAAGGTGCGGCCGAGAAAGTTGAAATCGTTGACGTAGGTGCTGCCGAGATAGGTGCCGAGCGTGGAGAACACGCGCTCGACCGGGACGCCGATCTGCTCGGCGCGCTCGCGGTCGATATCGGCCTTGAGGCGCGGGGTCTTGGTGTTGAATGTGGTAAAGACCGAACTGAGCCCCGCTTCCTGATTGCCCGCCATCATCATCTTGAACGCGGCGCCTTCCAGCGCGGCATAGCCGGCGCCCGAGCGGTCCTCGATCATCATCTTGAAGCCGCCACCGGTGCCGATGCCGCGCACCGGCGGCGGCGGGACGACAAGGACATTGCCCGCGGTGATCGCGCCGTAGGCCTTGCGCAGTTCGTTCGCGACCTGATCCGAGGAGGCGCTGCGGTGATCGAAATCCTTGAGCGTGATGAAGATCGCGCCCGCGTTGGGCGCCGTGGTGAAAGTCGCGCCGTCGAAGCCGGCGAAGGCGATGGTTGTCTTCACCGAGGGGTTCTGGCGCGCCATGGCGGCGGCCTGCTGCACGATCTCGTCGGTGCGCTGGAGCGAAGCACCCGGCGGCAGCTGGACGACGCCGATCAGATAGCTCTGGTCCTGCGCGGGGATGAAGCCGGTGGGGGTTTCGTAGAAGCGCCAGCCGGCGATTCCCAGCAGCACTATGTAGGCAATCCCGAGCATGCCCAGCGAGCGGACGAGGCGCGCGGTCAGGCGTCCGTAGCGTTCCGAGAGCCGTTCGAAGCCGCTGTTGAAGCCGCGCGCAAAACGCACCGGCAGCCCGCGCCAGCCGGGCGGCGGTGCAGTCTCTTCATGAGCGCGGGGCTTCAGGATCAACGCCGCAAGCGCCGGCGACAACGTGAGCGAGACGAACGCCGAGATCGCCGTCGCGCTGACGATGGTGAGCGCGAACTGCTTGTAGAACGCGCCCGAGATGCCTGGAATGAATGCGGTGGGGATGAATACCCCGCATAGCACCAGCGCGATGGCGATGAGCGCGCCGGAGACCTCGTCCATCGTCTTGTGCGCGGCCTCACGCGGGGAGAGGCCTTCTTCCATCAGGCGCTCGATGTTCTCGACCACGACAATAGCGTCGTCGACCACGATGCCGATGGCGAGCACGAGGCCGAAAAGCGAGAGGTTGTTGAGCGAAAAACCGAAGGCGGCCATCGCCGCGAAGCTGCCGATGAGCGAGACCGGGATGGCGATGATCGGAATGATTGAGGCGCGCCAGCTCTGCAGGAACACGAGCACAACCAGCGCGACCAGCACAATCGCCTCGACCAGGGTGTGCTGCACCGCCTCGATCGAGGCGCGGATGTACTCGGTGGGGTGGAATGGCACCGAATAGATCAGCCCTGGCGGGAACGCCTTCGCGAGGTCTGCCATTTCGGCATCGACGGCCGCCGCCGTCTTCAGCGCGTTGGAGCCGGGAAGCTGGCTCACGCCAATGCCGATCGACGGGTAGGTGTCGCGATAGGCGTTGGTGCCGTAGTCCTGCGCGCCAAGCTCGATGCGGGCAATATCGCGCAGCCGGGTCAGGCGGCCGTCGTCGGAGCGCTTCAGGATGATGGCGCCGAACTCGTCGGTCGAAGTGAGGCGACCGGCGGTCTGGATGCCGAGCTGGAACGCGGTGCCGCCCTGGTTGAACGGCGGCTGGCCGACCGACCCTGCCGCAACCTGCGCGTTCTGCGCGCGGATCGCGGCGATGATCTCGTCCACCGTGAGATTTCGGCTGGCGGCCGCATCGGGATCGATCCAAACGCGCATGTTGTAGTCGCGCGCACCGATGATGCGCACCCCGCCGACGCCCGGAATGCGGCTCAGCCGGTCGACCACCTGCAGGGTCGCGTAGTTGGCAACATACTGGTGAGGAAGCGACTGGTCCGGCGAATAGAGGTTGATGACCATGAGCAGGTCGGGTGAGTTCTTGCGCACCGTCACGCCGATCTGGCGCACTTCTTCGGGCAGACGCGGCTCTGCCGTGGCGACGCGGTTTTGCACCAGCACCTGCGCCTGATCGACATTGGTCCCCGCCTTGAAGGTGACGGTGATCGCAACATTGCCGTCTCCGGTAGAGGACGACTGCATGTAGATCATGTTCTCGACGCCGTTGATCGATTCCTCGAGCGGGGCGGCAATGGTTTCGGCGAGCGTTTCGGCGGTGGCACCCGGGTAGTTGGCCGAGACGACCACGGTGGGCGGCGCGATCTCCGGATACTGGCCGACCGGCAGCGAGGGATAGGCAATCGCGCCCACGATCACGATCAGGATCGATAGCACCGCCGCGAAGATCGGCCGGTCGATGAAGAAATGCGGCAAGCGCATTACTTGGCCGTGGCTTCTGCCGCAGCGGGCGCCCTGATTGCCGTGGAGGCGGGTGAATCCGCCGCCGCGCGGGGTTTCAGCGGGATGACCTTGGCATCGACGTCCATGCCCGGCTGGAGCCGCGCCAGGCCATCGAGCACGACCTTCTCGGATGCGGTCAGGCCGGTCTTGATCACGCGCAGGCCTTCGACCAGCGGCCCGGTCTCGACATTGCGCTGTACCGTCTTGCCGTCCCTGCCGATGACATAGACGAAGCGGCGGGTCTGGTCGGTGACGATGGCTTCGTCAGGCACGAGCAGCGCGCTGTAGGTGCCCGAACCCAGCAGGCGGGCGCGGCCGAACATGCCGGGGACGAGGAAGCCGGTGGGATTGTCGACTTCCGCAAAGGCGCGGATCGTGCCCGAGTTGCGGTCGATCGCATTGTCGACGAACTTCATCAGGCCGTGCCAGCGGTAGCTGCTTTCATCCGCCAGCTTGATGTCGACCGGATTGGGGGCATAGCGCGAGGATTCGCGCTCGCCGGTCTGCGCCTGGCGGACATACTTCAGGTAGAAGGTTTCTGCGCCTTCGAAGGCGAAACGGATCGGATTGACAGAGACGACGCGGGTCAGCGCCGTCTCACCGGCCGAGACATAGGTGCCGATCGAGACGCGCTTGTCCGAAATCCGCCCGGTGATCGGCGAGCGGATCGTGGTGAAGGAGAGATCGAGCGCCTTCGCCTCAAGGTTGGCACGTGCCGCACCGGCAGCGGCGACGGCGCTGCGCAGATTGGCTTCCTTGGTCTCGAATTCCTCGCGGCTGATCGCTTGAGCATCGACCAGCTTCCGCGCGCGGGCGAGCTCGGTGCGGGCATTGGTCAGCGCCGCCTGCACCTTGGCGAGATCGGCGCGCGCCTGTTCAGCGGCAGCGCGATAGGGCCGCGGGTCGATGGTGAAGAGCACCTGACCCTTCGCCACCTCAACGCCTTCGCGGAAGTTCACGCTCTCGACCGTGCCCGAAATGCGTGGGCGAATCTCGACGTCCTGCACTGCCTCGAACCGGCCGACATAGTCGTCCCAATCGACCACCTGTCGCTTGAGCGGCTCGCCAACCGAGACGTGCGGCCTGGGCGGCGGGGGCGGGGCTGACGGCCCGCACGCAGCGAGTGCCGCAGTTGCGAGAAGCGGAAGAAGGATGATTCGGCGCACCTCGCACAAGTATGGGGATGCCGGTTTGTAAGCAACCGTTGCTGCGATGCAGCGATGTGCCCCTTGAAGGAGAGGCGGCGGAGAAGTTTCCGCTTGCCAGTGGCGCCGACGGCAATCCGTTGCTAAAAGCGACCTATTGCGACAAGCATGGCTGTGCTTGCGTCCAGAGGAGTGGTAAATCGTGGCTATCGAGGCAAAGGTTAACGGTAAGCCGGTCAGCTTTGCGGCCGAGCCGGATACTCCGCTGCTCTGGGCGATCCGCGAGGAGTTGGGGATGACCGGCACCAAGTTTGGCTGCGGCATCGCGGCCTGCGGTGCGTGCAGCGTCCATATTGATGGTGAGGTCACGCGCTCGTGCAGCGTGCCGATCAGCGATGTGGCGGGCAAGTCGATCACCACCATCGAAGGGCTTGTAACCCAAGACGGAGCGCTGACCGCCTTGCAGCAGGCATGGATCGCGCACCAGGTGCCGCAGTGCGGCTATTGCCAATCGGGCCAGATCATGGCGGCCGCAGCGCTGCTGGCGAAGACGCCCAAGCCGACCGATGCCGATATCGACGCGGCGATGACCAATATCTGCCGCTGCGGCACCTATCCCCGCATCCGCGCAGCGATCCACGAGGTGGCTGGCACCGCCGCCACTCCCGCCACCAACCCGGCCTGAGGAACAAGCACATGGGCATGATCCGCAGAACATTCCTGATTGGCGGCGCGGCATTGGTCGGCGGCGGCATCTTCGCGGTCCAGTATGGCGACAGCTCGGCGAGATCGGAGGCTGCGAAGCTGACCGATGGCAAGGGCGGTCACAACTTCGGCACCTGGCTGCGCATCGGCGAGGACGACACTGTAACGATCTATTCGCCGCACACCGATATCGGGCAGGGCTCGAACACCGGCCTTGCGCAGATGCTGGCTGAAGAGCTCGACGCTGACTGGAGCAAACTTTCGGTCGTCTCCGCCCCGGCGGAACCTGCTTTTGCCAACGCGGTTCTGGGCAAGGGCTTCCTTTCCGAAATGAGCGGCTATCCCGGCATCATCGGCGCAATGCCGGCGTCGCTGCTGGGCATGGTTGCGCGGCAGCTCAATTTGCAGATCACCGGAGGCTCTTCGGCGCTGCGCTTTACCGGGCAGCAGGGGCTGCGCGTGCTCGGCGCGGGCACGCGGGCGGCCTTGATCGAGACGGCGGCGGGGCGCTTGGGCGTGCCGGCGGCGGAACTTACGACGGCGGACGGCAAGGTTGTCCACACCAGGAGCGGCAAGACGCTGCGTTATGGCGAACTTGCAGCAGAAGCGGCGACGCGCACCCTGTCCACCAAGGTGGCGCTGAAGGACCCCAAGAATTTCAAGCATATGGGGAAGTCTGTGCCCCGCTTTGACATCCCCGCCAAGGTCAACGGCACCGCCCAGTACGGTATGGACGTGATGAAGCCGGGCATGCGGGTCGCGACGGTGATCGCGGCGCCGGTGCGCGGGGGCAAACTGCTTTCCGTTGATCCGAAACCGGCGCTGGCCGTCGCGGGGGTCGAGAAGGTGATCAACCTCGATAGCGCGGTCATTGTGGTGGCCAAGGGCTACTGGCAGGCGCTGAAGGGTGCCCGCGCGTTGGCGCCCAGGTTCAGCGACGGCGGCAACGGGCTGATTACGACCGCGACGATCTTCGCCGAGCAGGACAAGCTGCGCGCCGAAGGCAAGCCGGACAAGACCGTGGGCGAAGGCGATGTCGATGCCGCGCTCAAGGCTGAGGGCATCAAGGTGCTGGAAGCAGACTACAAGATGCCCTTCCTCCACCACGCGATGATGGAGCCCTTTGCGCTTACCGCACATTACAAGGACGGGCACCTCAATCTGTGGGGCGGGATGCAGGATCCGCTGGGCGCCAAGGCGGCGGCAGCGGGCGCTGCAGGGCTATCGGCTGACAAAGTGACATTCCACCCGATGCTGATCGGTGGCAGCTTCGGACGCCGCCTGCCGATGTACATGGAAATCGTCGATCAGGTTGCGCGCGTCGCGATGCAGGTGCCTTATCCGGTCAAGCTTATCTGGTCGCGCGAGGAGGAAGTGGCGCAGGGTGCCTATCGTCCCCAGAGCTCGGCCAGGCTGACCGCTTCGCTCGGGGCCGACGGCAAGATCACCGCGTGGCGCAACGATTTCGCTCAACCGGAAGATGGCCTGCGTGAAGTGCCGTTCTTCTACGACGTGCCCGCGGTGGCGCGGCGGCATTTCAAGCAGGTTTCCAACCAGACCGTTGGCGCCTGGCGTTCGGTCAATGCGACACAGCACGGCTTCACCACCGAAAGCTTCATCGATGAACTCGCCCACCTCGCGGGCGCCGATCCGGTGGCGTTTCGCCTCAAGCATCTGAAGCCCGGACGGCATCGCGCCGTGCTCGAGGAAGTGGCGAAGCGCAGCGGCTGGGGCTCGCCGCTCGAGGCTGGCCGCGCGCGCGGTGTCGCGGTGGTCGAATGCTTCAACACGATCGTCGGGCAGGTAGTCGAGGCCTCGTTGGCCGAGGACGGCACGCCCAAGGTGCACAGGGCCTGGGCTGTGGTCGATTGCGGCATGGTGGTGAACCCGGCGGCGGCCGAGGGGCAGATCCTTGGTGGGTTGGTGATGGGGCTTTCGTCAGGCATCGGCGAGGCGATCACCGTGGACAAGGGCGCGGTGCAGCAGAGCAACTTCAGCGATTACGAGGTGCTGAAGCTGGCGAATGCACCGACGGTCGATGTCCACTTCATCAACAGTGGCGCCGAGATGGGCGGCATCGGCGAACCGGGCCTGCCGCCGGCAACGCCCGCGCTTGCGAACGCGCTGTTCGCGCTGACGGGCAAGCGGGTGAGGGCACTGCCGATCAAGGATCAGGCAAAGGCTTGAGGCGGATTGAACCGTCACCCCGGCTTGGCCGGAGGTGACGGTTCATCACAGCAAGGCTACCCGGCCTTCACGACTTCCTGATCGATCATGCCGAACGGGGCGCGGCCAGTGCTGGCCACCGCCGTCATCCGCAGGCTATCGCCAAAGGCCATGAACGGGGTCTGCGGGGCGCCGTGGGCGATGATCTCGATCGCGCGGATTTCCGAAATGCAGCTTGAGCCGACTTCGGCGTAGTTGGCGTTCGAGACCGTGCCCGAGCCGATCACCGTTCCGGCGACGAGATCGCGGGTGAGCGCCGCATGGGCGACGAGCTCGTGGAAACCGAAAGCCATCGCAGCGCCATTGGCACGGCCGACTTCGCGGCCATTCCAGTCGATGATGAGATCGAGGCAGACGCGGCCGTTCTGCCAGGCGTCGCCGAGTGCATCGGGCGTGACGGCAAACGGGGCCATCGAACAGGCAGGCTTGGCCTGAACCCAGCCAAAGCCCGTTTTCATTTCGATGGGAGCGATCGCGCGCAGCGACCAATCGTTGATCTGCACGATCAGACGGATGTGCTTCATGGCGTCGGCGGCGCTGGTGCCCATGGGGACGGCATCGACGATCACGCCGAACTCGCCTTCGAAATCGATGCCGTGTTCCACGGCGGGGAAGGGGACGGGATCGGCGGGGCCGTAGAACCGGTCGGACAGGCCCTGATACATCAGCGGGCGATCACCTTCGTGGGGATCATGCTTGAAGGCGATGGCCATGAGATCGCCATGCGTGGTGAAGGCCGAGCCATCGAGCCATTGCCAGGTGCGCGGGAGTGGTGCGGCAAAATCGGCGTCGTCCGTGGATTCGCCTTCACCCGCGATGAGACGGGCTTCGGCGGCTGCAAGCCGGGCGTGCGTGGCAGGCCAATCCTCCATTGCTGCCAGCAGATTGCCGCCGACCCGCAGGACCCGTGTGCCGTCGTCCGAGACGAGCGCGAGCGCACCGTCGGCCGAGCCGTCGCGGAGGCTTGCCAGCCTCATGCTGTGAGCTCGGGCGCGAATGCGCCGTCGATGAGGACGAAGACGATGCGGCAGTTCTTGTCGGAGCGGTTGGCCCAGCCGTGGTTGGTGCCGCGCTGGATCACGATGTCGCCGGGGTAAACAGTGGTCTCGCCCTCGTCCATGATCAGCACGAGTTCGCCTTCGATGACGATGCCGTAATCGATGGTTTCGGTGCGGTGCATCAGCGCATGGCGGGCGCCTTCCCTGGCGGCGTTGGAAGCGTGGCCCGCGCCGACTTCGGCGAAGTGCGCGGCGGCTTCCTCGGCTGACATGTTGCGGATGTCGTCACCTTCGGGCGGGATATCTAGGACGCGGATGCGGGTGCCGTTCTTGGGCGGGGCAAGGATCACGCCGGTCTCGGCGGGCTCGCCCGAAGCGGCGTCGATGGGAGCGGGGGTGGCCTGGGTGTTCCAGACCTCGTGAAACATCGGTCCGATCGCGCCACCGACTTGCTGGACGCGAGGTGGTGTGCCGTCTTCCAGGATGATGGCGCGGCCGGCTGCATCGTGACCCGTGACAACACGGCGAACGGGTTTGAAGTCCATATAATCTCCCACGATACATTTGTATCTGTTTGGTAAATCGATCTAATTCGATTTCAATCGACAATGCCGATGGGGCAGCGTCAGGTCAATCCGCCGCAGCTTTGCGTGCGGGACTTCGGAGATGGCGATGGGCGCGGGACGATGAGTCCCATACCGATCATCACACCGAGGCCGAAGGGGATCTGGACTGGATTAAGTCCGCTTCCTCAACCTTCCGTCATCTCCGAGCAGGCAGGGGGCCACAGCGACCTCCTGCAACGGTTGCTGGGAGCGGGGGGAGCCTTTCAGAACGGCCCGGCAAGCCGGTGCAGCGCGGCGCCCATGATCCCGCCGATTTCTTCGCCCGGACGCCCCGCCAGTTGCGCGGCGCCGATGGACACGCTGGTTTCGACAACGTCGCGGCAACGCTCGTAGCGGCGCTCCTCGTAGGCCATGAGCGCGGCTTCGGCGGTCTCGCCCCGCGCGAGTTCCTCGCCCAGCACCAGCGCGCTTTCGACCGCGATGCCTGCGCCCGAGGCGAGGTGCGGCGTCGTCGCATGGACGGCATCGCCGAGCAGCACGATCCGCCCGTCCGACCACGGGCGCGGCTGGATCTTCGCAGCAAGCGGACGGTAGTTGACCCAGTCCTCGGCACTCATGCTGTCGCGCACCCAGCCCGCGTTGCCACCGAAATCGGCAAGGTTCGCCTTCATCTGCGCAACCAGCGCCTCGCCTTCCAGGCGCTCGCCCGTGTCCTCGTGCGGGGTAAGCAGCCAGAGGTAGATGCGGTCTTCGCCGCACCGGGTGATGCCGACCATGTAGCGGTGGCCAAAGAACATCTCGCCGCGCTCGAGCGTCGGCGGCTTCTTCATCGAGACACGCCAGCAGCCTTGCCCGGTGTTCTCGGCCTCGCCCATATGCGGGAAGGCGAGTTCGCGCACCCGCGAGCGGACGCTGTCGGCACCAATGACGAGATCGTAGCGGCCAGCGGTGCCGTCGGAGAAGGCAACATCGACGCCGCCGTCGCGGTTGGCCAGTGTGTCGATTGTAATGCCGAGCCGTACTGGAATGCCGGCTGTAGCGATGCGTTGCTGCATCAGGTGGTGGAGGATGGGGCGCATGATGCCGCCCGTGGCGGGCAGACCTTCCTCGATCGGCGGCTCATCGAGATCGCGCAAGTGCATGCCATTGAAGAGAAACATGGAGGAGCCCGCGACGATGGCCCCCTCGCGGGCGATATCCTCGACCATGCCGAGCCGCTGATAGGCGCGCAGCGTGGGGCCAGTGATGGTGATACCGGCGCCATAGACCCGCCATTCGGGATCGAGATCGATCAGCGTGACCGCCACCCCGCGCGCGGCGAGATCGATAGCAGCGGCCATGCCTGCGATGCCGCCGCCGACGACGAGCGCCGTATCGATGGAAGTGATAGGCGTGTGTTCAGTCATGCGGCTTCGTTCCTCTTTGTTCCATGGCTCAGGCAATGCCAAGCGGCAAGCCGCCCTCGCCGAAATTGCGGGTGAAGCCGGAGACGAGATCGCATGCGACCGAAACCATCGCATCGGGGCCCCCAGGGTGCGTCAGGACGTCAGACAGGGGTGATTCCGCACGCACTGGTGCCGAAGCCAGTGGGCAATCGCGCGCCGGTTCGGCGGCCAATGCGGACGCACGCGCCGCAAGAACGAGCCCGACGACAAGGGACCACAAGGCGCTCACTGCACCGCCAGCCAGTCAGTGTATTGGTCGATCCAGCGGTCGCTCGTCGTGCCCTTGGGCATCATGCCAAAGCCGTGCTCGCCAGCGTGGTAGAGGTGGAATTCGACCGCATCGCTTTCCTTGAGCCAGCTGTCGACGAGCTTGAGGCCGCCCTGCTTGAACAGCGGATCATGCGCGGCGATGGCAAGGAACATCGGCGGGCGGGGGCCACCGGTGACGGTCTGGGTCATCGGCGGGTAGATCAGGCCCACATGGTGCAACAGCGCCGCTTCCTTTCTCTGCTCGAGGAGGCGGATCAGCGTGCGCGCGCCGGCGGAGAAGCCAATCACGCCGATCTGTTCGGGATCGAGTTTCCACTCCGCCGCGCGGGCCGAGACGACCGAGATGGCAGAGGCAAGATCATCGACCGCAGGCGGCAGATCGGGCAGTTCGCCCTTGCCAAGCTGGCCGAACTTCGCGGCCATTTCGGCCATGAAGCCTTGCGCTGTCGGCGGGGTTGGGTTCACCCGGTACTTGAGCACGAAGGCGGTGTAACCTTGTGCGGCGAGCCGGTCCGCCACGCGGAAGCCCTCGCTGTCGATCGAGACGAACATGTACCCGCCGCCGGGCACCACGATCACCGACTTGCTGTTGGCGCGGCCGTTCATGGGGCGGACGACATAGAGCGTCGAGCGCTGGACATTGCGCGCCCAGACTTGGCCGAACACGCGGGTCCACGTCTCGCCGCCGGCCGGCACGTTGTTGAGCACGATCTCCTCCCCGCGCACCGGCGGGATCGTTTCGGCGGGCGGCAGCGCAGGCATCTGCGCCAGCCCCGGCGCGGCGGTGAGGGCGGTCAGACAGGCGAGCAGCACGGCGAAAGTCTTGTGCATGGGATCAAGCACCTGCCGGGTGGGACTTGATGCAGTCGCGGTAGGCGAGCATCCCTGCGAAGTTGTCGATCCGCGACCAATGGCAATAGCCTTTGACCGGAACCCCGGCGGCCATCGCGACGCGCAACCGATCACGTGCTTCGGGAATGAGCCAGGCGCGCACGGTGTCGTCTGCGATGCCCACACCGTGTTCGGTGACCATGATCGGCAGCTTGACGGCCTTGGCAAGCAAGCGAGTGGCTGCGTTTTTGGCAAGGTCTGCCGCGGAAGCAGCCACAAGACTGCGTCGGTCGATTGCCACTTCACCTTCTCCCGTCTTTGTTGTGCTGGTCTGGGCGAAATCATCAATCAAGTAAAATTGTCATGATGCATCCAGTCATATAAGATTGGTGGATACATCAGGCGCTGATCGCCTCGCAGGAACCTGAACGGAATGCGCTTCAAGGGTCTCGATCTCAACCTGCTCGTCGCGTTTGATGCGCTGATGGCCACACGCAGCGTCAGCCGCTCGGCGGAACGGCTCAATCTCAGCCAACCGGCGATGAGCGCCGCGCTTTCGCGGCTGCGCGAGTATTTCGGTGACGAGCTGCTGCAGCTGCAAGGCAAGCGCATGCACCCCACGCCCTTTGCCGACGAACTGATGCCGCAGGTGCGCGAGAGCCTTCTTGGGCTCGAAGTGATGCTCTCGCGCTCGCCCCATTTCGATCCGGCAACCTCGCAGCGCAGCTTCAAGCTTGTGACGTCGGACTATGTTTTTGCCTCGCTGATTGTGCCGCTGCTGGCTGAGCT
>Ga0315905_10002773_pt1 | contig 18310 bp, 11 predicted proteins | sample LakEriMetagenome_5_FD_203522 | JGI IMG/M metagenome (GOLD analysis project Ga0315905, IMG submission 203522) | Freshwater fungal communities from buoy surface, Lake Erie, Ohio, United States - Buoy 4 MA121 | ecosystem: Environmental > Aquatic > Freshwater > Lake | place: USA: Lake Erie, Ohio... | reverse complement strand
AATTTTCCTAAGTTATGAATATTAAAAGTATTATTGTATTTATATAAGTTTTAATTATGATTTATTGTTAATTTAGTCATAAGTAGTGATAACGGAAACAATAAACTCAAAGCAGACTAGGAAAAGACGATTTTATAGAGATGATTTAGAATAATATATGTTTAAGCCTTTGTAAAGCGATCGCTTTTAATGATTTACGTGGACTTGATTAAGTTGAAATGCTGGATTTTTTGCTAGTTTGTGTAGCCGTGATTTTTAAGCGCTCAATCATATTTGACATTTGTTTGAGCAAACCCTACTTATTACAGCAGTTCCCTATCTTATGAAGTACAAATATTAATAATAAAACTCTTGTGGAGCGGGCTTCTTGCCTGCACAAACTGTACTTCACTCAAGCTCAACTTGCTGTATGTGTGAGATATTTGTCAATATCACCATTAAATAATTTGATGATAGCATTAACAACTATTTTAATTTTTAAAGGATTATTATCACATAAATCACATAGTTCATATTTTTGTTGTTCTGTTCCCAATAATTGTTTTGATTGTATCAAGGAAAACGCTACTTTAAAAGAACCAAACAACTTCAAAGAACGTACTGAGGATAACCAGTTTTCCAGTAAGCTGAATTCAATGGGTTGATTTCGACTTGTGAAAATTAGACAGCTTTGATGATTAGTTTCCGCAATTATTTGGATAAAATGATTATACTTGCTATCAAACTTGTCTAAAACTATTTCGATGTCATCCAAGATAATTAGACAACGACGGGTACGCAAATAATACATAATTCGATTAATGTCAGGTTTACTTTCCTTGTAATTGGACACCAAGGATAGCATATCAGCGATCATCTCATCAAAAGATAAGACTGTAGGCACAGAACGCCAAAAAACGTAATCAAAGTGATCTTGAATTTGTTTTGCTAGTTGGGTGGCTAAAGTTGTTTTTCCAACTCCACCCATACCGAATAATCCTAGTAAGCGACAACCATCTTCTAAAATCCATGACTGTAATTGTGTCAGTTCTTGGCTATATCCGTAAAATTCTGAAATATCAATTGCAGTTCCCCAGTCTAAGAATTGATTTGCATTTGCATTTGTTTTTTTTTGCGTATTTGTGCGTATGCTGGGGGGGTAGATATTACTTGAATATTGGTAGTAATTTCTTGCCAATCTAGATTTAATATACGACACATTCGTTCAAAAGTATGATAACTAACAGGTTTACCAGTCAGGAAATTACTAATTGTAGATAGGGATAATCCTGTATCACGAGCTAAAACTCTTTGGTTAGGGTATCCGTTGTCTGTGACTGCTAATTTTACTTTGGCAATGCAGTCATGACGAACTTTCAGTGATCTTGGCATTGATTTTTGTTAAGTAGTTGTTCACTTAGTTGTTCACTTATATGGTGGGATGCTGGTATTTTACGCAATTACTTATAACTTTAATTGTCTTTTTCCAAGCTAATAGATCAAGTAAGTAAATGTCAACTATGTACTTTAAGGCTGATTTATCATCTATCTAAAGATAGATATTTAAATCCTATTGCTATCCAGGCGATTACAAACTCAGTACAAACTCAGTACAAAACTATCTCTCAGGTATGATAATATTGAGAAAATAACCATTCACAATACACAGGGTTATCTCCATGGCAATTTCAACTTTCAGTAACACTAACTTCATCTCTATTCCAGACAGCGGGGCAAGTGATCCTTATCCTTCAATTATCAATGTTTCTGGAATCAGTGGTAGCTTGACTAAGCTAACAGTCACCCTGACCAACCTCAACCATGCCTGGACAAATGACCTTGATGTGCTTTTAGTAAGTCCAACAGGCGCGAAGAGCATCCTGATGTCTGATGTAGGGGGTGATACGGGTTTAACCAACGTTACTTTGACTTTTGATGCCACTGCCACTTCTAGTCTTCCTGATTTTGATGGCATTAGCAGTGGTACTTATCGGCCAACTAATTTTGATTTTGATTTTGATTCTGATGGTTCTGATGACCCCGACTTTTTTGACTTCCCTGCCCCCGAAGGACCTTACAATACAGACTTTTCTGTCTTTAACGATACTGAACCCAACGGTGAGTGGCGGCTCTACATCGTGGATGATACTCGTGGTGATATGGGAAATGTTGCTGGTGGTTGGTCTCTCTCAATTGAAACCGAGGAAAACATCATCGATGGTAATGATAGTAATAACACCCTTGATGGTAATATACTTGATAACACTATTAGTGGTCTTGGTGGCAATGACACCCTCAAAGGTAGTGCGGGTGACGACACCCTAGATGGTGGAGCAGGTAATGACACAGCCGACTATAGCCAACTTGGTCAAAGTATAACTTTTTCACCCACAGGAATCATCACTAAAGGTGGTGGACTGGGAAATGATGAACTGATTTCAGTAGAGACAATTATTGCTGATGCCAGTGCGGTTAATAATACCATTGATGTGTCTACTGCGGAGGATGCAGCCTCTCTCAACTTCAATTTACAAACCCAACAATTAACTGTCAATGGTCTACCAGGAGTGGGAACATTCACAGTCACCAATTTTGATCATGTTCTGGGAACAAGTCAAAATGACACCATTATTGGTGATGCTCAAAATAACCAACTCTCTGGTAATGCTGGTAATGACTCCCTCAATGGTGGTGCTGGTAACGACACCCTCAATGGTGGTGCGGGTACAGATACCTTAATTGGTGGTTTAGGTGATGATATCTATATTATAGATAGCGCTACTGACACCATTACGGAAAATGCCAATGAAGGTATAGATACAATTCAATCCAGTTTCACCTACTCTATTGCTGCCAGGACGAACTTTGAAAACCTGACTTTAACAGGAACAACAGCGATTAACGGTACGGGTAACGCTGGTAATAATACCATTAGGGGTAATAGTGGTAATAACACCCTCAATGGTGGTGCGGGTAATGATATGCTATATGGGGATGTCGCAGATTACGGCGGATCTACCTTATTCAACTACAATGGTAATACATATCTCTTAAGCACTGCTGGAACATGGCAACAAGCTCAAACTCAGGCACAGAGTTTAGGCGGAAATCTTGTCACTATCAATAATCAAGCCGAGCAGGATTGGTTAGTCACTACCTTTGGTGGTAGTGAACAACTGTGGATTGGGTTTACAGATGAGGTGACAGAAGGCGAGTTTAAGTGGGTAAGCGGTGAAACCTCTACTTATACTAACTGGAATATCGGTGAACCAAACAATAGTTACCTTGGTCAGCTACCAGAAAATTACGTACACATGAATTGGGGTTCATCTGTCAAATGGAATGATATCATCCCTGGCCTTTCTTACAGAGGCATCATTGAAACCATCACTGGTAATGATACCCTCAACAGTGGAGCGGGTAACGACACCCTTGATGGTGGTGGAGGTATTGATGCCTTAATTGGTGGTACAGGCAACGATATTTACATTGTTGATAGTAGAACTGACATTATTGTGGAAAATGCCAATGAAGGTACAGATACAATTCAATCCAGTGTCACCTTCTCTATTGCTGCCAATACCAACTTCGAAAACCTGACTCTCACAGGAACAGCAGCCATTAACGGTACGGGTAACGTAGCTCATAACGTCATCACGGGTAATAGTGGTAATAATACCCTCAATGGTGGTGCAGGTAATGACACCCTTGATGGTGGTGCAGGTACAGATACCTTAATTGGTGGTTTGGGTAGTGATACTTACATCGTAGATGACACAAATGATATCATTACTGAAAAGTCCAGCGTTGGTATAGATGCCATTCAATCTAGTGTTACTTACACTATTGCTCCCAACGTTGAAAACCTGACCCTGAGAGGAACAGCAGCCATTAACGGTATAGGTAACGCAGCTAATAACACCATCACAGGTAATGCTGGTAATAACACCCTTGACGGTGGTGTGGGCAATGATACTTTGATTGGTGGTTTAGGTGATGATATCTACATTGTAGATAGTATTACTGACATCGTTACGGAACTTACCAGCCGTGGTACAGATACCATTCAATCTAGTGTTACTTTGACTCTTGCTGCCAACTTTGAAAATCTGACTCTCACAGGAACAGCAGCCATTAACGGTACAGGTAACGCAGTTAGTAACGTCATCACGGGTAATAGTGGTAATAATACCTTAAATGGTGGTGCGGGTAATGACACCCTTGATGGTGGAGCAGGTAATGATAATTTGATTGGTGGAGTAGGTGATGATATCTACATTGTAGATAGTGTCACTGACATCGTTACGGAACTTACCAGCGGTGGTACAGATACCATTCAATCTACTAGTGTCACCTTGACTCTTGCTACCAACGTTGAAAATCTGACTCTCATAGGAACAGCAGCTATTGAAGGTACGGGTAACGCAGTTAGTAACGTCCTCACGGGTAACGGTGCTGATAATACCCTTGATGGTGGAGCAGGTAATGACACCCTGAATGGGGGTGAGGGTGTTGATGATTTGATTGGTGGTTTAGGCGATGATATTTACTTTGTTGATGATAGCAGTGACAGCATTACTGAAAATGCCGCCGCTGGCACGGATACAGTTAACAGCACCGCTGATTATGATCTTTCTGAGAATATCGAAAACCTGATCCTGACAGGAACAGCAGCTATTAACGGTACGGGTAACACTGCTAATAACACCATCACAGGTAACGCTGCTGATAATGTCCTTGACGGTGATGCGGGTATTGATACTTTGATTGGTGGTTTAGGCAGTGATACTTACTTCGTTGATAATAGCAGTGACAGCATTACTGAAAATGCCAACGAAGGCATGGATACGGCTTACACCACCATTAACTATACTGCCCCTGCAAATATTGAAAACCTGAACCTGATAGGAACGGCTGCCGATGGTACAGGGAATGCTGGTAATAACATCATTACGGGTAATGAAATCAATAACACCCTTAATGGTGGTGCGGGTATTGATACTTTGATTGGTGGAGATGGTAATGATATCTACGTTGTTGATAGTACAACTGACATCATTACGGAGGAACTGGAGGAAGGTGCAGATACTATTCAATCTAGTGTTACTTTTACTCTTGCTACTGCTCCCAACGTGGAAAACCTGACCCTAACAGGAGCAGCAGCTATTAACGGTACTGGTAACGCGGGTAATAACGTCATCACAGGTAACAGTGCTATTAACACCCTTGACGGTGGTGCTGGTATAGATACCTTAATTGGTGGTTTAGGCAATGATATTTACATTGTTGATAGCACCACTGACACTATTACGGAAAGTGCCAACAGTGGTATAGATACCATTCAATCTAGTGTTACTTACACTGTTTTGGCTGCTAACGTGGAAAACCTGACCCTAACAGGAATAGCAGCTATTAACGGTACTGGTAACGCAGGTAATAACGTCATCACTGGTAACGGTGCTAACAACACCTTAACCGGGGGGCTGGGAAAAGATACTCTGACTGGAGGGTTGGGAGTAGACCGTTTTGACTACCGTGTTTTAGCTGATTCTCTTTTCAGTAACAGTATCAGTAACAGTAACTTTGATGTCATTACCGGATTCAATGCTACTACTGGCAATGATTTATTCCTCGTTACCACTGCTCGCAACGGATTCTCTAATCGCGGATCTGTGACAGCACTTAATATAGCCGGAATTGCAGCTAAGTTAACTAATGCTGCGTTTGCAGCTAACTCTGCTGCTCAATTCACCTTTGGTAATGGTGCTAATACCCGTACTTTTGTCGCTATTAATGACGCTACCGCAGGATTTAGTGCCACTACTGATGCCATCATTGAGGTGACAGGTTTAACTGGTACTCTGACAGTTAATAACTTTACCACTACCTTAGCGTAGCTTCTGGTATTCTTGAGGTAAACCACTTTGTAGAGACGTTTCATGAAATGTCTCTACATTAGCCTTAGTTTCTCCTGTGATTGATGGGATATGATCAAGATTCAATTATTAATAACCGCACATTAGACAATTTAAGTGATTTGATAACAGGGTGCGTTACTAATCGCTAACACACCCTACATACCATAAGTTAACCTATTTGTCAACAGTACATTTGTTCTACTAGTCAAAGTACATGATTTGCTGAATAATTTTTCCCAAATTTACTCTTTTAAACCACTGCTAATTTGTAAAGTTTTGTATTTTTTGGAATATTGATCTCTGAAACGACTATAAATAAAGACTTTTGCAGATCATCTTTTGAGCAGGGTACAAAATTGACAATAGTAACCCAATTATGAAATTCTCAATAATTCTAGCAAATCGCCGAAAGTATTGCAAGCTCGTTGCTAAATAAAAATTATTCTCAATTAATTGTTAAGAAAATCTTAAGTTGAATTTTCCTAAGTTATGAATATTAAAAGTATTATTGTATTTATATAAGTTTTAATTATGATTTATTGTTAATTTAGTCATAAGTAGTGATAACGGAAACAATAAACTCAAAGCAGACTAGGAAAAGAGGATTTTATAGAGATGATTTAGAATAATATATGTATTAGCATTTGTAAAGCGATCGCTTTTAATGATTTACAATGATTTACGTGGTTGTATTATTTAAAAATAGGTTTCTACATGAGAGTTATTTACTTAACGTAAGTTACTAGTTAGGGAAAATGTGATCATCAGGTGGTTATCGAGCAAGGTCGAGATAATATCCAAAATTAAAGGATGAACAGGATGAAAACAGAAAATTACTCACCAATTACCAATTACCCATTACCAGCCTCAACTAGATAACTAGCAACTTGAGTTACTTATTTGTTTGTCTATAATTCCAAGGATTAACAAATTTGCCATCACCCCAAATGCCAATTTTTTGTTGTCGCGCTTCTGCCTCGGCTTGTTTTAATATATTCTGACTGGGACATTTATTTAAATAGGGATGATATACTTTGGCTAACCCTTCTTTTAACAATATTTGCTGTAAAAACGTGCCATCTTTTAACCGCACTTCGGCTATTTTTCTGCCATAGGAATCGCTATCTGTAGTATTTAACTTTACACGATTGTCTGTTTGTTTAATCAGTTTCTCTATCCGTGTTTTTGCTCTCACACCCCAAGCAAACTGATTCACATCTTTGCTAATTTTACTCCTCTTTTCTTTCTGAGAATGGGGTACTTCTGGAGCATCAACACAAGCAAACCGCACGGTGAAATTTTTGCCATCTGCTCTTTTTAAGAGCAATGTATCACCATCACTGACCCGTTCCACCAGATCACCCGGGGCGGTAAACCAACTATCACAGGCTAGTAAACCAAAAGTCATCATCACCGCACCTAGTCTTAACCTTTGTTTCATAAAAATCAGCAGTATCAGTATCCATGGCCATAAATTCTTTGTCTGTGAGCTTCATATAACATTAAAGCAGCAGTAACCCCCACATTTAAAGATTCTACCCCAGGACTCAGAGGAATTTTCACCTGAATATCTGCTAAAGCAGTCAAATCTGTTGATAACCCTGCTCCTTCATTGCCCAATAATATTAAACTAGGTTTGCACCAGTCCACCTGCCAATAAGTCAAATCGGCATTAGGTAATGTGGCTACTACCTGCATTCCTGCTTGTTGATTTTCCTTAACAGTAGCTTTCAAATCTTGACTGACAGCCATGTTTAAACGAAACCATTGACCAGCAGAAGCTCGTAAAACCTTGGGATGATCTAAGTCTACACTATCGGCACTTAACCATAAACCTGATGCCCCAGCAGCGGAGGCCGTACGAATCATAGTTCCCAAATTACCAGGATCTTGGACAGTTTCTAAAGCCAGAACTAAACCTGTGGAAGGAATTTTTTGAAGTTGTGCTTCTCGTTGAGCGATCGCTAATATCCCATCAGGATTAACAGTGGTGGCCATTGCTGCTAAAACTTCTGGGCTGACAATTTCTGTGCGATCGCAATGGGTACAAACAGTCTTCCATAATTGAGGATGGTTCATTTCCCATTGAGGAGTACAGCATACCGCATTTAACGGATAACCAACCGTACAAGCTTCCTCTAGTAAATGAGTTCCTTCCAATAAAAATAGCTGTTGTTTTTGCCTCTCTTTAGGAGAGTGTAACTTACGAACTTGCTTAACCAGGGAATTTTGTAAACTTGTTAACACAATCTTAGACTGGAGACTTCGGACTTGAGATAAATCCCAAATTGATATGCGGAACCCGGGACTTGAACCCGGAAGCCTTGCGGCACTAGAACCTGAATCTAGCGCGTCTGCCAATTCCGCCAGTTCCGCTGACATACAATCTTATTCATTCATAGATTAATATTTTTGCATAACTGTTGGTATTTGTCAAGGAAAAAAATGGCAGCATAGAAAAAGTCATGGGAAAAAATTTTTCCCTTGAGGCCAATCTGCATTTTTGCAATTAACTTTCCTGACTGCATGATAAAATTTAACGATCTTGTAGCCTTAACTTAGCAGAAAATTTTTCTAGCTTCATCAAGCTGAGGAATTATTAATGTAAAATCAAAACCAACATCAAACCTTTATAATTACGTATTTTTTTGGAGGCAGGCTTATTAATTCTTCTAACAACTTACCAGAGATGAAGTCCTCACTGGCAGCGGACTCCTCAGTCTTGCAAATCTGTGGTGGATATCCTTTGGCAGGTCATGTAAAAATTAGCGGAGCGAAGAATTCCGCACTGGTAATCATGGCGGGAACTTTACTATGTTCCGGTGATTGTCGCATTCGTAACGTTCCTTTATTAGCGGACGTAGATAGCATGGAACAAGTCTTATCAGCTTTAGGACTACGTTTAAGTAGAGAAGGTGATATTTTAGATATTGATGCTCGTGAAATTACCACATCTAAAGCCCCTTATGAACTTGTTACCCAACTACGAGCCAGCTTTTTTGCTATTGGTCCAATTTTAGCCCGGTTAGGAGTAGCACAGATGCCCTTACCAGGTGGTTGTGCTATTGGTGCTAGACCGGTAGATTTGCACGTTCGGGGACTGCAAGCCATGGGTGCAGAAGTGCAAATTGAACATGGCATTTGTCATGCTCACGTTCCCGGAAATAAGGGCAGATTAAGAGGCGCGAAAATCTATTTAGATACTCCCAGTGTCGGAGCGACGGAAACCTTAATGATGGCTGCTACCCTAGCAGACGGGGAAACTATCCTAGAAAATTCCGCCAGAGAGCCAGAAGTCGTAGATTTAGCCAATTTCTGTAACTCCATGGGCGCGAAAATTAAAGGTGCGGGAACAAGTACAATTACTATAGTTGGTGTACCTGAATTACACTCTACAGATTATACTATTATTCCTGACCGGATTGAGGCTGGAACATTTTTAATTGCTGGAGCAATTACCCGCTCTGAACTACTTCTATCCCCGGTTGCACCTGATCATTTAATTCCCGTCATTGCCAAATTACAGGAAATAGGTATATCAATTATTGAAGAAGGTCAGGATTGTTTACGGATTTTGCCCGCTAAAACCCTGAAAGCTATCAATATTGATACCTTGCCTCATCCCGGTTTTCCTACGGATATGCAAGCACCTTTTATGGCTTTACTAACTTTGGCGGAAGGTGATAGTATCATTAATGAATCAGTGTTTGAAAATCGCTTGCGTCATGCTTCTGAGTTGAACCGCTTGGGGGCAGATATTCGTGTCAAAGGGAACACTGCTTTTGTTCGCGGCGTGCCAATGTTGTCGGGCGCACCAGTGATAGGTACAGACTTAAGAGCTTCCGCAGCTTTAGTTTTAGCAGGGTTAGCAGCATCAGGAACAACCACGGTTCAAGGACTGCAACATTTAGATCGGGGTTATGACCGCATTGATATGAAGTTACAGCAATTAGGAGCAAAAATTATGCGTGTCAATAAAGCATATAAAGATGCAGATTTACCCAGTTAAGATACTAATTCTCCAGCCTCAACTTCTATCCAGGTGAGAGAATTTTGTATTTACTAAATAGGTGAACGGAAAAAAACCGACATAACTAAAGTAAAGTTGCCCAAAACCTCTTTTCTGTTCCCTGTTCCCTGCCCTAACAGACAACTTATTCAGCAAGCCCTATTTACTAACTTAATGGCAATTGTTTTTACCTGTTCATTAAATAGCAGATTAATAACTTTCGCCATTGAGGTTTCTCAAAAGTCAATTATTTGCTACAATTGTTGATTAAATAACCTGAAATAAACTTGAAAAAATTCGATATGATTGGGGTAGCAATTGTTGGTACAGGATTTGGTCAAAAAGTACACATTCCCGCATTTCAAGCACATCATAATACTAAAATTGTCGCTGTTTATCATCGAGATATTCATCAAGCTAAAACTATTGCGGAAAATCACAATATCCCCGATGCTAGTGATAATTTAGGAGAAATTCTGGCTTTACCTGATGTTGAAGCTGTGAGTATTTCCACACCACCATTTTTACACTATGAAATGGCCAAACAAGTTTTACAAGCCGGTAAACATCTTTTATTAGAAAAACCTGTAACTTTAAATGTCAATGAAGCCAAAGAATTATATCAGTTAGCAAAAAGTCAAGGTGTCATTGCTACTGTAGATTTTGAATTTCGGTTTGTTCCCCAATGGCAATTTTTCGCTCAACTTCTAGCTGGAAATTATGTAGGGAATATTCGGTTAATTAAAATTGACTGGTTGGGTTCTTCTCGTGCTGATGTTTCTCGTCCTTGGAACTGGTATTCTAGTCAAGAAAAAGGTGGTGGTGTCTTAGGTGCTTTAGGTTCTCATGCTTTTGATTATATTAACTGGTTATTCGGTGCAGTTGGGAAATTAAACGCTCATTTAATGACTGCTATTCCTGAAAGAATTAACCCTGCCACCGGCGAATTACAATTAGTTGATAGTGATGATACTTGTTTATTATCTCTAGAATTGGTTGATGGTACACCTGTCCAAGTCTGTATTAGTGCGGTTATTCATGCACCTAGAACCCATTGGATAGAAGTATATGGAGATAAGGGAACATTGGTTTTAGGTAGCAAGAATCAAAAAGACTATATTCATGGCTTTCAGGTTTGGAGTTCTCAACCGGGTGAACCTTTAAAAGAAATGGCCATTCCCCAGGAATTTCTCTTTCCTCAATATTATCATGATGGGCGGATTTGCGCTTTTCTGCGTGTTGTTGATGAATGGGTAAAAGGAATTACTAACCATGAACAAACTACACCTGCTTTGCAAGCAGGGGTTTATTCCCAATTACTCATGGATTTATGCCACCAATCCCATGGTACAGGAAATTGGGTAAATGTGCCAAGTTTGGCAGAGTTTTTAAATGATTAGAAAATATGGCATGAACTTGTGGGAGTATGTATTTGAAACTAAATCCACAAACAATGATTATATCATGTCAGCCGAATCAATTACGATATAGTTCATCATTGTATTGCCTTTTCCCAATTACCAATTACCTATTACCACCCTCAACAGATATGATAAGTGTTCAACTGGAGATGATATAGGAATAATATTTGATTTTCGATAGCCTGCGTGGCGTAGCTATACAAGACTCAGGAGGTATCAATTCTGTCTTTGCTGTTCCCTGTTGCCTGTTGCCTGTTCCCTGTTCCCTGTTCCCTGTTCCCTGTTCCCTGTTCCCTGTTCCCTGTTCCCTGTTCCCTGTTCCCTGTTCCCTGTTCCCTGTTCCCTGTTCCCTGTTCCCTGACCACACAAGTAAATTCACAGAATCAAACCCGATTCCTATATGATATCCGATATTGTTGGGATTTATGTACAAAACAACAAAAGTAGGGATAATTCATGAAATTGCCCCTACTAGACAAAAATCAGGTTTATGGCCACTTGACTTGATAGTCCCTGCAAGGACTAACCAGCAGTTCGCGCCAAAAGAACTGGACAAGTAGCATTAACACGAACATAGTCAGATAAAGACGCGCCTATAAGACGATCTATATCAACAAAACTCTTAGCAATAGATGGCCGACGGTCTGGAGAACCAATTAATAATAAGTCTATATTCAACTCACTAGTCAAACGACAAATTTCTTCCCCCGGTTTACCACTGCTGGTAACACAACGCACTGCTACAGATTGTCTTTCTGCTTCAGCTAAAGCCATTCCTAACACAGAACTTCTTTCTGGTTTAAGATCAGTAATACCTGATAATTTGCCACCTAAATCTGTATTAACATTAGCTAAAATTAATTGTCCACCGACAACACCCCTAAGTATGAACAAAGCTAAATTTAAACAATTTTTGGCAGACTCAGAATTATCCATTGCTACCATAACGCGCTTAATGTTTTTGACATAAATATCATCTTTCACAAGCAACATGGGACGAGAAGACAATTGAAAAACGTACTGACTAACGGAATTAGATAAAATTGATTGTAACCGCTTCAGTCCTCGTGAACCCATAATAATCAAATCGGCATCTATTTCATCCGCGACTTGACAAACCATATCCTTGGGATCACCTTGACGCAAAATAGAAGAAACTTGGCTAGGATCTAAGTTTAAATACTGAATAGCATTAGCCAGAATTTTGCCACCTTCTTCCCATTTACTGGTCATGACAGCAGCAGTGCTTTGTGGAGTAACAACGTGAAGAACCGTTACCTTCGCACCTTGAAATGAAGGCATTTCTTTTAAGTTCTTGAGCATTTGTTCCGCTTGTCCCAAACCGGAGACAGCCAGTAAAATTTTTTGGATCATTTTTACGTCTTTGTCGTGAGGGTTGTTGTGGTTTTTGCTACTAGTATTAAGCCGTGACTGCGATACGTAAGCTATCAGAGTGTTTTTTCTGATTTGCTGAACGACCAAGTTAAGTATTTAGGCGTAAATGAACCAATTAGCAGTAAAACTAATACCAACAAGCAAAATAGTGATCAATATTAAGTTTCTTTACGCCTAATTACGTGAAGTTACAACTAGGTTGCCTATCATTAAGCATACAGCTAATTGTGTCTGATGAAATTAATAAAATATGATAGTCAGTAGGCATCTCCAAAAATTAAATATCTGATTCTAAGAATGAATGAACCACGAAGGAGCGAAGTACAGGAAGGAAAGAAGGTTTTAAAGATATTTTGCGTCAGTTATGTGAGTCCTGGACCGCTGCTTTGATTTATTTACTCTCTATTTGAACATAAGCTGCATAAACACTTTTCACGTTATACCAATTTAAGAAAATCCGCGCTACTTCTAGGGCTAGTTGTGGTTTACCTAAGTTAATCAACAATTGTAAAAAGGGAGACATAGTTCTTTCATTTAAAAGGCCATTTAAGGATAGAATACCCCATAATAAACGATGAAACCAAGTCATTTGAATCATCATTTTTACTTCCCAAGTGGGATGTTTTTGATAAAATAAAACTCCCATTTTTCCTCGTTGAATTTCCTGATCAATTAATTTGGGAATTTGTTGTAAACTAAATGGTGGATGCCAATGATAACCGATAGCTTCGGGACATTTAATTAGTTTTAAACCCAGATTTTTTAACCTGACACCTAATTCTAAGTCTTCCCAACCATAGAGTTGAAAACTATTATCAAATAACCCAGCTTTCACTAACCAATGTTTGGGAATAGCGACGTTACCTGTAGCAAAGAAAGCAGCGGAAAAATCTGTGATTTTATAAGGTTCTGCGGTGGGATTGATAAAATTGCAAGTATTAATTACAGCACCGTAGGTAAAAAAGCTGTCGCTTCCTAATTTCTCTTTTCCTTGTATCAAAGCATTTGTATGAGCTTGGAGGAAATTCGGTAAAACCACTAAATCACTATCAATAAAAATAATTGTATCACCACGGGCTTTTTCTACTCCTAAATTTCGTGCCGCAGCCGGTCCTGCATGATTCTGTTCAAAGCAGTGAACATGAGGAAATTCGTCTTGATGTAAATCTAACCAATTTAAAGTACCATCGGTAGAACCATCATCTACTAATACGATTTCATAACCTTCTATGTGTTTGTCGTTGCTTAACTGCTGTACCTCCAAAGCGCGGAGACACTTTTCTAAAATTGGTAAGCGATTATAAGTGGGAATAACAATACTCAAAAACACAGTTTTACCTAAAATACTATTGCTTGTATTGAGAATAAGACAAATATAGGCAAGTTACCGTTGCACAAAAAAAATATACGCTAGGTAAGTCAGATATAATAATGACTCATTCTTTGTTTTCCTGAGTGGAGAAATTCATGGGTCGCGCCAAAAAAGTTATTTTAGCATATTCTGGTGGAGTTGATACTTCCGTTTGTATTCCCTACTTAAAGCAAGAGTGGGGAGTAGAGGAGGTCATTACTCTAGCAGCAGATTTAGGACAGGGAGATGAATTAGAACCAATTCGAGAAAAAGCCCTAAAATCAGGTGCAAGTGAGTCCTTAGTAGCGGATGTTAAGGATATATTTGTTAAAGAATACGCATTCCCTGCTATTCAAGCTAACGCCCTCTATGAAAACCGCTATCCTCTTGGTACAGCCCTAGCTCGACCTTTGATTGCTAAGATATTGGTAGAAGCGGCTGCAAAATATGATGCGGATGCGATCGCTCACGGTTGTACGGGTAAAGGTAACGATCAAGTACGCTTTGATGTTTCCTGTGCAGCCCTCAACCCTAATTTGAAGATATTAGCACCAGCCAGGGAATGGGGCATGAGTCGAGAGCAAACCATTGCTTATGGTGAGAAGTTTGGTATTCCCGCACCGGTGAAAAAATCCTCTCCCTTCAGTATAGATAAAAACTTACTTGGTCGCAGTATTGAAGCTGGTACATTAGAGGACCCAGCAAACGAACCACCGGAAGAAATCTATGAAATGACCAAAGCCATAGCTGATACTCCCAACGAGCCGGAATATCTAGAAATTGGCTTCCAAAACGGACTTCCTACCACCATTAACGGGACAGCAAAAAACCCAGTTGAGCTAATTGAACAACTCAATAAAATCGTGGGAAATCATGGTATTGGCCGCATTGACATGATTGAAAACCGCTTAGTCGGGATTAAATCACGAGAAATCTACGAATCACCAGCAATGGTAGTTTTAATTAATGCTCACCGTGACTTAGAAAGTCTGACTTTAACAGCAGATGTCAGTCAATACAAACGAGGTATAGAAGAAACCTATACTAAACTAGTGTATAATGGACTTTGGTATAGTCCTCTCAAAGCTGCCTTAGATGCTTTTATTCAACAAACACAGGAGAGAGTTTCCGGTGTAGTGCGTTTAAAGCTATTTAAAGGTAATGCTATAATTGTGGGTCGTTGGAGCGATAATACTCTATATACTCCTGATTTAGCAACTTATGGCGCAGAAGATCAATTTGATCACAAAGCTGCGGAAGGTTTTATCTACGTTTGGGGACTACCTACCCGCATTTGGGCGCAAGGTAATAAGTAGTAACATATAGGGTGTAGGGTGTAGAAATAATTAACTATTTTACTCATCACCCGTCACCACATCAGGACTAACGCAACTGGTATAATATTCTAGATTGTAGTGAGAACTAAAGTTTCTCTCTTGGAGACGTTAGGAAAATAAGATCAGGGCTAAAGCCCTGACTACGAACATATCCTACAATGATTTCTGTCACACTTGTGTAAGTCCAAGGACTCTAAGAAAAGGCTCTTGAGTAAATAATATCATGTAATATCATGTCCGGTTTAACACTTATTGTATCTGTTGACGCTGGTAATGGGTAATTGATAATTGGGAAAAGACAAGACAATGATCAACTATATCGTAAGTGATTGGGCGGACATAGTGTAATATACATTACTTAATTCAAAAAATTTCATTCTGTTAATTAGGTGGGAAATAACCACCTAATTATTACTTATTTACTTACAAAATCTGGAAAATATCAGTTATTCAACTGTCACTGACTTAGCCAAATTTCTGGGTTGATCTACATCTAAACCTCGCCGGGCTGCAATATGATAAGCTAACAATTGCAACGGTATAACTGTGAGAATAGGAGAGAGAATTTCCTCCACTTGGGGAACCGGAATTAAATCATTAAAAATTTCCGTCACTTCATCATCTTTAACAGATGTTACCCCAATTAATCGGGAATCTCTGGCTTTTGCTTCTTGAGCATTAGAAATCACCTTTTCATATACACTACCAGGAACAGCGATCGCTACCACAGGAACTTTAGCATCTAATAACGCAATTGGTCCATGTTTCATTTCCCCCGCAGGATAACCCTCCGCATGAATATAGCTAATTTCCTTTAATTTTAAAGCCCCTTCTAAGGCAATGGGAAAATTAATTCCTCTGCCAATAAAGATAAAATCTTTCGTTTCTGAAAAATCATGTACCAAATGTTCAATATAACGTTCTTGAGTTTCTAAAATCGCTTCAATTTCCCCTGGTAATTCCCGTAAACCCGTGAGAATTTCCTCAAATCTCAAATCACTAATTTGATGACGACGATAAGCTAAATCTAGCGCCAAAGCATAAAAAGCCATCAATTGCGCTACAAAAGTTTTCGTCGCGGCCACACCAATTTCAATTCCCCCATGGGTATTGATAATATTTGCAACCATATTACCCAAACTACTCTCCGGGCGATTCGTGATTCCTAAAAGTCGCGCTTGATACTTAGCCTCTTTTCCCTGTCTTCTTTCCTTTTCCATAGACAAAGCCGCCAAAGTATCAGCAGTTTCCCCCGACTGAGTTACGCCAATAGTTAGAGTATTAGGCGTTAGCGGTGATGGTGCATACCGAAATTCAGAAGCATATTGTACCTGAGTGGGAATTTCTGCCAATTGCTCTAATAAGTATTTACCCACTAGTGCCGCGTGCCAACTTGTACCACAAGCTACAATTTGAATCTGTTCTATATCTGCGTAAAATTCGCTGCTTAAACCCAAATTTACTGGTGATTGATCAGTATTTTCCCTCTCTTCCGTAGAAAAATAAGCCTCCAAACAATCCCGTACTACCCCCGGTTGCTCATAGATTTCCTTGAGCATAAAATGTTTGAATCCCTGCTTTTCCACCATCATAGGATTCCAGTTCAGGGTGCGAGGATGCTTTTTCAAACGATGTCCAGCGAAGTTATACACCTCCACCCCTAAAGGAGTCAAACGAGCGATTTCCCCGTTTTCTAGGGGCAATACAGCGCGGGTATGGGGAACAATTGCTGGGGTATCTGAAGCACAGAAAAACTCACCTTGGCCAAAACCAATCACTAAAGGCGCTTGTTGACGAACTACAATCATTTCATCAGGGTAGTCAGCAGAAATCACAGCGATCGCATAAGCTCCCTCTAACTTACTTACAGCTTGACGTACTGCATCTAAAAAAACATAAGCAGAAACTTGATCATTAGAATGATGTTTTAAACATTCAGCAATCAAATGGGGGATGACTTCTGTATCTGTTTCTGAACGGAATGTGTGACCTAAAGCTTTTAAATGTTCTCTTAACTCTCGATAATTCTCAATAATACCATTTTGCACTACTGCTACCCGCACATCCGTATCTAAATGGGGATGAGCATTGTACTCTTCTGGTTTACCATGAGTTGCCCAGCGAGTGTGACCAATACCAATTTGGGCAGGATTTTCGATTTGTTCCAGTTTAGAACGCAAGTTGAGTAATTTACCCTTAGCCCGCACACAATGCACCTCACCTTCCAAAATAGTGGCAATTCCTGCCGAGTCGTAACCCCTATATTCTAACTTCTCCAGACCAGCCAGTAAAATATTTGTCGCGGACTGAGTGCCTATATATCCAACTATTCCACACATTGCTTAAACCACTCCAATTACAGGATGATTAAATTTTAAGTATAGTTGCTAGGATAGTTCAGCCACTTTAGCAGATAAAAGCAAATTAGTAATGAGTAATGGGTAATGAGTAATGGGTAATTGGGAATGGGTAATTGGGAATGGGTAATTGGGAATGGGTAATTGGGAATGGGTAATTGGTAATTGGGAATGGGTAATTGGTAATTGGTAATGGGTAATTCACCTTTTACAACGGACAACGGACAACGGACAACTGACAAAGGACAAAGAACAACAAAAATGTTGAGGAATGAGGGAAGAATCTCAATATTTTCCTCCTTCTCACTCCCCAACACTAAACTACCAAGAATTTAGAAATTGTAGAAATTTGCAATTCCTAGTAAGCCAAGCCCATACTGCGAGTTGTTTCAGCGCCTAAATAAACGCGAATGCTCAAAAAGTCGGTGGGGCAAGCAGTTTCACACCGCTTACAACCTACACAGTCTTCAGTGCGGGGAGACGCAGCCACTTGAGCAGCTTTACAGCCGTCCCAAGGAACCATTTCCAGTACGTCAGTGGGGC
>Ga0315905_10002772_pt1 | contig 18310 bp, 20 predicted proteins | sample LakEriMetagenome_5_FD_203522 | JGI IMG/M metagenome (GOLD analysis project Ga0315905, IMG submission 203522) | Freshwater fungal communities from buoy surface, Lake Erie, Ohio, United States - Buoy 4 MA121 | ecosystem: Environmental > Aquatic > Freshwater > Lake | place: USA: Lake Erie, Ohio... | reverse complement strand
AGGAGCACCTCCGTACCGGCCTCGGTCGTGCGCGATCCGGCCACGACGGCGTCGGGCAGTTCGTCCTTCCAGACGGCATCGGCAAGCGAGCCGCCGAGCCGGACCGAGACCATGACCGGCAGCACGATGCCCGCCTCGGCGAACGACTCCCGGCATCCCTTCGCGCACTCGACGAGCGCCATCTGACCCGGCAACGCATCGACCGTCACGAACGCGCTGTCATCGATCCCGATGACCTCGATGCCACGCTCGCCCCGGAAGGACCACGCGCGTGCCGCAGCGCGCGACTCCCAGCGGACCGTGTCGCTGCCCTCGCGGGCAGCTGTGGTCTCGGTGATGACGGCGTCAGCGAGCGCGCGGCACGCCGACTCGGCACGCTCGATGGCCTTGGTGGCCGCAGCGATCGATTTGGGGTCACGAGCCGACGCTTCCCAGCCATCGGCGTTCATCGCAGGCGGGGCGATCACGGCAACGAGTGACGCAGCAACGGCGGCAAGCATGGTGTTCCTCCAACGACAGCGGGCGGCCCAGACCGGAGTCTAGACCGCCCGCTTGGGCCGTGCGATCGATGCGCTCACTTCTTGGCGAGCAGCGCCTCGATCTCCTTCTGCAGGTCGGCATCGAGCGTCGGGGCGAAGCCCGAGTGGATCTGCGCGATCGTGCCATCGGGGCCGATCACCACAGTCGCCGGGATGCCGTTGAAGCCGTACTGCTTGATGTACGCGCCGCCCATGTCACGCAGCGAGGGGAACGTGAAGGCCTGCTTGGTCCAGAAGTCCTTGGCCTTGGCGAGAACGGCCTCCTCGGCGTCATCGGGGCCCTGTTCTTCCCAGGTGTTGATGCCAAGCACCGTGACCGGCAGCTTCTTCTCGGCCGCCCACTTGGCGACCTTGTCGATCAGCGGCAGGCCCTTGCGGCACGGACCGCACCAGGTCGCCCAGAAGTCGATCACGACCACGCGACCCTTGAAGGACGCGAGCTCGACCGACTTGCCCTCGAGGTCCTTGAGCGAGAAGGCCGGGGCCGCATCGCCGGTGCCGACCATGGTCTCGAGCTCACCCATGCTCGACACGGCCTTGCGCGCACCAGCGCTGAAGGCGACGGTTCCCTTCTCCACGACCTTCGGAGCCATGGCGAAGTCGATGCCGACCGTGAAGCCGGGGGGCGCGCCTTCGGGCGAGAACACAAGCTTCATCGACGAAGGCAGGTTGGTCTTGGCATCGGTCACCAGCAGCACGTCGCCGCGCTCATCGGTGAGCAGGATCTCGTTGCCGGCCGCACCCGAACGGAAGCCAGCGATCTTCGGCTCCTGGAGCACCATGAGCTTCATGGCGCTCATCGAGGGCACCGACGCATCGCGCAGCTTGACGTGGGGCATCGGGAGCTCCATGCCCATGCCCGAGAGGGTCTTCGCCACCGAGCCGTCGATCGGCAGCGAGAGGTACTTCTTCTCGTTGGTCGGCACGATCATGTTGAGCTTGCCATCAACGGCGTAGAACTCCATCTGCTCGTTCTTGATCTGCATCGAGCCTTCCGGCCCGACCACGACATCGAACGAGTCCTTCTGCTCGCCCATCGGCGTCTTGACGGTGTACGAGAAGGTGTCGGTCATCCAGGGAGCGTCGCGGAACGCCTTCACCATCGCGTCGAAGGCCGCCTGGCCCTTGGCGACGGAGGCAGCATCCTTCTCGCCGTCCTTGAAGCCTGCGGCGTTGGCAGCGGGCATCTGTCCGGCAAGCGCGCCGAGCGGATCGGCCATCGGGGCGTTGGGATCGGGTGCGCCGTCCTGCGCGAGGCACGGCATGGCCAGGCCAAGGGCAAGGACCGTGGCAGCTGCACGGGCAGTGGTCAACATCATCTGAGGCTCCATCGCGGCGCGCGGCCGCTCAAGGGGGAACGCCAAGGTTGCCGCACACCGACACTGCCTCGGGCGAACATGATCGGAGCGAGGATGCTAACGCCCTTCCCGTGCGCGGGTTGATGGCGCCGGGGTGCACCTCAAGCAGCGGTCGAAGCACGAAGGACCGCTCCTCGATCCGCGGGTGCGGCACGTGAAGCCCAGGCTCGTCGATGACCGCCTCCCCGAACAGGGCCAGGTCCAGATCGAGGGTGCGGGGGCCGTTGCGGACCGATGGCTCACGGACCCGACCCAGACCGGCCTCGATGGAGAGCATGAGCTCCAGCAGCGTTCGCGGCGTGTGCGTGGTCTGAACCGCGATCACGGCGTTGAGGTAGTCGCGCTGACCATCCGGTCCGCCGACGGGTGCGGTGCGATGGATCGAGCTGGCGCCGATCACGCGCACCCCGGGTGCCGCGTGAAGTCGCCGCACGGCCTCAGCCAGGATCCACGAGCTGTCTCCTTCAGGCAGGTCGAGGTTGCTGCCGAGCGCGATGCAGGCGATGGTCGCCGTCATTCGACCTCCCAGAGCAGCCTGCGCTCGTCGCGACCGAGGATGGCCAGTCGCAGCACGACCTGAGCAAGCGCCGTGGCGCGGTCGCGGACCATGGTGCGATCGCCGGTGATGAGGAAGCGTCGAGGCCGCAACGCCACCGTCTCATCGTGCACCTGGATCCAAACCGTGCCGACGGGCTTGGCATCGCTGCCACCGGTCGGCCCGGCCACGCCGGTGGTCGCGACGCCGAACCGCGCACCCGCCGCGCGCGCCGCCGAACGCGCCATCGCCTCGGCAACCTCTGGAGACACCGCGCCGTGACGCTCGATGAGTGACGGATCGACCCCCAGCCGCACCTTGGCCTCGTTGGCGTACGTGATCCAGCCGGAGCCGAACCATGCGCTCGACCCCGACACGGCGGTGAGCGCCCGTGCCACGCCACCACCCGTGCAGCTCTCACACGTGGCGACCCAGGCGCGCTGCGCCACCAGCAACGCGCCGATCGAACCAGCGAGCGTGTCGACATCGCGGCCGAAGCAGAGCGGCCCCCAGGCCGCCTCGACCGCTGCAATCGTGGCTTCGACCGACCCATCGGTGCAGGCATCGCCGGTGGCGCGGATGCGTGCCGCAAGCGTGGTGCCGCTCACGGTGATCCCCACCATGGGATTGCGTGCTCGATCCATGAGTGCTCCGAGTCGCTCGGCAGCAACGCTCTCCGGCAGGCCGCACGCAAGCACCGTCTCGCACCGAACGGGCGCCTGGCCGACATGCGCCCGCACCGCAGCCGCAACGTGATCGCGCCACATCGGCTGCATCTCGTCAGGCGGTCCAGGCAGGCTGGCCACAAGCACCCCATCGAGCGTGCCCAGGAGTCCCGGTGCGGTCCCGAGCGGATTCGGGATCATGCGCATCCACGGTGGACGCAGCGCCTGCTTCAGGTTGCTTTCGGGCAGGCGACGCCCGCGGGCCTCGAACCGCGCGCGCAGGGCGACCTCTGCATCAGGATCATGAACGAGCCCGGGCCCGGCCAGTGCTGCCAGCGCCTCGCGCGTGAGGTCATCCGCGGTCGGACCAAGCCCGCCCGTGATCACGATCACATCGGCGCGCGGCATGGCGCTGGCGAGTGCGTCGACGAGCCCCTGCTCATCGTCGCCCACGGTCGCGTGCAGGATGGGGACCACGCCAAGCTCCACCAGCCGCTGCGAGAGCCACTGCGCGTGCGTATCGAGCGACTGGCCGAGCGAGAGCTCGTCACCAACGGAGAGGATCGCAGCCGTGGCCATGCGCCAAGCGTAGGGTGCAACCGCCCGGGCGTGCCGGGGCTCCGTACACTCTTCCACATGATGCATGTGGCCGATCGACTGCTCTCTGCGGTCCAACGTTGCGGCGCACCGTTGTGCGTGGGGCTCGACCCGGTCGTGGGCAAGTTGCCCGCGGCGCTCCAGACCGTGGGCGCGACCAAACCCGCCTCGGCAATCGAGTCCTTCTCGCTCGCGGTGCTCGCAGCCTGCGCGCGCGTGGCACCCGTCGTGAAGATCCAGAGCGCCTGCTACGAGCGGTACGGTGTCGACGGCATGAAGGCACTCGCCACCACGCTCGACTCGGCGCGCGAGCATGGTTTCGAGGTGATCCTCGATGCCAAGCGCGGCGACATCGGCATCAGCGCGGAACACTATGCCGCCGCAGCCTTCGAGGCAGCCCACGCCGATTGGGTCACGGTCAACGCCTACCTCGGTGCCGATGGCCTGGCCCCCTTCGTCAAGCATGAGCACGGCGCCTTTGCGCTGGTGCGCACCAGCAACCCCGGCGGCGATGCCCTGCAGTCACTTCGGCTTGGTGATGGCCGCTCGGTGGCCGAAGCCGTGGCCGACCTCGTCGCCGATGCGGGCAAGGCCACGATCGGCGGCTCCGGCTACAGCTCGCTGGGTGCGGTCGTTGGCGCCACCAAGCCTGCCGATGCCGCGCGTCTTCGCGGTCGCATGCCCCACACGCTGTTCCTGGTGCCTGGGTACGGCGCGCAGGGCGGCGGCATCGCCGACATCAAGCCCTGCTTCAACGCTGACGGTCGAGGCGCCATCATCACCGCCAGCCGCAGCATCATCTATCCCTTTGCGACCGACGATGCCGACTGGGCGGGTTCGATCCGACGCGCCGCCGAGGCCACGCACCGCGAACTGTCGGAAGGGCTTCGCGCATGAATCTCCCACGGCTCCTGATCGGCGTCTTCATCGTGGTGCTGGTGTCGTTGCCGCTGGCGCTTCGGCGCAGCGCACCCGGCGTGGCCGAGGGTGTCCCGAGCATCGTGGTCATCACCCCGCACAACGAGCAGATCCGCCATGAGTTCGGCCGAGCGTTCGCGCGCTGGCACGAACGCGTGCATGGAACGCCGGCTGCGGTCGTGTGGAGCACGCCCGGCGGCACCAGCGAGATCCGCCGCATGCTCGTTGCGAGTGTCGAGAGCGACCTGCTCTCCGGCAAGCCCGTGGGTGGCGATGCCGACCTGCTCTTCGGCGGTGGCAGTTACGAGTTCGACCTGCTGTCCAAGCCGGTCAGCGTGACGGTCGACGGCGAGCAGCGCTCTGCGACGGTGCTGGAGCCCGTGGTGCTTCCTGAGGGCTTCCTCAACATGGCCTACGGCGACAACGACATCGCCGGCAACCGGCTCTATGCGCCGGATGGCGCCTGGTACGGCGCTGCGCTGTCGAGCTTCGGCATGGTCTACAACGGGCGGCTGCTCGAGCCGCTCGGCGTGCCGGCTCCTGCTCGATGGCAGGACCTGGCTGATCCGCGCCTGGCCGGCTGGGTTGCGATGGTCAATCCCGCACAGTCGGGTTCGGTGGCCACGGCATTCGAAACCATCCTGCGTCGATGCGGCTGGCAGGATGGCTGGCGGATCCTGCGACGCGCGGCGGCCAACGCCCGCACCATCGCCGCGTCGAGCAGCCGCATCCCGGTCGATGTGGCCGATGGCGAAGCCGCCGTGGGCGTCTGCATCGACTTCTACGGTCGCTTCGAGGCCCAGGCGCTGATCGACGACGCTCGCCTCGCGGGCAAGGAGCCCGATGGTCGCCTGGCCTTCGTCGATCCGGTCGGCGAGACCGCGATCGATGCCGACCCAGTCGCGATGCTGCGCGGGGCGCCGAACCCCGAACTCTCACGCCGCTTCATCGAGTTCTGCATCAGCGACGAGGCGCAAGCACTCTGGCAGCTGCCGCGCGGCTACTCCGGGCGTATCGATGGGCCGGAGCAGTACGAGCTTCGGCGCCTGCCGGCCACGCGCCGCTTCATCGGCCGGTTCGTGACCGAGACGATCGATGGCATCGATCCCTTCGCCGTGGCCGCGCCGCTCTCGAAGGATTCGAACATGCGCAGCTTCATTGCTCCGCTCTTCAGCGGCCTGTGCATCGATCACCACAAGTCGCTTCGCGCAATGTGGCGCCGGATCATTGAGCACCCGGCGTACCCCAAGCCCAAGTCCGGCGAGCACGCGGAGCTCGTTCGTGCCGAAGATGTCGCCGATCCCGAACTCAAGGCCATGCTGACCGCCTTCGATGCCATGCCCCTCCTTCCCGGCCCCGACGGCACCACCATGGCTTTGGTGGATCCCGCGAACCTCGCCACGCTGCGCGCTGGCTGGCTCAAGGGCGAGTGGAAGGACAAGGGCCTGTGGCCGGCCGGCACCTCGCCGGGGATCGACCTGCGCCGCCGCTGCGCGGCCCTGGTGGCTGAGCAAGCACGCGCGATGGATCAGGCATCCGTGCCATGACGGCGATGGATCCTCGCCCCGTTCACCTGGACCTGGTCCGCGACGAGGCGCTCTCGATCACCTGGGACGACGGCCACGCGAGCAGGTTGCCGATCGCCCTCCTGCGACGCATGTCGCCCAGCGCCGACCAACGCCAGTTGCGCGAGGAGATGGCGTCCAACCCGCTCACCGTGCTGCCATCGAAAACCTTCGATGCGCCGATCCGTGCGGAGTCGATCGAGCTGGTGGGCAACTACGCGCTGCGCATCCGCTTCAACGATGGCCACGACACCGGCATCTATTCGTGGCGGTACCTGCGCAGCCTTGATTCCCAGGGGCCAGCCGCTTGATGCAATGGATCCTCGATCCAATCTTGGTTCGGCCCGAACGGCTCGCCGTGCCTCCCGGCGCATGCACGGCACGAGCCACCGTGGATGGCGTGCGACTGAGTTCGGGCGTCGCTCACGTGAACAATGTGGAGTACGTGCGGTGGATCGATGAACTGGCTGCGCTGCACGCGCAGGAACTCGGGCATGGACGACCGGCGATGCTTGACGAGGGCCGCATGTGGTTCGTGGCCCGACATGAACTCGACTACCGCGCGGAGTGTTTCGCGGGCGACCACCTGCACGCCGCCACCTGGATCGAGCGTGTCGATGGCGCGCGAGCCTGGCGGCGTACGGCGATCTGGCGCACGCCGGAACAGGTTGTGCTGACGGCACTTACGGCGTGGGCACTGGTGGACCTGGCCACGCGGCGCCCCGTGCCGCTGCGCTCGATCGCTGGTGCCATCGCCACGAGCTGACCGGACACGGAATCGCGATCAATCAATATTGAAGGTTCACGGGGGGTGCTGACGAATAACACGGTGCAGCAAGGACGTGAGCTGCCCAACCAAGCATCTTTCTCCCCTCCGCTCCGCTGACCCGATCCGTTGGGTCAGCGGAGTTTTTCGTTGGCGCACCGAGTTGCCGACACGCCACCCCACATGGATCATCCACCCATGCTTGCGCTCCTCTTGGCCCTGGTCGTCGTCCCGCCCTTCACCGATGCCCCCGATGGCGGCGCACGCGAGGGCCAGGTCGTGCAGTCACCGGCACCCAAGCGCGATCTGCGCATTGCGATCCTGCCCGATCGAACGACCGGTCGCGACTGGGGCCTGCCCTACCTCGACGCCGCCGTCGAGGACCTCAATCGACTCAAGCCTGACGCGGTCTTCTGCGTCGGCGACCTGATCCAGGGATATACGCGCCGCCCCGAAGTGTGGCAGTCGCAGATGAACGCCTACCTCAAGCGCGTGAAGGCGCTCGACATGCCGTGGTACCCGACCGCCGGCAATCACGACGTCATTGCCGGCACGCGCGATCCGGGCGACCGCCGCTTTGCCGAGCTCTACCGCCGTGAAGTCGGCCCACTGTGGTACGCGGTCGATCTCGATCGGCTGACCGCGATCATCGTCTACTCCGACGAGAACCTCGACGACCGTTCGATCCAGCTCGGTGACGAGCAGTTCACCTGGCTGAAGGGACAACTCGAGCGGGCGAAGGCACGTGGCGTGCCATCGATCCTGCTCATGCACCGCCCGCTCTGGCGCCATCGCGAGGTCGGATGGGACGAACGCGTGCACCCACTGCTTGCCCCGGCGGGAACGGTCGCCGTGATTGCGGGCCACTTCCACAGCATGCAGCGCGACCCAGATCGGGATGGGGTGCAGTACCACATCCTCGGGACCTGCGGCGGCGCGATCGACCAGCACCCGCTCACCGGCCAGCTCCAGCACATCTCGATGCTTGACCTCAAGGACGGCGCGGCCGAGGTCTGGCACCAGTTCGCCGGCGCCACGCTGCCGGGCGATTTCATCGTGGCCGAGGATCAAGAGCGCGCCTTCAAGCTCAAGCGCGACGAGAAGACCGTGACGATCTCGGGTTCCCTGTCTGAGCCCGGGAGCGGTGGGCTTGACGACGCCCCGCTCACCGTCGCCATCAGCAATCCGATCGATCAGCCGATCACGGCGTCGGTGAGGTTGCGCGATGGCAACGGCGAGGAGTGGATCGTGCCCGGGGAGCCGGCCGTCAGCCGCACGCCTCGCGACACCCTCAACCCAGCGGTGACCGACCTCGACAGTCCAGTCACGATCGATCCAATCACGCCGACCACGATCGCACCGCGCGCCAAGGTCTCCATCCCACTGACCGTGGACTGCCCCGCCCTTGCCGCACCGCTTCGCGCTCCCGAGGCCGTGGTCGAACTGAGCTTCACCGACTCCAAGGGGCGTACCGTGCCGGTCGCCGTGCGTCGCCGACTGCCGATTGCGCGCACCCTCATGCCGGGCGTTCCCATGCCGCTCGAGGAGTGGGAGTGGACCCCCTACGCCACTGACGACGCGCCACCGACCATCACGGCCGAGCGGGTGGGCGAGTCACTCGTCCTGACCGTGCGGGTCCCCGACGACCGCGTGGCCGAGTCATTCCCCGCAGCCGCCAAGCGCCGCGACCGGGCCACGAATCCCCTGGTTGATGCCCTGGCCATCCGCCTGCACGGCCTTGGCGAACCGGCGTCGTGGACCTGGGAGCCATCGACCGGCTCGGTGCTCGGTGCGCCGATCGGGCCCACGTTCGAGCGGATCCAATCGACCGATGGCTGGTCGGCGCGGTGCGCGATCTCCCCTGAGCTCCTCAAGGGAGTCAGTGGCATCAACGTCGGCGTGGCCGACAACGACGACACCTTCCACACCCAGTGGAGGTGGTTGTCGCCGAGCGATCTTCCGGCGACCCTTGGCGTGAACCAGCGCTGACTCCGCGTCGTCTTTCTGCTATCGTTCCCCCCAACCAAGGAGTCCACCGATGAAGAAGACCCTCATCCTGTGCAGCATCCTCGGCGCATCCATGCTGACCGCGTGCGGCGGCGGCGGATCGTCGAGCACCGCAGTCCGCGAAGACCAGAAGCGCAAGCCGCCTGCGGCCCAGGTCCAGGCGCCTGACGATGCCTTCAACGCCAATCGCAAGCTCCAGTCGAGCAGCGGCGCGGCGGGAGTCGAGCCCCCGAAGAAGAACTGATCGATCGCCCGATCAATCGGGCCTTCGAACGACAGTCCAACCAACGGCAACGCCCCGGCCTCGTGCCGGGGCGTCGTCGTTCATGGGTGCTTCGTGCGGCTGGCCACCGTGCGCACGGCAGCGCGCGCTCGATCAGTTGCCCAGCATCAGGTCGCGCAGGATCTGCAGACCTTCGGCCAGCTGAGCGTCGTTCACGGCGTACGAGATGCGGAAGTGCGTGTCGCGCGCGCTGAAGACGCCACCGGGCACCACGAGCACGCGCCGCTCGAGCGCCTTCTCGCAGAACTGAGTGCCGGTCATGCCGAGCCGTTCCGGCACGGGCACGAACGCGTAGAACGCACCCTCGGGCTTGGGCAGGTCGACGACGCCATCGAACGCCTTGAGCACCATGTCGCGGCGACGCTCATACGCCAGCAGCGCACCCGAGAGGTCGCAGCGGTAGGCGTGCGCAGCAGCCACCTGCAGCGGCGTGGGTGCGCAGACGTAGGTGTACTGCTGGAGCTTCGTCATCTGCTGGATGAGGTGGATCGGCCCGGCCGAGTAGCCCAGCCGCCAGCCGGTGCAGCCGTAGGTCTTGCCGAAGCCCCGGATCACTAGCACGTCCTTCGAGAACCGCGCCGGGCTCGGCGCCTCGGGCATGCCGAAGACGAACTCGTCGTAGATCTCGTCGCTCACGAGCTGCAGGTTGCGGCCCTTGCAGAGGTCGACGATGTCACGCAGCTCGGCCTCGGTGAGCACGGTGCCGCATGGATTGCTCGGGCTGCAGATGAGCACGGCCTTCGACCGCGGCGTGATGCACCGCTCGATGCGGTCGGCCGTCATGCGGAAGTCGGGGTACGTATCGCAGTACACCGGCACGCTGTTGGTCATGTGGCACAGCTGCGGGTAGTGCAGGAAGAAGGGATCGGGCATCACGAACTCATCGCCCGGGTCGAGCAAGGCCATCGCCACCAGGAGCAGCGCGCCGCTCGTGCCCGAGTTGATGAAGAGGCCCAGCGAGCCATCGTTGTGCCAACCGATGTCCCGGCCCACGTGCGCCCATGCAGCCTCAAGGAGTTCCGGCACGCCGACGGTCAGCGAGTAGCCGTTGCGGTCGTTGCGGATGGCATCGATCGCCGCCTGCTTCATCGGCTCGGGCACCGGGAAGTCGGGTTGGCCGATGCTCAGGTTGATCGGGTTCTGGAGCTTGAGCCCCGACTCGAGGATGCGACGGATGCCGCTGGGCTGCATGCCTCGGGCGCGATCAGAGATCAGGTGTTCGAGTGGGTGGCTCATGGGGTCTCCGAAATGAAGCACCCCCGGTGGATGCCGGGGGCGCGAGGAGTCTAGCGATGGGAGCCGAGGCTCACTTCTTCTTGGCGGCCGGAGCTGCGGCCTTGGCGCCGCCCTTGGCCTTCGGATCGGCGGCTGCTGCTTCGCCTTCCTTGGCCTTCTTCTTGCCGGCGGCGGCCTTGATGCTGCGCACCTTGACCAGGCCGAGCGCGCTGTTCTTGTCCATGCTGAAGCGCTCTTCGGCGCTGAGCTTGGCGATGCGCTCGGTGCGCGTGAGCACGTTGCGGTGCTGCGCGAGGGCGCCGGACTTGGTCTTGAGGCTCGGGTGGATGCTCATGGTCGTGTTCCTTCAGTCGTTCGTGCGCGGGACTCAGCCCTTGTACTTCTCGTAGTAGCAGTCGCTCAAGTCCGGGTTGCCCGCCTTGGCTGCCTTCCACAGGCGACCGACGGCCTTGACCTCGTTCTTCAGCGCCTCCGCGGCTTGGTCCGACCCGGTCGTTGAAGCGGGCAGGACGATCACTTTGGAGAGTCCGGCATTATTGCCGGAAACAAGCCACGCATCAAGCCCCTTGCTGCGGAGGAACCCCGCGAGCTCCCCCGCCGGCGCCGCGGCACCCGTCATGACCACCAGATAATTGAGTCCTGCCTTGCGCGGATCCCCCCCAGCGTTTGCCGGGAGCGCTGGCTTCCCTTGGGATAACGCGGGCGCGGACGCGGGTGCGCCCTTCGCGGCAGCCGGCGCGGACGGAGTCGTGTTGCTCGGTGCCAACGGGGGCAGCGAGGTTGATCCAGCATCGTTCGATGCACCGTCGCGGAGGATCACGATGCCCGCGACCACAACGGCCACTGCCACGAGCACTCCGAGAATGGCCCAAGCCTTCCATGGACGGCGACGTTCGATCGCGCCACTGCCGAGCGAGAAGCCCGCTCCGGATGGGCGTGATGGCGTGGGATCGCCTGCGCCTTTGCGCATGAGCTCATACAGGGTCGCTTTGCCACGGCGCTGCATGTTGGGATCGTAGCGATTCAGGCTGGCCTGACGAGCCCCATCGCCGTGACCTGCGCCATGGCCACGCCCCCGGCATGCGTGAGCGACAGGTGCAGGCGCACCACGCCCCGTTCGGAGGCCGCTCGAGCCACAGCGCCTGTCAGGCTGACCCCGGGGGCGCCGAGCACATCATGGCTGACCTCGATCTCCGTCCAGCTCATGCCATCCCGCATGCCGGTCCCGATCGCCTTGAGCACGGCCTCCTTGGCGGCGTAGCGGGCGGCCAGGCGCTCGATGCGGTTGCGTGAACGCACGCAATAGGCCTGCTCCGCTGAGGTGTAGACCCGGTCCAGGAAGGCCTGCTCGTGATCGCCCAGCATGCGCTCGATGCGCGCGCAATCCACCAGATCGATGCCGATTCCGATCACCTCATGCATGGGATGACCCTCGAGCGACCAACGGGCGATCGAGCCAGCGATCGAGCGTCGCGCGAACGCCGGTGGACGCATCAGCCCAACCCCGTGCATCGATGACTGGGTGCGCCCGGAACCCGATGGTGGCCAAGGTCGCAGCCAGGGCCAGCGCGTCGAGCCGTGCATCGCCGGGTTGCAGGACCGGGCCGCGGTGACCGCTGCGCAGGAGATCAACCAGTCGAAGCCCGGCCAGTCGCGAACCGGCGCGTGCGCACGCGGCATCCACTGACTCACCCGCTGCCAGCAGCACCGGCGGATCGATGGCGATGGCGGCGGGGCCATCGGTGTCGTGGCCGCCGCCTAGGACCGCAAGCGTGACGCCCCGACGTTGGGCCTCGGCGATGACCGCCGTACGCACGGCGAGCGCCGTGGCGTGGCCATCGGCTGCCGGCAGCCACGTCGTGACGGCGAGCCGACCGAGCAGCTCCGCCCATTCGATCGCGGCCAAGAGCGCTTGCGCTGCCATGTCGGCACGCGCGGGATCAGCCAAGTGTTCCGGTGGCAGGATGCAGTCGATCCCCGTCGCCGCTGCGTTCGAGGCACGGACCGCATCACCAATCCCACGGCGCTCGCTGCGGTCCATCGTGCGCACGCGGGTCTGCGGCATGGTGGCAGAAAGCTGCACCGCATGCGCGCCGGCCGTCGAGCACCACGCCAAGGCATCGGCGAAGGACAGGCCAAGATGCTCGATGGCCACGCTCGGTTCAGGGATCGCGCTCGTGAGCTGGGTCAGCACGCCGCAAGCGTAGCGGCGTACCCTTGGTGCATGAACCGAACGGTGCTGGCAGCGAGCGTGACCTGGTGCCTCTGGTGCATGGCCTGTGCCGCACCGACCCTGGTGGCGATCACGTCCTTCACGGTGCTCAAGCGCATGGGAGCGGCTGATCCCGCTGCGGGTGCTTGGTTCGCGGGTGACGCCGCCGCATCCGGGAGCTTCGTGGCCGGGCAAGTTGCAGGAACGGCCTTCGGAGCGATGGCATGGGTCAAGCTCGCCATGGCACCGGTCGCGCTGGTGCTGCTGGCCAGGTCCATGCTTCGCCGCCCGACCTGGACCGTGGCGCTGCTCGTTGCTGCAGGCGTGATGACGGCCGCCAGCCACGTGCTCGACACGCGCACGGCCGCCGTGGGCACCGCGTGGCACGCCGCGGTGCATGCGGGCAACACCGAGGGTGCGCTCATGCACAAGAGCACGATGGATGCCTTGCACCCGTGGGCTGAGCGCTTCAACGGCGCGGCGAGCCTGACCGCGATCGCCGCGGGTGCCGTGGCACTGGCGCATGCCGCGCCGCGGCGCGCTGGATCATGACGCAGCGCTTGCCACGCCCCGGCCCCGCCAAGCGTGCCCGTGCGCTCGAGCTGCTTGCCGCCCTCAAGGAGCGCTACCCCGATGCAGTCTGCGAGCTCACGTGGAACCAGCCGCACGAACTGCTCGTGGCCACGATCCTGTCGGCGCAGTCAACCGATGTGGGCGTGAACAAGGCCACGCCGGCGCTCTTCAAGCGCTTTCCCACGCCACACGACTACGCACGGGCCACGCCTGCCGAGATCGAACCGTTCGTGCAGAGCCTGAACTTCTGGCGCAACAAGGCGCGCGCGGTGCACGAGTCGATGGCCGCAGTCTGCGAGCGATTCGGCGGCCAGGTGCCGCGCACCATGGAGGAACTCCTCACGCTGCGCGGCGTGGCGCGCAAGACCGCCAATGTGGTGCTCGGCAACTGCTTCGCCATCAACGAAGGCGTGGTCGTCGACACGCACGTCGGTCGGCTTGCCAAGCGCTTCGGGCTGACCAAGCACGACGATCCGGTGAAGGTCGAGCGCGACCTGATGGCGCTCATCCCTCAGGAGGACTGGTGCCTGGTGAGCCACCTGTTGATCTTTCACGGGCGGCGCGCGTGCAAGGCGCGCGGCGGCACGTGCACCGACGACGCTATTTGCCGGCGTTGGTGTTCGGAAGCTCACCGACCGGCTTCCACTCGGTCGTCCCCATCCCGCCCAGCGCGCTCACGTACGAAGCGCCCTGCCCCGCGCGGCGCGGGAAAACGTGCGTGACCGGGCCGGGCAGCCGCAGCGAAGCGACTTCAGCCACGCCGACCGCCGGTGCCGTGTTGCGCCGATAGACCTTCAGGCCATCCTGGTGCACGACCCAGAGGTCGGTTTCGACGATCGCCATCGTCGCGATACGCGGCATCGTGAACTCCTGGCGCGATCCGGGCATCTCCACGACCAGGCTGGTTCGGTCCTCCCCCTCGATGCGGGCTTCTCCATCGTCGAAGGTGAGTTCATCACGCGGCATCTCACCGACCTGCAGCGTGCGCTGCACGAGATCACACTCGCCACCCACGCTGTAGCTCCACACGTCGGTCGGCGTGCCCGCCAGGATCCGGCGCTGGTCGCTGAGCGCGATGACGATGTTGCCCGGCTCGCGGTGGCTTCGGTAGAAGGTGTCGCCGGCGCCCTCTTCATCGGTCTCGAGCCTGAAGAGCGAACGGCCGAACGCGCCGTAGACGCCGTAGCGATTCTTGCCCAGGAGCTCGATGCCCAGCGCGCCCTTCACCTTGAGTTCGAGCTCATCCGTCAGGCCCTTGGGTCCGAAGGACCACGTGAACATGGCGTCGGGCGTGAACGCCCAGGCGCGGCCGCCAGCGATCGAGATCGTCTGGATGCCCTTGCCGAGCGCGACCTTGGAAACTTCAGCGAAGGCGTGATCGATCAGCGTGACGGCCGAGCCGCGGCGGCCTTGCTCCAGAAGCAGCGCGCCACCTTCGGGACCTTGGCCGGCCTGCAGGGGCAGGATGGCGCTTGCTTCAATGCCCATGTCGGCGCCATCGAGCGCGCGCAAGTCGTTGCCCACGAGCACCACGAGTTCGCTGCCGACCTTGACCACCTCGCTCGATGCATCAAGCCCGCTCAGGTACCGCTTGCCCGACGGCAGCTCGAGCACGCCACCGATGCCGCTCACGAAGAGGCGGTCATCGATCTCGGCCACGGCTTCGGGTTGGAGCCCAAGCGCGGCCGCGTCGCTCGTCTCGACGATGGCCAGGTCCTTGGGGTCGCGCACATCGATGCGGACGAGGGCCGTGCGCTCGACGACCGCGTAGAGATCCCCCTGCCAGGCCGCCAGCGACCGGATGGCGCCGCCCGAGCCCGCCGGCATGGGCTCGATCGTGCTGAGGACATCACCCGTCCGGGCGCCCAGGCTCAGGAGCCGGTGGCCGAAGCCCTGGTACCAGCCGCCCGCATAGCCCAGCGCGCACCAATGCACGCCGCCCACGGTGTGCGTCACCTTGAGTTCGCGCTGGCGACGGTCGGTCCGGTCCTCGCGCTCGTACTTGTAGGGATCCCCGCAGCCCGCCAGGGCCACCACGGCCAGCATGATCCAGTGACGCACCATGCCGGGAGCGTACCCGAGCGGTGTAGGCTCCCGGAATGACCGGAACGCGACTCGAACTCCTCACGCGCATGCACGAGCAGGATCCTGCCGATGCCTTCTGCCGCTACGCCATCGCGCAGGAGCACGCCAAGGCAGGCCGCACCGATGAAGCGCTGCACTGGTTCGATGCCACGCTCGAGGCCGACGCCGACTACTGCTACGCGTTCTTCCACAAGGCCAAGGTCCTGCAGGCGGCGGGCCGCTTGGATGATGCCGTCGCCACGCTGCGCACTGGGCTTGATCGTGCTCGATCAAGCGGCGATGGCCACGCGGCCGGCGAAATCAGCGGACTCCTCACGGAACTTGGAGCATGACGATGACGGCAACCAGCACCCGGTCCACCGGCGCAGTGACCACGCGCATCCTTGAGCGCAACCCCAACATGGTCGCGCTCATCGTGGCGGGCCGCACCGTGGCGGTGCTCGGGCACGACGAGGTCCGCTCGTTGCGACTGGGCACGAAGACGCGCTGGACCGCGCAGCTCAAGGCGCGCGTGACGGCGCTCGTGCAGCATGGGCGCGCGCGCGAAGCCGCATTGCGCATGATGGCGCGACGGGCGCACACGCGGGATGAGTTGCAGCGTGGCCTCCGCAAGCTCAAGTACGCGACCGCCTGCGTGACCGGCACGCTCGATGCCCTGGAGCGCGATGGCTGGATCGACGATGCGCAATGTGCCGCCGCACGCGTGGCGCAGTGGGAGCGCACGACCACGGCTCGCAAGCCGCGCAGCGCCACGTGGATGGTGGCCAAGCTGGTGGCGGCCGGGATCGAGCCCGACGTGGCCGAGCAGTGCGTGGCGCGCGGCATGTCGTCAGCGACCGAACGCCGCAGCGCCGAAGAAGCGCTGGCGACCGCGCTCAAGGCGGGCAAGTCACTGCGTGCGGCGCTGGCTGCCCTGTCGCGCCGTGGATTCGCACCGGAACTGCTCGAGGAACTTGCGGTCCGACACGAGGAACGCGATGGCGCGTGAACTCGATGATGCCGGGCTGCCCGTGGGCTACCCGTTCCAGCCCGCATGGGAAGTCACGCCTCGCGAGGTGCGCGATGCCCGTTCGGCGGGCGAGCCGTTGATCCTGGTCGATTGCCGCACGCCGCACGAGCACGCGACCGCACGCATCGAGGGTGCGCTGCTTGTGCCGCTGCAGGAGTTCGGCGCACGGCTGGCGTCCCTCCGCCAGCACGAGGATGACCGCATCGTCGTGCTGTGCCACCATGGGGCCCGGAGCCTGCAGTTCACCGCGGCGCTTAGACGCGAGGGCTTCACCAACGTCCACAGCATGGCCGGCGGCATCCATCTATGGAGCCTCGACATCGACCCGAGCGTGCCGGTGTACTGAGGGGATTGGCCACGCTATGATCCCGCGACCATCAGCCCGATCGAGGGCCGATGCGTGCGGGCGTAGCTCAGCGGTAGAGCGTCGGCCTTCCATGCCGAATGTCGCGAGTTCGAATCTCGTCGCCCGCTTTCAACCTAAATGCCTAGGAACGCAAGCGATGCGTTCCTAACCGATGCGCTCGCATCGAGGGGCCACCTCGCGAAAGTGTGTACCGCCGACTCTGTACCGCATTTGCGTGGCCGGCGTCGCAGGCACACCCTCCCTCCAATCGAATCGAGCGAGACAGCAGTGGCCGTCTGGTCATCGACACCCGTCGCGGGCGCTTCATCCTGGCGGGGCCGTGACCACCGCCCGCTCGAGGTCCTGCACCACGGGGCCCGGGGCGCCGAATTGCATGTAGTGCACGACGTCCTGCTGGTCGACCCAGCCGTCTCCGTTGAGGTCGCCGATCGCCAGGTGACCGAGGCCTGCCCTGCGCAGGTCCTTCACCTTGACGCGCTCGAGCGGCGGATCCGACCAGAGGCTGCCGCAGGTCTCGCTGACCTGGAAGAAGTGCAGGCTGATGAACGCAAGATCAGCGTTGGTCACGCTGGTGTCCGCGTTGAAATTCGACGCGGCTGATGCATCCACCACCGTCCCCCGCACGGCGACGAACGCCGCGAAGTCGAGGATGTCGACCCTGCCATCGTCGTTCGAGTCACCCTGGCGCAGGGCGGCGTCGATGGACCAGCGGGTCCCATCGAGGGTCGCGGCTCCCGCCTCGGCCAGCGAGTGGGCCACGTCCTTCACGATGATGCACGGCGGATCGACCGAGGCCGGGATCGCCACGGAATCGACGGTGCCGTTGGGGCCGATGCACGACACGTCGATCACCTGGATGTCGTTGCCGACGGTGATGCGAATGGGGCGAGTGCTCGCACCGATGAACGATCCGCCGAGCGAGATGCCGAGGTCGAGCAGCTGCTGGTCGAGCACCGTGATCTCACGCGTGACCACCGTTCCGTTGCCCAGCGTGTCCGTCCCCGTGGCGGTGATCTCGGTGACCCCCACCGGGAAGATGCCACCGACCGGCCAGCTGCTGAGCATGGTGCCATCAGGCAGGTCGATCACCAGCGTGACCGAGCGGTTGCCATCGCATCCATCGGTGGCCGACAGGATCGGTTCGGCGATGACGGCACCGTCGATCGAGCCTGCATCACACGAGATCGATTGCGTGGCGGGAAGCCCCGTGATCTCGGGGCCCGAACCATCGATCCGCAGCCCGGTGAGCGGCTTGCCCGAAATGGACGTCGACTGGCCTGCTGCGCTGCCGAGCGAGCTCGAGAGCCCGCCGATCGAGGTGAACGAGAGCAGGGCCCCGGAGGAACACGCTTCGGCTCCCGACGCGACCATGAACTCGACCTCGACTGCGTTGAAGGATGACGCCACCGGGGATCCACTGCTCGCCACGAAGCGGATCGTGCCGAGCAACGGATCGACCTGCTGGGTGACGACGGTCGAGAAGGGCGAGCCCTTGGGAACGCGGACCTCGCTCACCTGCACGAGTGAAGGATCGAACGCAAGCGACAGCCGGACCTGGTTGGCGGGGATGATCGGTGCGGTGCATGGCACCCGGA
>Ga0315905_10002771_pt1 | contig 18311 bp, 7 predicted proteins | sample LakEriMetagenome_5_FD_203522 | JGI IMG/M metagenome (GOLD analysis project Ga0315905, IMG submission 203522) | Freshwater fungal communities from buoy surface, Lake Erie, Ohio, United States - Buoy 4 MA121 | ecosystem: Environmental > Aquatic > Freshwater > Lake | place: USA: Lake Erie, Ohio... | reverse complement strand
CGCCTCAGCAACAACGCTCGGCCCCACGCCCGACTCGCTCTTCCGCACGCCCGACTCGGCCCCCGCCGACGACCGCCGCGACCACGAAGCCGCCGCCGCGGCCTGGTCGCTGCCGGCCGAGCTGCCGCGCCCGGCCGCCTACCAGCAGACGCTCGCGCGCTCCTTCACGCTCGGCGGCATCGGCCTGCACACGGGCCGCTTCCACACCGTGCGCCTGCGCCCCGCACGCGCGGGCGACGGCCGCTACTTCGTGCGCGTCCCCTCCGGGACCAACGCGGGACGCTGGGACCCCGAGCGCGCGGCGCAGGGCGAGGCCGTGGCCGAGGCGCTGCTGATCGACGCGGAAAACCCGCCCGAGCTGGGCGCGCCCGACGCGGCCGCCGCGCGCGAGGAGGTGCGGCGCCGCGTCGCCGCCCTGCGCGCGGTGGCCGGCGGGGCCGACGACCCCGAGACGGAGCGCCGGCGCGCCGAGCTGTTCCGCGAGTGGCGCGACGCCGCCGAGAACGGCGGGCTGGCCGCGGACAGCGAGGAGGCCGAGGACTTTGGCGCGTGGGTGCGCGCGCGCGAGCTCGAGGAGCTCGAGCGGGCCAAGGCGCTTGGTGGCGGTGGCAAGGCCGCCGCCGCCGCCGCCGCCTCGGCCCCCCCGCCCGCCGCCTCGCCTGAAAAGGAGGAGGACGGCGCCGTCGTCGCGCGCCCGGGCGCCGGCGATTCCGCCGCCGCCGCCGCCGCGGTCGTCGAGGCGTCCATCCGCAACGTCTACGTGCTGAGCGCGGCCCCCTGCGTGCAGCTGCACGCGAGCGACCCGGCCGACAAGGCGGCAGGAGCAAAGGGCGGCGGCCGCGTCGCGTCGGTGCTGGCGCCCGAGCGCCTGCTCGCCGCGCTCGAGGCGTGCGGCGTCGACAACTGCCGCATCGAGATCGAGGCCGCGGCCGAGGACGACGACGAGGACGACGACGCGGCGGCAGGCGCAGGCACCGACGGCGACCCCCTCGCGGGCGTGCTGGAGGTCCCCGTGATGGACGGCTCGGCGCTCGGGTGGTGCCTGTGGGTCCAGTCGGTCGGCCTGCGGCCCGCGCCCGTGCCCGAGGGGGCGCTCGCGCCGGACGCGTCTGCGCGCCTGCCCCGCCTGGCCGACGGCACGGTCGTCGCGCCCCGCGGCGTCCTCGCCCCGCGCGAGCCCGTCACCGTGCGCGCCCCCGCGGGGCAGGACGCCCACGCCACCCTCGTCCCCGCCCTGTTCCCGCGCTACACCGCGGGCCTCGACCGCTCGGCCGTCGCGCCCGTCATCGGCACGCAGTGGCACTCGTGGGCGTACGCGCGCGGCGACCACTTCCGCTACGCCCTCGCGCCCGCGCGCATGGTCGCCGCGTCGCGCGACGAGCTGCAGGCGCTCCGCCGCAAGGGCCTGCTGAGGGGCGGCGGCGAGGGCGCCGTGCTCGTCGCGCACGGCGCGCGCTGGTGGGACCGCTCCGACGTGCGCTTCCCGCTCGACGAGGCGGCGCGGTCGGACGCGGTCGACCTGGTCGGCACGCTGGCGCTGCTGGGCGTGGCCGGGCACGGCGGGCTGCCCGCGGGCCACGCGCTCGCGTTCAACGCCGACGCGACGCTCCGCCTGGCGCTGGCGCGCGAGGTGCTGGCGAGCTGCGCGCGCGCGGCGCAGGCCGACGCGGACGCCGCCGGCGGCGGCAAGGGCGGGGGCGCGGCCGCGCCGTCGTCGTGGGAGGACCTGCTCGTGAGCTACGGGTCGGTGCTTGCGGCGCAGGCGGGCGAGGTGGACGCGGCCGCGGCCGCCGCCGCGCAGCGCACCGTCGCGGCCGGCCTGCGCGACTCGAAGCAGCTGTGACGATGTGGTTGTTGTTGTTGTTGTTTTTCCGGTCGAGACGCTATAGACGCTCGACGACGACGCGCACACGCCCCTCTTCCTTTTTTCTTTCTCTCGACCTGTAACACGCAGCGAATCATCTACATACCGTCATCCGCGCCTGCCTCGTGCGCGAGCTCGCGAGCGGACGCGCCCACGGCCACGTCGCGCGCGTCCTTGAGCTCCCCCGAGAGGACCATCTCGAGCGCGCGCTGCGCCAGCGCCGGCGCCGGCTGCTGCTGCCCGCCCGCGTCTGCCGCCGCCGCTCGTGCCCCGCGCACGACCCAGGCCAGCACCTGCACCGCGGCCGCCTGCCCGCGAGGGGCGTCGCTGCCGCTGCCATCGCACAGGGGCTGCAGCAGCGACCAGAGGGCGTCGCCGTCGCAAAACACCCCCAGCACCTCACAGCAGCGCAGGATCCAGCGCGCGGCCGCCCGCGACTCGTCGTCGCTTTGGGCGCCGCCGCCTCCAAAGAAGAAGCGCCGCGCCGCCTTGCACAGGGCCGGCACGAGCGTCGGCAGGTGCCGGTCCGCCCCGCGCTCGGCCACGACCAGCGTCACGGCTAGCATGGCTGCCGCGCGCCAGCTCACGCTCGGCTGCCAGCTGTCGGCCAGCTCGGCGCACGCGGCGCCGACCATGCCCCCGAGCACGGCCCGGACGAGCGCTCGGGCGCCGCGCGACGGGCGCGCGCAAAAGGGGCCTGGGAGGAGGAGGACGGCGGCTGTTGCGGCGGCGGAGGCACTGCCAGCGTACGCCACGCGCCCGGCATGCCCCAAGTGCTGGTTGCCGTCCTCCTCCTCGTCATCATCCACCGCGCCGCCGCCCACGTGGGCCAGGTCGCGCTCGTGCTGCGCGCCCAGGTCTGCGAGCAGCGAGGCCGCCGCGGCCGCCACGGCCCCGTCGCTCGTCGTGGCGCCACCGCCAAAACCCTCCCCACCCTCGCCCGGAAAGTGCGGCACCATCGCGCCCAGAACAAACGGCACGAGTCGCGCCTCGTGGTCGCGCCTGCCGGGCAGGCGCGTCAGCCAGTCGCGCAGCAGCGCGTCCACAAAGGCGAGGCGGACCGAGGGCGAAGGGTCGGACGCGAGCCGCCCGCAAAAGTTGGCGGCCGGGGCGGCGGCCCCGTCGTCCTCGTCATCATCTTCCGCGTCGCTGTCGCCTTCCCGCCCGCAAGTAGACACCTTGGCCGCGAGCGCCCGAACGGGCACCAGGTTTGGGTCGCGGTGCCCGACCAGCAGCAGCGCGGCCTCGTGCGCGCCGCGGTGCGCCAGCGGCGCCAGCGCGCGCACGCTCGCCGCGCGGACGGCCGCGCGGCGCGAGGTGGTCAGCGGGACCAGGGCGCGCGCGAGGGGCATGGCCAGCGGCTGCAGGCAGGGCCCCAGGGCGCGCTCGAGGGCGCGCGACAGCTCGCACGCGGCCAGGTGGGCGGCCGCGCCGTTGCCGTGGCGCGGGCGCGCCGAGGCCGCGCGCCGGACGACGGCCAGCGCTGCGGTGGCGTGCGGGGTGAGGGCGGGGGCGAGAGCGGGTGTGGATGACGGAGGTTCAGCCCCTACCACTCCAAGGCGCTGCACCGCTGCGGTGAAGGCGCGCAGCAGGGCCAGGCGGACCTCCTCGCTCGGCTCGTGCGCGGGTGCCGTGGGGGCGTCGGCGCCGGCTGCTGCTGTCGACCGGCCGCCCGCCGGAAAGCCCTCCTCCTCGCCGGCCTGCGCCGGTCGCCGCCGCTGCCGCAGCTCAAAAACGCCGTGGGTGGGGGGATCCGCCAGCAGCCGCTCGGCCAGGGGTGGCAGCACGTACGGGAGCAGGTCGCACGCCTGGGCGTCGGTGAGCGGCCGGATGCGCAGCAGTGGTGGCGACGTCGGGGTGGGGTCGGCGGGGGCGTCGGCGGCGGTGGGGGGCGTGATGTCGTCGTCGTCGTCGTCGTCGTCGTCATCGTCGTCGTCGTCGTCCTGGTTGTCGCTGTCGTGCTCCACGTCAGAGCGCGCAAGCATCATCTCGGCCAGCACGCCCGCCGCCCGCTCGCGCACCGCCTCGGCGGCGTCGTCCACCGCGCGCCGGACCAGCGCCTTGGCCGCTGCCTCGGCCCGGCGGGCGGCCGCCCCGCCGCTGCGCCCGTCGCTCAGCGCGGTCGCCAGGGTCTCGAGGGCCGCCAGGCGCTCGCCAGGGGCTGGGGCGTCGCCCAATCGCTCGAGGAGCTCGTCGAGCGTCGTCGCAGGCCCGATGACGGGGGCGCTGCAGGTCACGGGAGGACGGGCGAGGGGCGGCAGCAGTGGGGGCGGGATGTCCTTGCCGAGGGGCCCGGGCGGCGCCTGTGCCGTTGTTGGCCCCGCCGCGCCAGCTCGCCGCCCGACCACGGCCGTCCGCGCCTTCAGGTCGCGCCACAGTGCATCGACGTCGGCTGCGCCCGACTTTGGGGGAGCGCACGGACCCGCGTCGGCCATCGCCCGTTTTTTGCAGGTTTTTTGGGGGGGCGATTTCGAAACCGAGAGGGCGACAGACGCGACGAGAGAGACAAACACTTTCCACCACAGGGGGCGTGCTTTGGGTTGGGTCGGTGTGTTTTGGTTGCAAATCCCGGATCACGTGCGAGACTTCCCACAACTGATAGAGGAGGGGCGCGCTGCAACACAGGTCGCTGGTCTGGAGGTGCAGCGAGGCACACACACACACACACACACACAAGGGAGAGACGACGGCGCCGTCGCAGCGGCCGCCCCGCCGCCGCCAAGAGCGCAACACCACACACCACCAATCAATCCAACCACCGCTCTACTCGTAGATCCAAGGGGTCGCCGCGGGCGTCCAGTCGGCGACGCCCTCCGGGAACCAAAGCGCGATCTCCTTCTGCCCGTTCTCGACCGTGTCGCTGCCGTGGATGACGTTGCGGCCGACCTCGATGCAGAAGTCGCCGCGGATCGTCCCCGGGGCCGACGCCTGCGGGTTGGTCGCGCCGATCATGGCGCGCCCGACCGACACGACGCCCTTGCCCTCCCAGACCATCGCAACGACGGGGCCCGAGCAGATGTAGTCGACGAGCCCGCCGAAGAACGGCTTGCTCGACAGGTCGGCGTAGTGCGCCTCGGCGTGCGCGCGCTCCACCTGCACAAGCTTGAGCGCCACGAGCTTGAAGCCGCGCTGCTCAAAGCGCTTGATGACCTCGCCGACGAGGCCGCGCTGGACGCCGTCGGGCTTGATCATGATGTAGGAGCGCTCGGTGGCCATGGTTGCTAGCTGCGGCGTGTGTGCGCGGGATTGGGGGGGTGGGTGGGTGGGGGGTCGGGGGTGGTGAGAGGCCATGGGCGCGCGGGGGTTGGCGGGGCCTCTGCTCCCTCGCGGCGGCGGCGTCGTCGTCGTCGGCGGCGGCAGCGCCTGCGCCTCCGTCCCTCGCTCGCGAAACAGACGGCGTCGCCGCTGCGCCTCGCGGGGCAGGTGGATCAGCGCATAATTGGGCGGCCCGGACGGTCCGCGGGAGCAGATCCGCCTTGGAGAGAGAGCCCCGAGGGCGCGCGCGCAGAGCAGGCGCTAAGGTGGTGGTTGCTGCCGCCGCCAAATCGCCTCGCCCCGCGATCGCGCGCGCGCGCGGAACGGAGGAGACCGACTCCGCGCCCTGGGTCGAGGAGCCGGCGATCGGTACCCTGGAGTGTTTGTTCGTACCTTGAGAGGTGGATGAGAAAGAGGAATCGGTTTTGCGGGGTGTGTCTGTGGAGAAGAAGCAAGGGGGGGCTGGTCAAGAGGAGGAGGAGCGACGGGTGAGCCGTGGAAAAGAGCGCGCGAGAACCACAACACAAACAACGCCAACGGACTTCGACATGTCACCGCCAGCCGCGTACTGCCACTAGTACCGTCATCAACACCATGGTCCCGCCGCCGCGCAGACGAGCAGGAGGAGAAAGGCCGGGGCGCGCAAGCATCATGACGACCCCCAGCAACGACGACACGACGACCCCGCTCCTCGCTCCCGCGGCAGCCGAGGCGGCAGTCACCGCGCCCGCGTCGGCGTCATCCTCCGCCGGGCCCAGCCAGCAGCAGCAGCAGCAGCCAGGCGATGCAACGGCGGCCAAAGGCGATGGAGGCGCCGCGTCGACGCCGCCGCCCTCGCCGCCGACGTCGACGCCGCCGCCCGCTGCCGCCGCCTCGTCGCCGCCGCCGCCCCCGTCCCTGCCCCCCGTGCGCTTCACCGTGACGCCGGGCTTCCTGACGCGCGTGCACCACGCGGCGTGGATGGGGCTCGCAGAGGAAGACGACGACGACGACGACGACGACGACAAGGACGACCGACGCGTCAGCGCCGGCGCCAACGCGCGCCTGCTCGCGCGCCTGCTGCCGCACTTGCTTCCGGCGCGCGCGCGGCGGCGGCGCGAGCGCGACGAGCGGCGCCGGCAGCAGGAGCACGAGCAGCAGGTGTGGCGGTGGCGCATGCGGCGGGAGCAGCACGATTGGCGGCGGCTGCAGGCGAAAGGCGACGGCGGCGGCGGAGGAGGAGGAGGACCGCGGGACCCGGCCGCCGACCCTTCCGCCGCCCTGTCGCCGCCGCCGCCGCCCCCTCCTCGCCCGCCGACCCCGCTCGTCCTGCTGCGCCTGGACCCGGCGTCTGCCGAGGCCGCCTCGCCCGTCAGCTCGACCGCGGCGGCCTACGCCACGGGCCTCCTGCGCCTCGCCATCTTCTACTGGGCGCTCGTGTCGGACGCGCTGCTCGTCGGGTCGCTGTTCGCGAGCGCGGCGGCCGCCACTGCTGGCGGCGGAGGAGACGACGCGCCCGACGACGCGCCGTGGTCGTCGCTGCCGCACGCGCCAGCGTCGTCCTCCTTCCTCGCCGCGGCCCCTCCTCCTCCTCCTCCTCCTCCTCCAGCTCCAGCTGCAGCCCCCCCACCCCCGACCGCCCTGCTCGCGGTGGCCGGCACGCTCGCGCTCCTCCCGCACGCCGTCACCGCCCTGCTGCTCGTCGCGCGGCAGGGCTGGATCTCGGCCGCGTGGACGGCCGCCCTTTTCGTGCTTTCCCTCAATCCCCTGCGTGCCCTAGCATCGCGCCGCCCGCGCGGCGCCCTGGGTGCGCTGCTCGTCGCCGCCGCCCTCGCGGGCTACCTGGTCGTCGCCGCCTCGGGCCTCTTGTTCGTGGCCTACTGCGTCGTCTGCTACCTCGCGACAGCTCTGCTCTTCTCGCTGCTCGTCCTGGACCTGGCCGCGCTCGTCGTCGCCGCCGCGCCCGTCAAGACGGCCTTCAAGTACAGCGACCTCGTTTACGGCGCCGCGTACCGCACGACGCGCCTGACCGTGCACGCGGCGCTGCAGTCGCTGCCGGCCGTCTTGACGGTCGTCGCGTTCGTAGCCTACGCCGACTGGGGCCCGGCCGCGGGGCTGGCCGGGCGGCCCGTCTTGCCCGCCGCCCTGTGGGCGTGGCTGTGGGGCTGCAGCAGCAACGGCGGCCTCCACGGCCGCGGCCACTCTGGCGGCGACGGCTGCGCCGCGCCGCCCGTGCCCGCCTTTCCGCGCGTCGCGCCGCTCGGCGTGCCCGGGGCCGTGCTTGCGCAGGCCGCGGCCGCGCACGCCGTGAACCTGGTCGACAAGCTGCTGATGCTGCGCGCCTCGGCCGATGCGGCCGGCTGCGCGCCCGGGTGGCGCGGGCTCGCCCAGCACTGGCCCAGCGTGCTCGCGCTGCGCGCGGCGCCCGACGCGGCCGCGCCCGTGGTCGCCGACAACGTCGAGCGCGCGCCGCGCGAGCGGCCCGACCCGCCGCCGCTCGTCGACGTGGCTTTGGAAGAGGTGGAGGAGGAGGGCGGCGGCGAGGAGGACGGGCGGGGGCGCGGCCGCGAGGAGCGGCGGCAACAGCGGCCGTTGCAAGTGCAGGAGCCGGAGGAGCAAGCGGTGGCGTCCGTGCCGAGGCCAGAGGAGGCCAGCGCTGCCGCCCCGGCCGCCACTGCTGCTGGAGCGCAGGGCGAGGGCGAGCAAGTCGACGAAGACGAGGGCGACGAGGACGACGACGACGACGACGAGGCGGACGCGCACGGGGACGAGGACGAAGACGAAAGCGAGGACGACGAGGACGACGAGGACGACGACGACGACGTCGAGGCCGGCCGCATCACCACCGCCACCACTGCCGCCGGGCTCACGGCCGCGCAGCGCCGCGGCCGACGCTCGGCGCGCCGCGAGCGCGCGCGCCTCAACCGCCGCCTGCGCCGCCTGCCGGGCCCCTCGGCCCTCCTCATCACGGCCGGCGACGAGGCCGACAACGCAGAGCGCCGCGCGGCCGAGCGCGAGGCGTCCAACGCGGACGAGACGGCGTCGGTCGTTCCGGAGTGGCTCAGCCCCGCAGACGGCGCGCGCCTGTGCGCTGGGCAGCTGGCCGCCGTGGCCGCGGCCGCGCTCGCCCGCTACGCCGGCCCGGGCGTCCGCGACCTCGCGCTCGACCTGACGCGCGCCTCGTGCCCGGGCCGCCTCCTCACGATGGCCGCCGTCGCGCTGCCCCGTCTGTCGGCCGTGCGCCTCGCGCGCGCGCGCGTCGTGGGACGCGAGGACGCGCGCGCCTTCGCGGCCGCGCTGCTCGGCCTGCCGTCGCTCGCGGTGCTGCAGATGCACGCGTGCGAGCTGGACGAGCACGGCGTCGCGGCGCTGGCGCGCGTCCTGCGCCGCGCGCCCCGCCTGCAGTCGGTCGAGCTGTGCGGCTCGGCGCTGCCCCGGCGGGGCGCGCGGGGCGTCGCAGCGGGCGCAGCGCTCGCGGGCGGCGTGCGCGCCGCGGCCGCGCGCCGCCGGCTCCGCGACCTCAGCCTCGCCGGCACGCGCCTGCACCCGGCGGCGCTCGAGGCCGTTGCCGACGCGGTCGCCGGCGGGGTTTCGGGTGCTAGTAGTGATGCCTCCGGCGATGGCAGCGGCGGCCGCGGCCCCGGCCTCGCCGCCCTCAACGTGGCCTACTGCGGCTGGACCCCCGGGCGCGGCGGGCGCGCGCTGGCGCGGCTGGTGGTCGCGGCGTCGTCGGCGGCGGCGTCGGCGGCCGAGGCAGCCGCAGCCGCAGCAGGCGGCGCGGCTGCAGCGGCGCCGCGTCAGCCCCTCATGCTGCTGGCGGTCGGGCTCGGCGAGCTGGGCGAGCGCGGCGGGCAGGCCATCGTGCGCGCCGTGCTCGACGCCACTGGGCCGGCCACGCCGCCGCCGCCGCCACCGGCGCCCCCTGCCCCGCGCCCCTCGATCGCCTTCCGCTGGTCGCTCGGGGTCGCGGCCGTGACGGGCCTGCGCGGCGGCGGTGGTGGCGGTAGCGGCGGTCGCGCCGCCGCCGCTGGAGCCGCAGAAGAAGAGGACCACAGCGGCGACCCCCTGCGCGTCGTGGTCGTCGGCAACCGCGAGAGCGTTACGTTCGGGGAGGCCTGGTCGGCGCTGGTCGGCGAGGCGGCGTCCGAGCGAGCGCGCCCCCCCGCGGGGGCCGCCGCGCCTCCTCCTCCTCCTCCCCTCGCCCAAGCCTGCCCGATCGTCGCGCTCGTCCTGGCGCAGGACGAGTCCGTCGCCTGGCGCCCGCGCCTTCCGCGGCTCTTCGTGCCCACGCACGGCGGCATGGACGTGCTGGACCTCTCGAGCCTCGGGCTCGGCGACGCCGGCGCGGCCGCCGCGGCGCGCGAGATCGCTCGGTCCTGCGACCGCGGCGGCGGCGCCGACGGCCCGCCCGTGCGCAGCCTCGTGCTCGCGGACAACGGCATCGGCGCCGAGGGCGTGCGCGCGCTGGCCGAGGCGATCGAGGGTCTCGGACTACTGGCTCGGGGCGACGGCCGGGCGGCCGCCTCGGACGTCGCAGGGGCGGACGCTCAGGAAGAGGAGGCGGAGGACGAGGGCGGCGTGAGCGGGTGGCGGCAGTGGTGGCGGCAGTGGTGGCCCGGCGGTCGGCGGCCACGCGGCCGCTCGGTCGCAGCCGCGGCCGCCGGCGACTCGTGCCGCGCGCCGCTGCTGCCGCCGCCGGACCAAGGCGACGTCGAGGCGCCCGCGGCCCGAGCGCCTCCTTTGCTCCTGCCGCCGCCGCCGCCGCCGCGCGCCCGACTCGAGCGCCTCGACCTGAGCTGCAACGACCTGGACGACGCCGCCGCGCTCGCGCTGGCCAGCGCGCTCGCGGGCCTCGGGCGCGGGGCCGCCGCCGCCGCCGCCGCCGCCGCGTCGAGTGCCCCTTGCTCTCCCGCGCCCTCCTCGCACGTCGCCCTGTCCATCGACGACGGCGCCGGCGGCCCCTCCTCCCCCGCGCCCCCTCGGCGCCTCGCCATCGTCCTCGCCGGCAACAAGCTGCCCTTCGCGCCCGAGACTCTGCGCGCGCTAGTGGCCTCGGCGCGGTCCAACCGCGCGCGCGTGCGCCTGCAGCTCGACGAGACCCCGGCACAGGCCGTCGCGCGCCTCGAGGCCAGCGGCGACGCCGAGGGCGCCGAGCGCGCGCGCGCGTTCTTCGCGCAGCAGGCCGCGCGCAAGGCCGCGCACCGGCGGCGGCGCCTCGAGCGCGCGGCATCGGCCGGTGCTGCTGCTGCTGCTGCTGCTGCTGCTGCGGCTCGGACGTCGACGGCGACGGCAACGACGCCGCCCTCGACCGCATCCGCCGCCGGCCCGTCGTCCTTCCCGCTGCCGCCGCCGGCGTCTTTGGCAGACGCAGCAGCAGCAGCAGCAGCAGCAGCAGCAGCAGCAGCAGAAGGAGGAGGATCAGGGGCCAAGCGCGGCGGCGTTGGCGGCGGCGTGAGCGGCGGCAGCGGCAGCGTGTCGGCCCAGCGGTCGCCGTCGCCCCCCCCGGCGCGCTCCGTCGTCGGCGCCAGCAGCGACGGGGACGACGGCACGTGCGGCATCTGCTTCGACGCCTCCCTGGCGGACGGCGGCGGCGTCGCCCTGCGCTACTGCGGCCACCACCTCTGCATCAGCTGCTACCGCCGCGTGTGGGAGGTCGTCGGCGCCGCCCCCCGGCCCCCTCCCGCCAACGCGGCCGCCGTCAGCAGCGCGACGACGCCCCTCTGCCCGTTCTGCCGCAGCCGGCTGCTCGGCTACTACTACCTCGGGGACGGCGATGATGATGACGATGACGAGGAGGACGGCGACGAAGGCGGCGAGGACGACGGTGACCAAGGGGCCGAGGTGGGCGGCCGGAGCGAGGGCTGAGAGGATCTTGGCGTTGAATTTTTTTTGTTGCACGTCGGTGTGTCCTCCAACTAGGGAGCACGGAGCCTTGGTTCTAACGCACTCAACACAAACGACCGCCTCATCATCAATACAAGGCGCGCACGGGCGCGCGGCCGTACAGCCCCACCCACGACCGCGGCGTGCTCAGCTGCGCTGGGGTGGCCGTCGCCGCGTCAAACGCGTTTTTTGTCGTCGTCGCTCCACCCCCACCGCCCTCAACCGACCCGGCCTTGGCGAGCGTGCGCAGCGCCGCGGCCGCGAGCGCCAGGCCGTGCGGCGCGTTGTCCCCCTCGGAGCAGAAGCTGCACAGCAGCGTGGCGGGAACCCCCTCGGCCGCCAGCGCGTCGAGCAGCGTCCACGGCGGCAGCCGGCCGCCCGCCTCGCGCTCGTCCGCCTCGACGCCCGGCTCGAGCGGCAGCGCGCTCGCGGCCTCGGCCGCGGCGCGCGCCAGAGGGTCGGTGCCGGCCTCTTCGCCACCCTTGCCACCGGCCACCACCGTGCGCAGCGGGTGCGCCTCGGCGTCGTCGATCTGGCGCTCGCGCCGCCACGCCGCGTCGAGCCCGCACAGCAGCAGCACGCGCGCGGCGCCGCCGGCTTTTGCGGCGCGGGCGGCGGCCTCGGCAAAGGCGCGCTGGCGCCCGGGCACGGCCGGGGCGCGCTGCTGCAGCACAAAGAGCTTCTTGGACGACGGCCCGCCGCCGTAGAGCTCCAGGGAGGTTGCCAGGACGGCGTTGCTGCTGCTGTTGCTGTTTTTGCCGCTGCCGCCGCCGCCGCTGCCGCCGAGAAGGTGGTCGTACGCGCCGTGGCCCGAGGCCGCCAGCACGTTGGGGTCGGCCCCGCGCGCGGCCAGCGGCAGGCGCAGCGTGGCGACAATGGCGTCGACGGCGAGCTCGCCGACGTTGGCGAAGGCGACGGCGGGCTGTGTTGGTTTGTTTTGTGGTGTGAGTTGGGGAAAGGGGGAGGGGAAAGGGGGAGGAGCGCGTTGGTCTTGCGTCGTCGCCGCGCGCGCATGGGCGTCGCGTCGTCGCGAGCGCGCGACGGTCTCAGAGCCTCGCCGCTGGGCAGCTACTACTCAACGATCACCAGCGTCGCGCCTTGCAGGTCGGGCGCGGGCGCCCCCGGCGGCGGCACGAAGCGCATCGTTCGCTCGCTCGCTCGGCGGGTTAGAAAGAAAAGGAGGAGGAGGAGGAGGAGAGTGGCGCGATCGGGAGCAACAGCACGCAGCGACGAGAGTCGGGACTGCTGGCAGCGAAAGCGGCGCGGAGGTGCTGGCTCGGGCTCGTTATCGGCGTACTACTGCGGCTATAGGTGCGCGGGATGCAAATGAAAGAGGCTGAGGGTAGACGGACGCGAGCGGCCGAGAGCGCGGCTGGGTTTCCGGGGCGCGATCGAAGCAGCCACTAGCCAGCTTTTGCTTCTCGCTCGTCCCTTCTTCTTGAACCCGTGTCCGTCCCGCGATCGCGCCCACACGTAACGAAACAACGAACCCCGACCAGGAAACGGAGCTCACGCAGCCGGTCCCTTGACCATCGAACCCCCGACCGAAGACAGACAGCAAACGCGATCGCGGGACCACACTCGGCGCGTCTCCCTCGCATTTTGAAAGCTCTGTGCCTCACCTGTCTGCCTGTTCGCTCTCTTTGCTGCGCGCGCCCCCCCCTTGCATCTGTCTCGGCCCAGCGCCACGACAGAGCCATCGCACGGAGCCGTGACGCGAGCAGCCCTCGCGCCAGCAAGCAGCAGCAGCAGCAGCAGCAGCAGCAGCCGCAGCAGCAGCAGCGACAGCCGCCGCCGCCGGCCGCCGCTTTCCCCCGAAAAAACGCCGCGCGCGCGACAGCCGGCGCCGAAAAAACAAAAAAAACCACCCAGATCATCATCATCATGGCCACCGCGACCGCGCCCGCAGCGCAGCAGCTCACCGCGCAGGGCCTCGACAAGGCGCGCGCCGACTCGGGCTTTAGCGAGCCTCTCGTCCTGCGCGTCTCCGAGGTCAAGCGCGTCAACGAGGTCAAGTGGACGGCCGTCTTTAGCGACGGCTCGGGCGCCCGCATCGACGGCGTGCTGACGACGCAGGCCGTGCAGCGGCTCTCCGCCAAGGGCGGGTTCGACGGCGGCGAGGCGCTGGCGGACGGCGACGTGGTGCGCGTGGCGAGCTACTCGTGCATCTCGCACGCCAACCAGATGCGCCTGATGGCCATGTCGGTCGAGGTGCTGCAGCGGGCGGCGGGCGCGCGGGCGGGGGCTGGCGCGGGCGGTGCCGGCGCCCCCGCTGCCGGCAACGCCCCCGCCCCCGGCGGTGGCGCCCCTGCGTCGCCCGCGGACGGCGGCGCGGGCGGCAAGGACCAGGTGGCCGGCAACACCAACCCGGCCACGCCCGCGCGGCCGGCGTCCGGGCCCGACGGCGACAGCCTGGCCGCGCCCGCGACGGCCGCAGCGCCCCCGGCGCCGACGCCCGGCGAGCAGCCGCGCCTGACGCCCGGCTCCCTGGCCGCCGCCGGCCTGGGTGCTGGCGCGGGTGCTGCTGGCCTGTCTCCCGGCCCCCCGCCGCCCACGGCCATCGCCCCCTCCCGCGCCGCCGGCCCTGGTCCCGCCGCCGCCGCCGCCGCCTCGGCGCCGTCGTCCGGGGGCGCCATCCCCGTCCGCGCCGCCGGCCGCCCCGAGCCCGCGGGCGTCGTCCCCATCGCCTCGCTCAACCCCTACGAGTCGGGCTGCACCATCAAGGCCAAGGTCGTGCGCAAGAACCCCATGCGCTCCTTCAGCCGCGGCGGCGGCGGCGGCGGCGGCCCCAGCAGCAGCGTCTTCTCGTGCGAGCTGGCCGACGCCCAGGGCGGCGCGATCCAGGCGACCTTTTGGCGCGACGCGGCCGAGCGCGTGCACCCGGCCCTGCAGGAGGGGCGCGTGTACTACTTCTCGCGCTTCTCGGTCAAGCCGAGCAACAAGGCCTACTCGGCCGTGCGCAACGACTACGAGCTGTCGTTCGACCCGCGCGGCTGCGAGGTCGAGGAGGCGGCCGACCAGCAGGCGAGCGCCGACGCCGTCGCCGCCGCGCTGCGCGAGTCGGTCGACGCCGTGCCGCTGGCGCGCCTGCCCGGGCACGTCGGGCGCAAGGCGCCCGTCGACGTGCTCGCGCTCGTGCTGCAGGTCGGCCCCGTCGGCAGCGTCAAGCGCAAGGCCGACAACGCCGAGCTCGCGCGCCGCGACCTCGTGCTGGGCGACGCCACGGGCCGCTCGGTCGTCCTGACCGTTTGGAACGCGCTCGCGGCCAGCCCCGCGCTCGACGACGCGGCCGCGCGGGCGCCGTCGCCGGCCGGCGGGGCCGGCGGCGGCGCTGCTCCCCCGGCGCGCCCTCTGGTGCTGCAGGTGACCAACGTGCGCGTGGGCGACTACAACGGGTGCTCCCTGTCGACGGTCATGCGCTCCGAGCTGACGGCCGAGCCGCAGAGCGCCGAGGCCGACGCGCTGCGCGAGTGGTGGGACGCCCAGGCGGCGGCCGCGGGCGCGGCCCCCGCGTTCACGCCGCTGGGCGCGGCGGCGGGCGGGGGCGCGGGCGGCGCCGAGGGGGGGGCGGCCGGCTCGCGCCGCAACAAGATCACGTCGATCGCCGAGATGCTGGTCCCGCGCGGCCAGGAGCCCGCGCCGGACGCCAAGCCCACGTACTGCTCGGTGCTGGTGAGTTGATTTTTTTTTCGTCTTCGATTTGGTTGCGCCGGCCGGCTGTCCGCCGTTTTTTGTTGTTTTTCTGATCCCTCGCCCGCCCTCCCCGCCCCCTCCCCCCCCCCCCCCCACCACCACCACACAACAACAGGGCCACATCGCCCACATCAACGCCGACAAGGACCTCTACTACCTCGCCAACGCCGAGAACGGCCGCAAGGTCGTGCGGCAGGGCGACGGCCGCCTGTGGTGCGAGGGCGACGGCAAGTTTGTCGAGGCGGCCGAGAACCGGTACATCTTCCTCGCGCGCGTGGAGGACGAGTCGGGCGAGGCGTACCTGAACGTGTTCAACAGCGACGGCGCGCGCCTGCTGGGCGGCAAGACGGCCGACGAGCTCGCCGAGATGCGCGGCGCGGCGGACGGCGGCGAGGGCGAGGGCGGCGGCGGCGACGACGCGGCGCTGCGCCGCGTGCTCAAGGGCGCGCAGTGGACGCCCTGGGTGTTCACGGTGCAGTGCAAGTCGCGCGAGTACAACGGCGAGCGGCGCATGCGGTACAGCGTGATGAGCGCGGCGCCCGTGGACTTCCGCGAGCAGGCCGCGCGCATGCTGGCGGCGCTCAACGAGATGTGAGCCGGGGGGCGGGGAGACGCGCCCCCCGCCGCTTCCTCAGCCCGCCCTTGAAGGAGGCAGAGGAGCGCGATGGACATAAACACACACACACACGCACCAAGACACACGCACACAGAGCGATGCACGCACACACAGACACAGAGAGATAGACACAGACCAAACGAACGCAACCCCCTCCCTCTTTTTTTTTTTGTTGCGGAAACCTCTGGCGGCCGTTTTTCCCCCCCCGCCGTCGGGAGCGCGCTCGCTCGACCCGCCGAGACGAGACGAGAGAGGGGGCGGCAACTTGCTCCCTCCCCCCCCTTTTTTTGCGAAGTACGGAATCGCCCGCTTTCATCCATCATTCCTGTGACTGTTATCAGAATCGGAACACAGCAGTCCTGCGTCGTGTCGCGGGCGGAAGAAGCCTGCAACGTCAAACAAACAAGGGCCCGCGAGGATGGCGGCGCCCGCGAGGAGAAGGACGGGCGGCGCTCGCGCTCCCGCCCTTCCTTGCGTGGCCGCCGCCGCCGCAGCCGCGCCCAAAGGCCTCGACAGCAGCAACGACGCCGACGACGGTCAGCCGCCGCGCGATGGATCGCTGCTGGGCGCGCTGGCGCGGAGAGGGCGCGCACAAGGGACGCTTGGGGCGCTGTCATCGCCGCCGCGGCCGAAAAAAGCAACGGCGCAGCCGCCGCAGCAGCGCCCGCCCGACGCAGAAGACCCCGCCCGCCTCGCCCGCCTCGCCCACCTGCGCGCCGCGCGCACGCAAGCCAGCTCGGCCGCGCGCGCCGACGCGCGCGCCTACCGCGCCCTGCTGCGCGAGTCGGCGCGCGCGCTCGAGCGGCACGTCGCGCGGGCGCTCGCGCGGCGGCGCGCGGCGCGCGAGCAGGCGCTGCGCTCGGCGCACAGCGTGCTGCGCTTGCTGGCCGCGCGCGCGCAGGCGGAGGCGGCGGCGCTGAGCGCGGAGCAGGAGGCGCGCGACGGCGGCCGGGAGCGCGCCGAGGCCGAGGCGGCGGCGGCGCGCAGGCAGGAGCAGGAGCGGTTTGCGCGGGCCGTGGCGGCCGAGCGCGCCGAGCGGGCGGCGGCGGTGCAAGCGGCCGCCGAGGCCGCGCGGCGGCGCGCCGAGGCCACGGAGCGGGCGCGGCGCGAGGCCAGGCGGTACGAGGAGGAGCGGCGGCGGCGGCAGCAGGAGCACCGGGGCGCGGCGGGGGCGGGGCGCTTTTTGTTTGGGAGTGGTGGTGGTGGTGGCGGTTGGCGCGAGGCGGTGGCGGCGGCGGCGGCGAGGAGGAGGAAAAGGGGCGGGGACGACGACGGTGATGATGGGGAGGCGCCTCGCTGTTCGGCGCCTGCTTTGCCCGCCCCGCTGCTTCCGCTGCCCGGCTCACTCGCTCCCGCGTTTGCCGCTTGGCACGCGCCTGGAGCAGCCGCAGGCGGCGGCGGCGGCGGCGGCGGCGGCAGGAGAGCCGGGGAGCAGCAGCAGCAGCAGCCGCCCAGGACACAAGGGCAAGAAGAGGACGAGGCAAACGCCACCAAGCTGGCCGAGAAGGCCCGCGCGCGCGGGGCTCGGGCGCTCCGGGCGGATCGCGACCGGCAGATCATGCGCGAGGTGCTCGCGGCGCTCGACGAGGCGGAGCGGCGCGAGCGCGAGGACGCGCGGCGCGGGCGCGGGGCCTGGGCGACGCCGCGGCCGGCGTCGGTCGTGGTCGTGGCATCAGCCGCCGGATCGCAGCAGCGGTCGGCGTCGTCGCCCAGCCCCCGCCGGTTGTCGCCGTCGCCCGACCTCCCGAGGCAGCAGCAGCATCTGCCGGCCCGCGCGCTCGCCGCGTCGCCCGTGCTGCGGCGGCTCGCGTTTGGGCGGATCTAACTATTGATCGCTCGGTTATTATTAATCGATCGATCGGGAGGGCGGCGGCGGCGCCGACCTTCGCCGTCGCCGCGCACGTCATCGCGCCCCGTATATGCGCCCCTCAGCGAGAAGCAGAATATATTGCATAATTCGCTCCTCCTCAACAACAACCACACCGAAGAAAGACACGAGGGGTCGTAGCTCAATTGGTAGAGCGCGCGCTTAGCACAAGTATCAACACCTCCTTCGAGAGTTGGTCGGCCTCACAGCCGACCTGACCCCAACCAATTGACGCTGATAACTCTAGTCTGCGCGAGGTACGGGGATCGAAGCCCTGCGACTCCATCGGATCGTTTTTTTTTTTTTTGTCGCACGGGGGGCGTCGTGGTCGCCGCCGCCGACCGCGTCGTCTCCTTCGGACGTTTTTTTGGCGTCGTCGCGATCGCCGATCACGTCGCGCGGGGGGGTTTGGCGAAGTTTTTTTGGTTGCGTCGTCCGCCTCGCGTGCGCGCGCGCCCAAGGAGCGGCGTCGGCGCGGGCACAACCGCGACGCGGCGCGCGTGCTCGGCATGCTCCTCTTCCTTGTCGCCGCGACCGCGCTGAGCCACGCAAACGCACACGCATCACACGCACACTCACGTTCCAGCACCGCGCCCCCGGCAACTCAATCCGCCCCGCGTTTTTGCTCGCGACGAAGACGCGCCTGCCCAGACGCCAGCTCTCTTGCTCCTTGGTCGCGCAAAGCAGGCGACAGGCACGATGGGCGGCGGCCTCACGGTCGCGCAGCTGCTCGAGCAGGTCGGCGCGCTCGTGCACGATGACCTCAAGGTGTGGATGGTCCGATCGCCGCAGGCGGGCGGCGCGTTTGGAAGCGGCGATGTCGTTTTTCAAACTCACGACCCGTCCGCGACACCCGCGCCACGCAACACATCCATCCCCACCATCCCCACAGTCCGTCTCCTACAAGTGGCTCGCGCGCGAGTACGCCATCCCCATGGACGACGCCAAGCGGTGCGTCGGTCTGTTCCCGGGCGAGCGAGCGAGCGGACTTGTTTCTCCCCGCTCGCGCGCCCGTCGCCGTTCTCGCGCCGCGGCGACGCTCTCTCACACCATCGCGCGCGGGGGGGGGGGGGGGGGGGGGGGGGGGGGGGGGGGGGGGGGGGGGGGGGGGGGGGGGGGGGGGCGGGCGGGGGGGGGGGGGGCGGGGGGGCGGC
>Ga0315905_10002769_pt1 | contig 18326 bp, 16 predicted proteins | sample LakEriMetagenome_5_FD_203522 | JGI IMG/M metagenome (GOLD analysis project Ga0315905, IMG submission 203522) | Freshwater fungal communities from buoy surface, Lake Erie, Ohio, United States - Buoy 4 MA121 | ecosystem: Environmental > Aquatic > Freshwater > Lake | place: USA: Lake Erie, Ohio... | reverse complement strand
CCCACTTCTTTATGAATAATCACACCCTCATGCAATCGCATGAGCTGACGTATACCCGTAACCATGTTGGCGACTTCGGCGCCGAAATGCGATTCAATTTGCTCTGCACTTTTTTCATCGATAGCAGTCAATTCAAACAACATGCCAGCAATACGCGTATCAGCATCAGTACGCAATGCCGCTAATGCCGACACCACACCACGAGAAAAACTCAGCGCATCCTGCCCCGTCGGCACCTGACGATCCTCATACGTTGCACGAGCAAATTGCTGAGCGTCTAGCACGCGCGCTGCATCCTCGGCACGCAAGCCAGCGATCAATGCTTCATTGCCTTCGGCATGAAGGGTAGTGGAAACCATAACGAAAATTTTCCTGCGAATTATTTATGTCTTACTGCAGCTATACCTTACTGTGTTTCGAATTGAATCTGCGTTCAAGAGAGTAAAAATCGACGCGCGATTTCTATCTGATCCGCATTCACAAACGTCGGGGCGTGACCAACATCAGGTAATTCAACCAGCTGGGCTCGTGGTCCGCGCTCAGTCATTTGTTTGGCAGTCTCGGCAGTCAGCAAATCCGATTGCGCGCCTCGTACTAACAACACCGGGCAACGAATCGCATCATACGCGGCCCATAATGCAGCTTCACCCTGGATCACATTCTCTTCGGTCATGCTACCAAATGCTTTCGCAATCGATGGATCGTAATGACGACGCCACGTTCCATCCGGCTGCTGCCTCAATACATCGCGCGCTAGTTTGTCCCACTGATCATTCGTGTGCGTTCCAAACGAAGCCGATACGGTGCGTATGTACTCTTCACCTTCCACAAAACTACCAAAGTGTCTATCCAAACCGATATACGCCGCAATACGCAGCAAAGCCGAATAATTTAAGTTCGGCCCAATATCATTCATTATCATTTTACGAATCGGCGATTCTGGCAACGATGCCAAACCCATACCAATCAGCCCGCCCATCGACGTTCCAAACCAATTCACCGTCTGCACATTAAGGCGCGCGACTAAGGTCACCATGTCGCTGACATACTGAGGTACAGCATATAAATGGGGATTTTTCAGCCAAGACGAACGCCCGCGGCCCACTACATCCGGACAAATCACACGATAGCGATCCGATAAAGCCCGCGCCAAATCATCAAAATCATCCGATACCCGCGAGACTCCGTGCACACAGATCAACACCGCCGGATTATGCGGATCGCCCCATTCCTTGTACGCCATGTGATGTAAGCCAAGCGGCGACAGACACTGCACCATATTTATTTGCGGCTGCGTCATTGAAGGGCGCTCCAGATTTATTGAATAGACCCTCATTTTACTGGTCTCTGGCCTTACAATCCCCTGTAACCGATCATCTTTTTAAGAGAAAAAAATGCAGAATCGTTCACTCTCCGGCAAAACTGCCTTAGTCACCGGATCCACCTCAGGCATCGGTCTGGGTATTGCTCATGCACTCGCCGCTCAGGGCGCGAATATCGTATTGAATGGGTTTGGCGATGCCACCGCAATTGATCAACTGCAAAAAGATATCGCCAAGCAGCATGGTGTGCGCACGATCTACAGTGGTGCTGATATGTCGAAAGCGGCTGAGATAGAGCAAATGATGCGCGAGGCCGTGACTCAAATGGAGGGCATCGATATTTTAGTTAACAATGCTGGCATACAGCACGTCGCTAATGTGGAAGATTTTCCCGTCGATCGCTGGGATGCCGTGATTGCCATCAACCTGAGTTCAGCATTTCACACTTCACGATTAGCCCTGCCCTTCATGAAAAAAAATAACTGGGGGCGCATCATCAACATCGCATCGGTGCATGGCTTAGTCGGCTCGGCTGGTAAGTCAGCCTATGTCGCCGCCAAGCACGGCATCATCGGCTTAACGAAAGTCACTGCATTAGAAAACGCGCAAACCGGCATCACATGCAACGCAATTTGTCCGGGATGGGTACTGACACCCTTAGTACAAAAACAAGTCGATGCGCGTGCGCATGACAAATCCCTTTCGCAAGAAGCGGCAAAGCACGAGCTACTCATAGAAAAGCAACCCTCGGCAGAATTCGTTACGCCAGAACAGTTGGGCGAGCTGGCCGTATTTTTATGTAGCTCCGCCGCATCACAGGTGCGAGGCGCCGCATGGAATATGGATGGAGGTTGGGCTGCGCAGTGATTAATTTTTTTCCAAAACACCACCCGAAAAAGTATATTTGGAGAGTTGTTGTAAAGAGCCAGTTTGAAGTGCTAGGTTATTTACCAACTCCCATAACTTTGTCCTTATTTCAGGATTCTTAATCTGCTTTATGTAATAAAACACGGAGTTTTGTTTTTTGTCGCGCAACGATACATTAGGAAAATTCTTCTGCTGGCAAAGAAAGGAAACAAAATTAACGTCCTTATGAATAACCGCATGAAAAAGTAAAGTCTGACCATTCTTATCCGCAAGATTCATATAATTATTATCTTTAAACAATTCTACGTATTCTTTCGTTTCCGAATCGGACGATTCGTATTCATGCATATCAAACGAACTTAGATAAAAATTAATCGCTGGATTTTCAGGATGAGGTGAGATGCCTGCTTGCTCGAGTAAAGGATAAAGATGTGAATTACCGTATTTATACGCCATCATCGCTGCGTTTTGACCATGCACATTTAGCCAGTCTTTTATGAGATCAGGACTTTCAGTCAGCAGGACTTTTACTAATGCAAATCGACCTGCTTTGCAGGCAAGCATGAGTAATGAGTTTTCTACTTCATCCATCACATTTGCGGCACAGCCCAGTCGAATCATACGTATCAATAAATCCTCTGCCTCATCGGAAATAGCACCCTCCCTAAACTGGATCACCTTCATAATTCCTTTACCAATAAACTCCTTAATTTCGCGGTATTCCACCATTGGCGGACAGTCAAATCGTAAATTATTGTCTTCCATACCCTTCATAACAATGGCTAATTGACCCAATTCCTTTTCAAGCAATGCAGGTTGAATACGAAGCACCAGCGATACTGCAATTTCTTTGAGATTCTTTACCTCAGAATGAGGTACGCTTTTCTCTTGTGAAATTTTTTCCGAAGAAGAAGAAGAAGAAAGAACCGGTGCTGTATGTTGATTCATATTTTGAGTTGATAACGGGCTGACGCTCTCCTTAAAGCTTAGCGCCTGTTGCATTTCTTTGGACCCAAAGACCGTACTCGTTTTAGCCTCTTTATTCTGCAGATAAGCTGGCTGCCGTTCTTTAACCAAAGGTGGCTTGCGTGTTTTTTGCCGCTTATAGGGTTCTGTACTATTTTTTAATTCTGCGTTGGTATCAGCTGTTGTCGTAGGTGCTGACGTCGAATTAATATTACTTTTAGGAATCCCTGAAGAACCTCGCATGATGACTTGCCCCTGTATATTGAATTCAAAAAAATCGTGCGCTACACGTTTTACTGAATTAAGTATGCGCAAAAATAGGGGGGAAAAATCAGGGTAGTAACAGGTCAGTACATCGACTAGTACATCGTGTTGCTAAATAACGGCAGCAGTCAATACAAAGAGTTCACCTAAAGAAAAAAGCCCAGTCTGTTTATGGACTGGGCTTTGTTAAGCACTAGGGGGAATAAAGTAAATAGACTAAAAATGAATCTCGCAGTCCGAGCTATCAATCAACTCTTCTTTGGTGACGCCGGGCGCTAATTCAACTAGCTTCAACCCTTTGTCCGTCACATCCAAGACTGCAAGATCGGTGATGATGCGATCGACCACGCCCACACCTGTCAAAGGCAGCGTGCATTTTTTTAAAAGCTTGTGCGATTTACTTCCATCTTTGGCTTTGGCCACGTGTTCCATCAACACGACAACGCGTTGCACACCAGCCACTAAGTCCATCGCGCCGCCCATACCCTTAACCATTTTCCCGGGAATCATCCAATTCGCTAGATCGCCATGCTCGGATACCTGCATGGCTCCTAAAATAGCGATGTTCACTTTGCCGCCACGAATCATGCCGAATGAATCCGCCGAGCTGAAAATCGATGAGCCAGGAATCGCCGTAATCGTTTGCTTACCCGCATTAATCAAATCAGCATCGACGGCATCGTCGGTTGGGAACGGTCCAATACCTAACAAACCATTTTCAGACTGAAGCCACACTTCAATATCAGTCGGAACATAATTGGCCACCATCGTCGGTAGACCAATGCCTAAATTTACATAAAAGCCATCTTGCAGTTCTTTCGCTGCACGAGCGGCCATTTCTTCACGTGTCCATGCCATCGTAATTTCTCCGCTTTACTGTGCACGAACCGTGCGTTGTTCTATACGTTTTTCTGGATTTGCATTCACCACAATACGATGAACAAAAATACCCGGGGTATGAATCGCATCGGGGTCAAGCTCGCCAATCCCAACTAATTCTTCAACCTCAACAATCGTTGTCTTACCCGCCATCGCGACATTCGGATTAAAGTTTCGCGCGGTCTTGCGATAAATCAGATTGCCAACTGGGTCCGCTTTCCATGCTTTGACCAGCGATACATCTGCTACCAGTGATTTTTCCATCACATAGGTCTCGCCATCAAATTCACGTAACTCCTTGCCTTCAGCAACCAACGTACCTACACCAGTACGTGTAAAAAACGCTGGGATACCTGCGCCACCTGCACGTAGCTTTTCAGCTAGCGTTCCCTGAGGTGTGAATTCCAACTCTAATTCGCCCGCTAAGTATTGGCGTTCGAATTCTTTGTTCTCGCCCACATAGGAAGCAATCATTTTTTTGATTTGACGCGTGTTGAGCAGTTGGCCCAAACCAAAACCATCAACACCTGCATTATTCGATATGGCCGTTAAACCCTGCACACCCGAATCGCGCAAAGCAGCGATCAACGCTTCGGGAATGCCGCACAAACCAAAACCACCCACCGCAACGGTCTGACCATTTTTAACAACGCCTGCGAGCGCGCTCGCCGCATCTGGGTAAAGCTTTTTCATAGATGTTCCTGAAAAACGTAGAAAAGACCGAAGAAAACTCTGTTAAAAATCAAGCATGCAATTCTGCCACGGCCATTCAAGTAATAACAATCAAGTGACACATAATTTCATGATCAAAGCACGCGTATCATCCGGCAACGGTACCGATTTTTCTATACGTTGATCGACCCAAACCACCTTAGATCCACCTTCAGCCATCAGCGTGGTGGGGTCATCGACTCGACGTATTTCATGACGCGTATGAAAACTTGAGCGTCCGAAATCGCCGACTAGCGTATTGACGGTGATATCACCGGGGTAACGCAACTGTTTCAAAAAAGTACAGTGAGCACTGATGATAACGGGACCGATACCAGAAAACGCCGGTGGGCAACCCATCGCTTCAAACCATTCAATTCGCGCTTGCTCTAGGTAACGAAAATAAACGGTATTGTTAACGTGCCCCATCGCATCCATGTCACCCCAGCGTAGCGGCATACGCACGCTGTGTACTAGGGCGTAGTCAGACACTGCGCTCATTAGAAAGCTGACATTCCATCGTCTGCCGTCATGATCGCGCCGTTAAGGAAGCGTGATTCATCCGACGCTAATAGCAATAACAAGCCATCCAAATCTTCAGGTTGGCCCACGCGTTTGCGCGGCAACATATCGACTAATTTACGACCGCTTTCGCTACGGAAGTACTCGCGATTAATCTCTGTCTCGATATAGCCTGGGCAAATAGCATTCACATTGATACCGTAACGGCCCCACTCGAGTGCCATCGCTTTGGTCATCTGCACGACACCCGCTTTACTCATGCAATACACACCAATCTGTGACAGCACACGCAAACCAGCCACGGATGCAATATTCACGATGCGATGTTGACGATTAGGCTCACTCTTTGCACGCATGATCATGCGTTTTGCCGCTTCTTGCGCTACAAAAAACGAACCGCGCAAATTGGTATCCATCACAAACTGATAGTCTTCCGGGGTTACATCAACTAAACGCTGGGTCGTTGAAACACCTGAGTTATTGATAAGGATATCGATATGACCTGCCTCAGTCTCAGCATGAGCCAGCGCAGATTTGATACTCGCATAGTCGGTCACATCCAAAGTCACCATGTGAGCCGCACCACCCGCGGCTTCAATCTCGGCGCGCAGTTCTTTTAAACGCTCTGTGCGACGCGCAGCCAGCACCACCTGCGCACCCGCTTCGGCAAGTATTTTTGCAAAACGTGTACCTAATCCACTCGAGGCGCCCGTTACCAACGCCACCTTGCCATTGAGATTTACTTCGATACCCACGATGTCTCCCTAAGATTATTATTTCAGCCACTCGAGCCAGCAACCGCCAGCCAACCCGCTATCATTACATGATTCAGCCCAAAACAGCTTGCCCGAGCTAGCGCACAAGGCCAAAATCCCCGACAATGCCGACCTACTATCTCCGTCGCCCAAACCTAAACAGTACGCCATGAATCCAAGCCAAAACCCCGCCTTTTTAGAACAATACGGCCCGCGCGAATGCATGGACTATGACGTCGTCATCGTCGGCGCCGGTCCGGCGGGACTCTCTGCCGCCATCCGCTTGAAGCAGCTAGCAGAAAAACAAGGCAAAGAACTGTCGGTTTGCGTACTGGAAAAAGGTAGCGAACCCGGCGCCCACATCCTTTCCGGTGCCGTCATGGATCCACGTGCCATGAGCGAATTATTCCCTGACTGGAAAGAGCGCGGCGCACCGCTCAACACCGCTGTCACTGAAGATCGGTTTCTATTTTTGACCGAAACAAGTGCGGCCAGTACACCGCAGTGGATGCTGCCCGACTGTTTTAAAAATCATGGTAACTACGTTATCTCATTAGGTAATGTTGTACGCTGGCTAGCGCAGCAAGCTGAGAGTCTAGGTATAGAAATCTTTCCCGGCTTTACGGCGGCCGAAATTTTATATGATGAGCAATGTGCCGTGGCTGGCGTTGCCACTGGCAATATGGGTGTCGATCGTGATGGCAAACCCACCAGCGAATTTCAACTAGGTATGGAGTTACGCGCCAAGTACACTTTGTTCGCTGAAGGCGCACGCGGCCACTTAGGCAAGCAATTAATTTCTGCTTATCGATTAGATGAAGGGCGTGATCCGCAAACCTACGGCATTGGCCTTAAAGAGTTGTGGGAGATCGATCCAGCCAAACACCAGCCTGGCCTCGTGATTCACACTGCAGGTTGGCCACTCGACTCTGACACGTATGGTGGGTCTTTCCTGTACCACCTAGAAAATAATCAAGTCATGGTGGGTTACGTCGTGGGTCTCGCGTATCAAAATCCTTATCTCTCACCCTTTGAAGAATTTCAACGCTACAAAACGCACTCCGCCATACGCGGATTTTTCGAAGGTGGTAAACGCGTCTCCTACGGCGCGCGCGCCATTACCGCAGGCGGTATTCAATCGCTACCTAAGCTCACCTTCCCTGGTGGCGCACTGATAGGTTGCGATGCTGGATTTTTGAATGCTAGTCGCATTAAGGGTAGTCACACAGCCATGAAGTCCGGCATGCTGGCTGCTGAAGCAGCGTTCGATGCTTTAGTCGCTGAACGTGCGCACGATGAATTAACGGCCTATGCCACTTCGTTTAAAAATTCATGGTTACATGAAGAACTGCATGTAGCACGTAACTTTAAACCTTGGATGAGCAAAGGTTTATATACCGGCGCACTGATGGTAGGTATTGATCAATTAGTACTGCGCGGTAAAGCGCCATGGACCTTGCACCATACGCATGCTGACCATGAAATGCTCAAACCTGCCGCAGAGTGCAAGCCTATCGTTTATCCCAAACCCGATGGCAAACTCACCTTTGATCGTCTATCGTCGGTATTTATTTCTAATACCAACCATACCGAGCATCAGCCCGCACATCTCACCTTAAAAAATCCCGCCGTACCGGTTGATATCAATCTGGCGAAATACGCCGGCCCAGAATCACGCTATTGCCCGGCCGGAGTGTATGAATATATTAACGACACGAATGGCGATCGATTACAAATCAACGCGCAAAACTGCGTGCATTGCAAAACATGCGATATCAAAGACCCCACTCAAAATATTGTGTGGGTGACACCCGAAGGGGGTGGCGGTCCCAACTATCCGAATATGTAATCAAAGCTTGTCATCTATCGTGACCACACCCGATGAAGTTTTAGTTGAATCGCCTGAGCCTCCCGCCTCAGTTTCTTTAGCTGAAGCATTTCGCTACTGGTTAATAGTAGGCTGCATTAGCTTTGGTGGTCCCGCAGGTCAAATCGCACTGATGCATGCTGATTTGGTTGAGCGCAAACGATGGATTTCAGAGCGTCGCTTTCTCCACGCGCTTAATTACTGCATGTTGCTACCCGGTCCTGAAGCCATGCAGTTAGCGGTCTATATCGGGTGGCTAATGCACCGCACGGTTGGTGGCATCATGGCTGGCGCATTGTTTGTACTGCCTTCCTTGCTGATGTTTATCGGGCTGTCATGGTTGTACGTATCGTTTGGTGATTTACCCGTCGTAGCCGGAATTTTATTCGGCATCAAACCAGCCGTCGTCGCCATCGTACTTTCAGCGGCTTGGCGCATGGGTTCTCGCACGCTTAAAAATCGCTGGTTAATCGGTATCGCTGTACTCGCTTTTATTTCTATCTCGGTAGCTCAACTGCCATTCCCGCTCATTATTGGTGTAGCTGCACTGATGGGTTTTATGGGTGGTCGTGTCATGCCGGATTTTTTTCAACCCGGTGGTGGTCACCCATCCAGCAAAGTGACGTTTGGTCCCGCGCTTATCGATGACGACACACCACCGCCAGCGCATGCCGCTTTCAGTCGTCGCAAACTACTACTGACCAGCGTTATCGGCATCGCCATCGCCGTCACCGGCATGGCCTTACTGTATTTAGTGCTAGGTGAAAAAAATCCACTGTCACAAATGGCGTGGTTTTTTACTAAAGCCGCGCTACTCACCTTTGGTGGCGCATATGCAGTTCTGCCCTATGTCTATCAGGGTGCGGTCGCTACGTTTCAATGGCTCACTCCTGATCAAATGATGGATGGCTTAGCCTTAGGTGAAACTACACCGGGCCCTTTGATCATGATCGTTGCGTTCGTCGGCTTCATTGGCGGCTGGACCAAAGAAATTTTCGCAAACTTTTCTTTATTTGGACCCATCGCTCTCTTTGCCTCGGGCACTGCGGGGGCAGTGGTTGCCACTTTTTTTACCTTCCTGCCTTCATTCATCTTTATCTTAGCGGGTGGCCCTTTGGTCGAAGCGACACGCGACAATATTCACTTAACTGCTCCGCTGACCGCGATTTCTGCCGCTGTCGTGGGTGTCATCACCAGCCTGGCCGTTTTTTTTGCTGATCAGGTATTTCATATTTCGCAGCCGCTCAGTCAGTGGGATAGTGCCTCCATCGCCATCGGGCTAGCCGCAGCTATCGCGCTGATTCGCTTTAAAGTCAGTGCGGTGCGCGTGATCGTCGCCTGTGCGGTTGCCGGCCTCGTGGTATCTTACGTGCCCTGGTGGTAGCCTCGCATTGAGTGGGGTGCCGAATACCCGCATCACCGTCGTAGTTAACTCACATGACCGAGCGCATCATTCCCGTAGCCGACCTGCGATATCTGCATGCCGTGCCCCATATTCCAGACGTACTGACGCCTGCTAACGGTTTGCTGTCGGACACGCTCAGCCGACCTTTGCGCGATTTGCGTATCTCTGTGACCGACCGCTGCAACTTTCGCTGCGTGTACTGCATGCCGAAAGAAGTATTCGACACCAGCTATCAATTTTTACCGCACAGCTCCCTGCTGTCGTTTGAAGAAATTACGCGCATCGCGAAAATTTTTATTGCGCATGGCGTAGAAAAAATTCGTTTGACCGGCGGTGAACCGCTACTGCGAAAAAATATAGAAAAGCTGATCGAAATGTTGGCTGTGCTGACCACCGTTGATGGCAAGCCACTCGATCTCACTATGACCACTAACGCGTCATTGCTGGGGAAAAAAGCACAGTCACTTAAAGATGCTGGCCTAAAACGCGTCACCGTCTCGCTCGATTCACTCGACGACGCCACCTTCAAACGTATGAATGATGTCGATTTCCCCGTTACCGATGTGCTCGACGGCATTGACGTTGCCAGCCAAGTCGGACTCGGCCCGATCAAAGTCAATATGGTGGTTAAAGGTGGCATGAACGATCAAGAAATCGTTCCCATGGCGCGCCACTTCAAAGGCAGCGACGTCATCTTGCGCTTTATCGAATACATGGATGTTGGCGCATCAAACGGCTGGAAAATGGACGAAGTCATTCCATCAGCCGAAGTGGTGCGACGTATCAGTGAATCGATGCCACTGGAAGTCGTTGATGCCAACTACACCGGCGAGACTGCCGAACGTTGGCGCTATACCGATGGCAGCGGCGAAATCGGCGTTATCTCTAGCGTGACTCAAGCATTCTGTAGTGATTGCAATCGGGCTCGTCTTTCAACCGAAGGCAAACTCTTCACCTGTTTGTTTGCCACCGGCGGCCATGATTTACGTGCACTACTGCGCAACGGGCACAGCGATGCTGAAATCACCGCGGCTGTTTCTCATCTGTGGGCTAAGCGCGATGATCGGTACTCCGAACTACGCACTATCAATACTGAAGGCTTGTCACGCAGCGATCGTAAAGTTGAAATGTCGTATATCGGCGGCTAAGCCGACACGCGAATGTCTCAAGCCATTCTTCCCGATCTATCTGATCTACTCACTGGTAACGATCAGCACGATGTGCCAGTTGAAATCCTTCAGCAGGTTATAGCTCGCTGTGTTACGCCGCTAAATGAAACTGAAACTCTGCCATTAAAACAGACGCTGGGGCGCGTGCTTGCGCAGGATGTCATCTCCCCTATCAACGTACCCTCGTATGATAATTCCGCTATGGATGGCTATGCCTTTATAGCGACTGACCTATTAAATAAATCTACGAAGTTAAACGTTGTTGGCAAAGCCTACGCGGGTCATCCGTATCTAAATGAAGTTCGATCAGGTGAATGCGTGCGCATCATGACAGGCGCAGCCATTCCTCGCGGCTGCGATACTGTCATTGCGCAAGAGTTAGTCAGTGATGCGACCGATACGCACATCAGTATTGCGCCGAGCACAGTGGATGCTGGTGACAACCGCCGACTGGCCGGCGAAGATCTGCGCTTAGGATCAGTCGCACTTCGCAAAGGAAAACGCTTGTCCCCTGCTGATATCGGTTTACTGGCTTCGTTAGGTATCGCCAACATCGCTGTCATTCGTCGGCCACGCGTCGCGTTTTTTTCTACTGGCGACGAGCTACGTTCCATCGGTCAAGCTCTCGATGAAGGCTGCGTGTATGACAGCAACCGCTACACTTTGCACAGCATGTTAGTGCGCGCGCAGTGCGAGCCGATTGATATGGGTGTGGTGAAAGACAATCCTGCCTCATTAGAAAAAACCTTGCGTGAAGCCTGCGCACAAGCCGATGTAATCATCACCACCGGCGGGGTATCCGCCGGTGACGCCGATTACACGCGACAAATGATGGCGCGGCTAGGCGAAGTATTGTTTTGCAAAATTGCCATGCGCCCCGGTCGGCCTATGGCCTTTGGAAAAATTCAGTGCGATGGACGTACTGCGCTATTGTTTGGATTGCCGGGAAATCCTGTCGCCGTCATGGCGACATTCTATTTTTTGGCGCGCGATGCGATCTATGAGCTCATGGGTACAAAGCCACACACACAAAACTTACTCAAGGTCGCCAGCACGCATGCCATACGAAAAAAACCGGGGCGGACTGAGTATCAGCGCGCCATTCTTTCGACAGACACTAGCGGTACACAACATGTCACGCTAACCGGTGCGCAAGGCTCGGGGATTCTTAGCTCCATGTCGGAAGCTAACTGCATGGTGGTTTTAGATCATAATCAAAGCGACGTCGCTGCAGGTGAGCTTGTCTCTGTCTTAGCCTTTGATGGTTTTATCTAAAGCACTTGCTAATCTAACCGGGTGAGTTCCTCATCCAGTCTGCAGTACCAAACAAGCCATTAAGCAAGATATCCTGCGTTGCTTCGCTGTAGTTCAAATCCCGCATCGCCAGCAGCATGCACGTTAACCATTCGTCGCGTTCTTGACTGGCTATCTTAAATGGTAAATGTCGAGCTCGAAGAAACGCATTACCAAAGCGTGGCGTATATAAATCAGGGCCACCCATCCAACCGGACAAGAAAAAATACAACTTATCACGCGATCCATCAAGCGTAGCAGGATGCATCGCACGCAGCGATTTGAACTCAGGCTCTAAATCCATCAAGTCATAAAAACGGTCAACAAGCATTCGCAGCTGGGCATCCCCACCAATCAGCTCATACAGGCTATGTTCATTTGAATTTTCGGTGCTCATAAGTCTGAATGATAGCGCACAGAATCTTAGTTGATCGATCTCAACCGGACGGCACTTATGAAATTCACAACTTGTCCAATACGAACTCTGATCAATATCAATGTTCAGATTCGTCACTTAATTAAACAACGCGACACGAAACATGCGGGACATCACCCAAGAATATTCATCACTGACTGAGTATGCAGTGCGCGTTCTCGATATCGTCATCATTTTTGCATTGGCCCACAGCGCAGCTCTACTACGATTGTCCGTACCACTACACACACTCTCCAATTCACACCTAATCGTCACCTACTTTTGTGCCGCCCTCGCTTTGCCGATGCTACCGCGATTTGAATTTCGCATGCTTTCGCACACTCATCCTTTCGCTGTCACTTTCTGTCAGATGGCCGCTTCGCTCAGTTTAATTATCGGGGTGGGGGTTCTATTTGTATCGTTAACTCAACCTAGTCATTCACTCTCATGGACGTGGATTGCTACGTGGTACCTCTTATCGGTCGCCAGCATCACCTGCATACACTTACTGATACGCGCTTGTATGCAGATCCTACGTGAACATGGTTACAACCAGCGACGCGTCATCATCATAGGTTACGGTGCTGCAGGTAAAGAACTACATAAGCGTGCCCAACATCATCAATGGACCGGCTATGTCATTTGTGGGCTGTACGATGCCTCCGCTTCGATATGCCCGCAGTCAGGCATAGAAATCATTCGAGACATGCATACACTGCCATCCGCCATACAAAAGCATCAAGCACATGAAGTGTGGATCACACTTGCGCTCAATGAATCATCGCAGCTTCGCCAGTTGCATTATTTACTCAGAAATAGTCTGGTCGATATTCGTTGGATACCAGACACCTCCGCTATGAGCTTGCTGAGCCATAAGTCAGGCGATTTTTTAGGTATGGCGGCCGTAGAGCTGAACTGCCCACTGATACGCGATGTTCATGGTTTATTAAAAGATCTATTTGATCGAATTTTTGCGCTATGCGTACTCATCATGCTCTCGCCCATCCTAATAACGCTAGCCCTTGCTATCAAATTCACCTCGCGGGGACCGGTGTTTTTCAGCCAACCACGCCTTGGCTTAAATGGTCGTGTCTTCCATGTATACAAATTTCGCAGCATGCAGCTACATGCAGAATCGCACCAACGGCTCTACCCCAGGCATAGCCGCCCATGCTTTGCAAGGCAGGAAAATAATTTACAGCCCCTAAAGTAGAAAATACTTTTCCAATAATGGGAAGTCGTTTGGGTTTAACTTCAATGTATAACTTCAGTCTGTCGACAGCACGCGCAATCACCTGACGCGACCGCAACAACTCAATCTCGGCAGCTGACGGTGTTTTGTAATCAATCATTGATCCGGCTTCACCGAGTATATTTTTTGGTTCGCGCTGTCCTTTTTCTTCTACGTGTACCAACAAATTACTTTCATATTGAGGAGTAGCTAGATAAGCATATAAAACACCACACAGACTAACCAATAACCCTACGCATACAATCAGCCAACGCTGATGACTAATTAACTCAATGTATGAAGCGAGACTTTCTTCAGTGTGTTTTGCATAACTATGTGTGCTTTCAGTGTGATGATCAACCTGAGTACTGAGCTGCGAATTCATGAATGTCCGATTCCAATATCATCAACTGCGTTGACTTACTAAGTCATCAACGACCTGGGGTACCCGCTATCACAGCGCCTGGCAAAGCTCCGGGGATTAGCGCGCTGATGGTGCGATTCCAATTGGTTAGCGGAGTAGCGGCGACATACACCACGTCTTTTGGGCTGAGCTCAAAGCTTTCGGCTACGGCCAATGCACCGGGTGAATTTGCGTCCAATTGATACACCCTCGATTCACTGCTGCTTCGTCGAATTACGTACACTTGACGCGCATCACCCGTCACTGGATTAATACCGCCTGCTTCACCGAGTGCTTCGTTCAATGTCAGTCGTCCATTGCGCATGGGTAGCGCACGCGGGCCAGATACTTCACCTGAAACAAATATTTTGTTTTCATCTCTGGCAAGCACCCGCACGACGTCGCCATTTTTAAGCAAGATGTCGGACGGGTTCATTCCCCGTTGTACGAGTAGTGGCAGATTGATCGCATAGGATTTACCAGCGCGGCTTAATGTGATGCGACTTTGATCAGCCGTAGGATTCATACCTCCAGAGCGATTGATGGCTTCGGTTAAGGTCATCGGCAAATCGTTAATCGCTTGAACACCAGGTAGCTTAACTTCGCCATCCACATACACTCGCTTGCTGCGGTAAGCAAGGAGACGAACACTGAGTTTGGGCTGTCGTAAGTAATGTGCCAATCGTGTAGTTAACATCGTATGAATTTCTGATGATGTCAGTCCACTGACTTTTAGCTTACCCGCATAGGGAAAATCAAGCATGCCACTTTGGTCGACTTCAAAACCTGATTGTGGTTGCATGGGGCTGCCGGCCACACCGGCTCCACCTTGTACGCCAAACGCAGGCGCGGGCAACATAGACGCGGATATCTCTGGATGATCCCACACCACGATTTGTAAAACATCGCCTGCTTCAACTACATAAGGCTTTGGGGTCGATACTAAGGAACTCAAGTCATCAGCAACCTGCCGATCGCGTAGTTCTTTCTCTTTGCGAAATAATGCGGAGTTAATGCTAATAATCTCGGTGCGTGGATGATCGTCATCAGCTGCAACATCGGCACGACTCTTGGAAAACTGTATGCCTGGCGCGACCGACGCACAACCTACAAGGACTACAACAAGACACGCCAACACAACGCTAATTTTTCTAGACATAGCCCTTCATCTCTCTGCGCACAATGTCTGCCACAGAGCGACTGTAGAATGGGATGGTGGTTTATTCGTTGAGCTTTATCACACAGACAGGTGAGCTAAATCGACATCCTTGATTGATGCCCGCTGATCAGGAGGTAGCTTAGAAATACATCATGCTTCGCGTAATGTTTGCATGGGCGGTGCAGAAAGAACATTTCGCAAACCAAACCAACCGCCAGCAAATGCGCAAGTGATACCGGCTAGTAGCCCGACACACCACAACAAGGGACTAACAGTCCATTCGAAATCGAATACCTGATGCGCGAGTAACCACCCGACTAAGCTAGCACCGGTGGCGGCCAAGCTGCCCGCTGCACTGCCAACGAACAAACATTCAACCCACTGAGCGCGCGATAACTGACTGCGAGTAGCACCGAGTGCACGCAACAACCCTGATTCATGCGCGCGCTCGTGCTGCGATACCAACATGGCAGCCGCCAACACCATAACTCCGGCAGCTAATGTGAACATAAATAAAAATTCAACTGCTGCTATGACTTGATCAATGACCAGCTGCGCCTGAGCCACCATACTACCTACATCAACAATCGTTAGATTCGGATAGCTTTTAACGAGTTGACTCACCAGTGATATCTGTGATGCGGGCAAATGAAATGCCGTAACCCACGAAGTAGGTAAAGATTGAGCTACATCAGGACTCACAATAACGAAAAAATTCACCCGCATGGAGCTCCAATCGAGCTTACGGATACTGGTGATTTTTACATTAATCGCTTGACCGGCCACATCAAAACGCAATGAGTCGCCCAACTTTAATCCCAAGGTTTTAGCTAATCCTTGCTCGACTGATGCTTCACCTAGTGCGTTGCTAGCATCAAACCATTGTCCTTCGACGATGGCGTTATGCTCTGGCATAGAAATCATGCTTGAGAGATTAAATTCACGCTCGACTAAGCGCTGCGCGCGTTCTTCTTGATAGCTGTTGCTTTGTATCTCTTTACCTGACACTTGTATCAAGCGGCCCCGTATCATGGGCTGCAAACTCACATCGCTCACGCCACTGGCTAGCAAGCGATCAGTCAGAGGCTGTTGTTGATCTGGCTGAATATTGATAATGAAGTGATTCGGCGCATCAGGTGGAGTTGATTTGTGCCACGCAGACAGTAAATCATCACGCACTAGGGTCAACAACAACAAGGCCATTAACCCCAGTGACAGTGCCACGATTTGCAATGCACTCGCAGCGGGTCTGCGCTTCAACGATGTTTGAGCAAAACGCCAAGAGTGCCATTGCACGGGAATAGGCAGAATGCGAAAGGCACGCAGTAGTAGCCATGAGATCAGCATAAAAATCAGCATGCCTGCTATGAAGCCGCCGCACGTGAGTAAGCCGAGTTTGAGATCGCGTGCCTGCCATACCAGCAGAGCGACAAATGACAGTAATCCTAAAGCATAGGTCACGATGGTCATGCCTTGTGCAGGCTCACTCTCACGTCGTATAACTCGGTTGTGAGAGACATTTCGTAATTGAATGACCGCAGGCAAAGCGAAACCAATTAATAATAATAAACCTGTCGCTACACCCTGCCCTACTGGCAACCAACTCGGTGGCGGCAGTTCGGAGGTAATCAGCGAACCCAGCCACTTCAATAAAAAAAAGTGCGCCGCAAAACCTAAGGCCACGCCTAACAAACTACCGACGACACCGATGATCGTAAATTCCAGCAGATACAGTAGAGTGACTTCGTTTTGCTTTAATCCCAGGCAACGCAGCATGGCGCACGAATCGAGATGACGTTGCATAAAACGGCGTGCCGCAATCGCAATGGCTAAAGCAGCCAACATCGCCGTCAGCAAACCAACTAATGATAAAAATTGACGCGCACGTTCCAACGTGGCGCGCATCTCAGGCCGCCCAGATTCTAGTGATTCCAGCTGCACACCACGCACAGAAGTTTGCTTGATCAAGTCTTCCAGCCAGCGCTGATACTGATTGATAGCCTTGGCATCACCAGCTAATTGCAGTCGGTAAGTAATGCGAGAACCATTTTGTACCAAGCCCGTGGAGGGTAAATCATCGAATGACAGCATCACGCGCGGTGCAAAATTCATAAAGCCAGCACCGCGATCTTGTTCGAGAAGAATTTCACCCGCGATTAAAAATTCACGCTCACCGAGTTGAAGTTTGTCACCGAGATTAACGCTACGCGTAGCTAAAAATGCAGATTCAACCCATACACTGCCAGAGGCAGGTATCGCTTTAGCGGGCGCAGGTTGGCCACTCAGCGCAACTGTAACGGCTCCGCGTAATGGGTAGGATGATGTCACCGCTTTAACGGCAACTAAACGGGTATCGGCTGTATCACCTTTGCCCGTGGTAGCCATACTGGGAAAGGTCACGGTATCAGCCACCACCAACCCTAGTTGTTGGGCCTTTGTGCGCCACTCCTCGCGCACGGGATAATCGCTACGGACTAAAAGATCGGCGCCCAATAACTGCGCTGCATCACGACTCAATGCGGCATTCAAACGCTCAACAAAAAATCCAACGGCTGACAAAGCAGCTACGGCGAGCGCCAATGCAATCAACAAAAATCGCAGTTCACCTGCACGCCAATCGCGTTGCGTCATGCGTACTGATTGCAAAACAATAGGACTAGCTTGATTAAATGAGCTCATTGAATGGGGAGTTTTGCAACTAATTGGACTAAGATCACCCACTTTACCAAAATGTTGTCACTGACGTTGCGCCACTCTTTGCACCCAAGCTCATAACGATTAACGCAGTTATTACATACTCATGCCTCGCGCACCGTCTTGATGATGAGTACTTTCAAAATTTCTTTGGCAAGGAGCGCAGCGCTCAGCGGTGGGAATAGCCATTAGGCGCTTAAATGGAATCTCATAGCCGCACGAAATACATTCACCGTACGAATCGCCTTCTAATCGCTTTAAGGCATAACTAATTGCACGCAACTCATGTGCATCACGAGCAACCGCCGCATTCCCGATATCCATGGAAAGATTAGCAAAGGCCAAATCGCCCGAATCGGGCACCTCACTGGCCACTTCGGCAAATTCATTTTGCAGAGTGATCT
>Ga0315905_10002768_pt1 | contig 18328 bp, 15 predicted proteins | sample LakEriMetagenome_5_FD_203522 | JGI IMG/M metagenome (GOLD analysis project Ga0315905, IMG submission 203522) | Freshwater fungal communities from buoy surface, Lake Erie, Ohio, United States - Buoy 4 MA121 | ecosystem: Environmental > Aquatic > Freshwater > Lake | place: USA: Lake Erie, Ohio... | reverse complement strand
GCGGTCAGCTCAACATCTATGGCATCCTTCTCCAAATGGACGCTGTAATAACCGGGAGTTGCAGACTCGCGTTGATGACTAAATGCCGATTTATAGACTTCGTTGCTTGGATTTGCCTTTCCATTTCCTGGCATGAGGAGCACATCCCCATAATCGCTGCATCCTGTTCCACTCAGGTGAGTATGGGAAAACCCATAAATGAACGTGTCACTGTAGTGGTAACCACTGCAGCCATCCCAGCCTTCAAGCCGTGTATCGGGACTCAGCTGAACCATGCCATGCGGCACCACCGCACCCGGATAAGTATGTCCATGCCCACCCGTACCAATAAATGGATTGACATAATCAAGCATACTTTTTTGACCATAAGTCCCATCAATACATAGAATAAAAATAGCAACCCATGTCAGCTGAATCTTGTGCATATTGGAAATAAATGGAAAAAATCAAGATTGGATTACAAAAAATGACACGGTTCAAATTAGAATCAGAAAATATCAACTTCAACATGCGACTTGTAATCAACATATTTTTATTTATGTTGGAACTCGCAAGATTCATCATGAATTAATAAGTAATTCTAATTTGAACCATGAAATTTAACAGAGAAATTAAAATGGTAAATCATCCGAATCGGCTCCGCTCGATTGATTGGAAGGCATCGATTGATTCATGTTAGCATAAGATGGGGCTTGCGCCATACTTGAATTAGATCCTTGTCCGCCTCCTTCTGAATTACCGGTGCTTAGCAACTGTACAGTTTGAACGCGCATACGCAAAGTTGCAGCAGCTTGTCCTTCTTTATTCGTATATGCATCCGCCTCAGGAGCACCCTCTGCATACACTGTTTTTCCCTTTGTCAAATATTGAGCAACGGCTGTACGATCTGTCCAATACGCACACTCCACCCAAGTCGTTCTTTCTTTTTGATTTCCGGCACTGTCTTTGTAACGATCAGTATGTGCAACACTGAAATTAATGACCTGACGTCCGTTTACTTCTTTTACAATGCAGTCTTTACCGAGATTTCCGATGATTTGTAATTTGATCATGTTGTTTTGTTTTTTAATTATCGATGTATCTATTTATTTTTCAATTTACAAAGGAAAGAAAAGCGGAATCCATCCGGTTTTACACATTTCCTGCACAAAATTTTATCAATTCAATTTCTTTTTTAAAGTACTGACTTGATCCTGTAAGTTATTGACCAAATTGGCCAATGAATGAACATCCCAGCGCTGCTGATTGGCCACCTTACCAATGACCACCTGCGCATGCCAAAGCTCCATTACATCTTCCGTATTGATTTGGTATGGATGATAACTTGGATTATCACTCTCAAGCGTGAGCTTGTTTTTTGCTTTTGAATTTTTCTGTATTCGCTTGTAAACAATACCTTCGTTTTTACTGACTACAATATAGGCCGCACCATTTTTCACCTCATCCACTGAATCTATTTTCTCACCTACAATAATACTACCGCTGGGCGTGGGCAACATACGGTCACCAATAATTTCAAAGGCGCGAAATTGCCCCCCGGTGAGCATGGGTAAGGTAAAAGTATTCAGCTCATCAATGAACTCGCTGTCAGCATAACTGGTCAAGTATCCTGCCGCAGCTTTCACCGGTACAAAATGAATTAAGTTCCGATCAACAACAGCCATTTTTTGCATGCGTCGTTTTTGAAGATAATTCCCCGTTTGCATGGAAACTGATAGATCTTTCAATAACAACTCATCCAAAGTCAATTTAAAAAGTTGGGCAACCTGCTCCAGCAACTCAATGCGAGGATCGGCGCGCTCTTCTTCATATGCTCCGATCAAAGAACGTTTCACATTCAATCGTTGAGCGAATTCTTCCTGTGTCCACCCCCGCAACTTGCGGAGATATTTTAAGTTTAATCCTGCTTTTGACATAGTAAAACTAATTTGATTAGCACAAACATACTAAATTATTTAGCTTTTCCAAATTTATTTTTCATGACTTGGATATAGATTTAAAAAGAGTCGCTTTCGTTCATGCTGACTTACCTTTGTAAAAATTTTTCGTCATGATATTACTTCCTATTCACAATTTGATTCGCTGGGCAGTCCTGATTTTTGGTATTTCCACTGTATTTCTTGCTTTTACAGGCCTACGCTCTAAACGGGCTTTTTCCAGCACGGACAACCGATTCTCTCTACTTTTTATGATTTTTTGCGATGTTCAATTATTGATTGGTTTGGTATTGTATTACTACAATGGCTGGTGGGAGAATATACAAAAAGGCATGGGGGATATCATGAAGAATGGGAGTATGCGATTTGTAGCAGTAGAGCATGCATTCACCATGATCCTCGCTTGGGTGCTGGTTCATGTGGGCAGAACGGCCGTTAAAAAGGCTGCTCCGGAAAACAAGCACAAAAAAATGTTGTTGTATTTCGGTTTGGCGCTTTTGCTGATTTTGATATCTATTCCCTGGCCTTTCCGTGCAAGTATTGGTAAACCTTTATTCCGCATGTTCTAACGAGATAAACCAAGGTTTTACACCCTTCTAAAATAACTATCCGTACACAGATAAACATCAACCCACATCATGAAAAAGAAAACGACCAAACCAGTTATTCTCATCACAAATGACGACGACATCACTTCTCCAGGGATACGCAATCTAGTAGAAGCTGTCCGAGATCTGGGTAAAGTGGTCGTCGTGGCACCAGATAAACCTCAAAGTGGTATGGGACATGCCATAACCATTGGATCTCCCCTTCGCATGAATCAGGTAAAATTATTCGGAGAGGATATTGAAGCCTGGCAAACATCGGGCACTCCGGTAGATTGCGTGAAACTTGCTGTTGATAAAGTACTTCATCGAAAACCGGACATTTGTTTGAGTGGAATTAATCATGGCGCCAACCATTCTATCAATGTGATTTACAGCGGTACCATGTCTGCTGCCATGGAAGCATCCATAGAAGGCATACCCAGTATAGGATTTTCTTTGTTGGATTACAACTACAATGCAGACTTTGAAGCGTCCCGTTTTTATGTACGCAAACTGGTTTCTGCAATCATAGAATCCAAACCCAAGGATCCGCATTTTCTACTCAATGTGAATATACCTTCGGTGCCATTGAAAGAAATCAAAGGAATGAAAGTCTGCAAGCAAGCCTACGCAAAATATGATGAAGAGTTTGATGAGCGCATCGATCCGCAAGGAAAGAAATATTACTGGCTAACGGGAGTATTTAAAAATTTCGACAAAGGAAAAGATACAGATGTATGGGCTTTGCAAAATAACTACGTAAGTGTAGTACCTATTCAATTTGATCTCACAAATTATACACTCAAAAAACAACTCGAAAAAAATAAGCTTTTTAAATAAAGTGAATCAATCTCAATCAATCAACATGATTGAGCTTAATGAAATGCACTTTTGCATTCAAAGCAAAATTTAAATGAATCATGAAGTTATTTAAAGATAGTATACCGACTGGCATGCTTCTGGGATTTCTGGCTCCCTTGGGTGGATTTCTTGCGTTCAAATGGTACAAGTTCGGTGTTTTTACATGGAAAGAATTTTTCCAATACATCACGCTGGAGCCAGGATTCAAAACCTTGTCTGTAGCAATGACGCTTTCATTACTAACCAACGCGTTGGTATTCACCATTTGCTTACATACACGTAAAGATGAAATTGCCAAAGGCGTTTTTGCAACTACCGCCATTTATGGCTTTATCATTTTACTGATCAAAACCTTCGCCTAGTTTTTTAACAGCTGTTTCTGAAAAGCTTTACAAGTACTTAACACCGAAAGCTTTGAGCCTGAGCTAGCTTTGTATCCGGAAGGACATACAAGTTTTTCTCATAAGCAGTTAGTTTTGGTAAAAAAGCGAGCCCCCATTCCTGGGGGCTTTTTCATTGAATTGATATTAAATATTTTGAAATGCGCGTAGTGTAAATTTGTTTATGTGCAATTACTTTGAAAACGTTCGTTGTCTAATTAAAAAGGGAACAGACTATCCACAAATAATTGCTTGTCAAACACCAATAAATCTTTGGCCTGCTCTCCCATTCCAATAAATTTAACCGGAATATTGAACTGATCAGCAATCGCCAAAACCACCCCACCTTTTGCAGTACCATCCAGTTTCGTAATCGCAAGTCCGGTTACCTCCGTTGCGGCCGTAAAATGTCGGGCCTGTTCCAATGCATTTTGTCCGGTACTTCCATCCAACACTAACAAAACCTCATGCGGAGCTTCTGGAATGACTTTTTGAATTACCCGGCGAATTTTCGACAATTCATCCATCAAATGCAATTTATTGTGTAGTCTACCTGCAGTATCAATAAGAATAACATCAGATTTTCTGGCAACTCCACTAATCACGGTATCATAAGCAACCGAAGCAGGATCAGATCCCATCTCTTTTTTGACAATAGGTACGCCTACCCGCTCACTCCAAATAGTTAGCTGATCAACGGCTGCAGCCCTGAAAGTATCTGCGGCTCCTAACAGTACTGATTTGCCCGACAAAGAAAAATTATGAGCGAGCTTACCGATGGTGGTTGTTTTGCCAACTCCATTCACACCCACCACCAAAATAACATGCGGAGTATGACCAGCTGGTAAAGCATAGTTTTGATAACTTACATCTTCTGCTGCATCTGTCATGATCTCCTGTACCTCTTCCTTGATCATTCGATTCAATTCTGCAACACCGGTGTACTTGTCTTTATCAACTCGCTTTTCAATACGCTCTATGATTTTTACAGTCGTTGATACGCCTACATCTGCGGACACCAATGCTTGTTCCAATTCATCCAACACTTCTGCATCTATCGTACGTTTACCTGTAATGGCTCGGGCAATTTTGTCAAAAAAACCCTCCCGAGTTTTTTGCATTCCCTGATCCAAGGTCTCTTGCTGTTGTTTCTTACCAAAAAGCTTGTCGAACAATCCCATAAATGATCCTCATTTTTTGATTAAAATAAAAAAGCCATCCTGGTTCACAGAATAGCTTTCTCGTTTCGTTTGGTCTGAATTATTTTGCGGCAAGATGCTCAGCAATCTTGTCTTTATGTACCATTGCTTCTTTGAAAGTGTATGCTCCTGATTTAGGGCTACGTATGGTACGAATCACTTTTGTCCAGTTTTTTGCTTCAGCTGCTGCTTTCTGGTCTTTGGTCTTGATCGCGGTTTTTGCTGCTTTTGCCATGTCGGTTCTTTTTTATGTTTCCGTAAAACGGAAAATCGGTGAATTACTTAATTTCTTTATGTACGGTTGTGCGCTTGAGAATCGGGTTGAATTTTTTCAACTCCAAACGTTCCGGTGTATTCTTTTTGTTCTTGGTAGTGATGTAGCGACTAGTACCAGCCATTCCACTGGTTTTGTGTTCTGTACACTCCATGATCACTTGAACTCTATTTCCTTTCTTAGCCATGATTATCGGGTTTAAAAACGATTATATTTTTTCTCCGGCTGCACGCAATTCTTTCACAACGCTGTACAATCCGTTTTTGTTTACAGTACGAATAGCTTCCGCAGAAAGCTTTAATGTTACCCATTTATCTTCTTCAGCCAAGAAAAAACGCTTAGTTTGCAGATTAGGCAAAAATCGACGCTTCGTCTTGATGTTTGAGTGAGATACTTTATTTCCGGTGATGGGTTTTTTACCGGTTAACTGACATACTCTAGCCATGTTCCTTAATTTTGGAGGGCAAAAGTATGAATTTATACGGAATTTCGAACTTTATTTTGAACTATTTTTTCTTTTTCAAAAAAATATCATGTCTACACACCACATCCAAGCCAAATATAACCAAGGTCTTTCATTTAAAGCAAACATTGATGAATATCAGTTTTTCATGGATACCACCGATGCCGAAACGATTCATGCGGGACCAAGTCCCAAAAAACTCATGCTAGCTTCACTTGCAGGCTGCACAGGAATTGATGTCGTTTCCATCCTCAATAAAATGCAAGTTCCATTCAAAAATTTCAATATCCGAATTGAGGCTTCCTTGACCGAAGATCACCCAAGAACCTACAATCAAGTTCAGATTTTTTATGAAATTTCGGTTGACCCCACCCATCAATCCAAAGTAGAAAGAGCTGTGCAACTTTCCAAAGAAAAATACTGCGGAGTAAGTGCCATGTTTGAAAAATTTGCAGCCGTTCGCTGGGAAATCAAATTTATTCCTCCTGCTTCCTGAATCTGATAACCCGATAAGTTTGAATGCCAATAGAAGCAAGGATCAATAACATACCCCAGTAAAATTCGATGTGCAAGAATTTTTGTTCATTGAACAAGAAAAAGGCAAATACAATCCCATACAATGGCTCCAAATTATAGGTTAGATTAACGGTAAATGCGGTGAGTTTTTCCAAAGCTTTTAATTGCAAATCGAAAGCCCATACCGTGCAGATGCCTGCCAATAATAATAACCAGATCCATTCTTGTCCTGTAGGCATCCAAGTTAATTCAGGCATAAATCTGAGGTAAAAAGGAATAAGTAAGCTCAATCCCAGCCAACCTCCCAAAAATTCTACCAATGCAAGCTCATCTGGCGGATGGTTTTTTAATAACACTCGATTCCCCATGGGAAAAATAGCACCGGCTAATGCAGCAAGCAACCCATACAACATGCCCGTTTGAAATTGTGTATGAACATCAAAAATGATTCCAATACCAAGAATAGCCAAAATCCCCAATCCCAATTCAATAAACTTTAGCCGCTTTTTCATCCATATAGGTTCCAACAAGGCAGAAAAAAATCCGGTAGCTGATAAACAAACCAAAGCCACAGATACATTCGCATATTTCACACTTCCATAAAAAGCAACCCAGTGAATGGAAAGCACCAATCCCATCGCACTGATCTTTAAAAAAGCGCGAACACTCAACTTTGGCCTTTTTTTAATGAATCCATACACCAACAACATGATTACGATAGAAATCCACATGCGATGCCAAACCAATACAGCCTCATTCAAATGAATCCATTTGCCAAATAAAGCCGTAAATCCAGCTAAGAAAACCGCACCATGCAATTGCCAGAAAGCTTTTTTCATGTTTATCGATCCCTTTTAATTCATGAAACATAATAGAGATTGATGTGAAGTTAGGATGTTCATCTCCGATAAACGCTATCATTCATTCCTTCCCGTTAATTTTGCACCATGAATATCCAACAGCGCATACAAGAATCCGTTATCAAAGAACTCAATCAATTGTTCTCTGCAACCTTTTCTGAAAAAGACTTTCAAATCAATCAAACTAAACCGGAATTTGAAGGAGATTATACCATCGTACTTTTTTCATTGGTCAAATCTTTGAAACAGTCGCCGGATGCTTTGGGAAATGCACTCGGAGAAGCGCTCACAAAAAATCATCCCGAACTTTTTTCAAGTCACAACATCATCAAAGGATTTTTAAATCTAACCATTGCTGATTCATATTGGCTAGATTTATTAAACAATCAATTCAACGATGTTTGCTTTGGCAAACAAGCCATGAACGGTCAAAAAGTAATGGTTGAATATGCGTCTCCCAATACGAACAAACCTTTACACCTTGGTCATCTGCGAAATATCTTCCTTGGCTGGAGCGTAGCCGAAATCCTAAAAGCGAATGGATTTGAAGTCATCAAAACAAGCATTGTAAACGACCGCGGGATTCATATTTGTAAGAGCATGATCGCCTGGCAACTTTATGCAAACAATGCAACACCGGAAACAACCGGTATTAAAGGCGATCATTTAGTGGGTGATTATTATGTAAAGTTCAATGAAGTATATAAAGAACAAGTTGAAGCTGGAATATCCAACGGACTCAGCAAAGAGGATGCTGAAAAACAAGCTCCCATCATGCAGCAAACCCAACAAATGCTGCTCGATTGGGAAGCCGGAAAACCTGAAGTAATTGAACTCTGGAAGAAAATGAATGCATGGGTTTATGAAGGGTTTGATCAAACCTTTCAATCCATCGGATGCGATTTTAATAAAACATACTACGAAAGCGACACCTATCTATTGGGCAAGGATCTGGTTCAGGAAGGATTAAACAGTCAAGTATTCTTTCGAAAGGAAGATGGTAGTATCTGGATCGATTTAACCGATGATGGTCTTGACCAAAAGCTTTTGTTACGAAAAGATGGCACCTCAGTTTACATCACACAGGACATTGGATTGGCAAAAAGGAAGCATGATGATTTTGGAATGGATCAGAGTATTTATGTGATTGGAGATGAACAGAATTATCACATGCAGGTGCTGCAAAAAATCGCACAGAAATTACAATTCCCTTATGCCAAACATATTTTCCATTTGAGCTATGGAATGGTTGAACTCCCATCAGGGAAAATGAAAAGTAGAGAAGGTACTGTAGTAGATGCCGATGACATCGTTACAGAAATGAAAATCACTGCTCAAGCACATACGGAATCGCTAGGTAAAGTTGATGGATTCAATGAAGCGGAAAGAACCGAACTCTATCGTGTTCTGGGTTTGGGCGCGATGAAGTTTTACTTGTTGCGTGTAGACCCTAAAAAGAAAATGATTTTCAATCCGGAGGAGTCAATCGACTTTCATGGATTCACCGGGCCTTTTATTCAATATACTTATGCAAGAATCCAAAGTATTTTTCGCAAGGAGTCGCAACGTCCAACCAAACAAAATCATACTTCATTACTGCTATTGGAAAAACAGCAGATTTTGTTGCTGGAACAATTCGCGCTTCAGCTTAAATCAGCTGCACATGAATTAAACCCTTCCGTATTGGCCAATTATTTATTCAGCGTTGCAAAATCCTACAACGCATTTTATGCAGAACATTCCATCAGTCAGGCTGAAACACCGGAAAAGAAAAATCTTCGTCTGCAATTATCATCCCTCACTTCCATTGTTTTGAAGTCAGGCATGCAATTGCTCGGGATTGATGTTCCGGAAAGGATGTAATCTAAATTTAAAAGGATTTTGTTCGTCATTTTTCAATACTGACGAAAATTTGATGTAATTTCTTGAAATGATTTTGCTTAACCTTGTTGATTTCTTTAATTTTACAAGCTGAGTAAATAAATTTCAATGAAAAAAGTCACAAAAATTGGCGTAATGACCAGCGGAGGTGACAGTCCGGGTATGAATGCAGCCATCCGAGCCGTCGTCAGAACTGCACTCTATCATAAAATCGAGGTATTTGGTATCATGCGTGGTTATCAGGGCATGATAGAAGATGAGATTTTTCCAATGGAAAGCAGAAGTGTAGCCAATATCATTCAAAGAGGGGGCACTATCCTTAAAACCGCTCGTAGCAAGGAATTCATGGAACCCGAAGGCAGGAAAAAAGCATATGCTAATTTAGAGAAAAGAGGTATCAACGGCTTGGTGATTATTGGTGGGGATGGCAGTTTCAGGGGCGCACAGATTTTTAGCAATGAATTTGATATACCATGTATTGGTTTACCCGGTACCATTGACAAGGACATTGCCGGAACAGATTTTACCATTGGATTTGACACCGCAGTGAATACGGCAGTTGAAGCGATTGATAAAATACGCGATACAGCAGAAGCACATGATCGACTGTTCATCATTGAAGTTATGGGTAGAGATGCCGGCTACATTGCCCTTCACAGTGGTATTGCAACAGGTGCAGAAAATATTCTAATTCCAGAACGCAAAACGGATCCTAAAGAGATTATCAAAAGTTTGGAGGAGAAATCAAAAAGAAAAAAACTGGTAAACTTAATCATTGTTGCGGAGGGAGATGATTTCGGCGGAGCCAACGAATTGTCTGATTATATTAAATCACACCTTCCCTCCATGGAAACACGTGTTTGCATACTTGGACATATCCAACGCGGTGGATCGCCAACCTGTTTAGACAGATTGATTGCAAGCAGAATGGGGTATCATGCGGTAGAGAGTTTGATCGAGGGAAGACACAATGTATTCGTAGGAATTCTCAACAACCGAATGAATTACACGCCTCTGAATGAAGCTGTCAAGAAAAAACAGCGCATCAGTGAAGAATGGATCAACATTGTGAAGATCCTCGCATCTTAATTAATCATTTAATTGAACCAATATACCTTATGAAAAATAAAATAGAAAAGTACCTGCACGCGCAGATGGATAATCAAGCGGGTTTTACCCATGCGCAAAAAAGAACAAAAATTGTAGCTACGGTTGGTCCGGCTTGCGATAGTTACGAAGGACTCTTAAACTTGGTGAAAGCAGGTGTAAATGTTTTTCGATTAAACTTCTCACATGGCGGACACGATGACAAAAAAAGAATTATTGATCACATCCGAACCATCAATCGAACCGAACCTTTTAACGTTGCGATACTTGGAGATTTACAAGGTCCTAAACTACGTGTTGGCGAATTGGAAAACGGTTTTATTGATTTAAAAACAGATGATCGTTTCATTTTTACCACTATCAAACAAGTAGGAACCCAAGAAAAAATCTATGTCTCCTACCCTAACCTTACTACAGATGTAAAAACAGGAGAAAGGATTTTTCTGGATGACGGAAAAATGGAAGTAGTCGTAGAAGAAATATTAAATGAAACAGAAGTTAAAGTCAGGGTTCATTTAGGTGGAAAACTACTGCCTAAAAAAGGTGTCAACCTTCCGGACTCTGCGCTCAGCATGCCTTCTATGACAGATAAGGACCTGGAAGACCTGGACTTTATCATTGAACAAAAACTGGATTGGGTTGCATTGTCATTTGTTCGTAAAGCCGAAGACATCAAAGCACTCAAACAAATCATTCGCTCCAGAAACAGCAAACTCAAAGCCATCTCAAAAATAGAAATGCCAGAGGCATTGAAAAATTTGAGGGAGATTGTTTTGGAAAGCGATGGAGTAATGGTTGCAAGAGGAGATTTGGGTGTTGAAGTTCCGATTGAGCAAGTTCCGGTGATTCAAAAAGATATCATTCGAAAATGCATGCATCGTGCGAAACCTGTGATCGTTGCAACGCAAATGATGGAGAGTATGATGGATCGCACCAAACCTAATCGAAGTGAAGTAAGCGATGTTGCCAATGCGGTGCTGGAAGGTGCAGATGCAGTGATGCTTAGTGGTGAAACAGCCATGGGGTCATATCCTACACTGGTGGTTGAAACCATGAGTAAAATCATTTTGAATGTTGAAAGCAGTGTGTACGATTATAACCGTGATGATATTCTTGCTCCACAACCCCACTCTCCTTCTTATTTGAGTGATGCTGTTTGTTATAGCGCTTGTAAGCTTGCCAAAGATGCGCAAGCTGATGCCATAATAGGAATGACACAAAGTGGTTATACGGCATTTATGCTAAGCAGTTACAGACCGAAATCTCCACTTTATATTTTCAGCAAAGAGAAAACATTGATTAGTCAATTGAGTTTAAGCTGGGGCGTGCGTGCATTTTATTACGCGGAAGAAGAAAGTTTAGATGAGATTATTCAAGATCAAATCAGCATTCTTCAAAACCGGGGATTTGTTCAACCCGGACAAGTAGTAGTCAATACAGGAAGTACGCCCGTTGAGCAACATCTACCAACGAATATCATCAAAATTACCAGGGTTCAATAATAAATTATACATTGTTTTTGCAGGAGTCTTATGACTCCTTTTTTTATGCAAATCAATCATCTATTATCACTATAGTTCAAGATAAATTTTCAAATACGCTTCGATGATTCAATTCTATAAAAATCAGATCAAAACTTTTTGATTGTCAAACTTTTTACAGATTTGCTATCTTAGGATATGAATAAGCAAAGCACCTCGAAAAAATCAGTCCAACCACATTTCGTAACTATAATTTTATTGGTAGTCATTGAATTGATTTCAATTCATACATCAGCCCAAAATAAACCATCTATTCCCTACCCCAACAATTCAATTGTCCCCGCACCTGTATCCTATCAATTACATTCGGGTTTTGTTCGCGCAAACGATGTTTCTATCATCGTAAAAGATTCATCATTGGTGCCAGCATCCAAATATTTATTCGAATACCTGAATAAATACACAACCATCAAAGCTAACCTAACGGATAAGCGAAAACGAAATAATGGATTACCTATTTTACTCCTGGAAAATCCAAGAATATTAAACCCCAGTGAATATCAACTTCAGGTAAAGCCCGAACAAATTGAAATAAAAGGAAATGCCTCGAGCGTTTTTTACGGCGTGCAAACTTTGATACAAATGTTGAGTCATGGAAATCCAGATTCCATTCAAACTTGTACGATTCACGACTCAGCGAGATTTTCATGGCGTGGAATGCATCTGGACGTAGCCCGTCATTTCCAGCCAATTGGATTTATTAAGCGTTATTTAGACTATTTGGCTTTACACAAATTAAATACGTTTCATTGGCACTTAACGGATGATCAAGGATGGCGAATAGAAATAAAAAAATATCCGAATCTGACCAGCATTGGAAGCAAGCGTGCACAGACATTGGTTGGCCCGTATGGAACCAATCGATATGATAGCACGTCACATTTTGGTTTTTATACGCAATCTGAAATACGTGAAATCGTTCAATATGCCGCTCATAGAAATATCACCATTGTTCCTGAAATTGAAATGCCCGGACATTCCTTAGCTGCGCTCTCCGCTTATCCATGGCTGGGTTGCAACAAAGGTCCTTATAAAGTCATGGAAACATGGGGCGTTTCAGAGGATGTGATGTGTGCAGGCAATGACAGTACGTTTGATTTTTTAAATGGCGTATTGAAAGAAGTCATGGATTTATTTCCGGGGAATGTGATTCATGTAGGCGGAGATGAATGTCCGAAGGTTCGCTGGAAACAATGTATTAAATGTCAGAACAGAATAAAAAAAGAAGGCCTGAAAGATGAAGCGGAATTGCAAAGTTTTTTCATGCGAAAGATAGAGCGGACGTTGAGTTTACGGGGGAAACGAATGATTGGATGGGACGAGATTTTGGAAGGCGGATTGCCACCTAAAGCCATGGTGATGAGCTGGAGAGGGGAAGATGGCGGAATCGCTGCAGCTAAAGAAAAACATGGAGTGATTATGACTCCCGGGAAACCATTGTATTTTGATCACACTCAAAGATTACAAGAAGATTCCATTACCCAAGGTGGTTATAATTCATTGGAAGCCGTGTATAATTATAACCCCATTCCCAATCAATTAGACAGTGCTTTTTATGGTTTTATCTTGGGCGCTCAAGCCAATGTATGGACAGAGTATATGCCAAGTTCTACTAAAATTGAATACATGATTTTCCCGAGGATTGCAGCTCTTTCGGAGATGCTTTGGACACCCCTTCAAAAAAAATCATGGCCTCTTTTTGAAAATAAATTTCCAATCTTATTGAATTGGTATAAAAAAATGAGCATCAATTATTCAGACGCTTATTATGATCTGTTACCGGAATGGGAAACCGATGAAAAGGGAAAGCTACTTTGGAAACTTACCACCAAACAAAAAGGTGGGACTATTTGGATCGCTGAGCCCAACAAAAGTTTTCAAAAATACAGACAACCATTTTTTGTTAAAAAAACAGGTATTTACAGTGCATTTTGGCAATCGGAGAACGGAATTCAATCCAGTGACACGATCAAACAAAACATTCATATCAATAAAGCAACTGGAAAACTGGTTAAACTCAGTAAGGAACCAAGCAGCAGCTATGCCCATGGAGGAGTCTTGACATTGACAGATGGAATTCAGAATATGGTGGGCATGTCGAAATCAGCGCAGTTCTTAGGCTTTTGGGGAGATGATTTGACAATTGACTTGGATTTAGGAAAAAAAACCAGCATTCAAAAAGTTTCATTGCGTACTTTTTCGCAGGCAGCCAGTTGGATTTACGCTCCCAAAACTGTATTTGTAGAAGGTAGTATCGATGGCAATTCTTTTTTTACAATCGACACTATGAAATCTAATGAAAAAGACAACCATGTGATATTTTCATGCGATTCAAACAGAAAAATCCGATTTATCAGATTCAAGGTATTAAATCATGGTATCATTGAAAACGATATGCCGGGTGCTGGCAATCCTGCCTGGCTGTTTATTGATGAAATTGAAGTTTATTAAGACGAGAAAAATAGCTGAAGTTCAACAAAAATAAATTCAGTATTTTAGCCATTCAAAATCAAACTGCATGCGCCGGATATTATCATTCCTTATGTTCGTAATGATCGGACAACTTTCAAACGCTCAGGTACTCTCCTTCACTTGTCCAAGAGATACCGTTTTAGGTTGTAATACACCTTGCTTTACAATTAAGTCAAAAATTCCCAATCTGAGGGGCATTGCGGATGATTATACCCTAAACGATGTTACACCTATATCCTCATGCAGACCGTATGATCCACCCCAAGCGGTCGGGCCTTCAACCAATATCGCTGTGGATGATCGATATTCCAACGTAATCGACCTCCCGTTTTCTTTCCCTTTTTACGGAACTTACTACAACAAGGTAGTTGCTTGCGGAAACGGTTACCTCTCCTTTGACATTTCTAATGCCACACAATTCGCTGATTGGAATTTGAATCCAGGTCCACTTCCAAATGTTGATTATGATCGTGCATTAATTTGTGGTCCATGGCATGATTTGGATCCAACGCCTACCATTGGCACCTCACCCACTCAACAGATTAAATACCAAACTGTAGGTGTAGCTCCCAACCGTCGTTGGGTGCTGAGCTTTTATAAAGTTCCATTATATTCCGCTGCTTGTAATGCATTAATCAACAATACACATCAAATTGTACTGCATGAATCAACCGGTTTGATTGAAGTTTTTATTCAGGATAAAGAGATTTGTAACACCTGGAACCAGGGTCGCTCTATGGTTGGATTGCAAAACTGGGATAGAACACGCGCCATTATGCCGCCAGGAAGAAGTTCTGCAGATATTCCTTGGGGCAGTACGAATATGAATGAAGTATGGCGATTCTATCCCAAAAGAGGTACTCCGCTGTTTCGCAAGGTTGAATTATATCTCGGAGCTACATTGATCAGTGCAAATACCGACACCGTTGCGCTGAATGAGAACACATTTGAAGTAACATTTAACAACGTTTGTCCTCCCGCAGGAAATTCCACATACACGGTAAAAACAACCTATCAACAAATCAATGACCCCAATGGTGTCATCATCAATTCAGATACCGTACGTGTATTAAGAATAGACAGACTTCCGGTAACAGCCACATCCAATCCATCAACCTGCGGTGCGGCAACAGGTTCGGTAACTGTTAACGCTGCTGGAACTCCCGGATATACCTACTCATTTCCAGGACGACCGACGCAAACCACCAATACTTTTGCCAATGTATCTGCCGGAACATATACCATTACGGTAACCGATGCAACCAACTGTGTTGGCACGGTAGATATTACTGTAGGTTCTGTCAGTAATCTCCCTTCCACCTTTACAACCACATTGCCTTCTTGTAATAACAGGAATGACGGCAAAATCACCATTACACCAACGGTAGGAACATCCCCTTACACCTTTGTCCTTTCTGGCGGACCAACCACTCGCCCGAACATTACGGATCCTACCTCTGCAACTTTCACCAACTTGGCACCAGGTACTTACACCATCTCATTCACAGACGGAATCAACTGTACCGGTTCACGAACTGGAATCGTTGTTGGACAAGGACAACCACTACAAGCACAAGCAACCACTACAAAGGCATGTGGAATGACCGCAAGCGGATCTTTGACCGTTTCACCTTCAGGAGGTACGCCACCTTATACCTATTTAGGTATGACTGGCTATTCAGGCCCTGCAATTCCGGCTGGACTTTCAGGAACATATAATCAACTCTTCCCTGGACAATATAATCCTAGTTTTAGGGATGCTACTGGTTGTCAAGGATCATTAACCAATGTTGTTGTGGGTCAACAGGCGAATATTCAGGGAACAATCACACATATTCCCGCCACTTGTCAATCTGCCAACAATGGTTCAATAACATTTTCACCCAATAGTGGTTCATTGCCTTATACCTATCAGCTACAATATGATCCATCTGGAGCTGCCGTTCCTGCAGCCAATTATTCCGTGCAGGTTAGTGCAAATACAGGAACTGTCACTTACAGCAACTTGCTTCCCGGGAACTATCGTGTTTTTGTTCGCGATGCGGGAAGTTGCACTGGTTTTGTCGGTAGACAAGTGACCTTTGCATCTGGTGTTACTGGCACCGCTTCTTCCAGCCCTGCGAGTTGCCCGGGTGCCAATGACGGATCTATTTTAGTAATTACAAATTCAGGAACTGCTCCATTCACTTATGCATATGTATCAGCCTTGATAAATCCTCCGGTTTATTCTGCTTACCAAACAGCAGCGAATCCCGGAGTAGCAACCTTTACAGGCGTATCAAGTGGACCCTATCTGATTAAAGTAAAAGATGCGAATGGATGTGAAACAGTTGCGCCAATTATTGCAACCGTAGCCAATGCTAACCCCAACGGATTAACGGGAGCTACCACCCAATCATTCCCAACAAGCTGTCCGGGAGCCACCAATGGCAGCATCGAAATTTCTCCAAGTGCTACGATGGGAACAGGCCCGTTTGAATATAGCATTGATGGTGGAATTACCTATTTACCCGTCGGAGGAACCAACAATCCTTTTACTTTCTCTGGACTTTCTTCCGCGATCACCCACAATATCCGTTATCGAAAAACAGGAACCGTATGTGCCGGTGAGGTAAGAAACATTGTTATACCTGCCGGAGCAGCCCCAACAACTGATAGCATCATCAAACAGCCCAACTGCTTTGGAATCAATGATGGTAAAATCACCATTAACCCAATAAATCCAGGCGCACCTGGTGATTACATATACACACTGACTCCAACCAGTCCTGCAGGAGCACCAATTATTCAAACTAATAATATTTTTTCAAACCTGGCTCCAGGAACATATCAGTACAGCTACCGATCCACTTCAAGTGGCTGTGTAGGACAAACGGAAACTGTTACTTTGGTGACCAACCCAGAGATCACCAATAACTTCTCATTTATTCAGCCAAAATGTAAAGGTGATGCAAACGGAGTGATCACCCTAACAGCAGGCGGAGGAGTTTCTCCATACAGTTACACCATTGGAACAGGAAATCCATATCAGGTCAGTCCTATATTCGACGGATTAACAGCAGGCAATCATATTTTCACCGTTAAAGATGATTCAGGTTGTATTAAAACCTTCAATACTACACTTGGTGAACCAAATTTACTGGAAGCAAGTGCCATCACAACTCCGGGAACCTGTAGCGGCAATGACGGAAATATCACTATCACAGGTACGGGCGGTACTCCCGGTTACACTTATTCAATTAACAATGGTACTGCATACCAAAATAACCCAAGCTTTATAGTGAATGGTGGTAGTTACCCTGATGTACTTGTGAAAGATGCCAATGGATGTATCGCTCGAACAAACGTTAATGTCACATTGATTGATAACATGACAGTAGTTCCTGCAAATGATACGTTTGTATGTGAGGGATCATCGGTTCGCTTGCTCACCAAATTCAGTCCTCAGTCTAATTTATTTGACTGGAGTGTACCAGGCAATGCTACCTTAGACACTACCATTGCTGACACCACCGAACGATATGCTTTGGTTACGCCAAATGACACCACTAAATATGCTGTTCGTGCTCAGTGGGGACCTTGCGTTCGATTCGATACCATCGTGGTAAATGTATTACATAAGCCTGAACCAATTGCAAGTGCAACAGCGAATGCAATTTGCAAATATGATTCAACCATCCTGATAGGTACAACTACAGACTCCTCTGGTCCGGTTAAATATCATTGGGAGCCCGCTTCGCTGGCAGTGAATCCTGATAATTCGATCACTGAAATTTTCCCGCTGACTACGGCTGTATTCACGCTTATAGTGAGCGACGATTATGGATGTAATTTCAATATAAAAGACACCATCAAAATCTTTGTACAGCCTCCGGTACCTGTATTTGCAGGAAACGACACCATCGCGCAGCGTGGTGCTACCCACCAATTGGTTGCTACGGCTAGTCCGGATGTTGTTACATACACATGGACTCCGGGTAACTTATTAAACAACCCAAGTATACTGCGTCCAACTACCACACTTCAAAATGATCAATTGTTCATTTTGACTGTTGAAGATTTTGCAGGATGTAAAGGAAAGGATTCTGTCCTCATCAGAGTATATAATGGTGATGGTATCGCCAATCAACCTACCTATTACGTACCAAATTCATTCAGTCCAAATGGTGACGGACTCAATGATATTTTCAGAGCCGTTCCTGTTGGCATGAGATCAACTGAATTCTTCCGAGTTTACAACAGAAATGGCA
>Ga0315905_10002767_pt1 | contig 18328 bp, 23 predicted proteins | sample LakEriMetagenome_5_FD_203522 | JGI IMG/M metagenome (GOLD analysis project Ga0315905, IMG submission 203522) | Freshwater fungal communities from buoy surface, Lake Erie, Ohio, United States - Buoy 4 MA121 | ecosystem: Environmental > Aquatic > Freshwater > Lake | place: USA: Lake Erie, Ohio... | reverse complement strand
AACACGGTCATGGAATGCGCGCCCATCAGCCTGTGGTGTGAAATTGAAGAAAAAATAAAAAAGAGAAAATAAAAATGATGGAATCACGGCCCTGGAATACCTGGGAGGACAACAAAGCGGCTATTCTCATCGCTGAAAACGAGTGCAGCTCGGCGGGGCGAAGTCAGCACATTGATGTGCTTTACAAGTTCGTGGCGCAGGCTGTTACTGAGGGATCGGTTAGGGTGAGGTATACTCCAACTGACATGAATTTAGCAGACGTGCTAACAAAGGCGTTGCCTGCGGCTACATTTGATAGGGTTGTAAAGAAGTGTCGAGACAGCAAGCGAGGAGAGTATTACGTCAAACTTGCAGATGAGCAAGTGCAGTCCGTGTCCGATGAAAAGACCTGGATGGTGACTGACACGTGGTGAGAGAAGCAGAATAGGAGTGCGTCTCAACTCACACGAGTGGGGAGTGTTAGAATATGCTGTTGGTCACAGATCGAATAGCTCGTGAGAGTTGAGGGTCTGTCACGGATTGGTAGTAAATTGGAGAACTCGTTCTTTAATAATACCTTTTTCGCACGAGAATGGTGTGGCAAGGTGGCGGTGTCCGGGCCCACGGAGCCCAGCACCGATGAGCAGACAAGGAGCCGCGGCTTGGGGTCGCCCTTGCGGGCGACCAAGTACATCGAGTCTCACGGCGGTGTGAGGTGGCCACATGTATATCTCCCGGCACGCAGCTTGCACACCACGGAGAAGCGCTGCGGGCGGATGGTTGCCGGTAGCAGGTGCGGCTCACGGGGAGGAAGCTAGCAGCTGGTGCAAATTCTAATACACGGACACGCATGTCTACACCACCTCATCCACCGCCTCTTCTTGAACTCCACCTGGTCGTTGACCACCACCTTCCCCCCCTCCGTCTTCTGCTGCTCCTGATTCCTGAGCTAGACGCAGAAGAGCGGCTGCTTCGTGGTGTCCTTGTTGCTCTGCAACGTCCTTAGCATTCAGCCCGAGCGAATTTCGGCGATGCGGGTCCGTGACGTGGGCGAGAAGGGACGTGATCAGCGTCCGACTACCACTGTAAGCGGCATATATGAGTGCCGTATTCCCCTCCCGGGAAGTCACATTGACATCTGCACCTGCGAATTTTAAGAGATGATTCCCAGGAATTCATGCAGGTTCACTTGTTCATCATGATAACGTCATTTCAGATGTACTCGGAGTCTACGTCATGCGTGCGTGCACGATAATGGGCACACCTGGGCTTAAGCCAAAAAAAAAGAGGTGAGGCGCGCCCGGGTTTGTAAAAGATAAGGGACAAACCAGCTTGAAGCAAGGCGGAGGCAGTATCAGAGCGACCTTTAAACGCCGCCCACATCAGCGCCGTGTATCCGTCGCGGTCGCTGCAGTGCATCACATGCATGAGATGTGTGTATTCATGATATGATGCTCTTGGTGTGCCGAAAGAATTTCGCAGATTCTCCCCACATATTCCAGACAACGTTGTTGGTGATCCTTCTCTGTGACTACAGGAATCTGAAAAAAATGTTTTTGCGCACCTCATGTCCAAACGGGCGCCAGCTTTCAAGAATCGAGATACGGCCGAAACCTGACAAAAGAGAGCAGTGCATGAGAATGGAAACTCAAGCGCAGTCCATCGTCAACCCTGAAAATGAACCAAAACAATGACATGTTTGGGCTATCCAAAAGGTCTCGAGTTCAGGTGTCAGGACATAAAGCTACGGGTTTACTTTTGAGAACCTGGCCGTGAAATGCCGATGTGATGAGAGGCGAAGCACCATCGCCGTCGGTACTATTCGCATTTGCACCTTTTTGCAGCAAAATATCGATAATGGCTAGTTGCCCGTACTGCGCGGCGGAAAAAAGTGCTGCATCTGCGAGTGTGCGCGGGCAGGCGAGTGGGTGAGCAGTTCACCTCGCCTGCCCGCGCACACACTTAGATGCCGTACGGTCGGTCGGGCAAGTGTCATACTTTGGCCAGCGATCATTTGTTTGCGTGCATGCAAACAAACACACATGCGCACGCACGCGCACACGCATACACTGACTCATTGACTCACAATAAATAAAAAACGTGATCACAAACACGCTACCAAGGTCCTTCTGGCGACAAAGATCGACCAGGACCGTACAAACGGCTTCGCAACCATACTTGGCAGCAAGAGCTAGTGCTTGTGCGGCAAGGGCTCCTTTGCGTTCGGGATCGTCCACCAAAGACAGGATATGAAGCACGACTTCGACATTGTCGCTTTCTGCTGCAGTCAACAAAGCCTCTGTGGGGCCCTCACGCTCCGGAACAGTGCCATTTTGGAGGCGCCTGCGCGCCATGTCACGCGCATCCCGCGCCGTGTTACTGCCTGACCATGACGTGATCTCAGCACGCATTATTTTCTTCTCCTGTGGCGTCTTCGCTCCGACAAGCCCCGCGCCCACTGGGCGCCGTTCGGAGGGAGCGCTGAGCGGGCGATTGTTCTGTAGTCCTTGTCATATCAGCATCTGCGTGATTCTGAGATCTACTTTTACCCATAAATCGAGCACATGCATGTGTGTGCACATCGGGGGAGTGCATGCGGAGGAGACATGCTTTGTGTTTCACACGTCTCTCTGTCTATCTCGCCCGATCTCAGCCAAGATAATTGAAGATGGAAGGATAGAAAGCCAGAAAGGACGAACAAACCTTGACGAGGCGTGGTCGCATGTTGAACATATCCTCTGTCAACTTGACAGAAGATGCCCCAATTACCGCACCCCCTCCCCGTGCACTCTTCATAGCAGGGCTCTTCGAATTTCGGCTTGGCGTTCTGAGCACCTTTTCACGGCTATGTCTGGTGCGGTTAGTGCTGGCGTCACGCTGCGAGAGAGTTTCTCGCCAGTCCTTACCACCGAAATCAGGATCTTCAAGCTGGGCGCGATATTCCCGTAGCTGCTTCTCCAGGTTTGCTGAAACACGAATGCGGTCCGCCAAAAGATCTCTGGTGTTCTCAAGCTCGTTCACGACAGAGTCACGAAGAGCTGTCTGGTGCGCCAGTTCACGTGACGCGGCATGTTTCTGGCTCAAGTGGTGATCCATCTGCAATTCAAGGGCCTGGACACGTGACTGCAAGAACTCGAGCTTGCGGTTCTTTTCAGCATCCAATATTAATTGGCACTGCACATTCTGGCGAAAGCTGTCCCGCTCGGCGACGACAAGCCGCAGTTCTGCCATCAATTTGGACACATCGGCCATCAGATTCGCCTTGATGTGCTCTGACTCAATACCGTTGGCTGTATCTTTGCTATGTTCATCTGGCAAAAGCTCGTTGCCCACAAGGGTGGATGCTGCTGTCGTTGTGATCAAAGCACAAGAGTTGGGATGGGGGGGTTCTGGGGCTCTTGTTGTTTCATTCTGGTTTGGCGACAGTGACGATGGCTGAACCCACTCGTCAACCTCAAACGATTCTGCTTTCGACCAGAGCTCCAGCCCGCGGTCCTGAAGTCTCGAAAACGATGAATCCATGGCAGGAATCTCCTCCCCTATTCCACGGCGAGGAGAGTGAAAGCGATTGCTAAAACTGTCCAATACCTCTTCTCCAATGAAAATCACTTCGTCGCGCTTGTTAAGCAGCTGGCAGGCTAACTGGACAGGGCCCGTGATACCTGCTAACATGAGAGATTCAGATCAAGTTCTTTGAGATACGCCCCAGGATTTACATTTGTCTGCAACATGAAATGGGTACATACGTAATTTCCACCTAAAATTCACTAAAGTACAGTTTGTCTCTGTCGCTACACGCACAAGCGCGAACTTACATACACATACGCCTGCGCATGCGTATGCACATACAAGTAAAGCAGCAAACAACATGCCTGGAATGTCGCCCGGAACGTTCACCCCGTTGATGGTAAACTTCAGAATGCCTCGATTTTCATGTGTCCACACGAGGTGCAGTCCTAGAATGTCGTTGTCCTTTATTTTGGTCTTGCGGCTGTTACCACAGCAAACACGTTCAGGAGGATTCAGACGCGCCACATATTATTCCAAGCGACAGTGCTCGAAGCAAAAAAAGACAGACCTTTCGCAGAGACTGGCTCCATTGAAGAAGCCGACTGGAGTCAAGTACCACGTCGCGCCGATCAAATCGTGATCGCACCAGTCTTTCTTCGCCAAAATGTTCGAGCTGATTACCCCAAATCGGCTAGCATACTTATAACCCAGGCGAACGATGCGAAGACTCCAATTTGCACTGGTACCTGGACGCACCACAGTGTGTGCTTTCAACGTAGCCACGTCATATCCAATGCGGTAGTCGCTGAGCGCCCCTTCACAATTGTTGAGGTCGACGTCATGCCTAAAGCCCCATTTTGGATCCTTGTTGGTGGGTGAATAGCGATTTCTGGGCGATTGCATCGAGATTTCTCTGGGACTCTTTGCACGGGCTCTAGGCGATAAGCCCGACTTCGGTGAAGCGAGGGGAGGGGGAGTGACAGCGGTGAGTTTGCCGAAGTTGGGTCCGAATGCAGGCACTCTGTCTGGGTGCCAGTTGTTTTGCTGCGAGCTCAGAGACCTCAGGCTAGAATCAAGATCGAGGTGGGCTCTAGTTGTGCTGCGCCCACTATTGCTATCCTGGAAGCTGTATCGTGGCGCACCAGCCCGAGTACTACGTTCCCCATTCAAGCGAATCTCCACTGACACAGGTGCTGAATCGTTTTCACTGGATACATCAAGCGCTAGATTGATTTGCATGTCGCCTCCACACGCAGACTGAAATTGCAAACGGAAGTTACAATTCACGTCTATAAACTATTTGTATCTATTGCCCCGTCAGTCTTTCTGTAGAGACTGTCTAGTCATCAAAACTTGCCCCTGGACGTAGAATGCAACAGAGAGCTCACCTCCGAAAACTTTTCCAGGCCCTCCCGAAGCTGCCTGACGATTGAGCCTTTCAGACGCTCTAGCTCGCGTTCTAAAACTTCCTCCAGCGCCGATGGCCTGTCCACAGGTACAAGGTAGGAACACGTTATCAGGCAGCATGAAGGATTGCGAACGGTTGGGCACGTTGCAAGCAGATTACCCTCCATGAATCTTGTGGCGAATGTTTTCGTTGAAAGGGCCGTCCGTATCGTCGCTGGGTGTCTGCGGAAACGTTGCAGGTAAGCACAGTAACATTGCACTTCACAAATACGATCGCCGCCAAATCGGCGTGCAAGTTGGTTCGGAGTTTGGCAGCAGGGGAAGTTGGCGACCAACATGCATTTATATGTATGCCCCCAATTTGCAATTTCTTGCGTGCGTGTGCATGCATGCGCGCGCGCATCGCAAGTACAAGTGCGAATTGAAGTTTGGATCTATAAAAGTACAGATCCCCGTAGGCTTTAGGGTGTGCAAAAATTAGCCTTTACCTCGGAGAGATCATACCCTCTTACCCGTGCTATTTCGCGTTCCCGTTCATACTGCTGCAGCAGTCCGTCTCGAATAGCCAGCTCGGCCTCGAGTTGCAAACATCTAGCAAGGGCCTCCTGGACCTGTTCCTAGGTACGTGCGGGCCGGATCAGTTCCCGCTCTGCGAAGAGCACATGCAATGTTTCCTGCCATAAAGCCCCACACACTCTCTGCGACGGCATGAGCGGAGAGACTGTCGACTCGCCTGCTGTTCCATCACTTGCGAGGCATTTTTGCCCCCGGAAGCAGCGTCGGCCATTGGCGAAGCCGTCCGCCACCTCGCACGCACAGACGGCTCGTCTGCGGGGGGATGGACCACACCTCCAGCGATCGCTGGAGGTTCGCACGCTTGCTCAACGACAGCACCGTCCCTCCCACTCCACACCCACACACACGTGTCCGCGCACACGGCGTCCTCAGCGGACCCGGCCGTGTTGAGCCGACGGCGCGTGGCGTGTGGTGTGGCGCGTCTGGTTTGTCGCGACACTCGACGTAGGGAGCTTGAGCGTTATCCGGCCTATCGCGCCGCGGCGGAACGCGGCTCCACGCACCAACGACGGGAGTTTGTGCAGTATGCGCATACCATATTTATTACAAATACATGGCAGGACATGTTTGAAGACACTCGCCCGCACAGAGCAGTGCTGCAGCTGTGGGGCGGGGTAAGAAGAGCACCTCGCCTCATGCTTCCACCCGGGCCGCGCTGAGAGGACTCTCGCTGAGCGTCGAGCACCAACGCACACGGATGACCCTCCATCAAACCCCTGAACCACTTGCCCGGGCCTCCAGCAGCGAACTAGAAAGGTGGCGGCTTGTGATGCCGGTCGACTGCAAGGAAGGTGTGAGGAAGCCCCGGCGCCGTGCAGGAGCGGCCCTGCGCCGCTCGCGCGTGTACGTGGGCGCGCTTGCGCGCACACTGTCAGATGACTGTCAGGTCCTGCTCTGCTTGGCAGGTGGGCCGGTGGAGCGCCGAGTAATGAGCATGCTGCGAGCCACGCGCCGGGGCACAAGCCCATCAGGAGAATCAGCGGAGACTGAAGTCGCGCACGCGCGAGACATCCATGTAGCCTCGCCTTCGGGTCCGGAAGCTAGCAACGGCTCAGCTGCGGGACGGGGGACGGCGCCAACGCACAGGGTGCACCATGACTGGTACAGTGGGGTGCCTTTACCAGTCGCAGGTGGGTACGCGGGTCACCCGACCCGAGTGCCGCCGCGGGCCCTGCCGCCGAAGAGGTCTGCACGATCGCCTCCACGATCCTCTGGGGGCCAATGTCGGTCGCGGTCGCCGCTGTCCCAGTGGTCGCCGCCGCCGAAGCGTCCGCTGCCGCCCCCGTCGCGTTCTCGGTCGCCGGCTGAGGGGCTGGAGCAGAGGTCAGAGCGGGTAGAGGAGGTTGTGGGCGCGCGCAAGGAGGAAGTTGCAGATATCAAAGGACTGGTGATGGACCTGCGCAGCCAGGCGGACCTCAATGGTGGTCTTGGGCTCTCTCAGCGGCTGGTGGTCTTGGAGCAGGATCTGCTCGAAAGAGGCTTGGGCCAGGAGAGGGGCCGGGAAGGGTGGGGGGAGAGGGCGACAGCAGAACAGCAGGAGAGCAGCCGGCGGAATCGAGTGCCAGTAGCATTCAAGTCCAGACTAGGGGGTGCAGCTCGGGGGAATCATCGGGGTGGTGGTGGTGGTGCTCGGGACGAGGTGGGGAAGCGTTTCAATGAAACGCTTTTGGTGTCGCTTTCGCTGCCCGCGTTATCAGACTTAGCAGACGCATTCACCGTGCCTGAGATGGATGAGCCTGAGGGGTTGAGCATCCAGGCGGAGATTTCAGGTGATCGGAGCTGCTCACTTCTTTTGCCATTCTGATGTGCGTGTGTCTTGTGCCGTGGTTGGTTCTGATGAACCTTACGAATGGCAGCAAGTCTGGCAAAACTCGAGCGCTTGGAGCGCTTGGAATGGGAGAAAGCCAAGGAGGTGCGGAAGCGGCTTCTGGGGCGGACGAATGGACAGCTAGGTGGTCGTCAGAAAGAGTCGCACATTACTTTGAGCGGTTCGTTCAAATCAGGGCAATCCTCCTCGTCGGGACGTAGCCCCCGCTCACCCTCTCCTACACATTCACTGCACTACACACACACACATGCGTACCTACGTCCACGCGGACAGTCGCAGTCCCCCACCCTGGAGTCTTGGAGCATATCAACACGACCACATCACCGTTCACTTTCTCCCGCCATCGCACGTCAGAGCGGTGGCTACGAGGGAGACATGGGGATGAAATTGGGAAAGGGAAGGAACTTAGAAGCTGTGAAAACGGACGAGTTGGCGCGGTCAGCGCAGCCACTATTGTGGCAACAACTTTTTTTGCAGCGGATGCAAAAACCAGCAGGAGCAGAGGAAAGAAAGCAGGGGAAGGATAACGAGGAAGATGCAGAGATCTTGGCTGAAATTCAAAACTTGCAAGAAAGCTTTCATAGCGTTGTGACTTTCGCGCGGGAGCGTCATCTTTTGGAGGTGTTCTCCTCTCCCAATTTCCCATCATCCCCTTTTCCCTCTTTGCTCTTCTTCTGCGAAAGCGACAAGGTCTAGACAACGGAGTATACGCGACGCACACTGTATCTCGCACAAACACGCATTCACGTCAGTAATCACTTGCGTAAAAACATAACAGGTGGGCACCGAAGAAAGATTGGAAGACATTGGCGCCTCAGCGCTCTTTGCGCAAGGACAAAGCATGGACGAGAATGGGGGAAAGGATCACTGTCCGCTGGATATGGAGTTGACAGACAGTGCAGAACATGGGTGGGATAACAGCAGGCTTGGGACTGACGGGAAGCCAGAGGCGACTGAGGATAGGAGGGGCAGGAATGATCCTGCGCCAGCACGATCATTCCTGCCCGAAGATGAACAACCTGCAACAGGACCAGGAGAAACCAGGGATGTGGTAGGAGAATGGGGTTGGAATGAGAGTGTTGGAAAGGGTGGCGACGAAACAGTTGCAGCGCCTCTGTCTTTGTCGCTGCTCAACTCAGTCATCTTGCCACTGAAGTCCGTCTTTCCCATCTCACCAAGTGTTCCCGTTTGTTCGTCTCCCTCTCCTAGTGGAGGCGAGGAGGCTTGTAATTCGAGTGAGAACAAGGTCGAGCGGGAGATTCAGAGTGTCAAGAGGTTGTCCGATCAGAACCTGAAATTATCAGCACAGTTGACAGATTGTTCAATTAATTTGAGGACGGTGCAGCTTGATAACATGGACTTCCGTCGCTTGCTAGAGTCTGAGCGTGCTAAGCAAAAGACATTTGAAGACGAGATCAAGCGCCTCAACGGAATCGCGTCTCTCCGAGAAAAGATGATCAAAGGTTTGGTGCAGTTGTGCGTAGACCGTCGCAGTAGAGAGATGCAGCGGCGAACCTGGTATAGAATCGGTCGCGTGGTGCAAATCTCAAAAGATGCGCGTCAACGAATGGCGCAAAAAAATCTGGACACGCAGCTCCAACTCCGAGACTACATGGCTCAACGGTTACAGCTGCTAACCGGGCGCTTGTTGCGAAATATGTTTAGGAATCTTCTTTATGTTTCTTTTGTCCGTTTTCGGGAGCATGTCACTGCGTCCCGTCGCCGAAGAGCTCGAGCGAAGAAAGCTGACGTGCGTTATCACCGTGCCTCCTCGAAGCGGGCTTGGATGCTCTATTTTGCAGCGACAGAGCTCCGATTTCTTAGAAGACAAAATGTTTTAAAGCGCCTGCGACGTTTCCATCAGAATGTGGCACGCAGAATTCTGAGGTGCTGGCGCAAAGTATGTTTTGAGATCCACAATCACAAATCACAGAATCACCTGATGTCAGGCCAAAATAAGGCACCTTACACAGCACGCGCACTCCGCGATACTCTTGGACCACAGCCCGCCTGCGGCCGTTATCACTCACTGGACACAGTTACAGAGCTTGTCAGCGAGGGTGAGCAGCTGCAGATGCAGCTAATGCAGGAATGTGATGCACTTGCGCTTGAGCGAGATGTCCTTCAAAGACAGCTTTTCGCCGAGCGCGAGATGCTCGTGAAGCTTGAAGAAGAAAAGACAGCTCTATCATCCTCTGCACTACAGCACTTAAACTGGATAGAGCTGGAATACAAGGCTCATCAAAAGCAGGCCGAAAATCACATGATTCACTGGCAACTAGAGCAGTTGCGAAAGCACACACAACGGCATCAGTTGCTCCTGAAGTCGATGGTGTTCAAGGAGCTGAAGCAAACTGTTGCATTTCACCATTGGTTACGGCGAAAGATCTCACGCAATGCTCGCCTCAGAGTCTTTCGGAGCTTTTGTCGCGCGCTCTCGGAGCATCGCAACGACTATGTCGAGCGCAATCTGTTGGAAGTTCGTGAGCAGTTGGCAACAACTAAGAAAATGCTGTTGCTAGCTTTCGAATATCAAGCATCGTCACCTCTGTCGCGGAATGTGTCCCCACAATCACCTGAGCACTTTTTGTCGTTGTTGAACCGCTCCCTATCATTTGGATCGCAGGTGTCACCAACGCGCGATGATGAAATGCTTGGAAAAGTAGTGGGTGGGCATCTTGGGGATTCGCGACCTTCACATACAGCACAGGATGGTGGGAGTCCCAGAAGCAAGGCAAACTCCATAACACAAGCTCCTGTTGGCACGCCTCCTACTGGAATAATCCCCTTTCTTACTTCACTGGGGGGCACGTTTACTACTGCACCGGGGGGCACGTTGTTAAGTCTGGATCCTGCAGCGGAGCAACGGTCCTCGGAATGGGTGTTTGCCAGCGCTTACCTGCATGCCCAGAGAAATCAGACAGGAGGCGACGATGACTCGGCAGTACGTCCAGATGGTGTTGCCACTGCAGGAGGCGGACAAGCACAAGTGGGCTTAGCCCCTGAAATTTCACCGATTCATTTGCCAAGGCACCCAGTGGCACGTGGGAGAAATTTGGAGCTGCCCAGCATCTCAGTGATGCCACATCGATGGGCAACTTTACTGGACTCTCCTACGTCCTCCCAAAAGGCCCCCGGTAGGGCCCCCCTAAGCGCTGACAGAGAAGAGGGCAAGAGGCACGAAGGAGGGAGGGGGAGAAGGAGAGGGAGTGGGAGAGAGAGAGGAGTAGCCGACAGAGATGATGATCATGTAGAGGAAAGACAAAATCATAGAGATGGTGTCGAGTTCGAAGAGGATTTTCACGCACACTCCGATAACACACACGAAGGAAGTGAGTCAGAAGATGAAAAGTTGGCGTGGAATGGAACTGAGGGCAAGGCAAAACGAGAACAGGATTCGAGCGACAGATCGCACTGGATCGCGAATTCTCAACACAAATCAGAGTCGATTGTAGATCAGCGGGTGGTGCAGAGGTGTGACTTATATGCAGAGCTGATCGTCATGCCTTTTGCCCTTGAATCTGTCTTGTTATATTGAAATATGTATATGTCTGTTGTATGTGGAAGCCGCTGATAAGTGTGTATATGATCCCATGCGCGCAGGCGTACATGTTTGCCTTGGTGGGAAAGGCTCCTAATGTGCAATGTCGGTCATACACACACATGTGCACCATGCCATGCATGCATGCGTATATCCGTGCATACAATTAGGTTTTTACAAGAAACTATGGATTTTAGCGAAGACACAGAACTCACTTACGATCAGGTCCGAGTCCATGTGTGTGAGAGAGAGAGTGTGTGTGAGTGTGTGAGTGTGAGTGTTTGAGAGTGTGTGTGAGTGTGTGTATGTGCATTATGAAGTCAAAAGAGACGGACAACGCATTGTGTTAGCATGTCTCATTGCGTGTGTGCATGTGGATCCATGTTCGCGTATGTATGTCGTGTGTGCTAGTGTGTGCAAATCCCATCATGCATACAGTGATTCGTGAAACCATGTGGTGCAGATTTTGCCTGCGATGCTACGGAGCGGGTTTTCAGAGCAGCAGTGCTCAGAAATTTTTCAGGACCTCGTGCTTGAAGGCAAATCAGCTTCTTCTGAGGCACGACGAAGGAACAGGGAGACATGCGAGGAGGCTGTAATGGGAGCAAACGGCGAGAATGGTCCGGTGGTTCATTCTTCATCCTCCTCCTCCTCTTCCTCTTCTTCCTCTTCTTCAGAAGAGGAAGCAGAAGGTGAAAAGGGACCGCAAAGGCGACCAAGTGCCCTGCATCATAGCAGCCCTCTCGTCCAACAGTTGGCTGTGATTGATGGTGAGTCACAGAGTGAATCAAAAAATAGATAGGGCCCATTCAGGCATACTGGGTGTGGTGTAATGCTGGAGTGACTGTGACTCATTCGTGAAGCGAATGTGATTGTTGAATGGCAGGTCTTCTTGATGATGTGCTTCGATCGTCATCAATTGAAATGAATAGTCATCTTGGTGCATTAGCTGGCACAGCACCACGGGAAATCCAAACGAATGATACCTCTAGTGGGTGCCAGGACGGTAGAGTCAATGACGGCCAAGGTTCTTGATTCCATTTATCTACGAAGCATTTCTGCATGCACCCATGCATCGTGAATTCTTGAATACACAGACACACGAAAACACTCACGAATTATCGTCTCTATTACACACGTACAATAGAACTGCTGTCGCTAGAAGCTATATCTCTGGAAGATGATGGCATTGGAATTATGGCGCTGGGCCGCAGTACCCCGATCCCGTCCCCTGTGCTCCGAGCAAACGCTTTCAGAGAAATGGTTGAAGAGGTCTCATTTGTTTCTGTTGCTTTCGTTCGCCTGCTCCCTTGTGTCTTTTTCTGTAACTGTCCTTGTCTTTTATGATACGCTCTCACATTCTTGTCGCACGTAATATCGAAGATTGAGATGCGGCACGAGGAACTGCTGCAGGACATTGACATGCAAAGCGACCCTGGGAGCCCTGCCCGAGAACGTGGTCAACGGGGCGAGGAACTGAGAGAAGAGCCTGATGACAGGGATGCGAATGACGAGGGAACCTGGTCGGGAGGAAGGGAATTTTTAATCGGGATGCTCTCGGGAGAAGGTGGTCCCATGGAAACAATTCCAGAGGGCGAATGAATACATGCAATAATAAGCTATAATATGCCCGGTATGACCGGGCGACACCCTGGACCCCCGTCATGGAAGTATTTGTGACAGTATTGTCCCTGATAAACTCTCTTTCTCTCTCTATGCATGTATGTATATGTCATTGTGTAAGTATCTTTTCGCATACAGGCTGGGTTCGTAGAATATTTGATCCTTCCGCTTGAGCCTTGCTGACGGACAAAAAGATGACGAGCATGCATTGTCATGTAACATTACAAATAGAATTACAAAAACCCATGTCTGATGGGTTTAGCTCAATAATGGAAGATTTCTTGAATGAATAATTTAAATTCTTGGGGTGGAACCTTGGCATACCATCGGCAGCAAGCGGAATTTAAACTGTTGGCAAGCGTCTTGACGTCATTGGATTTGCTATGGTTCAGATCGCAACCACTGGCTGAGCGCATGAACAGAGAAGCTCAATAAAGTTGTCAACGGAGTCAGAGGAGAAGCCAGGGGAAGAGCGAGGGAAGGGAAAGAAGGCAGGAAGAAGGATAGGCCACTTCCTGTTCAGACCCAGTCGATCTCCTTGTTCTTTGTATCCTCCCCCTCTGGCAACAGTTCCTTGAGTTTCCCAACTGCACTCACATCCAGACCCGCACACGTGCACAAAAACACACACACACACACACACACACACACACACACAATGAGATTGCTCCACAGTAGCGTTGCTGGACATCACCCATCGTGTTACGATAATGCACACATGCAAATAAACAAAAATGCAGACGTATAGGGTCACCTTTTGCTTGCTCAGCTGCAGATTTTTTCTCCATTTTCTCCACAATCTCCTCCACAATCTTGCGGCTAAACGACCCGCCATGTTTTCGCCCAGCAATATTTGCTTGACGCTGCGCGTGCAGCGCAGGGCTAAGAAGATGCCAATCAACCGCAGAATCCTCAAGTCCATCTAGCCCACTTCTTGCTCCGCCTCCTGGAGGCGGCGAGCTCAAATCAGGGGTGGAACGGCCAGGCTCTGCCACGTGGCCACTTATCGACGAATCATTGGCAAAGGAGGATGCAACGGGCGACTCCTGCAGGCTTTGCCCGGAGAGCCGATGAGAAAAACTTTCCCTGTCAGAAAATGGAGAGCCGGTCCACGTCAGCCGAAATGCGTCGACATCTCATAGCAACTGTGCAAACCGTTACCGATAACTCAAGCGAATATATATACATACACACACATAAACCTCTTTTCAGCCTGCAGGGCAGCATGCAGGGCAGCTTCACGTTTTCGGCCCTGTTCTGCTGCGATCTCTGCCTCCATGCACGCCTGAAAAATGACGCAAGACAGATAAGGATGCATGCACGCATGCTTGACTATTGACACTCCTATGATAAACTGGCCTGAGAAAGCGAGTAAAAACATCACCTGCAAAACGCTTCGGAACTGATTCTGCAAATCTTCACGCTCTTTATCCCATCGCATCTGAGCATTCAGGTACTCATTCTTGAGCTCCTTGAGCTCGTTACCGCTTCCATCCATTGACCCCGGACGACTTCCCCTGCCCTGTTCCGTGCCGTCGGAAGCTCCTGCCATCAATTTTTGAATCTCTTCACTGACTAGCACAGTTCCATGCTGAGCAGCGGCTTGCAAGTCGGACATCTCCGAAAGTATTGCCTCTCGCTCGCGCTGCCACCGATCCTTTGCGCCTTCATACTCCATCTTAATCGCCTTCAATTCTAATTCTAAAAGGTGCTCCTTAGTCGAACTGCTCCGCGCCTCCTCTCCTGGCAATTCGTCTTCGCGGCAGATGCGCTGGCCTGGATTCTCCTTGTGAACCGGTTCCTCCTGCAACGACGCTCCGCCCCAGCCCCCTTTGCTGCTAGCCTCAATTCTGCCTTCCTGAATCCTGCCGAGCCCGTCAGAGATACTGCCATCCATGTCCTTTTCAGCTACAGGACTTTCACCTGAAGCAGCTGCACGCTGCACCCGCGCGCTCGACATTTCGGCCCTCAATCTCGCAGTGACTTCTGGCGACAGCGCCGGAGGAGACACAGGGCACTGCGCACCCACGGCCGGCGACCGACCGCCTGGCACATGCGATGGCGCTTGCCGTGTGGAATTCCCTGGCAAATTGAGCATGACAGGTGTGACGGGTGTATCGGCTTTTCGCTGCTGGCTTTCAAGTTCGCCTCGGAGCTTGTCAATTTGTGTCAGCAGCTCTCCTTGCTGAAAAGCCCCACCTGGTTCCCCGCCCAACGTGTTTGCACCTGCATTAATCCGCTCGAGCCAAAGCCGGATGGCTTCGGCTTCCGCACTGCACACGCACGGTGTCAATGTATGCCGCTTTCGGTATCGGAGAGGACAAGGAGGAAGGGAATGCGAGTACCTGAACAATGTGCAAGCCTCAACGCTGAGCGAGGAGCAAGCGGAAGCTTCGAGATAAAGTTGTTGCGCGAGAGTATTTACTTTGGTCATTAAGATTTCTGCCTTGAGCCGAAGATCACAGTACTTTGAGCGCCACTCGTCCGCAGCCTGCAAGGAGAAGGGCCAAAGGATTGCAAGAAAGAGGCCGCCGGGATGGAAAGGAGGGTCGAGTGAGCAAAGCGAAAATGTGTTGGCGGTAAGCGTATGCATAAATCAATAGCAAAAACCAAGACACAATGAACGCACACACGCACCGCCTCTAGGTCCTCAGCGATACGATGAAGCTGCTCTTCCGCCGCAGGATCAATCCCTCCTCCTCGGCCACCGTTTGCAACTTCTGTTACTGCGCTAACTTGCTTGAGCTTGAGTTCCAAAACCACCTTTCGTAAAAACCATATGCACACAGTGACGGAAACACCATCTCCTCAATCAAGACACACGCGTACGTGCACATCTACACATGCATGCCACACAAAGAAAACACACACACACAAACGCACACATCTACACATGCATGCCCATGCATGCTTGAATGGATGCAGCACGATGAATGAAAACCTTTTCATCGACGACTTTGCGCAAGCTGGAGCGTTCAGCCTGGAGGCTGTTGCGCAGCTTGCTGCACTCCGCTTCAAGTCCTACGATCCTTTCCAGCTCCGACACCTGTCCCCAATTCATTGCATGATTATCATCATCTCAGTACTCACATTGCGCTTACATGTGCATTGTTGCAAACGCGTTTAATGCACGGGTAGATGCTCATGTAATAATACATTTACATACGAATACACACCGATTCCTTCATCTCTAGGCTTGCGCTGAGCGCGTCACGAGCCTTTAGGGCCAGGCGCAAATCTGATTCGAGAGACGCAATCATATCCGTCTGCTCATCCGCATCTCTGCGCAGCGCCGACCACCTTTCTTCGAGGCCGGCGCGAGACAGTTTTTGGCTCTCATGTGCCGCTTCTAGCTCTTTTAGGGCCTTGAGTGTCTCCTCGTACCGCTCCTGCTTGCCGTGCGTGGGCGTCAGTGTAAGCACGCAATGGGTGAACGGGTGAATCCGTGTAGTGCGTGTTTGCGCGTGTTTGCGCGCGCATGTGCATAGTATAGTAACCCATAGACACACACAGCGAACAAGTAAACCTAACTCCAAACTCACACGCGTGCGCACGAGCTCATGCTTTACCTCTTGAAAAACACGCTCCTTGAGGGCGACTTTTAGTGCCTGCCTTGCTTCTTCCAGATCTTGCTGAGCATGGTTAGACAATGAAGTCGAAGCCTGTGTGCGCCATGTGTGCGAATGTGTGTGTATGTGTGTGCATGCGTGTAGGTGAGTGTGCGCATTCTTGCGTGCGTCTATGTGCATTTACATATGCATCCGATGCACCCACGTACAGATGCATATGCATCTGTACATATATACATAGGCAGATGTACAACGGCATGCATTTATGACCCGTTACATGTACACATCGACATCATGAAAATGCGCGCGCGTACGTGCGTACACAATTCTGACTCTGTGGCGCCATCGAGAACACTCGGTCTACCTCATCCAACTTCTGCGCCTCTTTGCGTGAACAAGCAAGTTGCTGCTCAAGATCCTCCGCTCTGCTTGCCAATTCATTCGCAAAGGCAATCGCTTTCCTCGCCTCTTCACGAGAAGCGGCCAGCTGTTGCTCCAGCACGGCCTTTGCCTCTATTAGACTGTTCCTGAGCAATTGGCATTCCCCGCTGTGTTTCTCTCGCTCTCGTTGCTGCTCGGTGTCCTTCTCTGACGCCGAGCGCCGGGCCTGCTGTAGCTGCTGCTGACTCGCCTCCAGCTCCATCTCAGCTGCAGAGAAGAAAGTATGTTACGGGGTGCAGGCATGTTCGTTAGATGGGCTCATTTCAATACAACACACAACACTTTAGCACACTTGCGGAAACCTGACACTCGCGCGTGCTGGTTTTCTCTTCCTCTCTCTGTCTCGCTCGCTTGCACGCAAACACAACCTTTTTCTTGCTTTTGTCTGCTTTGCCTTAACTCGCTTCGCAGCTCCTCGCCCTCGCGTCGTACCCCTTGCGCCTCCTGTTGCAACAAAATCTGGGGGTGCGTGTTTGTTTTTATGTGCCCAACAGTCCTTCCATCCACGCAAATATTAGCGCCACGTGTCAGCATATCAAATATGCTGACACGCGGCGCTGATATTTGCGCCTTTCGCGTGCACGTACGTATGATTATGTCCATGCATACAATCACGTCAAGTATGCCAACACCTGCGCAAAAACACAACACACACACACAAACAGCACCTCCGCATCCTTCCGCTCCTGCTTCAAACTTTGCTCTCGCCCTCTCAACGTCAAGTCTCCTCCTCCTTCAACATTGCTGCTGCCTTGCACCAATCCATCAACACACTCCTTCAACAAGACGCCTGCTCTCAGGCGCTTCACGGTGTGTGCAAGTTCTGAGTCGTGTGAGTGGATGCGGTGTAGACTTGGCAGCGCTGGCACCGCAAAGTCGCCCATGTTCTGCTTGTGCGCGGGGGATGCGGGTTAGCAGTGAAAACGAGGAATGAGAACCAAAGAACGTTACCTTCTCGCTCATGGTGTTCCCACGAATTTCGATGCAAACGAGCATGAACACACACACACACACACACACACACACACGCACACCTGGCATTTTTGGAGCCGGGCAAGCAGATTTGACTTAATCTTGATAACCTGATTGCGTACGTGCTTGCAAGCATATGTCAGTTCGTGTTTGTGCAGGTGTTTGCGCAGGTCAGTTGTAGAAAATGGGATTTCTTTGCCCCGGGTACTTGAAATAGGTCCTTGCAAACGAAATATGCGTTTTTGTGCATGTCCACGAGAATTTGACCTGCATCTTCCTCGGCGTGTGGAGGGTGGCCAGAGCGAAATGTTTCACTTGCTTCAGTGCGCTAATCATATCCGACAGCTCATCCTCCTTATCAGTGAGAAAATGAGAAAGGCGGGAGGGTTTGAGAAAGAGAGAAGGAGTTCAGGCAGAGAGCACGCGCGAGAAGAGAGAGAGGAAGAGGAAGGGAGCAGGTCAGTGGGTTAGAGAGAGAGAAAATGAGATGTAGGGAGAGGGAGAGAGGAAGAAAGGGAGAGAGGGAGAATGACCAACAGCATATCTTACAAATAAATACACATACACATACTCATTTGTGTATATAGGTACATATGCGCACAAATGCACAAACAATTATGCACGTGCTTGCAGCCTGCTTGTGTACACATACACACGCGCACCAACTCCTCTCTCACTTGCACATCGTGACATGTTTTAGCACTAAATTAAACATTTAACACACACACACACACACACACACACGTACACACACATACACACACACACATTCAGCACAACATACCTTGCCTTCCCACTCCGAGTCCCTGCTCTCTTTCTCTTGTAACACGGCCTCCATTGCTTCCTGACCTCTTCCCCGAACAAACTCCACAATCTCAGACT
>Ga0315905_10002765_pt1 | contig 18335 bp, 28 predicted proteins | sample LakEriMetagenome_5_FD_203522 | JGI IMG/M metagenome (GOLD analysis project Ga0315905, IMG submission 203522) | Freshwater fungal communities from buoy surface, Lake Erie, Ohio, United States - Buoy 4 MA121 | ecosystem: Environmental > Aquatic > Freshwater > Lake | place: USA: Lake Erie, Ohio... | reverse complement strand
GCTTATGTTTCTTCCGCGGGCAACCCGCCGGGCCACCCCCCCCGGGGGGTGGCGGGGCCCCCCCCCCGCCCCCCCCCCCCCCCCCCCCCCCGATGCCCAGCTCGGATCAGCTCGGTGCTTGCACAGGCACCGTGTGGTGGCAGCATCATGCAGCCCACTTGTCCAAGTGACGTCAAGCAAGCCTGGCGTGGCTGCATCTGTCTGCCTGCAGAAGCGGGCAGTGGACAGCGTCGAGGACAGCGCGCGGGTGCAGTTGCAAGCCATTGCTGATGGCAAGGAGGCAGACGCCAAGCAGGTGCAGACGCTGACAAAGCGCAAGCTGGTCAAGCTGGAGTGAGTGGCGGGATCTAGGCAGGGTGGTGGAGCGTGCGCCACAGGTTGCGTGCGTGACCATGAGCTGCCTGCGACATGGCAGTTTGGCATCTAGTGTGCAGCCACCATGATCCAGCATGAGCCTGACCGCTGGCCAGCACCCACCCCATGCACAACATGCACGCTGATGTGTGTTGTGCCTTTCGCGCAGGACGTGGAAGACGTTCCGCCTGACCAAGGGGCCCAAGTTCGCGCTGGAGCGACGAAAGCAGGCCACGGACCTCACTGCCGAGATGCTGGCCAAGGGCACATGGCAGACCGAGGTCAGTGCAGCACCGCAGCAGGGTGCAGCAGCACATGCCGGCCCTGGAGGCTGCACTTTGTCCATCAGAGCGGCCTCAGTCAGCGCTGCGCGTTACGCTTGCTGCTCATGCAGGACTTCAAGGCTTACAACTTCGACGCCTTGGGCCTGCCCGTGCAAGCTGGTTGCCTGCATCCCCTGCTGAAGGTGCGTCCTGTTGTTTCAGCTGTGGGGCTGGCCATGTGCTGGTGTTTGACGCCAGCTGCATTCCACCTCAATATTGACATTAATGCTCGCTGAAAGTTGCCTGGTGCAGCTACAGCTGTGCTTGTGACAGCTGCCTGCAGGCACGCGCCCTGGCGCTGCCAACGCATGTGTTCAAACTCATGCGCCTTGCTGCGTCACCGCACTTCTGTCTTTGCAGGTGCGTACACAGTTCCGGAAGATCTTCACAGGGATGGGGTTCACAGAGATGCCCACCAGCAACTATGTGGAGAGCAGCTTCTGGAACTTTGATGTGCTGTTCCAGGTGGGTGTGCTGGCTGCCATGTGCTGCTACACATGGATGGTCATAGCCACAGGTGGCACTGCGTGCTGCCCTGTGCGTGCAAAGCCCTGCTGCTTCATTGCCGTGCTGCCCCAAGCGAAAAGCAAAAAGCTGGCAGCAGCCATCCTGTGTTCGCACGGCGGCAGCGGCGGGGGGGGGGGGCTCACTGCTCCTGGCGGCCGCGGCAGCAGTGAAGCTGCAGCTGGCTGAAGGAGTCCGCCCCACTGCCGCCTGCAGCCCCAGCAGCATCCCGCGCGTGATGCGCATGACACCTTCTTCCTCACACATCCAGCCACGAGTGACGACTTCCCTCAGGAGTACCTGCAGCGCGTCAAGGTGCAGTGGGCACACCAGCTGCTGCATGCCCTCGCCGCAATGGTCAATGGTTGCAGCATGTCCTGCCACATGCATGCACTTCTGAGCTCATTTGCAAGGCGGCAGTCGTGCGCCATGTTGGAGCTGATGTAGGGTGGCCGGCGCTGGATGGTGCTGCAGGCTGTGCACGAACATGGCGGCTACGGCAGCGCGGGCTACGGCTATCATTGGAAGCTGGCAGAGGCCAGCAAGAACCTGCTTAGGACGCACACAACAGCTGTCAGCAGCAGGATGCTCCACAAACTCGCCCAGGTATGTTACCTGAGGGTGCCCACTGGCATGACACGGTCGGCCCTGACGCTCAGTTGGCAGCAGCGCCAACCGCCTGTTTTTTGTTCACGGCTGCAGCAACATGCTGTGTGTCATGCTGTGACGTTGTGTCTGCAGGAGGGCTTCAAGCCTGCCAAGTACTTCAGCATCGACCGGGTGTTCCGCAATGAGGCTGTGGACAGGACGCACCTGGCAGAATTCCATCAAGTGGAGGGTGAGCCATGCGGGCTGGCTTGGCAAGGCTGTTGGTTGATGTCCTGCCCCGACTCCCGCGCATGTGCTCTGGCTGCCTGGTACGCGGTCGCGGCAGCGCTGACCCTGCATTGAGTTCCCACTCCTGCAGGCTTGGTGTGTGACTATGGCCTGACCCTGGGCGACCTCATTGGTGTCCTGAACGAGTTCTTCACCCGCTTGGGGCTGACCAAGCTGCGCTTCAAGCCCGCCTTCAACCCATACACAGAGCCCAGCATGGAGATCTTCAGGTGGGCAGTGCATGCTGGGTGGCTGAATTGTGCTTGCGGGCATGCTGCCAGAACTTTGTAGTGGCGCACCACTGTCACAATTGGGCGTGTGCCCCACATGCCCACCCATCACCTGCCTGCACTACTTTGCTGCAGCTATTCTGAGGAGCTTGGAAAGTGGATGGAGGTTGGCAACAGCGGGATGTTCCGCCCGGAGATGCTGCAGCCTATGGGTCTGCCAGCAGGTGAGTGCTTTGGCCTGCTTGCCTTGGCATCAGCTGGTGTGCAACGCCGCGCAGCTGGTATCTGCGCGCAGAGGCAGCAGCACATGAACCTGCACCTTTCTGCACATTGTGCAACACATGCCACTGTTGCGCAATCTACTGCCATGCAGTAATGTTATGCAGCTGGAGCCGGCAGGCGCACACTTCTGATGCGCATGCGGTTGTTTGCAGGCGTCAACGTCATCGCATGGGGCCTGTCCCTCGAGCGTCCCACCATGATCTTGTATGGCATTGACAACATCAGAGACCTGTTTGGCCACAAGGTGCATTGATGCCAGTGCTGCCATGTCTGTGCACGGTCGTGATGTGATGCTTGCCCGCTGCATCAGTGTGGCAGCAGGCCGTCAAGCTGCAGGCAGGGCCAGCATGCACACATCACAAGCCCCATCCCTCTGGCCGCCCTGCAGGTCAGTCTATCCATGGTGCGCAAGAACCCAGTGTGCAGACTGGGTTTGTAGCACACAGCAGCAAGAGTGCCAGCGGTGCAGCAATGGACCCGGCAGGGGCGACTGTAATGAAAGCCGCTGCTGAGCCCCTTGGACTGCGCAACGTCTGCCTTTACATGGCGTCCAACTTGCGCTCATAAGGGTGCTGCAACCTGCACAGTTGCTCCCCGCAGCTGGCAGCAATCAATGTTCCCACACCATTGCACGACTGCTGTCTATCTCTTCTTGTCAGAGCCGTCCACAGCTGCCACTGTTTGCTGCAGCAGACCGGGCGCCACGAACATGACCTGATTCCAGGCCGCCAGGTCGCTGCCCTCGCTGGTGGTCATGCGCATGATGACCTCCTCAAATGACCCCACCTGCAAGCACAAGGTGGCGACTCGTCATGCAGCGACGCGCCTGCCGCCACACCACCATGCATGCGTGCACCAAACTGCAGGATGCGCTGCCTGGGGCAGACGGGCAGCCAGCATAAACAGCAGGCAACCCACCTCCAGCTTGGGCGGCGGTGCTCGCTCCACCGCTGCCACTTTCTCTAGTGCTCCATCCAGCTTGCTGCGTGCTTTGGCGGCCTTCGCCTCGGCAGCTGCCTTCTCACGCCCGCTGGCAGCGTCGGCCTGTGGCAAGCAGTGCAGCAACCTCGACATGACGCACGCACTGGCCAGGCGTGTGCTTGTCAGGAAGCCCTCTGACGTGAGCACATGGCATGCTGCTTGCAGTTTCAATGGCAACCCATCAACTAGCCGGCATGCAACGACCGCTTGCAGCCACGACCCAAACGGGCAGGCACACCCACCGTTGCTGCTGCTTCCTGGTACTCCTGCTCGGCCAGCGCTGCTTTGTCCTTCTGTGCATCTATCTGTGCCGCATTGCGCTGCCTGTAGGCTGCTGACACTGCCACGTCCAGATCCTCTTTGCAGAGGAACAGGGGGACATATTGCTGCAGGGAGAGGTGGCGCAGCAGGCACGCAGCACCTGAGCAGCAGCTGTGGCAGCCTTGCAGAGCTGCTGCCCCTCGCACGAGCATGACCAGGAGACTGACTGACTGGCAGATGCTCACACGCTGCAGCAGTCGCAGCAGAGTCCACTCACCGTGTCCTGCGTTGTCACAGTCAGGCCCTCTGCTTGGAACACTGGCACGCCAACAAAGCTCTTGGTTGGCACGCCCGCCTCCTGATACAGAGACAGAGCGTGCTTCACCTGGTGCATGTCGGGCATGAACCTGAAGTGGATGCCCTGCAGTGCGCAGTACGACCTCGCGATGAGCAGTTGGCAGTGTCGCTGCTGCCGGAGGCATGAGCAGCCCAGGATTACCCGCCCGAGCGGCAGCTTCCTGCTAGCAGCCTTGCTGCACCACTTCCTGCGGCACCCCGGCAGGCGCCGCTGCACACACCTGGAGGCCGGTCTGGTCGCGTGGTGTTGTGAAGACTTCGTACACATTGTCCATTGTGACACGAAGGATCTTGCTGTCGCGAGCCAGGCGGGGGTTTTCGTCCTTGATCTGCAGACGGATTGCCAGGCAAGGGTAAGGGCGGTGACTGCTGCTTGGCGACTGTGCCCTGGCGCAGACGCGATTGCCTGCCAAGCACAGCCCGGGCAGACATGAGGCCCGCATCACCTTGCTGATGATGGCCTCCGCGTCCTCCTTCTTGAAGAAGAAGAAACCTAGCTGTGTGTTGTTCTGCAGGAGAGGCACAGTCCGTGGAGTCATGATGGCGATGGCGACGCCAGGAGCGCTGCCACACGCCACATGCTGTGCCGCCATGATGCGCTGCCTGCAGCCGCCACGCCGCCCGCCACCTACCTCTCCGGCGACGAGCACAAACTCGTTCTTGGGGTTGGCGACGGTGTACACTGGGATGGGCGCCAGGCGTGCCTTCACTTCATCCTTGGCCATGGCCAGGTCACCCGCCACCGGCTGTGGCCCGCGCTGCTGGCTGTGCACTGACTCGCGGCCGCCGAAGCTGATGGACTGCAGAGCGGTGGGGTGTTGCAGCTCAATCAGCCAGGCTACGGGGCATGCAGACAGCTGCTGCTGGCGCGTGGAGGTGCGCTGCGGTGCAGGGGCGCTGGACCCCACAACTCAGGGCTGGGCGACACGCCCCGGCCGCCGGCCCCTGCTGCGTGTGTTGCCATGGCTGTCTGGCTGGCCGACCCAGCAGTGCCAAAGCTCCTGGTGCACGTCCCCGGCCACGTGCAATCTGGTGCGCATGCTCCTGCTGTGTGCCCGCCGTTGCAGCCGCCGGGTGCATTCCCCCTCCCATCCGCATCCGCGTGCACGCATGCCGGGCAGGCAGCTCCCCCATGCAGCGACCTGCCGCGCCGCAGGCGTGCAGGCAATGCTGGGGTGGGGCTGAGGATGCAGCCGCCAGTTTAAGCCCGCAACGCGCTGCCAGCGGCGGCTGACAGGGCAGGGCGATCTGGGGGCGGTGTCTCACCGCCAGCGCTGGCGCCCAGCTGCCCGCCCATTGCGGCTGCATCTGCTGAGCCTGGTGGTGGCGTACTATGTGCTGAACGTGCTGCGCGCCGCTGGCCAGCCCCCCGACAGCGGCAGTGACGCCCTGGGCGCAGTGCGCGGCTAGGCTCTGCCAGTTAGATGACGCCTGATCGGTGACTGACGTCAGTGTCCGCTGCAAATGGCCCAGTGGGCCGTGATCGTTCCGCATGCACCTCCTGCGCTGCTGCAACCGGTGTAGACAGCTGTGGAAGGAACTTTGCAATGCTCACAACATGCACAGCGGGGGGCGGGGGGGGGGGGCTGGTAAGGCTGGCCGCCAACACGAAGCCGCCGCCCAGCTGGGTTCCCCCACGAAGCGCCAGTCCAGCGAGCCAGGCTCCTGAGCGCAAGCCCACAGGAACCAGCCGTGTCGCTCCTCTACGCAGCATGTGGCCTGCAAGCCGACTGGGGCTGTTGCAGCGCCTGGTGCCAAAGCGGAGGCGCGCGGTGGGCTGCCAAAGCAGGCGGCAGCCAGCTCACTGCGTCGCGCCCGTCACACGCACGCTCGGGGGTGCACGCTACATGTTTCAGTAGGGCTGCTACCCGGTGGCGCCAGGATCACGTCATGTGGGCACATCATGCAGCTCATGCCAGCGGCGCCACATGTGCTGTGCTTGCTGCACCTGTGCAGCTGGCAGGCAGCCGCGGGCGTGCAAAGCGTGCGCAGCAGCCTGCAGCTGCCGCACGTGGGCACGCCTCAGCTGTGGCAGGCTGCTGTCTGCCAGCTCCAGGACAGCTGCTGCCCATGCTGCCGGCGGCTGCAGGCGCAAACGTGCCGCCACAGACATGGCTGTGACTGCCTGCTCTGCAGTCATGCCGCTCCCATGCGACATGGTTGACGCCAGCCAAGCCGCACGCCAGGCGCTGCTGGTGCGAGCCCGCAGGCTGATGGCGGCAATTCCCATCATGGTAAGCTGGCTGGGGCTGCTGGCTTGCAGCCGGGGCTCGCTGGCCTGCACCCATGCTGCCAGGAGGCTGTGCCAGGCTGCTGTGGAGGGCAGGCTGCTGTGCTGGCTTGCTGCCGCCGGGTCGCTGCTTGCTGCTGCCGGGTCGATGCTTGCTGCACCAGCCTGCCGCCTGCAGCGAAGCTCAATCTTTTGCCAGGAGACGAGCCCGGCGGCAAACGCTGCCAGCATCGCTGGTGTGACTGCCGGTGGCTCTGCAGCTGTGGCGCCTGCCAGCAGCAGCTGCCCGCTGCGCTCCAACAGGTCTGCCGCCAGACCGGCCGGCAGCCAGCTCAGCCCGCCCGTTGCTGCCACCATCATGCTCACATCCTGCAGGCTGCAGGTGGGAAGAGCTTGCTGTGCAGCCTGCTCGTACGCCGCCAACCAGGCCGCCGGCGGCCTGTGGCCAAGCTGAGCTAGTGACCACAGCAATAACGCCAGGTCGCGCCCGCTGAAGGCATGCAGCTGTTGCTGCACCAGGGCCACAAACGGCTGCAGCAGCGGCCTGCACGCAACACGGTGGGATAAGAGCACAAGGTTGGCGCTCCCGAATCACATGTTGCCTGCACTGGCGGCTGCGGCATCTGCTGCCAGCATGCCTGCCAGGGCAAGGGCAGGAGGCAAGCTGGCCCCCTCACAGGCGTGCAACAGCGAGCAGATGTGCCAGGCACGGATGCATGTGATGCCACATGGGTTGTCCAACGGCAGGCGACCCACTGCACCAGCAGCAACCGGTGGTGTCTACCCACCCTTTCTTCACGAATCGCCACTGAGCCAGCGCCCACAGCAGCTGCGCAAGGTGAACTGGCTGCAGGTCTGCTCGTTCGTCCAGCGCATGTCCCAGCAGTGAGCCAATCCAAGAAGGTGTGGGCTGAATACGCATGCGAGCGAGGGCCCACGCCAGATTGGCCACCTCTTGTGCACTGAAGGCACTGGACTGCTCTGACACCTGCAGCAGAGCTGGGATGCGTGAGCAAGAGCGCGCCCCGCGGAGTGCACCCACCAGTGCTGCAGCCTGACCCAGCAAACAAGCATGCCCTTGCGATGTGCAGCACACTTGCTGGCAGCGACATGGCCCTAGACCGCACCTGCATCAGGAGCTCGTTCGTCCAGCTGGCTGGCGGCCGAAACCGCAGGCGCGCCAATGCCCACGCAAGGTTGGCAAGTTCCTGCAACAAACCAATAAACAGGGGAGGCAAGTCACCAGTGCCTTTCAATCGTGGCTGCGGCATCAACAATGCACATTCATGCACAAGGTACGGCCGGCAGCAGGCACCAGGTGCCCAACATGATGCGCAGTACCTGAGCGCCAAATACTGGCATCTGGCGAGCAGTCTCTTGCAGCAGCAGGTTCATCCAGGCGGCCGAAGGGCGCACCCCCATCAGGGCCAGTGCATAGGCGGACATCGCCAGCGCGGGTGCGCAGTAGGAGTTCATGGCGGTCTGCATGGCCGCCTGCCATGCCACCAGCCAGCTGCTGCTGGGCAGCAGCCCCAGCTTGGCAAGGCCCCACACCATGTTTGCCAGCTCCTGGGCGCTGGCAGAGGGCAGGCGCGACGCGCTGGCAGCTGCGAATGCTGCATGCCAGCCCGCGGGTGGGCGCACCCGCAGCCGCGCGTGCGCCCAGATGGACAGGGACAGGTCCTGCGACGCCCACTGCCTGAGCCTGGGCGCGGTGGCTGCGTGGTAGGCGGCCAGCCACGGCTGCGGCGGCGTGATGTCCATGGTGGCCAGCGCCCACAGCAGCATGCTTGCTGCCTGAGGTGACATGCTGGGCAGCTGCACAGCAGCCTGCTGCAACACCTCCGCCAGCAGCCTTGACCCCGCGGTGCAATGCTGGCCAGCGCCCAGGCGGGCCAGCGCCCACACCAGGCTGGACAGCCCCTGCTCAGAGAACTGGGGCATGAGAGCAGCAGCGCGACCCGCCACCGCACCCAGCCACTCATCGCCTGGGTCATGCTGCAGCGAGGCCAGTGCCCAGGCACTGTTGGCCAGCGTCTGAGGCTGCGAGCTGTCCAGCCGCTGCAGGAGTGCGCCTGCCATGGCATCCAGCCAGCCAGGCGGCGGCTGCATGCCCAGCTTGGCGGCTGCCCACAGAGCCATGCTGACATCTTGCGCACTGCCGGCACCTGCCTCCAGCCGCCCAGGCAGCAGCTGCGCAGCCTGCCAAGGCATGGATGCATCTGCGATGATGCTGGGCAGCTTCGCAGCCGCCCACATGAGAGTTGACAGCTGCCTTGGGCCCAAGCCATGAAGCTGCCCAGCAGCTGTCGCCGCGCACAGGCGCCCGCACAGCGCGCGCACCGCGGCACGCTCTGCCCGCTGCTTGGGTGGCTGCACCACAAGCCGCGCAAGCCTTGCCAGAGCAGCCACAGCTACTTCAGCCGTCCATGCTGAGCTGTACAGCGCGTCCAGCTGCTGCCAGGTGGCGGCGTGGCGCACCTGTGCTGCCGCCGCCTGCCAGCGCAGCTGCGCTGACGGCTGCAGGCTGGGCGACCCAGCTCTGCTGCTTGCTGCTGCACGAACACACCCTGAAGCGGGTGCATGGTTCGCCTGCGCACCGCCACGCAGGGCGCAGCAGCAGCCTGCGTTGATGCTGGCGGAGCCACGCGGCACGGCGAGCGGATCGCATGGCAGCGCATGCAAGTCCCCGTGCACACGCGGCGCACTCACCCGCCGACCGATCACAGCCCCACCAGATTGTTGTGGAAATACGTGCCACACTAGTGTGAGTCGCACGGGTGCAGCACGAGCCCCAGTGAGGCTGCGACCGTGCAATCTTGTCGGCACAGCTCCGCATGAGGCTGCCCTGGCCGTGGAAGCATTCATCTACATGTTCATGTGGTCATGCTGTGCAGGGACGTGGCTCAGCAGCAATCATTGATCGCCGGCGGACTGAACAAACGTCAACAAAGCTCAGGTGTTGCTCAATGCGTGCAGGAAGGCGGATCTTTGATCACTTGCTGCATGGGCGGCTGGGTTTCCAAGAGCGCGGGGGGTGAGGACCGGGTTTAGCTCCGTTTGCTGTTCAAAGGCCGGTGCTGTGAGTTCCTGCGCAGCGCACATCCTCGTCCCCGAAACTGCGGGGTAGCCAGGATGTCGTCAATGGGGCGCATTTACAAGAGCAAGGATACGTTGGGAATGTGCCAGCGTTCGAGATGATGCCACGCCTGCTGCAGGCAATCAGGAAGGCAGCGTGCACGACATGGCAAGCCGCCTGCCCGGATCCAAGGATCGTGGGGCTGCCCAAGCATGGTGGGGCTGCCAAGACCAGAGCGCCCCCTCCCACAACAATGGGGCTGACTTCACGCTCGCCCACAACATGCTGCGCACCACATTCATGCATCTGCTGCTAGTGTGCAAGTGTCGCAAGGTTCTGCACATGCGCTGCTGGCAGCCATCTCTCTGCCAGATGACAACAGATGGCCAGCAGCTCAGATGCCTGATGACAACAGCTGGCCAGCCGGGGGCCTGCATGCAGGGGCTTCAGCGGGCCAAGCCCCAGCTGGCGGCCAGCCTGTTGGCTGTGCTCTTCTCCATTTTGGTTGCCCCACCCGTCTTGGCAATGGCCATGAAGGCAGGGTCGTCCTTCTGCAGGTTGCCTGCAACATCCAGCACGCATGTGTCTCCATCGTGACCGCACAGCTGACCGCCAGGAAACCCCACTTGGATGGGACTGTGTGTCATGCCCACCGGCGTGACTTGACAGCAGGCACGCACAGCTGTGCGGTGCTCCATGCACCATGCAGCGCCACGCATCACCGGCGCCTCACTCACCAATGGCCGCGGCAATGCCAGCATGCCAGCCACGGGCCTCGGCAGCATCCAGGAAGCCCTGCAGCAGCACAGGAGCGGGCACGGCGCGCATGGAGCATTGGTCCAGTGGAGCTAGCGCAGCTCAGCTGGGCGGCACGCCGGGATGACAGCAGTCCTGGTTGAGTGCGGGAATCGGCTGGGCCAGCCTGCACAGTTGCGTGGCACGTGATGGCGCATTTTATGGCAGGTAAAGGGGGGAACAGCTCTGGTGCAGTTGGCTCACCAGCTCCAGCTCGTGCACCTTTGTGGGCTTGTTCTGGCTGGTGAAGCTGCCAATGCGCTGAACCACGGCGTTGATCTGCAAGCGCAGGCAGAGCAGCCAGTTCAGCCACGCAAGGCTCGCCGCAGTCATCGCTGGGCACACGCACAAGGTGACCCAGGGTGCTCCCCAGCAACACTGCACTGATGACAGCAGTCACAGTGTGAACCCACCCTGTCCATCCAGTCGCCGATAGGGGCTGTGAGCTTGAAATGGTACTGCAGCTCAGCAAGATGGCAAGCCGGGGGGGTGTCACTTGATCTCAGTGGCAGGCCATGCCCTGCCCCGAACGTACTGGCTGCAACCTACAAGGCCGAGTCCTCGCATGTGACACGCAGCAGCATGCTCGGCATGCTCCTGCCCTGCTGCGCACCAGCTTGACCTTGAGCGCATCGTCGGCTCCCGGGTTGTTCAGGCTGGCGGTGTAGGCTGCAGTGATTGCCGCCTGGTGCTCCTCCTTGATGGAGCAGACCTGCACATGCGGCCAGCCGTATGGTCAGCAACCCCGGTTCCTGCCGGTACTCGCATACAGGCAGCAGGCCGCGGCAGCGCAACAGGTGTGCACATCTAGTGGGGCCACCACCGTGCGTGCAGCACATCACATCACACGCACCGACAGCTGGATGCCAGCCATGTCCTTGGGCTCCAGCTCCGCCTCCTTGCTGAGCTTGAGGATGATCTGGGCGTGGAGGCGGGCATGATGAGCAAGCGTAAGGGCTGCGGGACGTGCGACGGCAGGCTGCACCCCGGCTGCACAGACTGCAACCCGGGCAGCCCAGGTCCCCGCGGCGGGGGATGCAGCGAGCAGGCACAGAGCACCTCGTGTGCTCACCTCGTTGGACGACTGCTCCTTCATGTACTTGTATGCCACCTGTACATGTGGGAGGGACACTGGTGAGTTCAAGACCCTGGTTGCGACACCGCTCTGTGGCGGCTGCTTGGCTGCGGCATGCGCGCACAAACCCCGATTGCGGCACGGCCAGCCACCCACTCACAGAGGGTGCAGCACTCGGGCTGCCACCCCCAGCCTTACCAGCTTGTAGGTGTGGCGGCCGTCTTCCTTCTCATAGCGCACCAGCTTCAGGAGCACTGGCTTGACCTGTTGCAGCAGGGGCGGCGGGGTGAGCCTGCTCCGAGAGGCCTGCCAGATCACATGGGCGCGCGCGCCAGCTCGCACAGGCGCGCACAAGCAGCACAGGCTGTGCTCCGCCCCCCCCCCCCGCCCCTCTGTCACACCCACCAGTGCCTCGCCCCGGACCGCGGACCTGGCCAGCCCATCGATGCCCTGTGTGGTGGCCTCCGACAGCAGCAACTGCATGGCAGGCGCAGGGCAGGCGGGGGAGATCGATCTTGGCGGCGAAAGATTCTCTCTGTACTCTGGGGGCGCGCTGCAGGCCTGCACGTACCTCGAACGCGGCCTCGCTCTTTGCTATCACCACGCCGCCGTCGCTGAGCTTCTCTACTGGCGTGTTCTGGTCCACGCGGTGAGGTGCGTCGCTGGAAGCAAAGGTCGCCAGGTTCGACATGTTGGCTGCCTGAGAGCGTGTGCAACAACGTCCGTGACGCACAGAAAGGTCGATGTTGTGATGACAGCTACTGCGGCTGCCGCCTGGGGGCGTGGAACGTGGTGTAACCAGGGGGAAAGCAGCCTGGAGAAATTTGCCCCCCGCCGGTGATCCACGGTCTGCAAGGCCCAGCACGCGGTGTCTGCACTGAGAATAAGGCGCCGCTGTCTTTTAGCCGGCGGGCAGCCGGCGGCAGGCACGGCCCAGACCGTTGGGCCCGAACTTCCCAACGACTGCCGGGGCAAGCGCGCGTCGCGCCTGGGCGCTCGCCGGTTCCGTCTGCCCCTTGGAGGAGCCTGCTCCCGTCTCACATTCCCGGACGCCTGCCATGAGGTTCATCAGCTGCTGCCCGACGTGCGCGTTGTAGGCAACGTGCTGCCATGTGCGCATGTCGGCATGTCAGTCACATTGCGAGGATCCCTGCGGCTGAGCAGCGGAGCGGCTGCGGAGCGGCTGCGTGCAAGCATGGGCCTCGATGCGGCGCCGGCCCGGCGGCGAGCCCGGCACGCTGGGGGGCGGCAGCTGACGGGTGCCGTAGGCAGGGCAGGGCATCCGGGAGCCTGGCTGTAGCCTGCCAGAGCCAGGCTGGGCAGCAGCCGCCCGCCCCTGGCGCGGCAGCAGCAGCGCGTGCGCATGCTGCGCGCCCATGGCAGCCCAGCCTGTGCCAGCAGCTGCCGCGCTCCCTGCAGCAGCAGCTGGCGGGCTGCACGTCCCTGGAGCGCCTGCACCTCCTGGTGCAACAGGAGGCGGACGCACAGGACCCAGCATTCTGGGCCGCAGCATCCCTGCATGTGTGCCAGCTAGTGCCACGGTCGCCAGCAGGCAGCCCGGCGGGGCAGCACCTGCTCGGCCAGATGACCAGCGCATGGTGCCGTGCAGCCAGCCACCCCGCAGAGCGCCCTGCCCTTGCAGGCGCCGAGGCTGCGGCAGGCATGCTGATCAGCGCGGCTCGGCTGCAGCACCAGCCTATGGCGGACCAGTTCTGGCCGCTGGTGTGGCACCACCTTCAGCAGGCCGTCCCCTGCTGGCAGCAGCCCCAGCTGGATGCTGTGGCGTGGGCGCTGCGCCGTCTGCGCGCAGCCCCTCCCCGCGAGCTTGCGCAGGCCCTGCTGGCAGCATGGCAGCCGCAGCTGGCGTCATGCTCCCCGGCAGAGCTGGCTGCTGTCCTGCAGCATGCTGCTGGGTTGAAGCTCCCAACTTCATGCACGTGGCGGCAGCAAGCCGCAGCAGCGCTGGAAGCAGCAGCGGGGCAGCTGGCTGTCGTGGAAGCCGCCCGCGCATGCGTGGCCCTTGCCCACTGTGTGCTGCACAGTGGCCTGACAGCACCGGCATCAGCAGGGGACGCCTCGTGTGCAGCAGCAGCTGCAGCGATTGCCGCGGTGGTGGAGCAGCAGGAAGCTGCCTGCCAGCTGCAGCACGCTGCCGACTTTGTGTGGTCACTGGCGGCGCTGCAGCGCCAGCTGCCGCCCGCGCTGCTGCAGACCCTGTTTGCGGCCCCCGCGCATCAGATGGAGCAGCTGCGGCCATCGCAGACCTGCAGGCTGCTCAGCCTGTTGTGCAAGCTGCCGGTGGCCCTGCCCGCGCCCTGGCTGCTGTGCAGCCTGCAGTCCCTGCACACCCGGCTGGGTGCCTGCACCGGGGACGACCTGTGCGCAGTCATGACCGCCCTGGCCTGCCGGCGGCAGCGCCTGCGCCCACCCATCAGCTGGATGAGGGACGTGCTGCAGCACCTGGAGCCCCAGCTGCCTGGCATGGGCTTCGACAGCCTGGGGCGCCTGGGCTGGGCGCTGGCGCGGCTGGGCATCACGCCACCCCCGCCCTGGCGGCGGCGCTACGAGGCAGCCTCGCTAGGGCGCTGCGAAGGTGGTGCACCCCTGCCCTTTGCCATGGTCACGTGGGCGGTCGCACGCTGGGGCTACCCTGGGCCACCACTGCGCTGGAAGCAAGGCTTCCTGCGCGCCAGCCAGCGCGTGCTGCACCAGCTGTCCCCGCGTGAGCTGGCCATGCTGGCATCCGCAGTGGCCAGGCTGGGCGGTGGTGCCAGCGTGGACGGCCCATCAGCGCTGCCCATCAAGTGGCAGCGGGGGCTGGTGCGGGCAAGCCAACTGGCAGCAGGGCAGGCGTCGCCCAGGGAGCTGACGCTGCTGGTATGGTCAGTGGCCAAGATGAGGCTGCAGCCACGGCGTAGCTGGCAGGAGGCAGTGCTGGCGGCATCAGCGGCAAGCATGGGGGAGATGACAGCGTACCAGCTGGCCGTTACTGCTGAGGGGCTGCTGGGAGCAGGCGTCTGCCCGCCGGATGATTGGGTTGCACGCTGGCACCTGTGTGTGGAGCTGAAAAATGCTCACATGGTGCCAGCCGAGCTGCGTGCTGCGCAGCGTGCTGCAGCTGCCTTTTCCAAGCAGCGGCAAGTGTTGCATGCAGTCTGAGGTGTGGGTCCGGGCGCTGCTGGTTGCTGTGCGCTGGCCGGCAGCTGCCGGCGTGTAATCTTTCAGTCTTCAACGTCTATCCCTTTACACCGTTGTGGCCAGCTTTGCCCCCGACGAAGGCCGCCTCGCGCCTCCCCCGTGCTTCTTCATCATCTGCACCCGCGTGTACAGCATGAAGCCCGCCACCGACGTCAAGTACCCCAGCAGCTGCGCAAAGCTGACCCTTTCGCTGTGCACCAGCATGCTGTACCTGCACAGCGGCGGCGGCCAGGGCGGATGCGTGTGAGGTGAGAGGCGGGGCAGCGAGCGTGTCCCGGGTGAGCTGTCACAGCCTGCTGCAACCCTGACAGCGGCGACAGCAACAGGCAACGGCGATTACTCACCAGATGACCGCCAGGTTCTTGACGCACCCTGCACAGCAGCGAAGCAGCAGAAGAGCATGTTGCAGCCACAGCCGTCAACCACACACTGCAGCTGCAGGCTGCCTTGGCATGGGCAACACAGGTGGGCAGCTGTGGGCAGCGCACGCCTGCCCACAGCTGCCCATAGCTGCCCACCTGCAACCTTGTACGTCAGAGAGCTGGTTGATGCAATGGCCGCATAGCTGGTGATGTTAACCAGCGCGCTGACAATGCTGGCTGCCAGTAAAGGCAGCAGCGGGGGCGTGACACCCTGCCGTATGATGTGGGGCACCTCATAATAGGCGCTCGCCAAAAACAACAGCAGAGATGTGGGCGCGCTGACAAACACCAGCACCTGCAGGAACAGTTGCACCGAGCACATGCTCAGGATGTACGCTCGCTGCACAGCAGCCAAGGTACGCAGAGAAGCGATGCATAAAGCCACGTTGTGGCGCGGCGTCACTCCATGCGCATTTGCTGCGCAAAGCGCACACATGCAGCCCATGCATGGCATGGCTGCCAGGGGCAGGCCTGGCCCTACCTCAGCCTGATTGAACTTGTCACTGCCCATCAGCCGCTGGCTCCACACCACGCGCCCTGCTTCTGAGAAGCTGCTCAAAGCGAAGCAAACAAGCCCTATGACATGGAAGGCAGGCGTCCCCGACTCCACCAGCACAGCAATCCTGCAGGGCACCAGGAGGGAACGAGGGCGCATGTGAGAAACGTCTGCAATATCATCACTAATCAGACGCCTGTGCTCGGGTGCAGGGGCACCTGGGGCCTGCGCCGGCACCCGCATGCGCGCCATGCAGTGTGCGGTCGCACCCGGTGCCAGAGCCAATCAGGACCACGGCTGCCGCCAGGGGTAGGGTGAGGACCTCCAGTCCCGCGCCAACTGCCAACACCATGGTTATGGCAGGCGTGAAGGCTTTGAGAATCTGCAGAATCAGGTGGTCGCGCAAGGGTTGCTGGTTGCAGGGCCGCTGGCACGCGTGCTGCCTCCCCGCCAGCTCACTGCTGCACGCACCTGAATGAAGGACACGCTCAGGTGCAGGTATGCTATGTTGCCGAACGCCATGGTGGTGGTGCAGCTGATGACCATGAAGTTGAGCTTGGTCATGAACGTGTTCCAGGGCGGCCACGGGCGGATGTCCATGCCCGCCACCCTGCTCAGCAGGCGGCCGCCAAACACGGTGGCGCCCTGCAGGCAAGCACTGGCTGGCGTCAAACCTGCACGTCTGCGTGACAGCTTGCCGAGCACCATTGCCCTGCTGTCTAGCTGGCCCGCGCCTGCCTACCTGGCCTATGCTTGTCACCAGGAGTGGGTAGGCGAACCCGCTGACATACAGCTGCTTGTTGGCCAGGATCAGCACAGAGGAAACCACCATCCAGGCCAGCGTGCACAGCGTGCCCTTCAACCAGGGCGGCATGGGCTTCGCAATCCCTGTGTCTGACATGGCTGCAAGTGGTGATGTAGATCCTCAGTTGAACACGCTACTGGCCACCCGTGGCCGCTGCCTCACGATGGCTTGACGTACTGCACAGGGGGAAGGCAAGCCATGGCGTCATGGTGCGCGATATGGCCTGGCTGCGCACAGCTGCTGAGGGGCCCCGGGTGCCCCGGGTGTCGCGCCACCCGACATAATCCAGCCTCCGCCTCGCCAGCGTGTCCCCAGGTTCACCTTTCCAATCACCCATACAGCATCCCGCCTGCCCCTCGCCAGCAGGTCCCCGGAGCGCACCTTCTGCACAACCCAGGCAGCATCCCGCCTTCCCTGGGCCAGCAGCTGGCTCACGCGCTCTGGATCGGACTCGTCAGAGTGCCCCAGGAAATGGCTGCGCAGGTGCTGATGGTAGTATGGTCGGCTGTCCCTGCACGTGCAGGTATCTGGCCCATCAGTCGGGGCGGGCGCGGGCGCGGCGGAGAGATGGCGGCGGCATTGTGTGGGCGCCGCCCAGGATCGCGATGGCCACGCACACAGGGAGCTTCCTCAGCAGCCGCAGGAGCTCCCTGTAACAGCTGAGCACCTCGTGTCGAGCCACGCTGACGCTGCTGCTGCCCCAGGGGCGACGGCAGAGCTTGCAACCCCGAATTTCGCGGCCCCAGTGGCCGGATCGCTCAATTCGCAGGCGAACAACGCTGCAGATAGTGGTCGGGAATGCAGTTTTCCCGGTGCACGGGTGTTTTGAGGCGTTCAGCAAGTTGCAGCTGCCAGGCGACCGCCAGCCCCGATCGCCGGGCGATCGGCGATCGATCAGGCAGAGCAGTACACCCCCCCCCCCCCGCCGCCTTGTGAGCGCTTGTAAATCCCCGTGCCTCTGTCACACGCCTGCCAGCAGGCGGTGCAGGCTGCTTGCTGCGCCACCAGGGCAGCTGCGACCTGCAACCACCACAGCGCTGCCTGCGTTGCCTCGCACTGCGCACATCTTGTTGCTCCTCTCTCCTTCCTGGCTCTCGGGCGTCCTGCTGGAAAACCCCGCTGCTGTTCAGGACGCTGCATACGGTCACGGCCCAAACAGCGGATGACGGGTGCCAGGCGGCGTTGAGGACCCCCCTGCTGTGTGCCGGGTGCTGGCACCTGCGCGCGCCCGGGTGCGGTCCGGTCAACAATCCTCTGACTGCCCGCTCAGAGTCATTGCCAGTCACGTTCGCCAGTCACGTTCGCAGTGTAGTGTTTTCTACGTTCCCAGCACCAATTGTCTGGCATCGGCTGCCAACCGCCTTTCTCGTGATTGGTGCCGGCCAATCCCGGCGAATTGCCCGGGCCTTGCTGTCAGGTCTGACGACACAAGCTACCTGCGATCATGCTGGCTGCGCGGGTTGGTGCCACGCAGCGCCAGGTGGGCCCGGCGCGGCAACAGATCCGCATCGCTGCCATGCGGCTTCGGCTGACGGCATGCCCCCCCACCCCAGACACAGGCACCGCGCGGACGCGCGGTACGCGCGCGTAACCGGGTATGCTTAGTGCGCTTCAAGAAGGTTGAGGACAACAAGCCGCCGCGATGGGACAAGTATCGCGCAGAGCTGGGGGGCGCATCCTCAGGCGGCGCAAGTGCGGGCAGCGCCGCCGACCAGCCACCCCAGCAGCCGAGCGATGGGGCTGCTCCCCAGTCCACGGACAGCTCATCTGGAGGCTTTTGGGGCCGCATCACCGGCTCCACCCCCAAACCTCAGGAGCCTGGGCGCAAGCAAGAGCCAGCTCGCGGCCTGGTGCTGCCCTGGGCCTGGCAGCGCAGCGGCAGCCAGGCGCAGCCCGCCCCCGTGAGCGGGGCTGCGCCACGCTGGGCAGCAGTCGTGTTCCTACCAACAGCGCTGTGGTGTTTGACATGGTGAGCACCTGGGCCGCTGTAGTGCAGCTAATGTTGCACACGTCTGGGCAGGGCTTGAGTGCCAGCAGTCCCCCTGCGCTGCTGCGGTCCAACAGGTT
>Ga0315905_10002764_pt1 | contig 18337 bp, 11 predicted proteins | sample LakEriMetagenome_5_FD_203522 | JGI IMG/M metagenome (GOLD analysis project Ga0315905, IMG submission 203522) | Freshwater fungal communities from buoy surface, Lake Erie, Ohio, United States - Buoy 4 MA121 | ecosystem: Environmental > Aquatic > Freshwater > Lake | place: USA: Lake Erie, Ohio... | reverse complement strand
GCACGCCCTGCTGCCCGGCTCCGATCATCAGGTCCACTTCCCAGCCGCGGGCCCGCTTCCGCTCATTGATTTCCGCCGGGCGCGCCGCGATCTCCTGTGCGGGCGTCACTTTGAGGCGGTTGCATGCCTGCGCCTGCGCACGGGTCGCCACATACGGCACCCCTTCCAATGGAGGTGGGTCCATGTCCCTGCTTGTGCAGAAGCTCTATCTGTGTTCTCTCTGTGATTGTGAGGTGTTCGTAGTTCTTCAAAGTAAGAGGCCGGTTTCGTTACCTCCCCTCCTTGTCCTGCGAACTTCCTCGCACCAACCACGTTCCACCTGGAACTTGAAACCGCCGTAGCTATCGGGCCGGAATTGGCCGCCGCACTCTGCCAGTTTGCCGACTGCATCCTGAGCATGTGGCTGCTTTACTCGTGCCGGTGCCTGCGGAGGTCCGTGAGTCGGTGCAATGGGAAGTCGCAGGCGCACTTATTGCGGCGCATCCCCTGGAAGCTGTGAAACTGCTGGATACCCTGCCGCCGGGTGATCTGGCGGACCGGATGTTGCGGCAGGCGGCGATGTAGTATTCCGTGCAGTTTGCGGATAGGGCTGCGGCGTGGGCGTTGTCCCAGGAGGATGCCTGACTGAAGGCCCTGTTGCTCTCGTCGGTGCTGCTGGTGCAGTCGGCCCATGATCTTCAGGCGGCCATTACAGTGGCAGTGCAGGAACTGGAGGCTGGTCCGGCACGTGACCGGTTTCTCGTGGAAATCGTGCAGCGCTGGGGGCAGACGAAGGTGCCCGCGGCTGCCGCATTTGTGTCAGGCCTTCGGGGAGCGGTCGCTGTGGATGCCGCATCGAATCTGGCGGCAGCATGGCGGGCTACAGACAAGCTGACCGCTTCGAACTGGATCCAATCGATGCCGGAAGGGACCGCCCGGGATGCCGCGCTGCTGGTGCAGTCTTCATGGACGCATTAGCAAGAAGCCCGGTGATGGGCAACCCGCGTGCGCTTCAGGGGCGGAGGATCATCACGTCGTGGGGTTCGACGCTGAGGGTGGCAGAGGTGCCGGTCTCGTGGAGGGTCAGGGGATTGAGTTCCGCGACTTGCCATGGGCTGCCGGTGGTGTCGGCGACAGTGTATTGGGCGAGTTCACCGAGGTAAATGGATTCGGTGATGGTGCCGGAGAAGTGATTGGGCGCAGTGGCGGGGGGGGTGAAGCGGAGGGCTTCCGGGCGAATGCAGAGCTGGACGGGGGAGCCTGGGGCAGGGGACCACGGGGGTGCGGTGAGGCGTCCCCAGAATTCCCCGAGGGTGGTCTGCACGGTGTGATGGCCTCGGCTGTTGATAGTGCCGAGGGTGCCGGAGAGGAAGTTGGCTTCACCAATGAAAGAGGCGACAGCGGCATTGAGCGGCTCGCGGTAAATTTGCCGCGGCGTGCCGACTTGACAGAGGACGCCCTTGTCCATGACGGCCATGCGGTCGGCGAGGTGCAGGGCTTCTTTCTGGTCGTGGGTCACGTAGATGGCGGTGAGGCCGAACTTCTTGCAGATGTGTTTGATCTCGCCGCGCATTTCGATGCGGAGCTTGGCATCGAGGTTGGAGAGGGGTTCGTCGAGGAGAAGGCAGTCGGGCCGCACGGCGAGGGAGCGGGCGAGGGCCACGCGCTGCTGCTGGCCGCCGGAGAGCTGGTTGATCTTGCGCGCGCCGAGCGTGCCCATCTGGACCATGTCGAGGGATTCCTGCACGCGCTGGGCGATGTCGGCTTTGGAGAGTTTGCGCTCTTCGAGGCCGAAGGCGACGTTTTGGGCCACGGTGAGGTGGGGCCAGAGCGCGTAGCTTTGAAACATCATCGCAGTATTCCGCTGGTGGGCGGAGACTCCGGTCATGTCGCGGGCATCGAAGAGAATGTGGCCGCTGTCCTGCTGATAGAAGCCGGCGATGTGGCGGAGCAGGGTGGTCTTTCCGCAGCCGCTGGAACCGAGGAGGAAGAACATTTCGCCGGCTTCGATCTTGAGGTCGATGTCGCGCAATACCCGGGTGCTGCCGAAGCTTTTGCTGAGGTGTCGGATCGTAATGGCAACCATGCGGAGTATAAGGTGATAAGCTGGCGGCAGTAAGGCGGCGGCGGGGCGGAATGCAAGCCGTCTGGAGCGGAGACGGCGAATTCGCTGCGGCGCGCGCGGGAAGTGGATTTTTCCTTTTGGCGGAGGTGGGATCCGGTTATGAGTGCACCATCATGGCTAACAATGCTGCTGCTTCCCGTCTCGCTGTCCCGAAAACCCTAAAGCTGTTCATCGGGGGGAAATTCCCGCGTACCGAAAGCGGCCGGGTGCTGACCGCGGCCGGGCCGAGGGGCGCGCATCTGGCGCACTACTGCCAGGCATCGAAGAAAGACTTGCGCGATGCCGTGGTGGCGGCGCGGAAGGCGGCACCGGGCTGGGCGGGGAGCACTGCGTATTTGCGCAGCCAGATCATTTACCGTCTGGCCGAAATGCTGGAGAGCCGCGCGGGCAGTCTGACGGAGGAACTGGCCGCCGCTACGGGCCAGAAGCCGGCGGCCGCGGCGGCGGAGGTGAGTGCCGCGGTGGATCTGCTGGTGCATCTGGCCGGGTGGCCGGACAAGCTCCCGCAGTTGTTCGGGTCGGTGAATCCGGTGGCCGCGCCGTATTTCAATTTCAGTGCGCTGGAGTCGCAGGGCGTGATGGTGCTGTTCGCGCCGGACGCTGAGCCGCTGCTGGGAGCTGTGGCGCTGATCGGGGCCGCACTTACTGCTGGAAATGCCTGCGTCCTGGTGGCCAGTGACCGCTTTCCCACGCCGGCGATCAGTTTGGCGGAGGCCATCGCGACGAGCGACGTGCCGGGGGGCGCGGTGAATATCCTGACAGGCCGGCGTGCCGAACTCTCTGCCTGCGCGGCGGAGCACCATGACATCGACGGCATCGTGGATGCTTCCGGTGATGCTGCGCTGGGTGCCGTGCTGCAGGCAGGGGCAGCGGTGAATTTGAAGCGGGTGCAGACCTGGCCGGGTGTGCGCAGTGTGTCGCCTTATCAGCTGCTGGCCATGATGGAGACGAAGACGACCTGGCATCCGGTGGGCGGCTGACGGTGCACGCGGGGCTATTCCCGTTTTGCACGGCGGGGAATCGCCGGTAAGCGTGGGCCTTATGCATATCCCCACGCTCATTGCCCGGAAGCGGGACGCCGGCTCGCTTTCCACGGAGGAAATCGATTTTCTCATCGCCGGCCTCACCGGCGGTAGTATCCCGGAGTATCAGTGGAGCGCGATGGCGATGGCGATCTACTTCCGCGGGATGAGCATAGAGGAAACCTGGGCGCTGACCCGTGCGATGCGCGACAGCGGGGAGGTGTTGACGTGGGGCGCTCCGGGCAGCCGTCCGCCGGTGGTGGATAAGCACAGCACCGGTGGCATTGGCGACAAGACCTCGCTCCTGCTCGCGCCGCTCCTGGCGTGCGATGGACTGTGGGTGCCGATGATTTCCGGGCGAGGCCTCGGCATTACCGGCGGCACGCTGGACAAGCTGGAGAGCATCCCGGGATTCCGCGTCGGGCTGTCGGTGGAGGAAATGCGCGCGCAGTTGGAACGGCTCGGGTGCTTCATGGCAGGACAGACGGCGATGCTCTGCCCGGCGGACCGGAAGCTGTATGCGCTGCGCGATGTCACCGGCACGGTGCCGGCCATTCCGCTCATCACAGCGAGCATTATGAGCAAGAAGCTGGCTGAGGGGCTGGACCGGCTGGTGCTGGATGTGAAATGGGGCAGCGGTGCCTTCATGCAGACGCGACCGGATGCCGAGGACCTCGCCCGGGCCCTCACCGAAGCGGGGCGTCTCGGTGGTGTGGAGGTGCGGGCGCTACTCAATCCCATGAGCGAAACGCTGGGCTGCGCGGCGGGGAATGCTGTGGAGGTGCGCGAAGTGATCGACACCTTCCACGGGAAGGGGCCGGAGGATTTGATCGATCTCACGCTGGACCTGGCCTGCGCGGTCTCGGACACACCGCGCGAGACGCATTTCCAGCGCCTGACCGATGGCACGGCGTGGCGGAAGTTTCAGGAAATGGTGACGGCTCAGGGCGGGGACGGGGAAAAGCTGAATGCGGACGCTCTGCCGCAAGCGCCGGTGGTGAAGTATCTCACCGCGCCCTTCAGCGGTCTGATTGCAGCCTTGGATGCAGCGGCGGTGGGGAATGCGGTGCTGAACCTTGGCGCTGGGCGCTCCCGTGCGGAGGATGCGGTGGATCATTCGGTGGGCGTGGACCATTTGATCAAAAGCGGCACTGAAGTCCGTCCCCGCGATGTGCTCTGCCGCATTCACGCCCGCACCGAAGCAGATGCGGATGCCGCCGGGCGCACCATCCTTGCGGGGATAGCGCTGGAGGATTGAAGGCGCAGACAAATGACGGCAGGGACGGCTTGTCCGGCGGGCGGATTGCTGATAGAGCAGCCGGGTGATGGTTCGTGCCTTCCGTGTGCTGCTCTTTTGCTGCGCTGCTTTGGCGGCGCAGGCGCAGGGCGTTTTTATCAACGAGATCCACTATGATAACGTGGGAACGGATGCTGACGAGGGGATCGAAGTTGCCGGGCCGGCCGGCACGTTGCTCGCGGACTACGAAGTCCATTTCTACAACGGCGACAACAACAGCACGTATGGCAGTGCCTTGCGGCTGCGCGGGACGATTCCTTCTCAAAGCGGAGGGGCTGGGGCCGTGTGGTTCCCGGTGCTGGGTATCCAGAACGGGCCTCCGGACGGTATGGTGCTCTACCACCTGCCCTCGGCGACGGTGGTACAGCGGATCAGTTATGAAGGGGCGTTCACACCGTTGAATGGTGTGGCGGCAGGGCAGGTGTTGCCGGACATCGGCGTGGATGAAGACCCTGCGCCGCAGCCCGGGCAGTCGCTGCAATTGACAGGATCGGGCACCAGTCTGGCGGCCTTCACGTGGAGTGGGCCGAGGCCGGCGAGCGCTGGTGTCTTGAATGCCGGGCAATCGTTCACAGCAACGCCGGTGCGCAGTTCCGCCATGGTGGTGCTGCCGGGACTGATTCATGAGGGGGGGCAGGCGACGCTGCAACTCACGCTCAATCCCGCGCCCGGCACGCCGGTCACTTATTCCCTGGGAACGCTGCGGCCGGGCATTCTGGCCTATCCCGAAACGGTCAGTGTAAGCGCCACCGGTACGGCGCTGGTGCCGGTAACGGCGCTCAGCGACGGAGTGGCGGATGGATTTCAGGAAGTGGCACTGCTCGCACAGTCGCAGGACCCGCTGTGGCCCAATGCTGCGGCCGGCGTGCAGGTTGTGGATGTGGACCGGCCGTATGTGGCCCTGCAGGGCGCGCTGCGGGTGATGTCGTTCAATGTCCGGCTGGGATTGGGCGTGCCGGGCAGCGCGGAATTCAACGCAGTCCGCGACGTCGTAGAGCGCCTGAGCCCGGATGTACTGCTGCTGCAGGAGGTGAACAGCGCGAATGAGTTTGGCGACTTCCTGACACTCGCGGAGCAGGCTGGTTTCCCCGCGGGAGCCGCCTATGTGGGCATCAGTGGTGATGCCTTCGCTGGCAGTCCCTATGTGCGCGGTGACATCAGTGGCGGCCAGGATTTGAATGTGGTGACGCTGAGCCGCTATCCCATCACGCAGCGCATTCAGTGTGGGCGAGGCGCGGCGGGCCGGGTGGAAATCACGCGTTATCCGCTGCTCACGGTAGTCGATGTGCCCTGGCTGTCCGCCGCAGACGATCCGGTGGTGGCGAATGTCCATCTGAAAGCGGAGGCCGGGGATGCCAATAACTTCCGCCGCGCGCTGGAGGCACTGCGGTTGCGGGAGTCACTCACGGCGGCCGGCATTAATGCGGCGGCGCGCAACGTGATTATTGCCGGTGACTTCAACGCCACCGACTGGCTGCCGCAGCCGGAATCCTATCCTGCCAACAGCCCTGCTGTGAGCAGCCCGGGCACCGGACAGTTTGCCGACGGCACCACGCTGCCGCAGTCGTTCGTCGCCGGGGTGGATTTGTTCTCACCCGGATTCACGCTGCCCTACCGCGCGTTTCCGCACAGCGGGATGAATCCGGCAGGGCTCACCGCACTGCCGCTGCAGCAGGCCGACGGATCGGACGAACGGACGTTCGCCTTCGCCAGCTACAAGCTGGACTACTTCTTTGTCAGTGGACCCGTAGCCGCCCGGGGTGCTGTGCCGGCGGAAATCTACAACAGCCGCCTGGAGTCGCTCTATGACGGCATTCCCAAAGGGCGCACGCTTCCGGCCGCGACGCTGAGCACTACGGCTTCGGATCACTATGCCATCGTGGCGGATATCCCGCTGCAGTCGCTGCCGGTGCTGGAGGTGCGTTTTTCGCGGGACTGGATTAATGAAGGTGACGCCGGCCTCACTGTATCGGTGAGCGTCTCCCCGCCGCCGTCAGAGCCAGTGCTGGTGAAACTGGCAGCGTGGCGCGATGGACGGCTCATTCCAGAGGCCGGAACGATCACCCTCAGTGCGGCACAGCCGGTGGCGGTGGTGCCAGTGCGTGTGCCCTGGCTGCCGGGCGTGGAACCGCACCGTGCGGTGTCTCTGACGGCGTCGGCAGCAGGGTGTCTGAGCGGCACTGGTTCCGTTACTGTGCGCAACCGCGAGGCGGGCGGGTTGCTCGTGATTTCCCAATACACCGAGCCGGTCAGTGGCAGTGAGCCGCGGGCCATGGAGTTGCTGAATGTGTCCGGTGCGGCGCTGGATTTTGCAGTGACGCCGCTGCGCATCCGCCGTTATTCGAATGGCGGCGCTGACGGTGTCGTGGATGCGGAAGCCACAGCCGGCACCCTGCCTGCTGGTGCAGTGCTTGTGGTGGGCGAAGAGGAAACAGGCGAATGGATGGTGGCCGAGGGGCTCGTCCCGGCACCCGTCACGCCCTTCAGCAGTCAGCTGGACCATACGATGAATCTGAATGCGGCGGGGCATGCGGCGTTCCTGCTGGATCGCCTCGTCTTCACGGGGAACGACGCGATGGAGGTGCTCATGGACGGCATTCGCTCAGACGTGCTGGGTGAGATCGGTCATGACTCGGGCACTGCCTGGACCGGGCCGGGCGGTGAATCGACGGCGGATGGCACGCTCACGCTGCGCACCCACATCGCCACCGGCAGCAGCGGCTGGCGGCAGCCGGGGCTGCGGTTTACTTATCAGGCCGCAGGCGGACTTGCTGGATTTGGCACCGCTCCAGCCGTCACGGATCCCTACCTCGCTTGGACCGCTGCGGCCGGGTTGTCGGGTCTGAATGCCGCCCCAGGCAGCGACCCCGACCGCGATGGCACGGTGAACCTTGTGGAATACGGACTAATGACCTCGCCGGTCAGCGAAGCATCTGTGCCCGCGCTGGAGTGGCAGACGGGACAAATCCGTCGCCGACTGCGCTCTGGGGACGCCGCGCTCTCTTTCTCCCTGGAATCCGGTGTCGGACTGGATTCCTGGAGCCCGGCGGCCGGAAGTGATGTGGTGACCGGGACCTTTCCGGATGGCAGTGTGGAGCGGTCCTTTACGCCAAGCCCGGTGCCGCCTGGGCGCTGGTATTTCCGCCAGCGGGTGTCCCGCCCGTGAGTTCAGATTCACGGCTGCGGAAAGTCACTCCAGGCATTGACAGTCAAGATGACCGACGGATTATCTCGGCATGAATTGGAAATCCTCTGCCCGTCTCCTGCCTGTGATGCTCGTCATGGGGCTTGCCTCCTGCGCTACGCAGACCACGACAGGGATCACCCGGGTGAAGATCTACCGCCTCGACCCCACTGCGGTGGCCGACAGCGCAGAGCCCAGCATTCCCTTTGAGCAAAAACACTATCTCTACGGAGCCGTCTCTGATGCCGACCGCGAGGCGCGCCGCGGGAATTACTACACCATCTTTTTCAAGACCCCAGACCGGCAGACTCCGGTGCAGGCCCGGTTTGAATACCGGCAGCAGGCGACCGGCTTCAAGGTGTTCACCAAGACGGTGAGTGTCGAGCCGGGCAGCGGCAGGGTGCGCTTCCAGGTTTCCGGTGACGAATACCGCGAGCGCGGCAAACTGCTGGGCTGGCGCGTCACCCTCACGCAGGGCGGTCAAATGATCGGCCAGCGTAAATCCTATCTCTGGGACTAATCCCCGCACCTCATTCACTCTCCAAGACTCACGCACATGAAACGCACACTGATTCGTTGCCTGGCCGCCGTCACCATCCTCGCTGCTGCGGCTCCTGCGCCGGCAGCGCCCGCGGGCAGCAACGGCATCGCTGTCGTGGTGAACGGACGGCCGATTTTGAAATCGGAAGTCGAAGACCTGATGAAGGCGAGCGAGATGGACCTGCGCCGCCGGGCCACGAGCCTTGAGGAATTCAATGCCGAGCGTGCCAAGCTGCGGGCCAAAGTGGTGGATCAGCTCATCGATCAGGAACTGGTGCTAAAGGAATTCGAGCCCTTCGCTGCCACAGCTGGCGGCCGGGTGGATGCGACGGCCAATGAGATGATCCGCAAGCAGTTTGTGGACAGCATGTTCAAAGGCGACCGCAAGAAGTTCCTCTCCGAACTGGCTGCCGCGGGGATCAGTTACAAGAAGTTCTTCGAGCAGCAGCGGAAGAACATGATCGTGGAAATGATGCGCGGTCAGTTTGCCCGTCCGGATTCGCCCTACATCACCGAAGAGGAAAAGGAGGCCTATCTGGCGAAGAATTCGTCGCAGTTTCGTGTCGGCGGGAAGCTGAAATTCTGGTCGATCACCATCCCCGGTGTGGCAGATGGAAAGACCCCTCAGGATCAACTGGCGCTGGCGAATGAAGTGCGCACCAGCCTTGTGAATGGTGCCGACTTTGCCTCGCTCGCGCGCACGCATTCCGCAGACAGCAAGAGCACCGATGGCGGCAGCTGGGGCTGGGTGGAGCAAAAGGATCTTGCTGAGCCGTTTTGGCCTATCGTTTCAAAGCTCGGGACGGGTAAAGTCGGTGATGTGGTCCCGCTTGGCGGCAGTTACTACATCTTCTGGGTGGAAGCCCGCTCGGAAGGTCAAATGAAGCCGAAAGAGGAAGTCGAGGCCGAAGTGGAAAAGCGTGTCCTCATGGAAAAACGGCAGAAGGCTTACGAGGAGTGGCTCAAGAAGCTGAGGAAGAAAGCCTCGATCGTTTACAAGTGAGCGCGGAGGCCGGAGTTATTGGCATTACTCTGGGCGACGCTGCGGGGATCGGGCCTGAAGTGACCGCGGCGGCGCTTGCGTCCGGCCGGCTGGATCCCCGGTTTCGTTATCAAGTCATCGGTGCCTGTCCGGGAGCGGTCCCGGGAAAGCCGGATGCGGTCACCTCAAAGGCAGCGCTGGAGGCATTGGAGGAATCCATCGCCCTCCTCCGCAGCGGAGCGATCGCCGGTGTAGTTACGGCTCCGGTTTGCAAATCTGCGCTGGCGGCGCAGGGATTCGATTTTCCCGGCCAGACGGAATTCTATGCGGCTCGCTTTAGTGAAAACGATTTCGTGATGTGTCTCACTGGACCCCGCCTGACTGTCGGGTTGGTCACCATTCACGAACCGCTGCGCAAAGTGCCGGAGTTGATCACGCCGGAGGCCATCATCCGTTCGGGCAGGCTGCTCGCGGAGTTTTCGCTGCGGCGCGGTATTTCCTCGCCGCGCATTGCGGTGGCGGGCCTCAATCCCCACGCTGGCGAAGACGGCTGCATGGGCACGGAAGACCGCGATATCATACGCCCGGCGGTCGCAGAATTGCGGCGGATGCTCCCGGCGGTGGAGTTTTCCGATCCGCTGCCGCCGGATACGCTGTTCTATCACGCGGCACGCGGTCGCTGGGATGCTGTGGTGTGCATGTATCATGACCAGGGACTGATCCCGCTGAAGTTGCTCGACTTTGACAGTGCGGTGAATGTCACGCTGGGCCTGCCGGTTGTGCGGACCAGTCCGGATCACGGTACCGCCTTCGACATAGCAGGGCTGGGGAAGGCTTCCCCCGAAAGCATGATCGCCGCCATCAATCTGGCTGCGGGACTTGCCGCAGGATGCGTGTCCTGACATTATGTTCGCCGCCTTGCTCGCCGCTGTTCTCTTTGCCTGCAGTGCTGTCGTCAGCCAGCGTTCCACCCGCATCTTTGGAGCGATTCCGGCAAACTTTTACCGCCTCTGCATTGCCTGCGCCGTGCTGGGCCTTGTCAGTCTGCTGCGCGATCTGGCCGATGGCACCTCCTCGATTCATCCTGATATTCTTCCCATCTTTCTCTGGAGCGGGCTGGTGGGGTTTGGCATTGGCGACATCGCGCTGTTCCTTGCCTACGCGCGGCTCGGATCGCGCCTCACGATTCTCATTAACTGGTGCAGCGCGGCGCTCTTTGCCGCCGGTGGCGACTACCTGCTGCGCGGCCGGTTCCTTGGTCTGCCGCAATGGATCGCTGTCATCGCCATCCTCGCCGGTCTGGTGGTCGCGTTGCGTCCCGCCAAGGCGGCGAAGCAGGCGGCACGGTCGGTTTCCGGCGTGCTGTTCGCCGTGCTCGCTGGAATCAGCATGGGTATGGGAACGGTGATGAGTGGCCGGGCGATCGATGCCGCGGTACGTCTGGGAATTGATGTTTCCGGAGTCAGCCAGGCGTTTCAGCGATCCTCCGCCGGCGTGCTGGCGGCGCTGGTGGCTTTCCTGATTGCCCGGCGTTTGGGGGGCTCCCAGCCGGTGGCTCCCGCCCGGCCGTGGAAGCACAAGCCGTTCTGGCTGATCAGCACTGCCCTGTGCGGGCCGGTCATCGGGGTGAGTTGCTATCAGTGGGCGCAGTCGGTGACCGGCAGCAGCACCATTGTGGTGGCCATCGCCTCCACGAGTTCACTGCTGGTCATCCCGCTCGCCCGGGCCATGGAAAAGGACACGCCCGGCGTGCGCGAACTGGCCGGCACGCTCCTCGCGGCTGCCGGTGTGGTGGCGCTGAAACTCTTTAATTGATGCCTCAGCAGAGCGTCTCGCGGCGTATTTCCGGTTTTCCCGCAGGTTGTGCCGTCCACGTTCTGCTTATCCCGCTTCGTTCCTGTGCTCCGTGAAAAACCAGACTTCATCGCGCGCCTGCGTGATGTGCCCCATCAGCCCGGTGTCTATTTGATGCACGACCGACTGGGCCGGATCATCTATGTCGGCAAGGCGCGGGACCTGCGTCGGCGGCTGGGTAACTACTTCCAGCCGTCGCGCAGCCGTCTCGTCGATTTGAAAACCCGCGCACTCATCCGCAGCATCTGGGACTTTGAATATCACACGGTGCGCAATGAGCCGGAGTCGCTCGTGCTGGAGCAGAAACTCATCAAGGAGTACCGCCCCAAGTACAACGTCAGCTTCCGCGACGATAAACGATTCCTGCTGCTCAAGGTACACTCTGAAGAGCCGTGGCCGCGCTTTCACCTCACGCGCACCCGTAAAGAAGACGGTGCACGCTATTTTGGGCCGTTTGCGCACAGCGGCAGCCTGCGGGCTACGCTCGACTGGCTGCAGCGGCAGTTTGGCCTGCGCTCCTGCCGTGCGTTCGTGCCTGACGAAAACGACTACCGGCACTGCCATAATGACGTCATCCGGAACTGTTCAGCTCCCTGCATGGGCCGCATCGCGCGCAGTGAATACATGCAGCGTGTTCAGCTGGCCTGTGATTTCCTGGATGGCAAGGCGCGCGACCATCTCAAGGAGATTGAGGCTGAGATGATGGCTGCTGCTGCTGATCTTGATTTCGAGCGCGCCGCCGACCTGCGCGATATGTTGATGGATTTCAAAAAGACCGTGACGCCTGTGCGGAAGTTCCGCCGCCGCGGCGTGCCAGGCGATGCCATCAAGCCTCTGGAGGATGTCGCGGAACTTGGTGAGGTGCTGGAACTCGGCCGCCCGCCGCAGGTGATGGAGTGCTTTGATATTTCCAATATTTCCTCGAATCACATCGTGGCCAGCATGGTGCGTTTCCGCGATGGTCTGCCGGACTCCGCCAACTACCGCCGCTACCGCATTCGCATGGTGAAGGGACAGAACGACTTTGCCAGCATGGCGGAAGTGGTGCGCCGCCGCTACAGCCGCATCCTGCTGGAAGGGCGCGAACGCATGGGCGATGACGCCGATGATTCCCAGGAGGATGCGGTCTCGGCCATGCGCCGTATCGAAAAGCAGGTTGAGGCCGGGGATGAGTCCGGCTGCGGCACTGCATTTGTCAGGCTGCCCGACCTCGTGATCGTGGACGGCGGCAAGGGCCAGCTGTCCAGCGCCTGCGCCGAGCTGCAGCGGCTCGGGCTGCATGATCTTCCGATCATCGGACTCGCCAAGGAGCGTGAGGAAATCTACCGCCCCGGTGAGACTGAGCCGCTGGTGCTGCCGCACACCATGGGGGCGTTGCGATTGCTGCAGCGCATCCGCGATGAAGCGCACCGCTGGGCCAACGGCTATCACCAGTTGCTGATGAAGCGCCGGGTGGAGGAGAGCATTCTGGATGATGTCCCGGGAATCTCAGAGACGCGAAAAAAGGCCCTCCTCCAGCGCTTTGGATCGGTGGTCAGACTGCGCAAACAAACGGCGGATTCCCTCGCATCCGTGCCGGGAATCAGCAAACGGCTCGCCTCTGCCATCGTCGATTGGCTGGCTACGCACTAATCTGTGTCCGCAGCCCGCTGATTTCCCCGCAACTAGGTGTTGCCACGGCCGCGCAAAATTGTAAATCCGCGCATCCCTTTCACACTCTAATCTGCCCCTCCTGCTATGCCTAAAATCAAAAAAATCATCAACAACCCGAATGACTGCGCCACCGAACTCCTCGACGGCCTTGTGGAAGCCTATGACGGCGCCTGCCGCAAAGAAGGCCGCGGCTGTATCGTGAAGACGAATATCCCGGAAGGGAAAGTCGCGCTGCTCGTTGGTGGCGGCAGCGGCCACGAGCCGATCTATCACGGCCTCGTGGGTCACAACCTCGCGGACGGTGCCGCCTGTGGCGATATCTTCGCTGCACCACCTCCTGACATCGTGCTCGACGGCACCAAGGCCGTGAACCGTGGCAAGGGCGTGCTCTATCTCTACGGCAACTACGCTGGCGACGTCATGAACTTCGACATGGGTGCGGAACTCGCGGCCGATGAGGGCATCGCCGTCAAGACCGTGCTCATTTGGGACGACGTGTGCAGCGCCCCGCCGGACCGCAAACATGACCGCCGCGGCATTGCGGGGCTCGTGCCTATCGTCAAGCTCGCCGGTGCCGCCGCCGCTGTGGTGGATTCGCTCGATGAACTGGAGCGCATCACGATCAAAGCGCGCGACAACACCCGCTCGGTAGGCGTCAGTATGTCACCGGGATCCATCCCGGCCACGGGCAAGCCGACCTTCGAGATCGGTGAAGACGAGATCGGTCTCGGCATGGGCATTCACGGTGAGAAGGGCGTGGGCCTCATTCCGCTCGGCACCGCTGATGACCTCTCGCCCAAGCTCCTCGAACTCATTTTCGCGGACGATCTGCCATTCAACGCCGGGGACGAAGTCGTGCTCTTTGTGAACAGCCTCGGTTCCACCACCATGATGGAACTCCTCATCGTAAACCGCCGTGTGAAGCAGGTGCTCGCGGAAAAAGGCATCAAGGTGCACGACACCATCATCGGGCCGCTGGTCACCTGTCAGGAAATGGCGGGCTTCTCGCTCAGTCTGACAAAGCTCGACGATGAGCTGAAGAGATACTGGGACATGGAGTGCAGCAGCGTCTGCTACACAAAGCTGAAGTCCTGATGCAAATCTTTCAGCCCCCGGTGCCGCACCGGGGGCTGATTTGCTTAGTCCCCGCCACATGACGCCAGAACCATCAGCCAAGCCTCCCAAGCCGCGCTGGCGGCGGTTGCTGTGGCGTGTGGTGAAATGGGGTGGGCTGCTGCTGCTGGTGCTCGTCGTTTTCCACCGGCCCATCCTGCGCTTTGCCGTGGATAAAGGCGCGAAGCATTTCGCGGGAAATCTGGGGATGGAGATGCAGTGGGACGTTAACGGCACGATGGTGGGCGGCGTGGATTTGCAGAACATCAAAGTGACCGGCGGGGCAGAGGCGCCGGTGAAGTCGCTCACGGCGGGGCGCATTTACGCGGACTACAGTGTGGCGCGGCTTTTCAGCGAGGGCTTCGGGCAGTTTGTGGACGAAGTAGTGCTCGAAGATGTGGAGTTGGATCTGGATCCGGCGAAGTTTTCCAAAGGCCCGGAGAAGCCGAAGAAGAAACCGGCAGCGCCGCATAAAGTGAAGCTGCCGAAGGTGCGGCTCGCCAATGTGAATGTCCGCGTGCGGCTCCCGCAGTGCGATCTGGTGGTTCGCGGGTTGCACTTTACGCTGAACCGCGATGCTGCGGGGGCCCTGTCGTTCGGTGAGCTGCAGCTGCCGAACAAGAACCTGCCGGTGCTTAAGAACGTCCAGGGCACCACGGAGACTGCGGAGCAGCGGTTCACGCTCAAATCACTCACCGTGCTTCCGGACCTGCACGTGCAGAGTCTGATGGTGGACCTCAACCGGCTGCCGGAAAAGATGATTGCCTTTAGTGCAGCACTCAAGGTCCCCGGCGGCGTGGTCGTGGAGCAGAAAGCTGCCGGTCCATCGCCTGCGAAGGTCGTGGTCGGCCACGGCACGGTGGAGGCACAGGGCACGCTGTCTGGCCTCGGTGAGCAGGCAGTGCTCGACGCGCAGCTGAAACTGTCCGCGCTGAATTCCGCGATGCTCGCGCCTTGGGCGAAGCTCCCGCCAGGCCTGGCATGGCAGGTGGAGGACTTCACTGCCAGCGTGAAGGGCCGCGTGGACAAACCGCGGGAGTTGCAGGCTACGCTCTCGCTCAACGGCAGCGGCGTGCGCGCCGGTGGCGTGAAGCTCGATCGCGTGAAGGTGGAGGGCACTTTGCAAAACGGCGCGCTGGTCTTGAAGACGACGGACATCGCCGCGGGTTCCAACAAGCTCATCGCTACCGTCACAAGCACGCTGCCGGGGGATTGGCAGGACGCCGGGAAGGTGGAACTCAAAGCCGATGCCGATGTGAACTTCCCGCAGGTGGCGGAACTCTTCGCACAGAACCCGCCGCTCACCGGCGCGCTGACCGGCAAGCTCACGGCCACGCTTTCCGGCGGTCAGTTGGCGCATGCGAAGGCCGCGCTCAACGGCACGCAGATCAATGTGCAGGGCGTGCCCGTGGAGTCGGTGGAACTCAAGGCCGTGACCGACGGCAAAGCCGTGACTCTGGAGAAACTCTGCGCTGCCGTGGATGCCAATAACACCGTGGAAGCCACCGCCACGCTCGGTCTCACGGGCGACAGGGTGCTCAACGCTGCGTGGACTGCGAAGTTGCCTAACCTGGAGAAGCTCGGCGCTTTCTCCGGCCGTAAAGACATGCCCGGTCTGCATGGCGGCGGTCTGCACGGCGGCGGGAAAGTCTCCGGCGCGCTCGCTGACTGGCAGCGGCAGAATTTCTCGAAAACCACCGCCGACGTGAAGCTCGAAGCCGGCGGCGTGAAGTGGAAGTCGGGCGCGATGCAGTCGCTCAGTCTCAACGCTACCGTCGCCGGAGGCCGCGCAGAGTTGCAGAAGTTCGTGGCCGTTTTGAATGAGCGGAATCAGCTTGGCGCCACGGGCAGCGGGGCGATTGCTAAGCCATTCACCTTCGCCGCGAAGGTGGACGGCGACCTGAGTCAGCTCACCGACTTGAATGGCTGGCTGGAGTCGGTCGGCGCGCAGAAGATTCTCTCGGGGAAGGCGAAGATTCAGTGGGAAGGCAGCGGGCAGGCCGACCCGCTCACGCTCACCGGCGGCGGTGCAGTGACGGTGGAGAATTTCAAAGCGCCCGGCATGAAGGAAGCCGCGGCGGTCACGCTCAAGACATCGCACAGCGGACGTCGCGCCGACGTGAGCGTGCTGGAGGCGTCGCTCGGCACACTTAAACTTTCCGCGCCCTGCTTGGTGACGGAGACCGGCTTTGAAATCCCCGCGCTCACCGTGAAGGCCGGCAATCTCCCGCCGGTGACCGGTGCGGTGAAGGTGCCGCTCGACTTCACCCAGCAGGGAGGCCCCGCCGGGCCTGTGGCGCAGAATGGCGCGCTGGATGTGACATTGAATGTGAAACAGCTCGACCTCGCGGAGGCTGCGCGCGCCGCTGGTCAGAAGGTGGACACGAAGGGCAAAGTGGACGCCGATGTGAAGATCACCGGCACGCTGCTCAATCCCTCCGCCGTCGTTGCCGTGAATGCATCCGGTGTTTCCAGCAGCGCGGTGAAGCAAAAGCTCTCGCCCGCGGATGCCGTGGTGAATGCGACCCTGCGTGACCGCCGCATGGAGGTGAAGGTGGAGGTCACGAAAAAGCCGCTGCAAAAGCTCACCGCCTCCGGTAGCGCGCCCGTGGATGTGCAAAAGCTCCTCGAGAATCCTAACACGCTCAATGACACGCCGCTTAACTTCGATATCACTCTGCCCAATTCTGACCTCAATGGCCTGCGCCATTTCGTGGACAGCATCAGCAGCATGAAGGGCACCTTCGGCTTCAATGCGAAAGTTGGCGGCACCATTGGAAAACCCAGTATCCGCGGTGAACTGCACGCCGATTCGCCCGCCATCGCATTCAAGAAACCCGACGTGCCCGACGCCTGGAATGTGAAGCTCTGCGTGCGCTTCGACGGCACGAAGGTTTTTATTGATGAAGCCGGTGCCATGCTTGCCGGCGGCACTGTGGGCGCGAAGGGGCAGGTGGACTGGACCGACACCGCGAACCCGCGCATTGACGCCACTCTCACTGCCAGCGAGGCCCTCGTGCTGCGCGACGATTCCCTCTCCCAGCGTGCCAATGCCGACATCGCCGTGCGCGGCAGCCTACAGCAGGCGAATGTCACCGGCCGTGTGGAACTGGTGCGCGGCCGTGTCTTCAAAGAGATCGAATTTCTCCCGCTCTCGCTGCCGAATCAGCTCCCGCCCGCGCCGCCCGCGGTCAATGTCGGCAGCAAGGATCCGCCCTCCCTGCCGCCGCCCTTCGATAAGTGGAACCTCAACGTGGACATTGTCACGAAGGACCCCGTGCGTCTGCTGGGCAACGTGCTCAACGGAGGCGTCATTAGCGACCTCCACCTGTGCGGAACCGGCGCAAAGATGGCGATGGAGGGCAAGGTGTCGCTCAAGGACTCCCGCGTGCGCCTCCCCTTCAGCCGCATGACCATCACCCGCGGCGACATCGTCTTTACCAAAGAGAAACCGTTCAATCCTGACCTCGACCTGCTCGGCGATTCCTTCGTGAATGGCTACCAGGTGCAGCTCCAGGGCTACGGCTCTGCGCTCAATCCGAAGATCCGTTTCAGCAGCAGCCCGCCGCTGCCCGAGGGGGACATCGCCACGCTCCTCGCCACCGGCAGCACCAGCGGCGAAATGCGCGCCAGCGAAGGCGAAGCAGCCAACCGTGCCGCCTTCCTTCTTATTAGTCAGATGTATCGAAAGCTGTTCCGCAAGAATGTCGTTGCCAAAGAAAACGACGATCCCCCGCGCCTCACCTTCAGCTTCTCCCTGCTCAACAACTCCGGCGGCACCCGAAGTTTCTCCGCCATCTACGAGATCAACAATAGACTCCAGGCCGTCGGGGCCATGGGCCAAAACGGCTCCTTCCGTGGGCTACTGTATTATTTGATAAGGTTCCGCTGAACGTGCGGTGCGCCGTTGCGAAAGGGTGAAAAGGGATCCCCCCTTAGGCATGTGTTCTCTGCAGGTGCATCCTGCAGTCGGCAGGGTGCTCGAGAGCCTGTCCTGAACTTTAGTGAATAATTAAATTATACTATAAACATACAATTGTACAGGTTATGAATGTTAGAATCAAGGAACCAACGAACCGGTTGCCCCAGCGATGTCAGTGATGAGGAGTGGGCGTTCCGCGCGTCTTATCTCACGCTGATGAAAGCGGATGCCCCGCAGCGGAAATGGCCGCTGCGCGCGATCTTCAACGCCCTGCGCTGCATGATCCGGGCCGGGTGTCCGTGGAGGTTGATCCCCCAACGATCTGGCCCCGTGGCAGATCGTCCATCAGCAACGCAGCGGTGGATCGACGCCGGCTGTTTTGAAAACATGGTGCACGAGCTGCGGGAAATGCTGCGCGAGCTGGTCGGGCGCAATGCCCAGCACGCCGCTGCGGTGATGGATGGGCTCACGGTGCAGTCCAATCCGGAGAGCGGAGCCCGCGCCGGCTGCGACGGGTATAAACGCCGCAAAGGCTCCAAAGTGCCTATTGCCGTCGATACCCTCGGACACCTGCTGGCGCTGAAGATCACGCCTGCGAACGAACAGGAGCGGGCACAGGTGGCAGACCTTGCGCGCGATGTCCAGGAAGCCACCGGCGAGAATGTC
>Ga0315905_10002762_pt1 | contig 18340 bp, 14 predicted proteins | sample LakEriMetagenome_5_FD_203522 | JGI IMG/M metagenome (GOLD analysis project Ga0315905, IMG submission 203522) | Freshwater fungal communities from buoy surface, Lake Erie, Ohio, United States - Buoy 4 MA121 | ecosystem: Environmental > Aquatic > Freshwater > Lake | place: USA: Lake Erie, Ohio... | reverse complement strand
TCGCCGAATTGCACCACCTTGACCGGCTGTCCTTCTTTGGTCGTGAAATCCCTGCCAAAGGCTCCGGAAAACCACAGCGCCTGCAACTCCAGCTCGGCGGGCAATGCGGGCAAGGATCCTTCTTCCACGGTGGGAGAAGGGTGCCACGTGTTCTCGACAAAGCGGGCATAGCGCACGACCCTGATCCTTGCGGAATCAGAATTTTTGTCAATTCCCTCCTTGGCGCTGGACGAAATTCACGGAAGGACATTATTCTCGTGCCATGCCAATCAATACAGCATTGTTATCCCGCGTCTGCGAAGCCCCCGGCGCACCGGGTTTCGAAAAAGAAATCCGCAAGTTGGTGCTCGCCGAAATCGACAGTCTTGCCGACGAGATCAGCGTCGACAACATGGGCAACATCATCGCTCTGAAAAAAGGAAAATCATCCGCGAAAAAAACCATGGCCGCCGCGCACATGGACGAGATCGGATTCATCGTGACCCATGTCGATGACAAGGGCTTCGTCCGCTTCAATCCACTCGGTGGATTCGATCCCAAAACGCTGACCTCGCAGCGGGTCATCATCCACGGCCGCGAGGACATCATGGGCGTGATGGGCAGCAAGCCGATCCACATCATGCAGCCCGACGAGCGCAACAAAGCCGCCCAGCTCAAGGATTTTTTCATCGACACCGGCCTGACAAAAAAAGAACTCGATAAACTCGTCGCGGTGGGTGATTGCGTCACCCGCTTCAGTCCCTTGATCGAACTGGGCCCTTGCGTCAACGTGAAGTCCCTCGACAACCGCGCCTGCGTTTTCCTGCTCATCGAAACACTGCGCGAATTGAAAAAATCCAAACGCAAACCCGCCTACGATTTCTATGCCGTGTTCACCGTTCAGGAAGAGGTTGGCTTGCGCGGAGCCCAGGCCTCGGCGCTTCTTGTGCAGCCCGATTTCAGCTTCGGGCTCGACACCACCATCGCGTATGATGTGCCCGGCTCGACTCCGCAGGAGCAGTGCACGGCGCTTGGCAAAGGTGTGGCCATCAAGCTCATGGATTCCTCGGTGATCTGCGATTACCGGATGATCGAATTCATGAAATCAACAGCCAAAAAACACAAGTTGCTGTGGCAGCCGGAAATCCTCGCCGCCGGAGGCACCGACACCGCAAGTTTGCAGCGCATGGTTCCCGGCGGATCGATTGCGGGTGCCGTGTCGATTCCGACGAGGCACATTCACCAACCGATCGAAACCTGCAACAAGGATGATCTCAAGGCGGGCATCCTTCTTCTCGCCGCATGTGTGTGCGAGATCGACAAGCACGACTGGTCGTTTTGACAGGCTCTTTTAAGCTTTGCTCCCACAGCCCCGCGCGGATACGCCCGGGGCTTTTTTTAAAATCTTTTTTCGAACGATTTCATCAGCCGGAATTCGCGCTTCCCGCCATCGTTCACGATCCTCATCCGGGGGCAACGCGGGATTTTTTAAAAAACCACGCATTGTGATTCAAGCAGGGATCCCCCGCAATTTTTTTTTGCACCAAGATCGGGCAAGCGGGCACGACCCAAGGCTTGATTTTTAAATGGTTTACATTGACCATACATCTTTTAAAGCACAACATGTGGTATTGTGAATAATTTGTTGATACCATATATGCAAAATTCCTTTGACTCCTGAAGTATTTTTTCCTAGTTTGTTTCTCGCCGCACGAACCTTGGATTTTTCTTTTGAAGGAACACGGGTTGCGCGAAGTTCACAACATTCCATCCCCATCATATGACATCGAGCACCCTGAATTCCAACACCACTGTCGTCAGCCTCGGCAACCGCACGTTCACTCTCGACAAGGACAAAGCCGAGGCTGCTTTTGCCGCGAAGAGAGTCATCAATGGCAAGGATACCATGTTCTTCAACATCCTGCCGTTGAAGTATTCCTGGGCCTATGAGTTGTACAAGACCATGAAGAACAACCATTGGGAACCCGAGGACATCCCGATGCAGAAAGACATCGAACAATGGCGCTCTGACGAGATTTCCGATGTCGAGCGCTGGATCATCAAAATGGGCATCGGGTATTTCTCCGCTGCCGAGGGCATCGTTGGCGACAACGTGCTTCATGTGGTCCGCGAGGTGGTTACCGCTCCCGAACTCAAACTCGTTCTGGGCCGCCACGCTCACGAAGAGAACATCCACGCCGATTCGCTAGTTTACATGATCTCGTCGCTCGGTCTCAATCCGCACGAATGCGAGGCGATGTTCGAAGACATTCCGACGATCACCGAGAAGAATCATTTTGTGGTGTCGAACAGCCGCGCGCTGCGCCGCGACATCGATCTAACGAAAACAGAAAACAAACAGTCGCTCGCCAAGAATATCTTCCTGTTCGGCCAGGTCATGGAAGGCACGCAGTTCTATGGCTTGTTCGGCATGATTCTCAGTCTCTACCGCCAGAACAAATTTCCCGGCATCGGCCAAATGTTCCGTTACACGTTGCGCGATGAATCAAACCACATCGAGGTTTTCCGCAACCTGCTGATGGATCTCGTCGATGAAAATCCGGACATCTGGACCGACGCGTTCCGGGAAGACCTGCGCAACACCATGGCCGAGGGCATCCGGCTTGAGAAGAAATTCATCCGCGACTGTCTTCCTGTCGCGTCGATCGGCCTGAACTCGTCCGACTTCGAGGAATACATCGACTTCATCGCCGACCGCCGCCTGATTTCCTGCGGCCTCACGCCCCTCAACGAAAGTGTCTCCAATCCCTTCCCCTGGCTCGCGGAGATGATGGACATCAAAAAGGAGCAGAATTTCTTCGAAGGCCGCGTCACCGAATACCAGAAATCCTCCGCCCTCGGGCAGATCAACGATGATGATTTGTGATTCAATTATAGAAGAGGCTCAGTTTTTAAAAAGCTGCTCTCTCGGGCGAACCGACAAATGCCGACAGAATTTCAGAATTAAGATGAATTAACAGAATGAAAGAGGGAGGTTCATATGACTTGGCGGGAACCGTTATCGGGCTTGCGATGACTGTTCATCGCGAACTTGGACCCGGATTTCAGGAAAGCGTTTACCAGAACGCTCTCGCGCTGGAATTTTCAGAGCATGGTCTTGTCTCTGAACAATTCATTAAATTGTCGGTATTTTATAAGGGGCGTCTCGTTGGTGACTTCGTAGCCGATATGGCCTTTGGCAAAGAGCTCATTATCGAACTCAAAGCAGTATCCACCATTCTTACTGCTCACGAAGTTCAACTCGTCAACTACCTTAAAGCGACGGGAATCAACGAAGGACTTCTGCTCAATTTCGGCGCCGAATCGCTCCAATTCAAAAAAAAATACCTTCATCGCATCACATCAAAATAATATCCTAACAAGAAATTCTGAAAATTCTGAAATTCTGAAATTCTGTCAAAATCTGCCGTTTGAGCCATTATACATTCTTATAATCCGTCGCGTTTTTTCTTATCTAATCAACTTACCACTTAATTTATATGTACCGTTCATTGACTCTCGAAGAGGACCTTGCCTTAAAAAAGGTCATTACCGACCGCACCGACATCACTCACAACCAGTTTGCCTGGCGTGAAGTGCTCGGCAAGGAGTTCCACAGCCTGCACCCGGAGATCGTGGTGACTTCCGGTGCCACGGAGTCGCAGTTCTCCCTCGCCCAGGTCGCCGATACCATTGGTTCGGCGCTCACCGACCTCTTGATCTCTCGCCAGACAAAGCAGGATACGATTTTCAGCGACTCGAACCGCGCCTTCGTGTCAGCCGTCGCTCATTCGGTGGCGAAATCCCTGACGAAAACCATCGAGGACGGCGGTCGCCTGCGCCTGTATCTTCTCATCGAGAGAGCCCTCGTCGAAAACGATGCCTACGATGTCGCGAAGTCGCTCGCGTTCCGCCGCTCCTACGAGCGCAGCGGCGATGTCGATGTCAACACCGCGCCGCAGACGATGCCGGTGCGCCTGATCCGTCGCAATGGAAATGTTGTGCCCTGGTCGGAAACGAAAATCGAAATCGCCGTGCGCAAGGCGTTCCTCTCGGTGCGCGAGTCCGCCGAACCCGCTGTCGATGTCGCCAAGGCGGTTACCGAGCGCGTGCGCATCGGCGAGCAGGCCTTCGTTCACATCGAGGACGTGCAGGACATGGTCGAGGAGGAACTCGGTCGCATGGGCCACCTCAAGGCGATGCGCGCCTACATGGGCTATCGCTTCGAACGCGCCCGCTATCGCAGCGATCACGCCGAGCTGGCCGAGGATCCGAATCAGGAGTCGATGGTCGTGGTGACCGGTGACGAGGGACAATCGGCATTCTGGGACGGCCTCGACCTCAAGAAGCGCATTACTTTCGCGTCGATCGGTCTCGATCTTTGCCTGACGGAAAACGAAATCGAACGCGAGTTGCGCCGTTCGATCGGTTCGGAAATTTCCGCCAGCGACCTGCGCCAGACGATCATTCTCAATGCACGCACGCTGATCGAGAGGGATGCCGACTTCGCGAAGTTCGCCGGTCGCATCCTGCTCACATACATTTACGAGGAAGTGCTCGACTGGGACATCACCCGCCACGGCATCGAGGGGTTGAAACTCGCCCATCGCACGCATTTCAAGAAACACCTCGCCCACGGCGTTGCCATCAAACGCATTCATCCCGATCTGCTTGAGGGATTCAATCTCGACGTGCTCGCCGACGCGCTTGATCCCAGCGCCGATCTTGATTTCGACTACCTCGGCGTGCAGACGATGTACGACCGCTACCTGATTATTGACAAGACCGGCAACAAACAACGTCGCCTGGAAACGCCGCAGTTTTTCTGGATGCGCGTGGCGATGGGCTTGTTCAAGACCGAACCTGAAAACCGCGAGGCCTGGGTGATCCGTCTCTACAATCTCTACAAGGCACGTCGGTTCTGTTCATCCACGCCGACGCTGTTCAACAGCGGCACGCTGCACAGCCAGCTTTCCTCCTGCTATCTTTACAAGGTCGATGATTCGATCGAGTCGATCATGCAACGCGGCATCGCGGAAAACGCCTATCTATCGAAATGGGCCGGCGGTCTTGGTGGATCGTGGACGGCCGTGCGCGGCACTGGCGGTTACATCCAGGGCACCAACGGCGAGTCGCAGGGGATCATTCCGTTTCTGAAGCTCCACAACGACCAGCTCGTCGCGGTGAACCAGGGCGGCAAACGCCGGGGCTCCGGTTGTGCATACCTTGAAACCTGGCACAACGACATCGAGGATTTCCTCGAACTCCGCAAGAACGTCGGCGACGAACGACGTCGCACGCACGACATGAACACCGCCAACTGGGTGCCCGACCTGTTCATGAAACGCATGGAATCCCGCCAGCACTGGACGCTGTTCCGTTCGAACGAGGTCGCCGATTTGCACGATCTCTATGGCAAGGCCTTTGAGCAACGCTATGAGGAATACGAGGCGCTCGCCACCACGGGCAAAATCTGGTCGCGCCAGCTTCCGGCCATCGACCTCTGGAAATCGATGCTCAAGATGATTTTCGAAACCGGCCACCCGTGGATCACGTTCAAGGACCCCTGCAACGTGCGCTCGCCGCAGGATCATTGTGGGGTCATCCACTCGTCGAACCTCTGCACCGAGATCACCCTCAATACCAGCGAAGAGGAAACCGCCGTGTGCAACCTCGGCTCGGTGATTCTCGACACCCACATCAACGAGGACGGCATCATCGACCACGAGATGCTCAAGGAGACGATCACCGTCGCCATCCGTGCGCTCGACAGCGTGATCGATATCAATTTCTATCCCACTCTGGCGGCGAAGACGGCGAATTCGCGCCATCGTCCGATTGGCCTGGGTGTGATGGGTCTGCAAAACGCCCTCTACAAAAAAGGCCTGGCCTTCAACTCGGCCGGTGCCATCGAGTTCAACGACGAATTCATGGAGGCGATCGCCTACTATGCCTACGGTGCCTCCAGCGATCTCGCCGCCGACCGCGGCACCTATTCGAGCTACAAAGGATCGAAGTGGGACCGCGGGCTGCTGCCACAGGACACCATCGACATTCTCGAAGAGCAACGCGGTGTGAAAATCGACACCCCCCGTGGCGGCAAGATGGACTGGACATTCGTGCGCGAAAAAATTGCCAAGCACGGCATGCGCAACTCGAACGTGCTCGCCATCGCCCCGACCGCGACAATCTCTAACATCATGGGCACGACGCCGTGCATCGAGCCGAATTACAAGAACCTCTTTGTGAAGTCGAACCTCGCTGGTGACTTCACGATCCTCAATTCCTTCCTCGTCCGCGACCTCAAGAAGCTGGGATTGTGGAATCAGGAAATGCTCGATCAATTGAAGTACTTCGACGGCGAACTTGACGCTATTGAGAACATTCCGGAATACATCAAAGCCCGCTACAAAACCGCCTTCGGTGTCGGTTACGAAGCGATTGTCGACGCGGCGGCCCGCCGTCAGAAATGGATCGACCAGAGCCAGAGTGTCAACCTGTTCCTCGCCGATCCCGACTTCAAGCTGCTGAGCCACATGTATCGCCGCGCCTGGAGCAAGGGCCTGAAAACAACCTACTACCTGCGCACCATGCAGGCCAGCAACATCGAGAAGGCAACCATCGACGTCAAGAAAACCACCCGTGGCACCATGTCCGGCGACGGCCTAAAACCCGAATACACCCCCGAGCAAAAAACCGCCTGCGCCATCGACGCCATGATGAACGGCGGGACGTGTGAGGCTTGTCAGTAAAAACAATCGATCAGACTGATCCGAAGATCAGTCTGATCAGAAAAATCCCCCACACACGCCATGAAAAAAATCAGACCAAGTGGCGGCTACAGACAGACGGCGAGTTTTCAGACCGCCACCATCATCTACGACGCCACTTACTGGTTTTGCGAAGCCTTTGTTGACCCTCGCTCACGCACCACTGACCAAATGGTGCAGGCAGCGCGCGGCGGCAGGCAGAACATCGCTGAGGGCAGTCGCGCCTCAGCCACCTCCTCGCAAACCGAGCTCCGCCTTGTCAACGTCGCTCGCGCCAGCCTGGAGGAACTGCTCCTGGACTACGAAGACTACCTACGTCACCGCCGCCTGCCCCAATGGGATATGGAAAGCCCTGAGGCACAAGCCGTCCGTGTTGTTCCCACCACATTTAAAAAAGATCAGTCCAATCCGACAGATCTAACCGATCGCACAGATGCCCAACGCTGGGAACTCTACTCCCCCTGGCTTGACCACAAAGATGCAGCCATCCGCGCCAATGCGCTCATCTGCATCATCAACCAAGCGAACTACCTCCTCGACCGCCAAATCGCCAGTTTGGAAGCCGCCTTTATTGAGGAAGGCGGTTACAGCGAGCAACTCGCCACCGCCCGCTTGCAGAAAAGGAAACAAGATCAGTCTGATCGGACAGAACTGACCATTCAGACTGATCAGCAAAAAATCAAGCCCCCACCCTGTCCGGTCTGCGGCAGTCTCATGAGCCTCCGCACCGCCAAAGCAGGCACGAATGCCGGGCAATCATTCTGGGGTTGCAGCAGCTACCCCAACTGCAAAGGCACGGTGAAAATCTAACAAAAGAGAAAAATGCTCAAAGCTGGCCTCTATGATGATCTGCTGACGCTTCATTTGCGTGAAGCCATTGATCAGCTGAGGGTGGTAGGCATCGAGTCATTGCTGGGCAAAGTAGAGCCTGCACAACTGCCGGATTACTTGACCCGTTTTCTTGCGGCCAAGTTGTCGGAAGCCATACAGACCTATGGTGCAAAGGATGCCGCACGACAAGTGGAGCTTGCCAATGCGGTGATTGATTTGCTAGGGCGCAAGAGCGACGAGCTGGCGTATTTGCTGCAACAAAAAATCGCGGCTGATGATCAGTGGGATGTTCTCAAAGAAGTGGATGTGCTTTCATCCGAGCCATCGCCCCGGCCGCTAACGCAGCTTTCTTCTTCTTCGCTCCTCACGGGTGCACCAGGATTGCCGCAATTGGGAAAAGAGATCGAACTGGAGCTCGCCACGGCCGACCGCTGCGACATGCTTGTCTCTTTCGTCAAAAGTGGCGGCATTCGTTTGATGCGCGATGCGTTGCAAAAGTTCACCGCTCGTGGCGGGAATTTGCGTTTGATTACGACCAGCTACCTGGGTGCATCCGATCCTGCTGTGGTCGAAGAAATTGCCTCGTTGCGGAACACCGAGGTGCGAATCAATTACGACACTCACGCGGCGCGCCTTCATGCCAAAGCGTATTTTTTCCATCGCGAATCCGGACTCTCCACCGCCTACATCGGCTCTGCGAATCTTTCGCATGCGGCGATGACCAGTGGACTCGAATGGACGGTAAAATGTGCGGCACGCGAGCTACCGCATTTGTTTCGACGCTGTGCGGCGGAGTTTGCGGGTTACAGGGAAAACCCGGCATTTGAAATCTACGATCCCCAACAGCCGCAGCGCTTTCGTGATGCGATTCGCAAGGAGCGCCATGACTTTGATCCGCAGCAGGCGACTTCGCTTGTGGTGTTCGACCTGGGACCTCATTCTTTCCAGCAAGAAATCCTCGAGGCTCTGGAATCGGCTCGCACCATGCGTGGCCATTTCCGCAATTTGATCATCGCGGCGACCGGAACCGGCAAGACGATGATTGCGGCGTTTGATTACCGCAATCAAGTGCGCATGCTCGGCAGGAAACCAAAGCTGCTGTTCATAGCACATCGGAAAGAAATCCTTGAACAGGCGATGGTGAGCTTTCGTCAGGTCCTGCGTGATGGAAACTTCGGTGGTTTGTTGGTTGATGGCATGCTTCCGGATTCCATGGAGCACGTGTTTTGCTCCATTCAATCATTTGTCGCTCAGAGGCTCCATGAAATTCACGGCGTCGATGCCTGGGAGTATGTTGTGATCGATGAGGTGCATCACGCTGAAGCGAAGAGCTATGATCCCATCATTGATATTTTGCGCCCTCAGATTTTGTTAGGTTTGACCGCTACGCCTGAGCGATCGGATGGCACCAGTGTGGCGATTCATTTTGATCGTCCTGCCGCTGCAGAAATCCGTTTGCCGGATGCCTTGCAGGATCGTCTGCTTTGCCCGTTTCATTTTTTTGCCGTGAGTGACGCCACGGTTGACTACTCTCGTCTTACTTGGTCGAGAGGACGCTACGATGAAGGGGAACTCAAAGACATTCTCAATGGCAATCACATGCGCGGGCAGTTGGTCTTGGATAAACTCTGCGAGTATCTTCCCGATCCCTACGGCACTGGTGACTTTGATCGGAAAACAGTGAAGGCGTTAGGTTTCTGTGTCGGCATCGAACACGCGGAGTTCATGGCGCGCGTTTTCCAAGAAGCCGGTGTGGCAGCGGCGGCATTAACATCTAACACCGACAAAGCAATGCGTCACAGCTTGCGAGCTGATTTGGCGTCAGGGAAAATCAACGTCTTGTTTGTTGTCGATGTTTTCAACGAGGGCGTGGACATCCCCGAAGTGAATTGCGTGCTCTTTCTTCGTCCCACCGAGAGCCATATCGTGTATCTGCAGCAGTTGGGCCGAGGCTTGCGGCGATCTTCTGATGATAAAGTGCTCACGGTGTTGGATTTCGTCGGACAATGTCGTCGCGAGTATCGATATGACTTACGATTTTCCTCGCTGTTGCCCAGCAAGAGAAATCGCCTGGTCGATGAGATCGAAGCGGGCTTTCCGCATCTGCCCACAGGTTGTGCGATTGTGTTCGAGCGCCAAGCAAAGGAAATCATTCTCGCCAGTGTCAAACGCACCTATCAGAATCCAGAAGCGCGCATCCGTGATGCTTTTGCCGAGTGGCCTGATGACGCAACGCCATCGTTCCGGGATTTCATCGAACAAACGCAGGAAGATCCTGTGGTCTTGCTGAGCAAGCATAGCTGGAGCCAGTGGAAAGCCATCGTGGGACGACAAGCCATGCCCGATGATGCTGACCTCAAAGATTGCAAACTTCACTTATCGCAAGCCCGAGCCACCCTTCAGCGTGCGCCGAAGTATCTCGATTGGCTGGCTCGTTTCGCGCATGCTAGTGAATCTCAAATCAGCGAACTAGCGGCTGAAGATTTCGCGAAGCCAGCCTATCAGCTCCTGTGGAACCGCAAGGCGAGTGAGCTAGGGGTAAATGACCTTGCCGGGGCCTTGGCTCGCCTCAGAAAAAATCGCTCATGGATGAATGATCTGCGCGAGATCGCAGATTATGCAAAATCACAATCTCAGGTTTCTTCCATCACACTCAATGGTCTTCCCGCGACACTAGAACTTCATGGAGTTTACTCCAGCAAAGAGATCAATGCGATCTTCGGCGCAGACGCTTTTAACGGCAGAGGACCAACCGGTGTCGGCGTTGTGCATTTCGAAGAGCAAAAAGTGGTCGTTCATCTGGTTACATTCGAGAAAAACGAAAAGCAATTTTCCGAGAGCACGATGTATCGTGATTTCCCAACGGCACCAGATTTGCTGCATTGGGAGAGCCAGGTAGCGGCAACGCAGAATGGGAAAATGGGCCGGATCTATGCAAATCATGTGGCGTCGGGTTATCGCATTTTCTTTTTCACCCGCATTCGCATAGAAGCGGCTAGCGGCGTGACCTCGCCATTTCTCTTTTTGGGAGAGGGAACTTTCCTCGATGCCACCGGAAACCGCCCTATAGCGATTCGTTGGCAACTGCAGCATTCCATGCCCATGGCGCATTACCGGGAAGCGCGTCGTGTTTGTGGATTGGATGATTGATTTTTTCTTGACGAGTGCCAATTAATAGCGTTCATTTGAACTGTATTTGCTGCACGCGCTCATTCCATTCGACGATCCCATGAATCTGACATTACTTCGCTCCCTCCCAACGCACGATCCTGCTCGGTATCAAACGACTGACGGCCTTGATGAGCCTGATCGCACGAATAGTTTGAGAGCCGAGGAGGCGAAGGCGGCACTGATTGCGATTCATGGCTTAAGTTCTTATGAGCAGGATACGGATTGTTCGATCACGGATCAGATCACCAACCTGTTGCACCTCGCCCATGCTGAGGGCCATGAGGTCAGGCAGACAATGGAAACAGCGCTGCAGAATTTTCTCGCAGAGGCGGGGGAGCTGAAGGGGTAGTTTTTTTATTTCGCTGCTCCGGGGTCCTCTCTTGAGGTAGTCTTTGCAGGTATAAGGATTTTTGGCTTAAGCGCTCAAGTTTTGATCATTCTGAGGTGTTTATATTAAGATACCATGACTACCTCAACTTGTTATCGGCCAGCGTGCGGCGGAGGGCAGAATAAGTTGATCCAGAGGATCGTGGAAGAATTCGCCCAGCGCTTTGTGCGTGGGCCTAAAATTCTTTTTCTTGGTGATGCCGCCGACAAGGAAATCGTAGCGGATGTGGCTTCCATGGCAGAGCTGGGGCTTGCGCTTCCGGAGCGAGGCAAAGCGCCCGATGTTCTGATATATGATACGGGACGGGATTGGATCATTATTGTAGAAGCTGTGACGAGTCATGGGCCTGTTGATCAAAAAAGAAAAAACGAACTGACGGAACTTTTTGCTGATGTTCGCCCGGGACTGGTCTTCGTGACGGCGTTTCCAGATCGCAAAACCTTCGCAAGATTTCATGCGGCCATCGCTTGGGAAACCGAAGTCTGGATCGCCGATGCGCCGGATCACATGATCCATTTTAACGGTGAACGTTTCCTCGGGCCGTATGCTTGAATCCCGAACTTGCCATAAATAGGGAATTAGCAGAAATGTTTTAAAGCGTTATTGAATCAACAAGAAGTCTCCGCCACTCACGAAGCATGGATTCCTCAGTCGATTCTGCGCCGCTGCACCCGTTCAGAGTCACCTTCCAAAATCCGTGCCGGTGCTGCTTGGCCTTTTTGCTTGAGAAGGTCCGGTTTATCCGCCGGATTGGTGTGGTGAGATAAAGCCGCGCTCGGGGTCACATCTCTGATGTCAGCGCGTTAACAATTTCTCTTCCTTGTCTCATGATTGGTATTTCCAAAAACCTTGCCAATCCCAAAATACCTTTTGACAACTCACCTGAAAACAGTTGCCTGAACTCGTGAAAAATTCCGTATTGCCGGGATGAAAAGATTGCTTACCGTATCAGAATCGATAAGATCAGTAGCCATGCCGTATGAACAACTATATGAGCGCTTGCCCGCGGTGGCGGAGGCCGAGACACGTACGATAACATTGCTGGAGGATAGCATGGAGTTCGGTTTGCCGGCTGCTGAGTATGGTTTTTTGGAGATGTTTTGCAATGAGCCTGGCTGTGACTGTCGTCGGGTCTTTTTCACAGTGATTTCTTCCCGCTCACAAGATATGGAAGCTGTGATTTGTTTCGGATGGGAGAAAAAAGAATTTTACCATAACTGGGGCGGCTATGAGTTATCAGAGGGTGACATCGAGGTGTTGCAAGGTCCCGGGCTGAATTTGGGTGCGCCGGAAACGCAATACTCCGATGGCATACTGGAACTCTTCAAGAAAGTGTTATGGAGGGATCAAGAATACATAGAACGGGTTAAGCGACATTATCTCATGTTTCGCGCCACAGTTGATAAACTACGTCCCTCATGGGCACGCCGTCGAAGAACTGGTGGATAAAATTGGATATGTTTGAACATTGAAAAAATCCTTTTGACAAAACCCTCTAAATCTGTTCATTTGAACTCATGAAGATTTCCTCCCCATCCTACTTGTTGCCTGTGGCGGACAGCCGTGGTTGGCAGACATCGGGGGAGAAGACGCGGGAGCAGCGGAGTGGGGCGGGGGTTGTTTATACGAAACCCTGGTTGGTGGAGTTGATGTTGGATATGGCTGGATACTTGCCGGAAAAACGATTGGCGGAAATGGTGGCCTTGGAGCCATCGGCAGGCGATGGGGCCTTTCTGCGAGCCATGGTGCGGCGTTTGGTGGAATCTTGTCGGCTCCATGGATCGCCGCTGGAGCAGGCGACGGCTGCGTTGCAAGCGTATGAAATTGATCCGCTTGCTGCGGAGAAGGCGGTGGAGGTGGTGCGGGAATTATCATACATTGCTCGAAATCAGCCCAGGTATGAGAACGCTTTTCATATCGGATGTAAGTCCAGCGAATCATGATCAAAACAAGCTGCGAATGACACAATTTTCAGTAGTCAGCCGCGGGGTTTTTGTGCAAAGTCGGCGTCCAATCTTTAACAAACCTATGGCGAGACCTGTGACATTATTTACCGGGCAGTGGGCTGATATCCCGCTTGCGGAACTTCTCCCACGCGTGAAACAAATGGGCTACGACGGCGTGGAACTCGGTTGCTGGGGCGATCATTTCGATGTCCAGGCCGCGTTGACCCAGCCCGGGTATGTGGAAGGGCGCTGGGAACTGTTGAAAAAACACGACCTTGCCTGTTACGCGATTTCCGCTCACTTGGTCGGTCAGGCGGTTTGCGATCTCATCGACGAACGCCATCAATGCATTCTTCCTCCGCATGTCTGGGGCGACGGCGAGGCCGAGGGTGTTCGCCAGCGCGCCGCTGCCGAACTCGCCGATACGGCACGTGCCGCGCGGAAGTTCATCGATGCCGGAAAATCCTACATGGCCGGCAAACCAGCCGGTTCCGGCAAGGTGGTTGTCAACGGCTTCACCGGTTCGAGCATCTGGGGGGCGCTGTATGCCTTTCCACCGACCAGTCAGGCCTATTTGCAAAAAGGCTACGATGATTTCGCCAAACGTTTCGGCCCGATCCTCGATGTTTTTGAAAAGGAGGACGTCTATTTCGCGCTGGAAGTGCACCCGACCGAGATCGCGTTCGATATCGTATCGGCCCAGCGCGCTCTTGCCGCTGTGAACAACCACAAGCGTTTTGGTTTCAACTACGATCCCTCCCACCTCGGATACCAGGGTGTGGACTACGTGAAGTTCATCCGCACCTTCGCCGCGCAAATCCACCACGCCCACATGAAGGACGTCTGGTGGGGGCACGGCGACGGCACGGTCGGAGTTTTCGGTGGTCACACGGATTTCTGCGACGCCCGTCGCTTCTGGGACTTCCGCAGCGTAGGTCGCGGTGACATCCGTTTTGAAGATGTGATCGTCGCACTCAACGACATCGGTTACACCGGTCCGCTCAGCGTCGAGTGGGAGGACGGCCGCATGGATCGATTCCACGGGGCCGCCGAGAGTGCCGCGTATGTGCGCAAACTCGATTTCACCGTCAATCAAACGGCTTTCGATGCCGCTTTTGACAAATCGAACCAATAAAATCATGGCTACCAAAGTGGGAGTGATTGGCGCGGGCGGAATGCTGCAGTATCATGCGGCGGGATTCCGTCAGGCCGGTGCGGAAATCGTTGCAGTGGCCGATGCCGCCCCCGGGGCTGCGGCGAAAGCGGCGGAAAAATGGAACATTCCGCAGTCGTTCGATTCGGTCGAGGCGATGTTGTCCGGGTGCAAGGAGATCGATGCTGTCAGCATCATCGTCCCTAACAAATTCCACAAGCCCTTGGCGATCCAGTGCCTCCAGGCCGGGAAACATGTGTTCTCGGAAAAACCGCCTGCCTTGAATGCCGCGGAAGTCCAGGAGATGATCGATGCCGCGCAACAGGCGGGCAAAAAAATGTTGTTCAATTTCAACAACCGCGCTCGCCCCGAATCCCAGGCGATGATGCAGTACATCAACAGCGGACAAGTCGGTCGCATCAACTCGGCGCAGGCGAAATGGATTCGTCGCACCGGCATTCCCGGTTTCGGCGGCTGGTTCACCACCCGCGAACTCTCCGGCGGCGGGCCCTTGATCGACCTGCTGCACATGGTCGATCTCGCGATGTATTTCATGGGCTATCCGGAACCCGCGCACGTTCTCGGTCAAACGTTTGATGACTTCATCCAGGACAAAAGTTTCAAAGGCCCGTGGGGCATTCCCGATCGCGTTGGCGGCACCACCGATGTCGAAAATGCCGCTCATGGATTCGTGACCTTCAAGAGCGGGCAAGTCCTGTCGTTGCAGGTTTCCTGGGCGGAAATGATCAAGCGTGAGGAAGTCAGCGTGGTTTTCCAAGGCACCAAAGCCGGCGGCAAGGTCGAACGTTTGTTCGGTATCGACGGGCTCGACAATACCGCCATCGACACCTGCGAATTGTATGTCCAGGAAAACGGTCACAGCGTCGACCGCCGCATCACCACCCCGGCCTGCGAGGACATGGGCCGCATCGGTTCCGCGGCGAATTTCGTCGAAGCCATCGAAGGTCGGGCCGAGCCCTTGAACACTCCCGTTCAGGCATTGCGATTGATGCAGGTCATCGATGCCATTTACGCCTCCGCCCGATCCGGCAAGCCGGTGAGCATTTGAAACGTCATTGCGATAAAATGCCTTGCCTGCCTGCCGAATGCGGGTAAGAAAAGCACATGGCTTTCGGCGAATCATGGCATATCAAATCGCGCACCAATCATTGCATTGTCAGCGGCGATGCGTTTGTTGACGGCCAGACGATCGTCGCCGCACTTTTTTCCGATCCCGAAAGCTCGGGCTGGCTGCGTCGCGATTATTCCACCGGTGGCTGGGCGCAAGTGGTAGTAGCCGAGGCCGGGGTTTTTTCGCACTGGAAAACGATCTACAAAGCGCCTGTGCAGCATGAAAAAGCGCAGGTCAGCAAGGAGAGTCCGATCGACCTGTTGCGTCGTCTGGTCGAAGAGGATCAGGAACACATGGAAAAAGTGCGTTTCATTCTCGCGGTGATGCTCGAACGCCAGAAAGTCCTGGTGGAAACCGATGCCCAGCACATGCCCTCGGGCATCCTTCGCGTGTATGAGCACCGCAAAGAGGGCGATGTTTTTTTGATCCGCGACCCCAATGTCTCGCTCGATCAGGTGGAGGCGATGCAGCAGGAGGTGATTGATTTGTTGGAAAATTCGGCAGCTCCGCCAAGCGTGGATGATTCCGGTGACAACATTGTTACGGAAGAGGTTGTCGCGCAGGACAAACAGCCGGAGCAGTGAACAAACGGTGGCGCTTCTTCTGTTGCAAGCGAACGATCTCCATTCGAGGAAAAATTTCGCATTCCGTGCTGGACGCTCCGACGAAATGGGCTAAAACGGCGTGCCGCATGCCGGATTCAGGCGTGCTCGAAACCTAGCTCACACTATATTATGGACATACAAATTGCTTCACTCTGTGATTTCGCAGCCGACTACCAAGGCAAACTCGTGGTCACCGGAGTTTTCGATACGCTTGCCGCTCGTGCCCTGCCGGTCGTGCATCCGCATTGCGCCCTGGCTCTGCGCTTCTGCTTCACCCCCGATGACAGCGGACGCCACAAACTTTCCATCAACATCATCGACGAGGACGGCAATCCGCTCGACCCGAGCAATATGCCGATCGAGCCTGAATTCGATGTCGCTCTTCCGGCGAATGTTCCCTTTCTGACCCGCAATCTGATCCTCAACCTTCAAGGCCTGCGATTCCAGCACGCCGGCATCTACTCGGTGGACATCGGTTGCGATGGCGAAGTCATGCAGCGCATTCCGTTGCGCATTCTGCAGGTCAATGCCGAAGGACAACCGATTTGACCGGGCCACTGCCTGAGCGGCAGGCTGCTTTCGAACGCGCCATCCTTCCACGCTGTGAAAAAATTTGATTGCCTGCTGGTCACCGGAGCCTCATCCGGGTTGGGCGAGGAGTTTGCCCGACAACTCGCGCACCGTTGTCGGACGATGGTGCTGGTGGCGCGGCGCGGCGATCTGCTTTCGGTGCTGGCTGCTGAATTGATCCGTCGACACGGCATTGAGGTTCATTGCTTTCAAGCGGACCTCGCCGATGTCGGGCAGCGCTTGCAACTCGCTGCGGCACTGGAGGAAAAATCACTGGTGCCCGATTGCCTGATCAACAACGCCGGGGTGGGGGACTACGGCACCTTTGCCGATGCCGAATGGACGCGGGTGGAAAACATGTTGCGATTGAACATGGAGGGGCTCACCCATTTGATTCATCTGTTCCTGCCGAAAATGATCGCGCGATCGAGCGGAGTCGTTGTGAATGTCAGTTCGATCGCCAGCCTCGTGCCGATGCCCGACCTGGCGATTTATGCGGCCACCAAGGCCTACGTTTCCAGTTTCTCCGAGGCTCTGCGGATCGAACTTCGCGAGCACAATATTTCCGTGCTTTCCGTTTGCCCCGGTCCGGTGCACACCGGCTTTGGCAAAGCCGCGGCGCGCACCGAAGGCGAGCAAATCAAGGGTGTGCGCGAGTGGTTTTGCATCCCCAAGGAACAGTGCGTCGCCGAGTCGATCCGCGCCATGGATCTGGACCGCGCACGCATCTTTCCTGGCTTGAAAGTCGCCCTCGTTGCGGCGGGCATTTCGCTCGTTCCGCTGGCATTGATCCGCCTGATCATGGCCAACCGGCCGCGACGGGTCTGATTATTTTGCGCCCCGGCAAGGTTTTGCTTGTCAATCGGCCGGACGATTTGTTTAACTCCCCGCCCGCGAGGAAAGCGCGATTAGCTCAGTGGTAGAGCACATCCTTCACACGGATGGGGTCGCAGGTTCGAACCCTGCATCGCGCACCATTGCCGGAATCCTTTATTCCATAAGAGTTTCACGGTTTTACATGACATTTCAAAAGTGCAACTTTGCAATAAAGTCTGCATTACTAAAAAATCCTCTTTTCAGCGTTCTGCCGATGCCGGGTAACACTTTCCGCGATACTGCCACTAGTTCACCCGCAATAATGCAAAAGCAAATTCCTAGTAGTTATGCAATACAGCATTCAATCCCCCACAGGACTCCGCTTTAGCGCTGAATCCCTTGATGAGATATCTGCCGCAGTAAAGGCGGGAACTGTTTCCTTGGATTGGCACGCATGGCATGAGGGATTGCCAAAGTGGGTTACAGTCAGTGACTTATTATGGCCGCTGCACGGAGCGGCAAAAGTAAGAGAGTTGGCTGGAAAGACTGCTGGAATGCTGGCAAAGGCTGGTGCTGGTCTCGCTGGATTCGCCGCAACGAGCTATAAGAAGGCAACACTGAAAAGCCGATTTTCAACTACCCTCGCTGCTATGCTGGAGGATGGAGAATTGAACGACTCCGAACTACAGGTCTTGCGACAGATGGTGGAGGAGGCCGGAGAGAAATGGCAAAACGTAGTTTCCGAGTGTCAGCCAATAGCAACGAAGTTCATACGCCACCTTCTTGCGGATGCGATCTCCGATTCAGAGTTGACCGCACAAGAAGAAACCCGAATCCATTTCCATATTCAGCTTTTTGGGCTACAGGAAATGTTACAGGAAGTGGATTCTGTCATTCAAAGAGTTAGAAAAATTTCCGCGCTAAGAGCGAACATTCTTCCCAAATCCCTCCAACTAGCTCCCGCATGGCTAGTCAGCGG
>Ga0315905_10002761_pt1 | contig 18351 bp, 19 predicted proteins | sample LakEriMetagenome_5_FD_203522 | JGI IMG/M metagenome (GOLD analysis project Ga0315905, IMG submission 203522) | Freshwater fungal communities from buoy surface, Lake Erie, Ohio, United States - Buoy 4 MA121 | ecosystem: Environmental > Aquatic > Freshwater > Lake | place: USA: Lake Erie, Ohio... | reverse complement strand
CGCAACGAGGTTTACACGGATATTTTCTGCGCCTAAATCACGCGCTAAATAACGTGAAGTTGATTCCAAGGCTGCTTTTGCAACACCCATCCAGTCGTACTTTGGCCACGCGACAGTTGCATCGAAATCTAATCCGACTACAGATCCCCCACCGTTAAAGAGTGAACGCGTTGCCATAGTTAACGATTTCAGTGAGTAAGCCGAGACATGTACCGCGGTCGCTACATCTTCCCAAGCGGTGTTTAAAAAATTTCCACCAAGCGCTGCCTCGGGTGCAAAGCCTATTGAGTGAACTACGCCATCAAGATGTGGCACATGCTCGCGAACTCGATCCGCGAGAGCATCGAGATGTTCTTGATTTGTCACATCTAATTCAACAACTGGCGCTGATTGAGGAAGGCGTCCGGCAATACGGGTGGTCAGACTCATTACGCGACCATAAGATGAAAGTAGAACTGTTGCGCCTTCTTCTTGTGCCAGCTTTGCTATATGAAAAGCGATGGAGCTATCGGTGAGTACTCCTGTTACCAGAATATTCTTTCCTTGAAGAATTCCCATATTAATGTCCCATCCCTAATCCACCATCGACTGGTATCAACGCTCCGGTAATGTATCCAGCTTCACCGGATGCAACAAATGTAACTACCTTGGCAATTTCATCTGCTGAACAGAACCTTCCAAGCGGCACAGACTTAACGATCTCTTCGCGACGTTTCTCGTCCAATGTTGCAGTCATATCAGTTTCGACAAATCCAGGTGCAACAACATTTGCAGTGATTCCGCGGGAACCGAGTTCGCGAGCAAATGAACGAGCCATTCCAAGAAGACCAGACTTACTAGCTGCGTAATTAACTTGGCCGCCAGCGCCAACTCCCCCAACTACTGAACCGATGAATATCAATCGACCGCGCTTTAATTTTAGTAAACCCTTAGTCGCGCGACGAGCGACACGGAAAGCGCCGGTTAAATTTGAATTAATTACATCTTCAAAATCGCCATCACTCATCCGCAGAACCAAACCATCTTTGGTAATTCCTGCGTTAGCCACGATAACTTCTGGTATTCCCCATTTTTCTTCTATCTCAGCGAAAGCGCTTTCTACACTTTCGGTGGAGGTAACATCCATCTTTACCGAAAGGAAATCAGGCGGTGCATCCCCGGATCGGTAAGTTATAACGACGCGGTGGCCGCCCTTTGCCAATGAATGTGCGATCGCTAATCCAATTCCGCGATTTCCACCAGTTACGAGGGCAAGTGAAGAATTATCTTCTGACATATGGCAAAACTTACCCTGCTACTTATGCGTAACCAGCATTTCCACCTCGCGCCTTGCCTTAACGCCCCATAGTCTTATCTCATGGCTGGCATATTTAGTAAGAAAAAGAGTAAAAAGGCGGCAGCGCCTGTTTATGACATCACCGCTGCGCCCGCTTCGCTAACTCGCGATCAAGCGGGCCGCCAACGCCGCTACTTCATCTCAATGATGATTCGCACAGCTTGTTTCTTGCTCACTGTGATTTTACCTAGCCCATATCGCTGGTTCGCATTACTCGGAGCGGTGACTCTGCCTTACATCGCTGTTGTAGTCGCTAATGCTGGGCGCGAAAGTTTTGCACCAGGTGAATCTCTAGTGAGCGATAAAGCTAAGTCTTTAGAGTAATCGCGGTTCGCTAGACTTCACGCATGTCGAATCGGCCAGATAAAGCTCGTGAGCCATTGGCTTTTTTTAAATCTTTAACGGCGCTTATCTTGGTTGCCCTCTGTCTCTGGGCGGCGCAATGGCAGTTCCAACGAGGTATCGACCGCCAGGATCGAAACTCTTTAATCGAATCACAGTTGACCCTATCCGCCTTAAATATTGCCAAGATCTCATCCGGGGAAAGCGCGGATATTGCCCCATTTGAATGGCGCACCGTAACTGCATCAGGCAAATTTAATTCTGACCAACAAATTCTCCTTAAGAATAGATACTTTGAAGGTGTATATGGTTACGAAGTCCTTACGAGATTTGAGTTATCCGACGGCAGATTTATTTGGGTCGATCGCGGTTGGGTGAAGGCGGGTAAAGATGCGCAGACTGCCCCCCAAATAACCGCAGCACCTGAAGAACAAGTCTCAATTGTCGGCCGAGTAAGGCTCGATAAATCACTACCGGTTGGTGCATTTTTTGCACTACCTAACTCGGGAGCTGGAATGATTTCAAAGTTAAATGCTCAAACCGGATCTGCAAGTGAAGGCTTTTACTTGGATTTAATTAGCGGATCGGTTAGTTCTTTAACTCCAAATGCGCCTGCGCAAGTTCCTGAGCTAAGCGATGGACCACACTTGGCTTACTCGTTTCAGTGGATCTTCTTTGCCGGCCTGTTTATTTATGGCCGAATATTAATTCGACGTGGTCAAATCTTGACGCGCAAAGAGCTCTGAGTAGAGCCCTCCCGCTCGCACTAACTCGTCGTGCTTTCCGCGTTCGCGGATAAGGCCGTTCTCCAAAACAATAATCTGATCGGCGCTCATCACCGTACTCAACCTGTGGGCGATAACAATGCTGGTGCGCCCTTGCAGTGCGCTAGCCAGAGCGCTCTGAACTAACTCTTCATTTTCAGAATCTAAATGCGCCGTTGCTTCATCCAAAATAACGATACTTGGTGATTTCAGTAGCAACCTGGCAATGGCTAAACGTTGCTTCTCTCCCCCGGAAAGGCGATGGCCACGTTCACCCACCATAGTTTCGAGACCATTTGGAAGTGTTGTAATCAAATCCCAAATTTGCGCCGCCTGACAAGCCGCTTTCATTTCATCAGTGGTCGCATCAGATTTCGCATAACGTAAATTTGCAGAGATGGTGTCGTGAAATAGATGCGAATCTTGCATTACTACACCGATTGAATCACGCAGCGATGTCAGCGTTAGATCTCGTAGATCGTGTCCGTCGATTTTAATCGCGCCTGTGGTCACATCGTACAGGCGCGGCAAAAGTGCGCTGATAGTTGTCTTGCCTGCACCTGATGGGCCAACTAGCGCTGTCACCGTGCCGGGCTGCGCAGTGAAAGTAATCCCCTTTAATATCTCTTCGCTCTCTTTGATTTCGGGGAGTGAGGCCGCTTCAAGTGAGGCTAAAGAAATCTGCTGTGCATTTGGATAGATGAAATGAACATCGCTAAATTCAATTGACGGAGTCTTACTCTTTAAAACTTTGGCGTCCACTTTTTCCTGCACCATTGGTTCCAGGTCTAAAACCTCAAAGACACGTTCAAAAGAGACTAGTGCGCCCATCACATCAACTCGCACAGTCGCCAAAGCGACGAGCGGTCCATATAGTCGAGCAAGAAGTGTTGTGATTGCGATAAGACTTCCAACTGTGATTGCACCATCAATAGCGAGGTGACCACCGATCCCGTAGGCGATTGCTGTCGCCAGCGCTGCAATGCTTATGAGAGCGATAAAGAAGAAGGTGTTAAGCATCGCCATCGAAATTCCGAGATCAGCGACCTTGCGGGCTTTCTTTTTGAAAACCTGAGACTCCTCATTTAAATCACCATACAACTTCACCAGAAGCGCACCCGAAACGTTAAATCGCTCAGTCATAGTTGAAGACATCTCGCCATTGATCTCGAAAGAATCACGGGTGTAACCCTGAAGACGAGCACCAATCCATTTCGTTGGAGCAAGGAAAACGGGAAGCAGAAGGAGCGATGCGACGGTAATTTGCCAACTTAGCGCCAACATTGTTCCTACAACTAAAACAAGGGTAAGTAAGTTGCTGATTAGCCCTGAAAAAGTTGAGGTAAAGGCTCTCTGTGCGCCAATGACGTCCGAGTTAATGCGGGTAATCAGCGCTCCCGTTTGAGTGCGGGTGAAGAATGCGATGGATTGTTCTTGCACATGGCGAAAGACTTGTGAGCGCAGATCATAAATTAAACCTTCACCGATTTTGGCAGAGATCCAACGAACAACAATATTTATAACGGCGGTCAGGATCGCCAGCACGGCAACTGCAATTGCCATCGTTGTAACGACGGCACGATCTTTCGGTATTACGCCTTGATCAATGAGTTCGCGCAGTAATAGTGGGGTCGCTACCGTTAAAACTGCATCGGCAATTAGACAGAAGAGAAAAAGAACGAAAGTTGACTTGTAGGGAATGGCATAAGTGAAAATACGTTTTAAAGTACCAGGACGTAGCTTTGCATTCTTTACAGATTGATCAGAGCTTAAGGTGCGAAGCGCCATCCAGCCAGCGTGCATCGACACTTCAAACCCCGATTCGTAGCGTTAGCGAAAACCTTAAACAGTGAAACCTAATGCGCGTAATTGTTCACGCCCATCGTCAGTAATTTTATCGGGACCCCAAGGTGGCATCCAAACCCAGTTAATCTTTACATCAGAAGTTAGCGGAGCCAAGGCTTGACGAGTTTGATCTTCAATAACGTCCTGTAACGGGCAAGCCGCTGAAGTTAAGGTCATATTTAAAACGGCGATATTGTTCTCATCAACCATTACATCGTAGATTAGACCGAGGTCAACAACATTGATTCCGAGTTCGGGATCAACTACATCCTTCATCGCCTCTGTTACATCATCAACTGCAGCAACCATTACTGGCCCTCTCTATTCTGCTTATTAGTCTAGTTTAGATTTCGATTGAGCTTGAACACTGGCATCTTTAAAGGCCATCCAGCCCAAGAGCGCACACTTTATTCGTGCCGGATATTTCGAGACACCGGCTAGAGCAATTGCATCTTCCAACACCGTTTCATCACCGGCTACGGTTCCCTTGCTCTGCATCAAAGCAACAAAATGATCGAAGATGGAATAGGCCTCCTCGATCTTCTTGCCAGTTAGCAAATCGGTGAGGATTGAGACACTCGCTTGCGATATTGAGCAGCCAACCCCATCCCACGAGATATTGCTGACCGTGTCATCAGTGATAGTTAAATTCAGATCTATTTCATCTCCACAAGAAGGATTGACGTGATGAACTTGAGCATCATAAGTCGAAGACAGCTTTTTATTCTGAGGACGTTTGTAGTGATCTAAAATCACTTCTTGATAAAGGTTATCTAATTGCATTAGCCGAAGTATTTCTGCGCATCGCGAACGCCATCAACGAGGACGTCGATATCAGCCAGAGTGTTATAGAGATAGAAAGAGGCTCGGGTCGTCGCGGGCACGCCCATCTTGCGTGTCAAAGGCCAAGCGCAGTGATGTCCCGTGCGTACCGCGATTCCTGAGTTATCCAAGAACTGACCGAGGTCATGTGGGTGGATCTCTCCCAAGGTAAATGAGACAGCTCCCCCGCGTAGATTCATATCTACCGGACCAATGATCTTGAGTTCTTCAATTTCAAGCAATTTAGAGATCGCATACTCTGTGACTGCAATTTCGTGGTTATGAATCTTCTGCATTCCAATTTCCGTCAAATAATTTAACGCAGCACCCAGTCCAACGATCTGCGCCATATTTGGAACGCCTGGTTCAAATTTACGTGGCGCTGGTGCCCAAGTCGCTTCAGTCATAGTGACGCTTTCAATCATTGATCCGCCAAAGAGAAAAGGTGGAAGATCAGCCAATAATTTTGCGCGTCCCCAGAGAACACCAACCCCAGTTGGACCAACAGCCTTGTGTCCAGAGAAGACTAAGAAATCAATATCCAGCGCTACAACGTCTACCGGCATATGCGGCACTGATTGGCAGGCATCTAATATGAAGATTGCGCCAACTTCGTGCGTGCGTTTTACTAAATCGGTCAATGGATTGATTGTGCCAAGGATATTTGATTGATGAGTTAAGGCAACGATCTTTGTACGGCTTGTGATCACGCTATCTACATTTGAAAGATCTAAGCGCCCATCAGGGGTTACTTCAAACCACTTCAGAACTGCGCCAGTTCGCTTAGCAAGTTGCTGCCAAGGGATTAAATTCGCGTGATGTTCCATTTCGGAGACGACAATTTCATCACCCGCTTTTAAATGAAATCTATTTCCAACTGGAGAATTGCCTATTGAATAGGCTAAAAGGTTGAGACCTTCCGTGGAGTGCTTGGTAAATACAATTTCATCAACATTTCCGCCCAGAAAATTCGCTACCACTTCTCGTGCGGATTCAAGCGCCTCGGTTGCCTCCTCGGCCAACTGATGGGCACCGCGGTGTGCAGCAGCGTTGTGGTTGCGATAAAAATCAGATTCTGCCTCAATAACCACTGCTGGTTTTTGGCTAGTTGCTCCGCTGTCGAGATAGACCAACCGTTTACCGTCGCGAATTTTCCGATCAAAGATCGGAAAATCCTTCCGAATTGCTAGTGGGTCAAAGGTCATAACAAATTACGCGGTGACGTACTCCGCGTAACCGTTAGCTTCCAACTTATCGGCAAGCTCTGGTCCGCCTTCTTCAACGATCTTGCCATTAGCAAAGACGTGTACGAAATCCGGTTTGATATAACGCAAAATACGGGTGTAGTGAGTAATTAAGACCACGCCGATGTTGTTGCTTTCCTTTGCGCGGTTAACGCCTTCTGAAACTATGCGAAGAGCATCAACGTCAAGACCTGAATCGGTTTCATCAAGAATTGCAATCTTCGGCTTCAATAGCTCTAGCTGCATAATCTCGTGGCGCTTCTTCTCGCCACCTGAGAAGCCTTCATTGACATTGCGTTGTGCAAAAGATGGATCCATGCTGAGCGCTTCCATTGCATCTTTTACTTCGCCAACCCAAGTGCGAAGCTTTGGAGCTTCACCACGAAGCGCGGTTGCTGCTGTGCGAAGAAAATTTGAGACTGATACGCCAGGTACTTCAACTGGGTATTGCATCGCTAAGAAGAGACCAGCCTTGGCGCGTTCATCGACGGTCATTTCAAGAACATCTGCGCCATCCAGAGTCACGGTTCCACCAGTGATGTTGTACTTGGGATGTCCTGCAATTGAGTAAGCAAGGGTTGATTTACCTGAACCGTTAGGGCCCATGATGGCGTGTGTTTCGCCTGATTTAATTGTGAGGTCAACGCCTTTAAGAATTTCTACTGCACCATTTTCAGTGTCAACAGAGACTTTCAAGCCGCGAATTTCTAATGTACTCATCAAACTACCTCACTACGCTTCTACCGTGACGGAGTCTCCGTCAACGATTACTGGATAAACTTTTATAGGTGCCACCGCGGGAGGCGTAAGCGCTTCCCCAGTGCGTAAATCAAATTCAGCGCCGTGTAACCAACACTCAATTTTGAAATCAGTGACTTCGCCGTCAGAAAGTGAGGCATCAGAGTGCGAGCAAGTGTCATCTATTGCAAAGACTTGATCACCAACGCGCGTCACACAGATTGTGCGCCCATCCTTCTCGATTTTTACTGGCTTGCCTGCAGTTAGCGAAGCGAAAGATAGATCACTCATCAAGCACCTGCCTTGGCGAGTTCAGAGTCAATACGATCCATTAGGCGCGTTTGAATCTCTTCATTGCCAACTTCGGAAACAATCTCATTAAAGAAGCCGCGCACAACTAAACGACGTGCGTCGGCCAGAGTGATTCCGCGAGACATTAAATAGAAGAGCTGTTCATCATCGAAGCGACCCGTTGTGCTTGCGTGACCTGCCCCGACGATTTCGCCAGTTTCAATCTCCAAGTTAGGGACTGAATCTGCGCGCGCACCATCAGAGAGCAAGAGGTTGCGATTTAATTCATAGGTATCAGTTCCTTCAGCTGCGGCGCGAATAAATACATCGCCGATCCAGACAGTGTGTGCTTGATCCCCAGCTAACGCACCCTTGTAGTTAACGCGAGATTTTGCATTAGGAACTTTGTGATCAACGAACATCCTGTGTTCAAAGAATTGGCCTGAAGTGGCAAAGTAAACACCGAGTAATTCACATGAAGCACCTTGTCCGGCGAATTCGACCGTTGGCAGGAGTCTTACGAGTGAACCACCGATTGTTACGATAATCGATTTAAATGAAGCATCACGATCAACAACAGCATGTTGGCGACCGGCGTGAATGCTTTTGCCACCCCACTCTTGAAGGGAGACCAGAGTAAGACTCGCCCCTGGCGCTACTGAAATTTCTAGATCTTCCGCTAAATGAGTATCGCCGGAGTTCTCAATTATCACCGTTGCACGAGCATGGTTTTCAACGCGAATCAAAACGCGAGAAAATTCTGCACTATCTAAAGCACCAGCAGATCGCTTTAAAAATATTGGTTCTGCAACTTCTGTATTAGCAGCGATCGTTAAAACCGAAACTTCTTTAGCGAAATCACGGATTCGGGCAACGATTACATCATCGCTTTCAGAAATTGGTGTGGCATCAGCTGATGAAACCAGAGCGAATGAAACTCCAGCAACGCTTGCTGAACCGAGTGAGAGCGAATGACGATCTGCAAATACTGCAGTCCCATCGTGAAGACCGCCTAAGCGCTTTAACGGTGTAAAGCGCCAGGCCTCTTCACGCCCAGTCGGCGTAAGGTAATTGGTGGTGAGGGTTGTCATTAACCAACAGCGCCTTCCATTTGCAATTCGATAAGGCGATTAAGCTCAAGGGCGTATTCCATTGGAAGTTCGCGGGCGATAGGTTCAATAAAACCACGAACGATCATTGCCATAGCTTCATCTTCAGTTAGACCACGAGACATTAAGTAGAAGAGTTGATCATCGCTGATCTTTGAAACAGTCGCTTCGTGGCCCATAGAGACATCGTCTTCACGAATATCTACATATGGATAGGTATCAGAACGGGAAATTGTGTCAACCAAGAGAGCATCACACTTCACTGTGCTCTTTGAATGGTGCGCACCCTCTTGAACTTGAACCAAGCCGCGATAAGAAGTGCGACCTCCACCACGTGCAACTGATTTAGAGATTACAGAAGATGATGTGTAAGGAGCGGCGTGAACCATCTTGGCTCCAGAATCTTGGTGTTGTCCAGGACCGGCGAAAGCAAGAGATAGCGTCTCACCTTTTGCGTGAGGGCCCATCAACATAACAGCTGGATACTTCATAGTTACTTTAGAGCCGATGTTGCCATCGACCCATTCCATAGTTGCACCTTCAGCGCATGTTGCGCGCTTAGTAACCAAGTTGTATACGTTGTTAGACCAGTTTTGAATCGTGGTGTAGCGAACGCGTGCACCCTTCTTCACAATGATTTCAACAACCGCTGAGTGAAGTGAATCAGATTTGTAGATAGGAGCTGTACATCCCTCAACATAGTGAATATATGAATCTTCATCGGCAATGATCAAGGTGCGTTCAAACTGCCCCATATTTTCAGTGTTGATGCGGAAGTAGGCCTGCAAAGGAATATCTACGTGAACGCCCTTTGGAACATAGATAAATGATCCACCTGACCATGCAGCAGTATTTAGCGCTGCAAATTTATTATCGCCAACTGGAATAACTGATCCGAAGTACTCTTTAAATAACTCTGGGTGTTGCTTTAATCCGCTATCGGTATCAAGGAATATAACGCCCTGTTTTTCTAGATCTTCGCGAATAGAGTGATAAACAACTTCTGATTCATACTGCGCAGCAACGCCTGAGACTAAACGCTGCTTTTCAGCCTCTGGAATACCAAGGCGATCGTAAGTATTTTTAATTTCATCTGGCAGGTCATCCCAAGTTGCAGCCTGCTTTTCAGTTGAGCGCACGAAGTACTTGATGGTGTCGAAGAAAATTCCAGTTAGATCTGAGCCCCAAGATGGCATTGGCTTCTTCTCAAAGAGTGATAAGCCCTTTAGGCGCATGTCGAGCATCCACTGCGGCTCGCTCTTCTTGGAAGAAATGTCGCGAACCACTTCGTCATTAATGCCGCGGCGCGAATTAGCACCGGCATCATTTCCGTCGGACCAGCCGTATTCGTAATTTCCGAGTCCTTCGAGTTCTGGGTGTGCAGTTGTCATGACCGCGCCTTTCCGGCTGTTAGTGGTTGTTTCTTACTCATGTTCGGAATGTAGGTTGTGCAAACACCATCACCGTGGGCGATAGTGGCTAAACGTTGTACGTGTGTGCCGAGCAACTTAGAGAAGGCTTCAGTTTCTGCTTCGCAGAGCTGGGGAAATTCAGATGCTACGTGTGCAATTGGACAGTGATGTTGACAGATTTCCTGACCTGTTGCGTGTGTTTCAACGCTGGCTGCATAACCTTGCTCAGTTAAGAAAGATGCCAAGGCATCTAATTTATTGGAGCTCTTAGCCAATGCAAGTGCACCTTTACGTTCAATATCGTCGGCGCGAGATTTAGCAAAGGCGGTAACTAAATGTTCACCAGATTGTGCTGACATAAACTTCAACGCTGCCACAGCAAGGTCGTCGTAAGAATGTTCAAATTTTTCGCGACCTGAATCGGTCATAACAAATACCTTCGAAGGTCTGCCACGACCGCGAGTAGATGAGATGCGGGGTTCGCGCGCTTCTAAAATTCCATCGGCGGTAAGTAAATCTAAATGGCGGCGAATACCTGCTGGAGTTAAACCTAATCGCTCGCCCAGGGCAGCTGCAGTTGATGGCCCATTTTCCAAGATGGAGCGGGCAACGGCGTCGCGAGTACGCGGATCATCAGTTGCCTTGAGGGTTGGCCCTCCAGTTATTTTCACAACACTATTGTGTCGTAATTCGCTCACGCTTTCCACTCAGAGCGCGTGGCTGAGGTCCTAGTCTTAGGCCATGAAATTGCGCCGCGCCCTGTATGGAGTCTTGCTTGTTCTGCAGGCGGGGTTGGTCCTGACCGGCGGGGCGGTGCGCCTGACTGGATCGGGGTTGGGATGTCCAACATGGCCAGAATGCACGCCCGGTTCTTACACCCCCGTCCCCAATCAGGCGGAAGGTCAATTGCACGCTTGGATTGAATTCGGAAATAGATTACTTACCTTCGCACTTATTGCAGTTGCCATTGCGGTTTTGGCACACGTCTTATTTAAAAGACGCAGAGATCTACGTTTATTGGCAGTCGGTCAGGTACTTGGCATTTTAGGTCAAGGCGTACTTGGTGGGATCACCGTGCTTACTGATTTGCACCCCCTGCCTGTCGCAGGACATCTTTTGCTTTCAATTATCTTGATCGGCGGCGCTACTTCGTTATATGACCGACGAGAAACTGGTGTCATCCGAATCAGGCCAACGGAGAAGATCACTTCCAATCTTTCAAAAGCGCATATTTATTTAACATTCCTAGTAATCGCTTTAGGCACTTTGGTGACCGGCAGTGGACCCCACGCCGGTGATAAGGATTCGCGTCGTTTTGGTTTTGATATTCGGACAGTTGCCACGATTCATACAGAGGCGGTTATCGCACTTCTCGGACTTACCTTGGCGCTCTTTGTTGCAGCTCGCGCAAATCCATTGCACCGCCGCCGACTAATAGTGTTCACCGCTATCTCTCTTGCACAAGGCGCGATTGGTTATATCCAATACTTCACCGGGATACCTGAAATACTCGTGGCTGCACACCTCTTAGGATCGACTCTAGTTTGGATCTCAGCATGGCGTCTACGATTAGCAATAACCACTTCCCCGGTCCGTACTCAAACATCTAACGCGGGAGAAAGTTCTTGATGCATAATTTAGAAGACTGGTCGGAAAATGATGATCGCGCTGTTGCATATGCCCGCGCCCTTGCAATGGATGCAGTGCAAAATGCTGGTCACGGCCATCCCGGCACGGCAATGTCACTTGCACCAGTTGCATACAACTTATTCCAGCACCATTTGATTCACGATCCTTCAGATCCAAAGTGGTTGGGACGTGATCGTTTTGTTTTATCGTGCGGACACTCATCTCTGACTCTCTACACCCAACTCTTCTTTAGCGGTTACGGGCTTGAGATGGAGGATCTAAAAACTTTCCGTACCTGGAATTCACTAACTCCAGGCCATCCTGAATATGGACACACTGCCGGCGTTGAAATGACTACAGGTCCTTTAGGTGCCGGCATTGCAACTGCCGTTGGAATGGCTATGGCGGCGCGTTACGAACGCGGTTTACTAGATCCAGAAGCTGCTGCTAATGCTTCACTCTTTGATCATAATATTTGGGTGCTCTGCTCAGATGGTGACCTACAAGAAGGCGTAAGTAGTGAGGCATCATCTTTAGCTGGAACACAAGAACTTGCGAATTTAAAAGTTATTTATGACGATAACCGCATTTCAATTGAAGGCGACACTCACATTGCTTTCACCGAAGACGTATCGGCTCGCTACCGTGCATACGGTTGGAACGTTATAGATGTTGCAGCAGCAAGTGATGGCAACGTTGATTTAATTTCTTTAGATGCCGCGATGGTTGCAGCGAAGAAAGAGACCAACAAACCAACGCTAATTCGGATGCAATCAATAATTGCTTGGCCCGCACCTCATGCGCGCAATACCGCTGAATCACACGGATCCGCACTCGGCGAGGATGAGATAGCTGAAACCAAGAAGTTGTTAGGCCTGAATCCTGATGAGAACTTCGCAATGCCGTCCGAAGTTCTTGCGCACGTGCGCCAAGTAAAAGCCAGAGGTGCGCAAAGACGCAAGGATTGGAATGAGAAGTTTGCCTCATGGCAGAGCGCTAATCCAGATCGTGCAACTCTTTTGAATCGTTTAATTAGTGGTGATTTACCTAAGGGTTGGGATGCTGATCTTCCGCAATATCCTGCCGGTAAAGATGTCGCTACCCGTAAAGCATCTGGTGAAGTAATTGCAGCACTTGCAAAAACACTTCCCGAGTTCTGGGGTGGATCTGCCGATTTAGCTGGCAGCAACAACACGACGATCTCTGGCGCGGGTTCTTTCTTGCCGGCAACTAGCAAGATGGCTGGTGCGAATCCGTACGGAAGAATGATTCACTTTGGTATTCGCGAGCACGCAATGGGTTCAATTCTTAATGGCATTGCACTGCACGGTTTATCCAAAACATTTGGTGGAACATTTGCCGTCTTTAGCGATTACATGCGACCAGCAGTTCGTCTATCTGCAATTATGGATCTTCCCAGCATCTTTATTTGGAGCCACGATTCAATTGGGCTTGGTGAAGATGGTCCAACTCATCAACCGATTGAGCATCTTGCAACGCTGCGCGCTATTCCTAACTTCTCGGTCGTACGCCCCGCTGATGCCAATGAAGTAAGAGAAGCTTGGAAAGCGATAATGCTTCGCCGTAAACCTGTTGGGTTACTACTTTCCCGTCAGAATCTTCCAGTCTTTGATCGCACTACACACGGTTCTGCAGAATTGGTAAATAAAGGTGCTTATATTCTTAAAGATTCTGCTACCACCGCTGATGTTGTGATTATCGCTACCGGTTCAGAAGTTAGCGTGGCCCTTGAGGTGCAGAGCGCCTTAGCTGAGAAATCTATAGCCGCTCGTGTTGTAAGCGCTCCTTGCTTGGAATGGTTTGCGCAAGAGAGTTCTGCATATCAAGAAAGTGTCTTGCCAAAATCCGCGAGACTAAAGGTAAGTATCGAAGCGGGTATCGCACAAGGTTGGCGTGAATACATTGGCGATAGTGGAATTGCTATCTCACTAGAACACTACGGCGCATCAGCCTCGGCCACCAAATTGTTTGCCGAGTTCGGATTTGGTGCTGACGTTATCGTTTCGAAAATTGAAGCCGCCTTAAAGTAATGATCACTCTAGTAGGACCATCTTTAAGTAAGGTCGATCGGAGCGATCAGATTTACCTCGCACTTGCCGCCGCCCATCCCAGATTGGCGAAAAAAGATGCCGATATCTGGGGGCCAGCGGCCGCGAATGAAGCAGCGCTAAGACTTAACTGGGTTGATTTGGATGAGAGTTCTCGAGAATTACTTCCGATACTCGATGCGATAGCGGCCAAGTTTAGAGAGCGCGACAGCCTTGTGCTTTGCGGAATGGGTGGATCATCCTTAGCCCCAGAAGTAATCGCCAAGACTTATGGCAAAGAGATTTTTATCTTGGATTCAACCGATCCTGATTATTTAGCGCATGCGCTGGGCGACTCCCCCGAGAAATTACTCGTGATCGTTAGCTCCAAATCAGGATCAACAATTGAAACAGCATCCCAACGAGCCTTCTTTGAAGATCATTTGAGAAAAGCGAAATTAGATCCAACTGCGCATATGTTATTTGTGACAGATCCCGGTTCCCCTTTGGATAAAGATGTTAAAGCAAAAGGATTTACAGTTATCAACGCGGATCCAAAGGTAGGCGGACGATTTAGCGCCCTCACCGCCTTTGGTCTGACACCCGCTACTTTAATGGGAGTCGATGCTTCAATACTTTTAGATCAAGCCGGCGATGCTCGCGCGCAATTACTCAACGATCCTTCCATCGCGTTAGACGTTGCTTACTTACTTATCACTCAGAATGAACAGTATTTAGGTTTCACAGATCTTGGATCTAAATTTCCGGGACTATCAGATTGGATCGAGCAGTTAATTGCTGAGTCCACAGGTAAAGATCAAAAAGGGCGATTGCCAATAGCGACAGAGAGTTTCAGTGAGGCGGCGGGCGGTGGGGCATTCTCAGTTTCTTTCGCGCCAGGTGCTCAGTTAAGCGTTTTGGGAGAACTTGGTGAACATTTCTTATTCTGGGAATGGGTAACTGCGCTAATGGGCGCTGCGCTAAAGGTTGATCCCTTTAATCAACCAAATGTCACTGAAGCAAAAGAAGCAACATCATCTGTTTTGAGTGAGTGGAGTAACCAGTTGCCGCAATTAATCGCATCGGCTGATGATGAAAGCATTGAGATTTTCGGAGATGGCAACACGTTAACTGCAGCGCTGAAGAATTTAATCGCTACAACCGATTCGGATGGTTACATCGCAATTATGGCTTATCTAGATCGTCGAGATGATGATGCGATTATCGAATTAAGAAGTATCTTGTCTGAGAAGTCTGGTCGACCAGTTTCATTTGGCTGGGGACCAAGATTCCTACACTCAACCGGACAATTCCATAAAGGCGGACAACAGAATGGTTCCTTCTTACAAATAACTGGATCAACAAAATTTAACTTTGACGTGCCTGGTCAAGGCTTTGATTTCCGAACTTTGCTTATGGCCCAAGCACTTGGTGATTACAGAGCGCTTGGAGCAAGAAAATACCCGCTCCTTCGTCTGAACTTGCTAGAACGAAAAGCGGGTATTACTCAATTGATAAACGCTGCTAAAGCTCTTTAATTACTCGTCATCTCCACGAAGTTTGCGCAGAGCATCTTCAAGAATCTTTGCACCTTCAGTATCGGTGCGACGCTCTTTTACATAAGCTAAATGCGTCTTATAGGGAATGTTTACAACTGCCTTAGGTGGGTTGTTGCGATCGCGCCCTGCAGGTAATCCACACTTTGGGCAATCCCACTCAGCAGGAATTACAACAGTCTCTTCAACAGCGAATGAGGGACGAACTTCGTGTCCATTGCCGCACCAATATGAAACGGTAGCGCGCTCAATCTGATCACCGCGTTCAGCTTCGCCCATTGGGCCAGCGCCGACACGACTTCCGCGAATTGCACTTGCCATTTATTAACCCTTCAATACAAGACTTAGCGCGACAACGCCGCCGAACCAAATACCACCAACAACGATTGTGATGCGATCTAGGTTGCGCTCAACTACAGAAGAGCCGCCGTAATTAGAAGACATTCCGCCGCCGAATAGATCGGAGAGGCCTGAGCCTTTTCCTTTATGAAGCAGAACGAGCAAAATCATCACGAGACTGGTGATGACTAACAAGATTGAGAGAACTAGAGCCACGATGAACAACCCCTAATGTTTTTGGTAGAGGGTAAGGATACTAGATGCCCGACGGGCCTTAAGCGCTTTCTGCCGCGTAGAACTTGGCGATCTTCGCCAATTCTTCAGGATCTAGGCTCGCTCCCCCGATTAGCGCTCCATCAACATCTATCTGCTTCATGATCTCGGAGATATTGGAAGATTTAACAGATCCACCGTAGAGGATTCGCATATTCGAAGCGATCTCTGCAGAGCCGATTGAAGTGATCTCTTCACGAATTGCTGCGCAGACTTCCTGTGCATCTTCTGGAGTTGCAGTCTTTCCGGTTCCGATCGCCCAAACAGGTTCGTAAGCGATCACAATCTTTTTCAGTTCAGGTTTTGTAAAACCTTCCAAACCTGCGCGCACCTGGCGGATCACATGAGAAACGTGAGCACCTGATTCACGAATTGAAAGTTCTTCACCAACGCAGAAAATAGGGATTAACTCATTGGCAAGGGCAGCCTTTATCTTGCGGTTAATGAGCGCATCATCTTCCTTATGGATCGCGCGTCGTTCAGAGTGGCCGATTACTACAAAGGTGCAACCTAACTTCGCCAACATATGACCAGAGATATCGCCAGTAAATGCGCCGCTGGTTTCTGGAGAAAGATCTTGTGCGCCATAAAGTAAACGCAGACGATCGCCATCGATCAAAGTCTGGATGGAACGGATATCGGTAAATGGTGGAATTATCGCGATATCGACCGCGTCGTAATCTTTATCGCCTAGCGAATAGACCAACTTTTGGGCAACTGCAATCGCCTCAAGATGATTTAGATTCATCTTCCAGTTACCTGCCATTAGCGGCTTACGCATAATCTGCTCCTTTAATTAGATACTGCAACAATACTCAATCCTTCATAGATATGTTTAAAACTTTAAAGATCTAACGCCGTTAACCCAGGCAGTTCCTTGCCTTCTAGATATTCTAAAGAAGCGCCTCCGCCAGTTGAGATATAACCAAAGTCGCTATCTGCAAAACCAAGAGCGCGAACGGCGGCGGCGGAGTCTCCACCTCCGACGACAGAAATACCAGAAACATCAGTTAACGCTTGTGCGATGACTTTAGTTCCGTTGGCAAAGGCCGAAAATTCAAAGACTCCCATTGGGCCATTCCAGAAAACAGTTTTGCATCCGCGAATAGCAGTTGCGAATACTGCCGCAGATTCTGGTCCGATATCTAGCCCCATCTGATCTGAAGGGATTGCATCAGCACTTACTAAAGTCGCTGGCGCATCTGCAGCGAATTTAGGAGCAACAACGATATCTGTGGGCAGAACCAAAGTAACTCCAGCAGCTGCTGCTTCCTTGATTAACCCTTGTACCGTTTCAATTAAATCTTTTTCAACGAGTGATGATCCGATCTCTTTTCCTTGCGCCGCAAGAAAAGTAAATACCATTCCTCCGCCGATCGCCATGACATCTACCTTGCCGAGCAGGTTAGAGATAACGCCGATCTTGTCAGAAACTTTTGCTCCACCAAGAACAACACCGTAAGGACGTTCTGGGCTTTGCGTTAACTTCTTTAGAACTTCAACCTCGGCTGCAACCAATGTGCCAGCAACGTGTGGAAGAAGTTTTGGTAGATCAAAGACTGAAGCATGCTTGCGGTGCACTGCGCCGAAACCATCTCCTACATAAAGATCTGCAAGCTCGGCCAACTCTTTTGCAAAGCCAGCTCGCTCTGACTCTTCTTTAGATGTTTCAGCAGCCGAGAAGCGAATATTTTCAAGTAGAAGAATTTGACCACTCTTTAGCGCCTGCGCCTTTGCAGTTACATCTGGCCCTGTTACTGCGCCAGCAAAGGTCACCTGAGTTCCGAGCAGCTCTGATAAACGTTCTGCTACTGGCGCTAAAGATAGCTCTGGTTTTGCTTCACCTTTTGGGCGACCTAAATGTGCAGCGATTACCAGGCTTGCACCGTTTGCTAAGAGCGTTTTGATAGTTGGCAGCGAGGCGCGAATGCGTCCATCGTCAGTGATCTTTCCATCTTTTAATGGAACGTTTAGATCACAGCGAAGAAATACTCGCTTACCGGCTACATCAAAACTTTGCAGTTTATTGATTGCAGAGTCACTCATCTAAATTAGAGAGATTTTCCGACAAGACCAACGAGGTCAACCAAACGGTTTGAGTAACCCCATTCGTTGTCATACCAACCAACAACCTTTACCTGATTTCCGATTACCTTGGTTAGGCCAGAATCGAAGATACAAGATGATGGATCGGTGACGATATCGGAGGAAACAATTGGATCTTCGGTATATGAAAGGTAACCCTTTAGCGCGCCATTTGCCGCGGCCTTCATCGCAGCGTTGATTTCTGCTGCAGTCGCTTCCTTTGCAAGTTCAACAGTTAGATCTGTCGCAGACCCGGTTGGAACTGGAACGCGCATTGCATATCCATCAAGCTTGCCCTTTAACTCTGGCATAACTAGAGAGATCGCTTTTGCGGCACCGGTAGATGTTGGGATCATATTTGTTGCGGCAGCGCGTGAGCGGCGAAGATCCTTATGAGGGAAGTCAAGGATTACCTGATCATTTGTATAAGCATGAATAGTTGTCATCAAACCCTTAACAATTCCCCAGTTATCCTGAAGAACTTTAGCCATTGGGGCTAGGCAGTTAGTTGTGCAAGA
>Ga0315905_10002760_pt1 | contig 18351 bp, 15 predicted proteins | sample LakEriMetagenome_5_FD_203522 | JGI IMG/M metagenome (GOLD analysis project Ga0315905, IMG submission 203522) | Freshwater fungal communities from buoy surface, Lake Erie, Ohio, United States - Buoy 4 MA121 | ecosystem: Environmental > Aquatic > Freshwater > Lake | place: USA: Lake Erie, Ohio... | reverse complement strand
GCTAACTCAAGTAATGCTGTAGTCTTACCTGTATTACTGTGTCCTCTTAATAATGTAATGTGACCTACTGGAGCGCCGGCTACAGAAATTGAATCTTGTAGTGCTTTTGAGAATGGGATCCATTTTTGTTCTTTAAACTTAACTGTTCCATTCAACAATTTTTTCTCCTTGAATTTATCAAGGCTGAAATTTGATTTAATCTCAGTAGAGATTGCTTCCGTTAGCGATTCGCTTTTTTTAGGTCTTGGCATAAAATAACTTTTATTTTTTTTAATTAGAATGGTAAATCATTACCATTGTCAGCATCTTCATCTTCATCAAATAATGAATCAAATTTGTCTGCTTTTGAAGCTTTAGGAGCCAATGGAGTTTTTAAAGCATAAGCTTTAACTGGTGTTGGTTCTACTGGTGTTTCATCTTCATCCTCATCTATAATCTCATCACTAGCATCTTCAGGTGACAACCAAGTTTGTAATACTTCTTTCAAAGCATCAAACTCCATTTTTCTTTGAATTTCTAACAATGATGGTTGTTCTTTAAGAAACTTCTGGATTAATGAAGCGTCAGAACTTAGAGCACTTGTTTTAGGTTTAACACGAATTGAAGATTTAAGACCTTGACGACCACCAATGTCACCTTTAACTACATCAACTGTTAAGTCTCTGCCTTCACTAATGTCAGTGTAATCACCATAATCTTCATCCTCAGCAATACCTAAAAGCTGCATGTAAATTTCTTTACCAAATTCCCAAAGGCGTACACCTTTTTCTTCTTCACCCCTAACAATTACAGGAGCAAAAACCCTCATTTTTGGGTCCAATTTTTTAGCCAATGACCAATTTTCTTTGTCATTAGTTTTTCTTAGTTGAGCGGCAAACTCAACAATTGGGTCTTTTTCACCCCAGTTAGTTAAAGCATAAATAGGAAATTTTGAAAACCCATAATGTACAAAAACCTCTTGAAATGGGTTTTTCGGGTCCAATTTTGAAGGAACAATACGAATTTGGTACTTTCCTTCCTCTTTTGGTTTCCAATAAACTTTTGAGTAATCAATTTTTTCTTTCTTGCCTGTGTTGTTCGTCGACTGTAATGCGTTTAGTCGTTGTTTAATAGCTGAGATATCCATGATTTTATTTTATTTGTTTAATACTGTTAATGTACAAAAAAGGCTTGGATAAACCAAACCTAATTTAATTAATTTTTAATATTTTTTAAAGTTCAACAATCTTAAATACTTTTGTATTCAATTGTTTCAACTCATTATGGTTGGTTAACAAAATACAATTTTTATAATGTTGCCAATTTACACGAAATGACTGATCAACTACACCACCGTTTAATTTTTTAATTAAATCATTTAATGCATTAATTGTATAAAGCGTATTGGTTTCTTTTTTTCTATGTACTAAAATAGTATTAACAGGAATTGAATCAACATTCCCTTGCTCCACGTTGTAAGTAACAACGTATTCGTCTGTGCTTTTTACATAAAGTACAAACATCTTATTATACATTATAGAATAAGCCCCTGTAATTGCTTCAATTAGCCCGTCTAATTCCTCTAATCCTGTAAATGTACAAAATAACTTATTGTTCACGTCTTTTATTGTTATGGGTTCAAAATCGTATCCCATATACATATGTTTATTTTCTTGTAAAATCATAGTCATAACCTTTTTTAGTTTTCGTTGTTAGTTTATATCTCTTAAATATCTCATTTATTTCAATTTCTATACTTTCTTCATCTTCTCCAAGCTCAAATAAAAATGAGTCATAAGTATATAGTACAATCTTAGTTTTTCTCCCCCTTAACAACTTATGTACATCCATTAATATCTTAGTATTAATAGCTGTTTCTATGTTTTGCAACATATAGTTAAAAAGTTTTTGCGGGTTCATATTTTCCAGTTTATCTTTTTCAAAGCAATAACCTGAAATTGGTACTGTGACTTGACCTGAAGTATTAAATTCATTCCAATTGTTATCAACAAATTCTTTTACTTGTTGAAAAAATTCAAGGTGCTCATACTCTTTAAACACACCCCCATAAAGTTGCTTAAACGTGATTTCTTTTGCTTCTTGATAACTTGTTTGGTAGAGATCCGCAAACGCTTGGTGGACATCTGAAACGCCAAAATCATAGGCAAGTAGGCGACCGACAATGGTAGGATGATATGCACTAATATCAAACTCAATGTACCCATGACTCGATATGTAGCTCCTCCTTGCACCGTTGTCTTTATTTATTGCTGCGAAATTAACCCCATTAAAAGAGTTACTTGGTCTACGTGTTGTTGTAGCCAAATTGTAACTGGTGTAAATTCTATCATCTTGGATAGAATAAAATTCTTGATTAAGTTCATAGTGTTTATCAAATTCATATTTATTTATTTTTAGTCCGTTTTTCTCTATTCCAAAAAACGCGAGTACTACCTTATTGTTATAAAAATCAAACCAACTTGGTAGTTCCTTAGGCAAAACACTACGAACGTACTTATAAATATGTTCACACTTTTCATAATGCTTAGTAACAGGTATTAATTTATTGGTTTCTTTATAATTTGGATATTTGGAATAAAAATGATTATATACTTTAGGTGGTTCTTGTATATACGGAGGAATAAGTTGGGACAGGTCATGTAAGCATTTAATTGGAAAATAATATAATGCTTGTTTTTTATCTTGCACCCACACACGCCCTATACTTTGTAATATATCGCCTATAACCGTTTTATTAAGCGAGGTAGTCTCACTATGGTCAATACATAACATATAACCTTTAGTGTCATTAAACGGTCTAATATACACTAAAGACACATCATTTAATGTAGGATGAATATGGTCATGATAGGGAATAATTTCAACAAATGCCTCTTGTATTGGCCTGTGCTGTAAATATTCTAAATCTTTTTCTGTCTCAATTAACCAAAACATAACATAACCTTAATTATGCTATGAATATAACATAATATGTTTATGCTGCCAAATTTATTTATAGTATTTTAAATAATCTTGTTTTAAATATTCATCAAACTTATATAGTTTTTGTCTTTTCATAGTGAGTTCAACTATATTTTTATTAGTTTGAGCTGCTTTTTGCTTATCTCCAGTTAAAACCCAAGATATATTAAAACCAAAATACAAGGAATATTCAATTTGAAAATCTTTATTTATAAGTTTTGTATAAGTACTCTCATTAATTTCAATATATATTAACTCATTTGTTTTTTTACAAAAAAATCTTCTAAATTCTCCATTTTTATAATCTTGATTTGTTGGTAATACTGGATTATAATAAGGAAGGTATGGAATCGGATTGATTGAAGGTATTGGATTTTTTAATTTATAGTAAGTATATATTAATTCTCCATTATATAATGGATTATCTAGTACTGAGGATGGTGGTCCAGGATCATTTACATATATAGCTGTAACAACAGGATCTCCTTTAAAAGATGGATTATTTAATTCAGGAGTTTCTATTGTTGTAGGATCTATAAGTACAACATTAGGTTTATCTGAGGGAGTTCTTCCAGTGTAATATATTCCTTTAGAAGTTTTAAAATAGTATCCTGTATATGGCTGAAGTGTAGCTTCATATTGTAATTCTCCATCAGAATAAAGATTAGGGGTTATTTGACTTTTAGGTAAATACATTTTAAATATTATATGGTTTTACAGAAAAGTGATGAGCGTCTTTATTTTTACCATAATTACCTCCCCAATTAAATAATCCAGATTCAGCAATTATTTGAACCACACGAGCATACTTATAGTTTGGTGATTTTGAGTTTTTTATTGCTGATTGATAAGCTGCATACCCACCAGCTCCATAAGGGAATTTATCAGGATTGACATCCATAGCTACTCCAAAAGCATGTCCTGATAAATTACCAGGGGAATTTGTTGTATCTCTAGTGTATATAGTTGCTTGAATATTTTTAGCGTATTCTATTAATCCTGCATTATCTATTTGAGTTAATACTTTTGTCATAGGATCAACTAAGGCTTTATGGAAGTTAAATTTTAATGTAAATCCTTTTTTCTTTTGGCTATTAAAAGTAAAGGAAACTACATTCTGTTTAATATATTGTTCATCACGTTTATATACATTTCTAGGATCCTTAGAAATAACTTCCCCAAAGAATTGAGTTCCCCCATTTGGCTGGCTTACTAAAATGGGCCAACCATAATCTTTTATAATATTACTTTTATCTTTTGATTTAAGTGTTGGATTTACATTATTACCCCCATTAGAGATAACTGATGTTGTAGTTACTGTTGCTGTTGTTCCTCCTCGACTACTTGCTTTTTCTTGTGCTGATTTTAAAGATGCTGCTCCACCTGTGCCTGATATATTGTTAGGAACAGCTATGGATTCTATAGTAGTTTCCCAAACATTATTTGATATACTATTATTTACACTTCTAATTAAAAAATCTAAATTATTTGGATAATTAGTTGGTAGAAAACTAGTATCTATAGTATATTTTTGATATACTTTCATACCAGATAAACCATCCATTTTTAAAGTTAAATTAAAAGGTAGAAATCCTATAGTTGGTGAACCTTTACCTGTTTCTTCACTTATTTTAGCTTGATCATAAGTTAAGAAATCTTTAATTGTAGCTTTATAAGCATCTATTGCTTTTAAATTCCATTGAGGTTTAGTAGTAAAAGAAATAGAAGATAAATCTCTAACAAAAACCTGAAAGTTGTTTAAAGCTTCTGAGAATTTTTCTTGGAGTGATTGGGTGTTTTCAACAACAGGAGATGAGGGATCTTTTACAGCTACTTTATATCTATCTATTATTCCTTTGTTCATTTTTGATAAAGCAGTAGCATCTGATCCTACTATATTACCATTTGAGGTAGAACCAATAGTAATCATAGAAGCCATTTGTGGTGTTATTTCAGTTCTCATTTGAAAATCTTTAATGAACCCACCATGTTGAGCAGATGAACCACTTACTATTTCATTTCTTTGATAATAACCATAAACATCAAATATTGCTTCAGTTGTTGATATTCCTAATTCTGTTAAAAGTGTATTTCTATCAGGTAAAGGAACTTCATCAATTATTGTTACTAAATCATCTTGATTAGGAGATATAATAACATCTAATTTATTAAAATTACCTGTTGCATCACATATACCAGCTACTAAACTTTGTAAAAAATCAATTAATTTAATATTACCATCTTGGTCTTTTAATCTATCTAATTCACCTAATATAAAAGTAAAATTTAAATAAATATTCATTAATTTACCATAAAGATTATTACCTACACCTCTTTCAAATTCTTCACATTCATAAAACATATAAGATTCTGAATTTTCGCTTATAAATGTTTTTTTAAAAATACAAATTCTAGGGTCAGCACTTATTTGTCTAGGTGCTATATAAATTAAATTAGATTCTGTATCAGAATTAAATTTTAATGATGTTATTACTCTATTATTTTTATCTTTGAAAGCAGGAGAAATATTATTCTGAAAAAAATCAAAAAATGAACCTAATCTAATATAATATTCTGTTCTGTCTTTACCATTATCACCACCTACAAAAAGCTGTTGTACAACATCAATATGTTCTTTTTTATCATTGGAGGTGACAACATTAGTTAACCATTTCATTCCTGCATTAGCTCGATATGGAGAAAAATTATATTGTCCTGATGTTCCAAATTTTTGTTGACATTCATAGAAAAACTTTGATATTGAATTTTTATCTTTAGCGGCTACAATAATATCATCAGGGGTAGGTTCTGGGGGAAGTGTTGGTTGCTCTGGTTGAGCTGAACCAGTTGGTGGAGGAGTCGTGGTAGCAGCAGGGTCTGTTTTGGTTGTCACTGGAGCTATCATATTACATTTTAAAGATTCAATAACATCCCCAACACTTCTAATAGTTAAATCAATATCATAACTCATATCATTAGCAAACGTCCAAGAAAAATTTACTAATTTACCAAATAAAGCATCATAATTTCCATTTGATTCTAATCTTTTATTTTGGATTAATTTTAACACACCATCATAATCTAAACTATCACCTAAAAAAGTATCTGCTATACTATGAGGATTGTTTGGTATGTAGACTCCACTATTATTGTAATAACTTGAATGACCCCATTCTAATAATAAAGAATATCCTAATCTTAAATATAAAACATCAATAATGTCAAACTGAGTAGTATTCCAAGCTTTAATTTTTACATTAGCTGTTTTTAATGAACCTCTAGTTTCTGTTTTGATATCCGCAGATATTATACCAGGCATTGGTCTTTCACCTAATTGTAATCCACCTAAACCATAAGCTGTATTAGTATAAACAGAATTAGTTCTGGCTATACCTGCTCTACCACCACTACCTAGGGATTTTCCTTCATCTACCATTCCATTAAATAAAACATAATCTTGTGCTTTAGGTAATTTTAAACCAGCTCGGGGTTCTGTAATAACTTCAGCTCCAGAAATTAGTTTACACCATCCTGTTCTTGAGTTTAAATAAGATAAAATTTGATTTGTTCTATAAGCAGCACCATATATTTTTTGGCGCTGATTAATTTGACCTAGTATTTCTGTATTAAAACCTTCTCCAATAATATTCATATTTTTAAGAATTTATTAAGTTAAACGCACTTATAACACCTTGAGGATTATAAGGAATTCTAATTTGTATTCCTTCAGGAATAATTAAAGATCCTTGATTTAATTTATCTGTATTAGCAATAGAAATAATCCACCATAAGGAACTATCTTTATAAAATTGTTGAGCTAAAATATCAAATCTATCTCCTATAGAAGTATAAACATAAATATCATTTTCAGATAAAGGTACTTCAGGATAACGAGAAGTTATATATACTTCTTTACCTTCTATTTTTGTTTTAGGTATGTTTTGATATCTATTCATTATGTTACAGTATATTTACCATTACCAACTTGATAAGCTGATGATGCATCATAATTATTATATTGTGAGCCACTACCTACAGCTAAAGCTATAAATCTTTGTTGTCCATAACCCTTAACAAAACCACCATAGTTTTCTACTTTTCCGTTACTTCCAGTAGTATTAAGAATATTATTAAATTCTAAATCTTGTTTTGAAGGAACAAAATCATGTATTGGTGTGAATGATGCTTGTACTTTTATCATATGAGATAATTCTTTTACAGTTCTATCTTCACCACCTGTATCATTAATTCCTATTTCCCATGGTGATTCTGCTGGGATTTCATAATTTAATGATGTGAAGAAACCTACTTGCTCATATAAATAACCCCCTACAGTCATCTGCATTAAAGGACCTCTCATATATCCACTCTTACTATAATCAGGCATTAAATTTGAAGCTAAATAGTTTAATTTTTTATACATTGGTATTAACTCCTCTTTTGATTGAGCAGCTACAGTCCAAGATAATGAAATAGTTCTATTAAAACCAGTATAATTATAAAAGTTTTCACCTCTACCTAAATATTTAGTTGAACCCCAATCACCTGTATAAGCATCTGAAAAACTATCTAAAAATGCTCTAAAATGCATGAAATTTTTAAAATTAGGATCATCATTATCAATAGCTGCAATTCTAAATTTAACTAAATCATTTTTTAAATCATCTTCTGTTGTAGCCCATTGGCTTCTATATATAGGTAAAGCATTTATTTTATCAACAGGCCCAATACCTGAACCGTTAGTGTAGGAAATAAGATTTTTACGTGTTTTATTCCCAGGGTCACCTAATAGTACTCTGCCTTCAATTGTTTTATTATCAGCAACATAATATGAAGGAGCATTAGACATTATTGTAGATGATTTTAGATTTTTTCTTAATGTACTTCTAAAGTCCCAAGTTTTAGGAGTGAAATTAGGAGTTGATCTTTGTTCATTAATAACACCTGCTGCTTCTAGTTGTTCTTGATCAAATACTAAAGTTCCATTATCATATATTCTATCTGTAGTTTCAGGAAATGAACCAGATGAATATACACTTGTTATAGTATCTAATTCATATGTATAACCCCCACCAGTTGTTAATTTTGGATTGGAAACTGAGTCATTATATCCTGTGCTACTAGACCATTTAAAGGATACTCCTAAAGGAGATTTAAACAATGAAGTTGTTCTAGAATTTATTCTTTGAGTTTGTGAAAATGAACCAGTACTTAAAACAATAGGACCATAAGGGTTTAAACTTCCACTATTATAAACATTAAAATAATAATTAAGAACTCCTTCATTATTATAAGGTTGTAAAGTACTGTATTGTGATTGATTTAAACCTATAAGTCTAGAATATTTTCCAAAAGCCCCATTATTTAATTTAACATTAGATAATGTTTTTAAATAATTTCCTGGTTCAAATACTGGTTTGTAAGATCCTGTAAAATAAGAAGGATTAGAAATAACTAATGGATTATTAATACCTGTTCTTTGATCAGTAAATTTTATAGAAGTATTTCCTATACCTAAATTTGATCCTGGTCCTCCATTATAAGTTAAAATTTCTGTTGAAAAATTGGAAATATTATTAGTTTTAGCAAATCCTCCAATTTCATTATTTTGAATTTTAGAATCATATAAAGCATATAATCTGTTTTTTAAATTACCATCTGGTGAAAGTAACCATTCTTGATTATAATTTTTTATTCTTACATCATATAAATTATTATTATTAGAATAAGTTCCAGTTAATTCAAAAGGATTAATTCCTTGTTTATTTAAATGTAGACCAAGAAAATTAACTCCAGCTTGTGCTAAAGTATTTGTTGGAGTATATACTCCTTCGTTTAGTCCATTACCGCTTGTTTGAGTAGCTACAGCAGTACGAGATAATAAGTTTTGTTTAGCAATAAATAAAAGACCATTTGGTGATTTTAAATCAAAAAACATTTGAGTTAATCTACTAACATCATTAGCAGTACTAACAGGATTCAAATATCCGTTTCTTAATAAAAAATCAGGAGAAGAAGACGATAACCCATCAGGAATGTTCGATTTGATATAGGGTTGACTACTATCGCCTCCTCCTTTCCTGTCCTTACCATATTTTAGGCTTTTAAGGTCAGTTTTTAGGTTAATTAAACCCATTATTATTTAGGTAAATTGTCTAAATAAGGTAATTTTCCATTTACTTTAGGTGCTAATCCATTTAGATCTAATTGAGAAATAGCTAAATCTGTTTCATAATTAGATTTTTTATCATAAACTAAAGGTTGTTTACCATCTAAATCTAGATTTGATTTTGCTAAATCTTCTGGGTATTGAGATATACCATTATATTTAGTTGGATTTTTTCCATCATAGGCGGAAAAATTTGATCCTGCGTTTTGTAATTTGTCTAATAGTCCCATAATTTTATTTTGTTATAAATATTAAAGTTATGAAGATTTAAATGAACTCATACCAAATGCTGTTCCTACTTTAGTACTATCCATATACACATTTCCTCCTTGTTTAGCTACATTTATCAATTCATCTAATTTAGCATAAAATTTATCAAGAGGAATTACAGCTTCAGCTCCTGCTTCTCCTATTACAGCTCGGGTTGGGCGATTAACAATTCCCCCTACAGCTAGTTCTGGTTCATCACCTCCAAAATAAGACATACCTCCACCAATTAATCCTCCAACAGCCCCACCAATTAAAGTACCAACTCCAGGGATAATAGAACCAATCATTGCACCCGTTGAAGCTCCTGTTAAAGCTCCTCCAGCTACATCTAATCCTTTACCTAATTTTTTATTTCCTGATTTTTTAGCTTGCTCAGCGGCATAATCTACACCAAGTGAAGCTATTAATCCACCAGCACCACCTGCTAATCCTTTTAAACCTTTAAGTCCTTTAAGAAGATTTTTACCTTTAAATAAAGATTTCAATCCTTTTGTTTTACCAAATAATCTACCACTTTTAGCAGCTTTAGTTGCTCCTCCTCCACCTTCACCACCTAATGACTCAGCAGCTTCTATTATTGGTTCTAATCCGTCACCTTCTTCATCATCTTCACCACTACCAAACATACTAGCCATACCTATTGCTGAACCAAGACCTCCAAGTATTTTGCCAAATTTTCCTCCTTTTTTTCCAAATCTTTTATTACCAGCTTTTTTACCATATCTTCGGGTATATCGTTCTTGTGCTTCAGAAGAAACACTTTTACTAGTTCCACTACCCCCAGAATTTGCCATTTTTTCTACAGCATCTGCAGTACGTTTAGTATTTTTTGCTGTTTCATTAGCTGGACCTTTTCCAAATAAAGAACCAACTGTTTTAACTAATATAGCTACTCCAGCAATTAATGTACCTACAGCAGCTAATGCTCCTAAACCACCTAATATAGCTCCCATTCCTGGGATTTTGTTTAACATTTCTATTAAAGAATTTGATTTTTCTACTATCCACCCTAAAGGACCAGCAACCATAGATGTTAAACTATCTTTAGTTTTATCTACAGATTTTGCTAAATTAGCTTCAGCATCTAATCGTTGCATTGCTAATTCAACTGTTTCTCCTTGGGCTACTCTTTTTTGTAGTTCAGCTGCTTTTTCTGTTTCTCCAGCCGCTTCAAGTTTTTTAACTTGTTCTGTTATTCCTTTTCCTCTCTTTTTTTCTAATTCAGCTAACGCTGCTTGTTTTGTTAAAGAATCAGCTAATTCATCAGCACTCATACCTAATGCTTTAGCATAAGCTTCTTGCTGAATAGTATTCATGTTTTGAAATTTAGCTAAACCATTTGGTCCTAAATTCTTCATTAACTCTTCAGCAGCTTCAGCTGTTTTACCTTGTAAAGCTAAACCTCTGGCTCTTTCTAAATTTAAATCTTCACCAGTTAACAATTCTGCTTCTAATTCTGCTGAAATAGAATCTTCAAAATTTAATAATCCACTTGTTATTTTTTTAGTTTGTTCTAAAGTCATACCAAGTTTTTGAGCTTGAGTAACTGCTTTAGCTAATAAATCTGGATTGTTTTTATATTGAGCGGCTAATTGTCCTGAAGTTTTTAATACTTCTTGGGTTATTTTCTTTTGACTTAAAACACTTTTATTAGTTTTTCCTATACTATTATATAAATCTTCTGCTGATTTACCTGTTAACTGTTCATATTCTGCTAATTTAGATGCTTCTTCTGTGGTTAAACCTGCTACTTCTTTTAATTTGGTTTGAGTTAATAATTGTTGTTGACTAAATTCTACACTAGTTCCAAAAGCATCATTTAATTCTTTGAATGAAGTTAAATTATCTTTAGTATTTGCTAAATTATCCGCGGAACTAGCAGCCATTGCTTCCATATTGTGTACCATATGGCCGGCTGTTTCATTACTAACTCCTAAAGTTCTAGCTATATCCGCAGATTCTTTACTAAAATGAACCCCAATTTCATACATAGAATGAAATGCTTTAGCAGCAACTGCTATTTGTATTAAAGGATCTGATAAACTTTCTTTAATACCTTTACCTACGCTTTTTAATCCTGCTCCTATTACTTTAAAACTATTTCCATTTTTAGCTGCTTCTCTTAAGTCTTCATTCATTTTTTCAAAATGCTCAGACTCAATACCAATATGTTCTAGACTTTTAGTTATACCTTTAAATAATCCTCCAGTAACACCTAATGTTTTTTGGATTGTTTTTTCAGTTTGTAATTCTTTTTCAACTTGTATGTTAATGTCTTTTAATAAACCATTTTTTTCATTTAAAGCATCATTAACTTCAGCATAAGCTGCACTATTTTTATCTAATATTTTTTCTAATTCTTTTAAACGTTTAACTTCAGCATCTGTTTGTTTTTGTACATTTTTTAGTTGTTTTACTGTTAAAATCTCTTCACCTTTTTTATGTTCACTAATTTTACGAGCTATACTTTCTAATTTATCAAAAGATTTTGTAGTTTCTTTAACAGGGTCTGGGGCTCCTTTTAAATCTTGAACTATATTTTTTAATGTTGATGAAATATTACCAAAAGTATCCTTTAGGTCCTCAACATCTTTAGTCATAGATTTGATTAACTTTTGAGCTCCCTTAACACCACCACCCATAGCTTCGATGGCTTTGTTCATATCAACAAATGTCTCTCCCCCTAAATTCTTAATTTCTTTTTTAAGTTGATCTATTTCTTTTTTTAGACTTTTTAAATCTTCTGCCATAATAAGTTATATGTTATAAATATGAAAAGGCATCATTTTTTAGATGCCTTTGTAACATATGAAGGGATTTGAACTTTAGTATTATTTGTTGCCCCTGCTGATTTCATATTTTTTATAGATTCAGCAACAGTATCTGGTTGTTTGTTTTTATTTTCATAAAACTCTATAAGTTTATTATATGTAAAACGTCTAAGCCATAAAGGCATATCATATACTGTTTTATAATCATATCCTCCTTGACCATGAAACACTATTTCATGGATTTGATTAAATAAATTACTTCTATATTCAGGCGTCAGGCCAAAAAAAGTTAGTAGTGATTGGGATAGTGATGTCCTCCGATACACCATTATCAAAAGTATAATTATATTTTAAATCAACACCTGGAGATATATTGGAGATGTGTTCTCTTAATGCTCTAGAATCTTTAGCTAATAAACCATATTCAATAAATTCTCTGATTGTTTTTTTATCATAGTTTCCATTAACTGAAAGAATCATTTGTCATAAACGAGTTGTAACTTCAAAATTACTTTTAGGGTCTATTTTTTTCAATCCTTGAATTTCTTTTTCAATTTCTCCATCATCACCATGGGTTAATAATTTAAAAGTAATTTCATTTTGTGTATTTGGCAAAATAAAAGAAAATTCATTTTTACCTTTTGTTATAATATTTTCTTCTTCTAAAAATTTCTCTTTAACATGAGTTAAATCAACTGTTACTTTTTCTTCAGAATCTGAAGAATCTGGGTAGTAAGAAAATGAATAGTCTTTACCATAACCTAATACACGAGCAGCTACCATGATAGCATCTTTATCACCAATTAATAAATCATTATAATCAAATTTAGTAATTAACATTGATTGTAATAGTTTATCAATCACAATTCCTTGTCTGATGTAATTTTGGTTAGTTAAAATGTCTTCTTCTCTAGCAGTCATGTATTTCATTTCAACTTTTCCTTCTGCTAAAGGATGACCTTCAGGATAAAGTAGACCTTTTGAAGGCAATTCTACTATTTCTGTTGGAAATTTAAATTCGTTCATAGTTTTTATTTATTATAACTTTATTGTCCTATATAAATATATGAGAAACAAAAAAGCTCACAATTTCTTGCGAGCTTCTTTAATAGTTTTTTTATTAATTAGAAATTCAAAATACAATAATCAGGTTGAACAGTCATTGTGATGTTTACTGCTTGGTTTTCAGTATCCCAGTTATAATCACCAAAATTAGCATCAGTGATTAAAGCACCTTTAATAATCCATTCTGATACAATATCACCTACAGGGCCTAAAACATTAAATGTTAAGTCTTTCTTATAGAAATCACTGTAACCATCACGGCCAGTAACTGATTCATGGTGTAAACGTACCCATTCCATTACTGCCTGAGCTCCTGATGGAGTAATAGGATCAAATAATGTGAACTGGATTGTTCCCCAAGTTGTTTTACCTTTAACATAACGTTGTATGTTAATATGGTTTAAGGGAACTGTACCTTGAGTTAATGTTACAGCACCTACTCCTTTGATTTCATAGGCTGGAATACCGTCAATATACATAATGAAACGGTTCGCCTGTTTTGGTTCAAAGGCGGTGAAAAATATTTCGTTTGGATTTAATACTGCCATTTTATTTATTGTTTATTATAAATATTCAAATTTTAAAAAATTAATCAAAAGTTACTCCTGTTGGTAAAATGTTGAAGTTCAAGTAAATAAATTCAGCAGTTTTAGTAGGTTGTAAATAAATAGCTCCAACTAATTGGTTTCTATCAATTACATCTGCTGTATTATTTGAATCATCCATTACTACTTTGAAAGCATATAAACCTTGTCTTTGTTGTACTGATTCTAAGTATGGATTAACTTGTGATAAGAAAATATTACGAGTAGCAATAGTGTTTTGTTCAAATACTAAGTTATTTGCTACTTGAGAAATATAAGATTTTAAAGAAATTAATAATCTTCTTACATTTACTCTATCTAAAGCAGATGCTTTAGTTTGTAATGTTTTCTGACCATATACTACTGTTCCAGTTCCTGGGAAAGTAGCGATTGGATTAACTTTACCTGTGTATAAAGTATCTCTACTAGTTTGAGGAAGTTTTTGTTCTGCTCTAATTACTTGAGATAATCCACCTCTATTAATACCCGCTGGTGCAAACCAAGGCTCACTAACATTATCATTATAAGCATAAACACCACCTATCATAGTTGATGCTGGTACCCAAACATTAGCTCCAGTATCAGGATCAATTGTTTGTAACCAAGGCCAATATGAAGCAGCATATGAAGTATTACGAGAATTAGCTTGAGTAGTTACTGCAGATACAGTTGAATTATAAGGTACTAAATCTAATACAAAAATACTATCTCCTCTATTTTCAGTATTTGAAATAATAGAAGTTACTTGTGAAGTTTGTAATGAGTTAAATAAACCAGGAGTTAATAATACATTAAATCTATAATCATCAGCATTTGATAACAAGCTAATCATGTTATTATAACTAGCACTTGGAATACCTTGAGATCTATTACCCTCTGTGATTTGATCATAGTATTGACCATTAGTTGCTACAGTACCAGTACCACCAGTAAATGAACTACTTGTATTTATAGGAATTGAGGATGTATATGCTGATTTAGCTATACCATTATTATCAAAATAATTAGGAAGAGGATTTGTTACTGATTTAACTCTTACATATTTTGAAGCATTAGGATATGAACCAGATACTTCCATTTGATTATTTGTACTATTATAATTTAAAGTATAATCACCAATTACTTTTATAACATAATTTGGAGCAAAGGGATCCATAGATAAATTAGTCCATGTCTCTAAAACAATAGGATTAGTAGTATTATCATTACCTTGTCTAATTAATAATGAGAAAGTACCTGAAGATGTGTTAGAATTTTGAATTTCCCATCTAATATTATCTGCACTACCAGAAGCTAAAGCTCCACTAGAATCTAATGAGCTTGAACTATTCATTATAATACCTTCTGAAAGTGTTTCTAATATAAAAGAACCAGAAGTATTACTACTACTGATTGCTGAAGTCGCTGATGTGAATGAACCTGATGTTACTCTTGCTACTAATAATGTTTCACCACCGTTTGCAAAATAATTGTAAGCAGCAATTGATGTAAAATAAGTATAAACATTACTTGCTGTGGCAAAAGTTGTACCAAAAATATTTTGATATTGACTATATGAAGTAACAATTGTAGGAACTTCTACTGGGCCTTTTACAGTAGGACCTATAATAGCTGCCCCAACTGTTACTGGTTGTTGGGAGATAAACGACTGGTCGTTTTCTAAGGCTAATACGCCAGGTGATATTAAAGTTGATGCCATTTTTTTTAGTTTTTATTCTGTTATAAATATGTTAAAAAATCTCAAAAGTAAGATTAACTTATAACTAATTAAATAAAAACTTTTTACATATAGGTATTATTACTAAATATGCATTATAATATAATGAAAATTAGTACTTGGATTTTGTGATTCAAAAACAAGAGTAGCCGCTGTTAAACTATTAACCACTATTGAATTACCTCCACTACCGGACACTGTAGCTGTTACAAAACAGTTTGTACCTAATGTTTTACTACTAATGTCAGGAACATTAATAGCTACTGTATTAGGGGAAGCTCCTGTTCTAGATGATCCTGCAATAAATTTAAAAGGTTGGTTTGGAATTATACCACTACCACTAGGAAAAGAAGAACCAAGTACTATTTGAGATGAGGTAGCAGAAGAAGCTACACCTAATAAACTTCCAGTAAATGAACCTGTGTATGAACCAGTAAATGATCCAGTAAATGATGAAGCAGTTACAGCATTTGATACTCTAATACTACCAGATTGATTTAAACTACCTGTTAATGTTAAAGAACCTGATAAGGTTATATCATATGATACTAATCCGGTAAAAGCATCTACTGATTGAGTGACATGACCTGTTTGGATTGTTGCTCCATTTGTTATGCCTGTTTTAGATAATACTGCCATTTGTTATAAATATTATATAAGAATAAAAAAGTTGATTAAAATATTGTAATAGCTAATTTAACATTATAGTTTGTAGTAGGATCATTATTATCTACTTTTAAAGTTACTAAACCTAAACCATAAGTAGCCGTCCAGTTAGCTAAAGAACCTCCTCCTCCTCCAATATCTACTGTAGAATTTCCTGCAGCATTAGCATTAGCTGAACCATCCCATATAACATCAATATTACCTCCACCTACTTTAGAACCACTATAATTATAATATTCTATTCTAGCTCTTCCATGGGTTGCTGTGGGATAGGTCCAAGCAGTTATATTAGAAGTAAAGGCATTAGCAGTAAAATTAACTATAGTTGGAGATGAATTAATAACATATGATGCTGTAGAAGCAAATGAAGCACTTATAGCAAATGAACTACTTATTGCTCTTGATGAAGAAATAGCTTGTGATGATGATACAGCCCAAGAACTAGTTCCAAATAATGAACCTGTAAATGAACCAGTAAATGAAGATGCTGTTATAAAGGTTGAAACAATAGAACCAGTAACTCTTAAACTTCCAGTTATTCCATAAGAACCAGAAAGTTGATTTGTATGTGACCATACACCTGTTGAACCACTTGGAATATAAGTCCATATATCTCCTATACCATAAGAACCGGTTACTAATACAGAACTTAAATCACTAAAATCAATCGGTTCTTGTACCGCAACATATATAATACCACTTCCTCCAGGACCAGCTTTTACACAAACCCCAACAGGAATAATTTCATAAGGTGCTTCAGGGGCGGTATTTTGTAAAGTACCAGCAGATCCAGTTCCTACAAATAAAGTATCTCCATCGTTAAAGGCGTTAGTATTTAAACCACGTACTAATCCTTGAGTTGTTATAAATCCTTTTGAATTATTCTCTATATCATGTGTTGCTACCCCTAGAATTTGGTTTAATACATTTACACTTCCTGATACTAAAATTGATCGGGCTAATTCTACTTCAGGTACATCACCGTGTGCTCCTTTTAATCTAACAACAGTTCCATTTAATATAGTTGCTCCTGTTCTATTTGAGACTCTTGTCCAGTTTTCTTGACCTACTTGTAAAGTAATATCTTGTTCAGCATTATAAACACTCAAAGCTCCGTCAGTATTATCCCAAAATACTCTACCTGATTTATAAACAGGAATAGCAGATGCTGTATTAAAATCAATATAATCTACATTATTAATAGATCCTGAAATTATTAAGTTTTGAGAATATGAAGCAGTAGCAGCATAAGAAGCACTTGTAGCATTAAATGAATAAGATGAGCTTATTGCTTTTGATGAAGATATAGCAAATGAACTACTTAAAGCATAAGATGAACTTAATGCAAATGAACTACTTATTGCTCTTGATGAACTTATAGCTTGTGATGCAGATACAGCCCAACTTGAAGTACCAAATAATGAACCTGTAAATGAACCTGTGAATGATGAACCAGTAATAGGTCCTATAAATCTTGATGAACCTGTAACTAATAAAGAACCTGTTAATGAAACAGTATTACCTCCTACTAAAGTAAAATTATTACTACCATTAAAAACCCCAGCATCATTGAATTGTATAGTGCTTGTAGCACCACCAGGAGCACCTCCACCACCTCCACCACCAAAAGCAGATGATGCAGTTATAAACAGTTGTCCAGTGGTATTATTAAATGTTACAACATGAGTTGTTGCTGTAGTTTGATTTATTAATCCTTGTAAAAATATATTAGTAGAGCCTGATTGAGATAGAGACCCTGTTATACCTAATGAACCTGTTATTAAAGCTGAACCTGTGAATGGAAATGATGAAGCATTAGCTACATAAGAAGCTGTTAAAGCATAAGATGAAGAAACAGCGAATAAAGAATAAGATGCACTAGGTGATAATCCAATCTGAATAGTTAAATCATTAAATTTACCTATAGAACCAGTAACTGCCCCTACAAAATTAATTTTATTAACTTGGGTTGTAATTAACGTCCCATTATTCTCAACTTTTAAAGGTATTAAACCTGGTTTGCTTAATAACGCCATTAATCTATATTATCAGTTGTTTCTAAGAAAATAGTTGTTTTAGTTTTATTATTAAACTTATTAATAGCTGTAGTATCTTTTTGTACAACATCAGGAATAATATATCCATTTA
>Ga0315905_10002759_pt1 | contig 18358 bp, 12 predicted proteins | sample LakEriMetagenome_5_FD_203522 | JGI IMG/M metagenome (GOLD analysis project Ga0315905, IMG submission 203522) | Freshwater fungal communities from buoy surface, Lake Erie, Ohio, United States - Buoy 4 MA121 | ecosystem: Environmental > Aquatic > Freshwater > Lake | place: USA: Lake Erie, Ohio... | reverse complement strand
GCAAGGCAAGGCGGATAAAAAACTGCGCGGCCTGACCGCGCCACCCGCCTAGGTGCCGACGTGTTTTTGCTCGCCGATCAGATGCAGTGAATCATATTCGCGCTGATTGGCGGCATGTTTTTTCATAATCAGCCACATGACACCGGCGACAAACAGTCCAAACAGCACGATAACGATATTCACGCTCAGATCGAGTTTGACCAGTAATGCGTAGAGCCCGAGCATCAGGAGAACGGAAGCGTTTTCGCTGAAGTTTTGCACGGCGATCGAGTGACCTGCGCTCATGAGAACGTGTCCGCGATGCTGCAGCAGAGCATTCATTGGAACCACAAAATAGCCCGACATGGCGCCGATCAGTACCAGCAGTGGATAAGCCAGCGTTGTTGAGTGAACGAATACCATGATCGTGACAATCAGGCCCATTAGGAAACCCAGGGGCATGACAGTGAGCGAATGTTTCAGCGGTACACGTTTGGCAGCGGCCATGGCACCAAAGGCAACGCCAAAGGCCACCACGCCCTGCAGCACTGCCGCTTTTGCCAGCGGCAGGTTCAGCGCCTGCTCGGCCCACTTCAGCACAATGAATTGCAAGGTTGCACCTGCACCCCAGAACAAAGAGGTTACTGCCAGTGAAATCTGTCCAAGCCGGTCGCGCCAGAGTCCAGTGACGCAATGAGAAAATTCCACAACCAGCTCGATCGGATTGCGCTTTTGCGCTGCATAGCGCACGCCAGTATCCAGAATATTTAGATTGAAGACCGCTGCCAGCAAGTAAGCGAACATGACCACGCTTAGCGCGAATTCAAACGAGAGGCTGAGCTGCAAGTGATTGAACGGTATCAGCCAAGCCAGTGCCTGCGCAAATCGCTCACTGACCAATATCCCACCCAATACGGTACCAAAGATAATCGACAGTACCGTGAGACCTTCGATCCAGCCATTGGCTGCCACCAGTTTCTCGGCCGGTAACAACTCAGTGAGGATGCCGTATTTCGCAGGCGAATAAGCGGCGGCGCCAAAACCCACCACGGCATAGGCCAATAGGGGATGTACGCTGAAAAACATCATGAGGCAGCCCGCGATCTTCACCAGATTGGTAATGAACATGACGCGGCCTTTGGGGAAGGCATCGGCGAATGCGCCCACGAACGGCGCCAAGATGACGTAGGACAGCACGAAGAACAGCTTCAGCATGGGTGTCATCCATGCCGGCGCTTGAAGCGAAACCAGCACGGAAATGGCGACGATAAGCAGCGCATTGTCGGCAAGCGACGAAAAAAACTGCGCTGCCATGATGGTGTAGAAGCCGCGGTTCATTCGTGGGGAACGTTGATTTGTGGGCTAATGGCGAGTACGAAGGCGGCTTGCTTTATACCATGAAAGCCAATTTCGACTTTCTCCCGGGTGCTGCGCTTATCGCGACCGGACCTGCGTCCGGTAAAATGCGGATTATTCCATTCCACCGTATTTCTTTTCTCCGAGTTCTCTTCCTGATGTCCAGACCACTCGTCGCGATCACCCACATTGCTGCGATGCACGCTAATCTCGCTGCGGCCCGAAAAGCCGTCCCCAGTGCCCGGACTTGGGCCGTGGTAAAAGCCGACGCCTATGGCCATGGGCTTGGGTATGCGGTACGAGCATTTGATGCAGCAGATGGTCTTTCACTGATTGAATTCGACCGCGCAGCGCGATTACGCGAGCTGGGCTGGCAAAAGCCGATCATGATGATGCAGGGTATGTACGACGTGGCCGACATCGAACAATTGGTACGTGATGACTTGCAGCCAGTGATTCACCATGTCGATCAGTGCCGGATGCTGGAAACCACCTCTGTGCAGCGACCGCTGGCGGTTCATCTGAAAATCAATACAGGCATGAACCGTCTTGGATTCATGCCATTTCAGGTTAGTGAAATCTATCAGCGCCTTAAATCACTGCCCTCGGTACGTTCCGTGTCCTTGATGACCCATTTCGCAAACGCCGATTCGGAGCATACGATGCCGGATGTGGACGCGCAGGTGGTTGCGTTCAAGCAGGCTATTGCCGGCATCGACGCAGAAATCAGTCTGTCCAATTCCGCAGCGACCTTGTTGCAACCGCAGATACAAAGCGATTGGATTAGGCCGGGTGTGATGCTGTACGGCGGTGCGCCGGGTCGAGAGAGTGCAGCATCCCTAGGCTTGCAGCCAGCGATGACGCTGCAAAGTCGAGTCATTGCCACCCAGTCGCTTCGCGCCGGTGATTCAGTCGGGTATGGCAGCCTGTTCATGGCCGACAAGCCCATGCGTATTGGCATTGTGGCTTGTGGTTATGCCGATGGCTATCCACGGCTAGCATCCACAGATACCCCCGTTCTGGTCAATGGCCTGCGAACGCGCATACTCGGTCGCGTATCGATGGACATGCTCACGATTGACCTTTCACCTCTGCCCAACGCCGATGTTGGCAGTGAAGTCATCTTGTGGGGTAAGGGCTTGCCCATTGACGAAGTGGCAGCGCACGCTGGCACGATAGGTTATGAACTCATGTGTGGGGTCGCGCCGCGCGTGCGACGGGAAGCGCACGACTGATTATGGCTAAAGCAAAAACTCAGTACGCCTGCACCGAATGTGGCGGTACCAGCAGCAAATGGGCGGGTCAATGTCCGGCATGTGGGCAGTGGAATACCATGGTGGAAAGTGTGGTGGAAACCGCAGCCAATCGTTTTGGGGTACAGGCTAAGGGCCTGGTGCAGGGCGCGCCCGTCATGCGTTTGAGCGATATTGAAGCGCAGGACGTTCCCCGCTTTGGTACCGGCATTGAAGAATTCGATCGCGTCCTTGGCGGCGGACTGGTGCCCGGCGGTGTGGTGCTGATTGGTGGCGATCCCGGTATTGGCAAATCAACGCTGCTGCTGCAGGCATTGGCCAATCTGTCGCGTGTCAAATCATCGCTGTATGTGAGTGGCGAAGAGTCCGGTGCCCAGATCGCCTTGCGTGCCCGGCGCCTGGGTATCGATGCCGGCGATTTGCAATTGCAGGCCGAGATTCAGCTGGAAAAAATCCTCGCTACGCTCACCGAGCAGAAGCCGCAGGTGGTTGTCGTCGATTCAATACAAACCCTGTTTTCGGATGCGCTGACCTCCGCGCCCGGCTCAGTCGCACAGGTGCGCGAATGCGCGGCGCAGCTGACTCGATTCGCAAAGCAATCCGGCGTAACCATCATCCTGGTGGGGCATGTCACCAAAGAGGGCGCGCTCGCTGGTCCGCGTGTGCTCGAGCATATTGTGGATACTGTCTTGTATTTTGAAGGTGATACGCACTCGAGTTTTCGACTGGTGCGCGCCTTCAAGAATCGCTTTGGCGCAGTCAATGAACTGGGTGTGTTCGCGATGACGGACAAGGGGCTTAAGGGCGTTTCCAATCCCTCAGCACTTTTCCTCTCGCAGCATGATGCCCAAGTACCGGGTTCCTGTGTGATGGTTACGCAGGAAGGTACGCGACCGCTGCTGGTGGAGATACAGGCGCTGGTGGATGCATCGCATGTACCCAACGCGCGCCGCTTGTCGGTTGGCTTGGAACAGAATCGATTAGCGATGTTGTTGGCGGTGTTGCACCGTCATGCCGGCGTGGCTGCTTTTGATCACGACGTGTTCATCAATGCCGTGGGTGGCGTGAAAATCACGGAGCCGGCGGCCGATCTTGCGGTATTGCTGGCGATTCAGTCATCCATGCGTAGCAAGCCGTTGCCGCGGGGGCTGGTCACCTTTGGTGAAGTCGGATTGGCGGGAGAGATTCGACCAGCGCCGCGCGGACAAGAGCGTTTGCGTGAAGCGGCCAAACTGGGATTTTCGATAGCGTTGGTGCCCAAATCTAATCTGCCCAAGCAGAAAATTGAAGGCCTGCAGGTCATTGGGGTCGAGCGGATTGATGAGGCAATGACGAAGGTTAGGGAGTTGTCCTAGTACCTTCTAAAGTTAAGCTAGGGTTTGCTCGATTGCAGCAGCAGCTGGCGTGCTGCCTCGCGTCCACTGCGCACCGCACCTTCCAGCGTGGCGGGATAATCGCCCGCCGTATAGTCCCCGGCAAGAAACAAGCCTTTTAATCCCGTGTCATTTTTCGGTCTGTGCAGATTCGGCGTGCAGGAAAAAGTGGCGCGCTTTTCGCTGATGATGCGATGCCATTGGGGATTGAGCAGCGCCGGTATATCCAGATCGCTAGCGATTTGCAGCAAGACTTCCGCCAGCAGTGTTTCATTTCCCTGTGCGATCGCCTCAGTTGCAGCGCTGATGACGACAGCTATCAGTCCTGATTGCGAGGCATCAAGCTGTCCACGATCAAAAATGAATTGTGCCCAACGATGTTTTTCCGGATCGTCCTGCAGCGTATAAAAAACTGCGGGCAGTTTCAATGCTGGTTCGTATTGCAGATAGCAGGTGGTGATCGGTTCAAAGTTAAAGTCCAGCGACTCTGCCAACGCCGGTATCAGGTCCACTAGCAGCGTGCGCGCCTGCGCTGGCGGCGTCGCTATCACTACGGCATCGACTTCCTGATCAAGACTGTCTGCCTGCACGCGCCAGCCGTTCTCGGTGCGTGATACGGAGCGCGCTTGTGTTCCGGCGTGCACTTGAGCGCCATGATGTTCGATATAAGACACGGCGGCGTCCGGAAAAAGTGATGACAAATCCCGCTTTGGAATGAGCATGTCGGAGGCGCTGCGGTGCGCGCCCAGACTATCGCGCAGCACATTTAAAAACACTACCGCAGATGCACGCTCCGGTGGTGTATTGAGCGCCGCAATGCAGAGCGGCCGCCACATCAGTCGAATCAGTCGTTCGGTTTGATCAAATCGATCAAGTAACTCGGTGACGGTGCAATCGGTATGGAGTTGCCATTGCATCCAACGTGCGGCAGAAGAAAATCGGGCGAGTGCGAGTTTGTCAGCGATCGTCAAACCCTTTGCGCGCAGCACGGCCCAGGCCATATGAAGCGGGGCGGGAAGGCGGGGCGCGCGCAGATCCATGCCGCCACTATTGGCCGGATAACGCATTTGCAGTGGCAGGCGCAGCAGTGCCTCGGAAGGGCGAAGACCGACGGTTTGCATCATATGAAGCGAGTCGCTATAGGCACCGAGCAGTATGTGCTGACCATTGTCGAGCGTGATGCCTTGATGCTCGACGCGTCGCGCTCTTCCGCCCATGGTGCGCGAGGCTTCGAGCAATATGACTTTGGCACCGCGCCGAGTCAGTTCGACCGCCGCAGCGCAGCCAGCCCAGCCGGCGCCGACGACGGCGACTGTGGGCTTGCGCATTAGCCTTTGACCCAGGTTTTCCAGGCCAGCCACAGCTTGCGGATCGGCGTAAGCGAAATTTTGTGATCGAGGACTCGAAATTCATCGTGCTTTATTTCTTCCAACACCGCGCGATAAATCGCTGCCATGATCAGCCCCGCTCGCTGCGCTCGGCGATCAGCTGCCGGCAATAGGGCCATTGCTTCGTCATACAGGGCCTGCGCGCGCTTAGTCTGAAAGCGCATTAGTTCAGCAAAGCGATCGCTGTGGGTGGCATTGAGAATTTCCGAGGCAGTGACCTGATGCGCTTGCAACTCCGATATCGGCAGATAAATCCGGCCACGACGCGCGTCTTCACCTACATCTCGAATGATGTTCGTGAGTTGGAAAGCCAGGCCGAGCTTTTCTGCATATTGCAGCGTGCGTGGGTCGCTGTAGCCAAAGATGCTGGCTGACATAATGCCCACGACACTGGCGACATGCCAGCAGTAGCGCTCGAGCGCAATAAAATCGAGATAGCGTGTTTGGGTGAGATCCATCTCCATACCGTCAATGACGGCCAGCAGATGCTCTCCCTGAATGTTGAATGTCTTCAGGTGCGGCATCAGCGCCTGGGTCACCGGATGATTGGGCTGTCCGGCCAGCATTTGCGCGACCTCTTTGCGCCACCAAGCCAGCGTGGTCTGCGCCAGAGCAGGGTCACTGGTTTCGTCGACCACATCATCCACCTCGCGACAGAACGCGTACAAAGCCGTGATGGCCTGCCGGCGCGGTGTCGGCAAGAACAGAAAGCTGTAGTAAAAACTCGAGCCACTCTGAGCGGCTTTTTGCTGGCAGTAGTCTTCGGGATTCATTCTCTGAGCTGAATGCGTCGTTTTTTTATGGGGAACCGTATGCTAGCTGGCAAAGCGCAGGGCTCGCCATAAGATCAGCAGCCAGTCGCGTTTTTTCAGCGTGGGTCGCGCGCAGAATACATCGTAACCGACTGCTTCAATTTTCTCGAGGATACGCAGCCCACCCTGCACGATGAGCCGCAATTCCCAACCGAGCCGGCCGCGAATATGCAAAGCTAGTGGCGCCCCGTCAAGCATAATCGACCGTGCCCGCTGAACTTCAAAGGCCATCAAAGCTCGCCAGCGATCGTCGACGCGCCGGGCCGCGATCTGTTCTTCGCTGACGCCAAATCGATGCAAGTCTTCCTGCGGCAAGTAGATGCGTGATTTATCCCAGTCGATGGCTACGTCCTGAAGAAAGTTAATGATTTGCAGCGCACTGCAAATAGCATCGCTTTGTTGAAATGCACTGGCCGAGGTGTTGCCAAACAGGCTGAGCATGATTCGACCCACCGGGTTCGCAGAGCGACGGCAGTAATCTAGTAACGCATCAAAGGTCGGATAACGGGTTTGGCCGACATCCTGGCGAAAGGCCGACAGAAGCTCGCGCAGGTAACGCGTATCCAGTTGGTGTGTGGCGAGCGTTGCTGCGACGTCTTGAAAGAGCTGAGATTCGGGCACCCGACCTTGGTCGATCCGATCAAGCTCTGCTTCGTAGGCCAACAGTGCACTGATACGCTCCTCCGGCAGCGCATCGCCTTCGTCAGCCAGATCATCAGCGCTGCGGGCGAAGGCGTAGATCACCCTGACTGGGGCGCGCATCGACTTCGGCAGGAGCGGAGAGGCGACCGGGAAGTTTTCGTAGTGTGCGTTGGACATCGAGGCGGTACAAAATTGAGACATTGAATAAGCGACATTACGGAAAGTTCATTCGCTATAATTACTTACCTTTGAGTCAGTAATTGAAAAAGCCGTACTAAATGGCTCCTAAAGCAAGTGCTGGTGCAATGTCTGCCCGAATAGTAAAGGAAAATCTGTGACGCTCCCGTTATCAAAAAATCGCCAAGATCTCATGTCAGGGTTGAAATCTCTCATTTCGATATCGCTGTTTGGCGGGATCTTATTGTTGGTGTCATGCACGGACAAGCCGGCAAAAACCGAGGATATTCGGCCTGTGAGGGTTATGGTTGTGGCGCCTTCCGGCGCTAAAAATCAAGTCGAGCTGGCGGGCGAGGTGCAGCCGCGTTATGAATCGCGGCTCGGATTCAGGGTTGGCGGCAAGGTCATTGCCCGTCGGGTGGATGTTGGCACCGTGGTCAGGCGCGGTCAGCTGCTGATGCAGCTAGACGCCAGCGACTTCCAGCTCGCTCAGGCGCAAGCCAAGGCTAGCGTCAGTGCGGCAGACAGCACACTGTCGCTGGCGCAAGCGGAACTCAATCGCTATCGCGAGCTGCGCCAGAAAAATTTTGTCAGTCAGGCTGTGCTGGAATCAAAGGAAGCTGCCTACAAGGCGGCGCTGGCCAATCACGAACAAGCCACAGTCGGACTCAGGGTTCAAGCAAATCAAAGCAGCTATACCAGCCTGATCGCTGATGCGGATGGCGTGGTGACTGGGATTGACGCGGAAGTCGGGCAGGTGGTTTCTCCGGGAATGCCGGTGGTCAAAATTGCCCGCACGGGCGAAAAAGAAGTTCGGGTCAGCATTCCCGAGGATCAGGTCGCCAAATTGAAACGCATCAGCGATGTGACGGTACGTACCTGGGCTAATCCCGAGTTGGCTCTGGAGGGACGGCTGCGTGAGTTATCGCCCGTGGCCGATCCCGCCTCGCGCACCTTTACTGCCAAGATTGCCCTGCCCAAAGCCGGTAGCGAAATTCAGTTGGGCATGACCGCCACCGTGTCATTTGCAAATGAAGCTGCGCCGGGCATCCGATTGCCTATGACTGCACTCTTTAACCACAAGGAAAAGACGGCAGTGTGGGTGGTGGAGCAGGGTGTAGTGAAGCTGGTTACGGTGGATGTGGCGGGTGCTTTAGGTAACGAGATTGTTATCGCGTCGGGCCTCGTCTCCGGTCAGACGGTGGTCACAGCGGGTGTGAATTTGCTGCGTGAGGGACAGAAAGTGACGGTACTGGGTGATACGGCTGCGGCACCCCAGCAAGGAAAAGCGCAATGAGAGAGCGCCTGAATTTGTCGCGTTGGGCGCTGGAGCATATTCCCTTCATCCGCTACCTCATGGTGGTGTTGATGTTGGGTGGCATTTTCAGCTACGCCAATCTGGGGCAGGATGAAGATCCACCTTTCACGTTTCGGGCGATGGTCATTCGAGCGTACTGGCCCGGGGCGAGCGCTTTGCAAGTGGCCGAACAAGTCACCGACAAGCTTGAAAAGAAGCTTCAGGAGACCCCCTTCATTGACAAAATTCGCAGCTACTCCAAGCCAGGCGAAACGCTGATCATCATCGAATTGCGTGAATCAACGCCTCCCAAAGAGGTACCGCAAACCTGGTATCAGATCAGGAAAAAAATCGGTGATATACGACCGACGCTACCGTCTGGCGTGCAAGGTCCGTTCTTTAATGATGAGTTTGGCGATACCTACGGATCGATCTTCGCACTCGCGACAGATGGCTTCACCTACGCCGAGGTCAAAGAGTATGCGGATTTTGTTCGGCAACAGTTATTGGGTGTGCCCTCGGTTGCCAAAGTCGAGTTGTATGGCGTTCAGGATGAAAAGATATTCATCGAATTTTCGACTAAAAAATTCGCACAGCTGGGCATACCTTTCGACAGTGTGGTGGCGCAAATCAATGCGCAAAACGCGGTGGAGGGCAGTGGCGTTCTGGTGACGGCGACTGATAATTTACAGGTACGAGTCTCGGGAGCATTGGCCACGGCCAAAGAGCTTGAAAACATGCCCTTACGTGCCAACGGCAATAACTTTCGTCTGGGTGATTTTGCAACCGTAACCCGCGGCTACTCGGACCCACCTCGGGACAAGATGCGCTTCAATGGCAAAGAGGTAATCGGGCTGGGTGTGTCGATGGAAAAGGGCGGCGACATTATCGCCTTGGGGCGCAGCCTGGACGAAATGGCCGCTAGGATTCAGGCCAAGCTTCCGGTGGGTATTGAACTGCAGCGCGTGGCTAATCAGCCCAAGGCTGTGAGCTCATCGGTTAATGAATTTCTTAAAGTCTTGGCTGAGGCGGTGCTGATTGTGCTGGCCGTCAGTCTGATCTCGCTTGGGCTGCACACCAAGCCCTGGCGCATTGATGTCCGGCCCGGACTGGTGGTGGCATTGACGATTCCACTGGTACTCGCCGCTACTTTTTTAGCGATGCGAGTGTTCAGTATTGACCTTCACAAAATTTCCTTGGGCGCACTCATTATTGCGCTGGGATTGCTGGTGGATGACGCGATCATCGCGGTCGAGATGATGGTGCGAAAAATGGAGGAGGGCTTGTCGCGGTTTGATGCGGCGACGTTTGCCTATACTTCCACAGCGATGCCCATGCTGACCGGTACATTGATTACAGCGGCCGGTTTCCTGCCGATTGGTTTTGCAAAGTCAGCTGCAGGCGAGTACACCTTCTCGATGTTTTCTGTGAACGCTCTCGCGCTGTTGATCTCGTGGTTTGTCGCGGTGCTTTTTACGCCGTACATCGGTTATCTCCTGCTGAAAGTCAAGCCAGCAGCGAGTGCGGATGGCCATCACGAGCTCTATGACACGCCTTTTTACAAACGTTTGAGAAACGTCGTGGATTGGTGTGTGGATTGGCGCAAGACCACGATTATGTTGACGCTGGCGGGATTTTTTCTCGGTGTGTTTGGGTTCCGGTTCATCGAGCAGCAATTCTTCCCCGACTCGAGCCGCCTTGAACTCATGGTGGAGCTCTGGCTACCTGAAGGATCTTCTTATCAGGCCACTGAGGCTCAGGCGAAAAAATTCGAGCGCTTGATGATGCAGCAAGCTGATGTCGAATCAGTGACGAGCTATGTAGGGACGGGCAGCCCAAGGTTCTATTTGCCGCTAGATCAGATTTTCCCGCAGACGAATGTCTCTCAGATTGTCGTCTTGCCCAAGGATGCCCAAGCCCGAACCGTACTGCGGGACAAAATCATCGCGCTCTTCAAAACAGATTTTCCGGAAGTTCGCGGTCGCGTGAAATTGCTGCCGAATGGGCCGCCCGTACCGTATCCGGTTCAGTTTCGGGTGACGGGTACTGAAGTTGCCAAGGTGCGGGTCATCGCCGATCAGGTCAAGGAGATCATGCGCCGTAATCCAAATGCCATTGGCGTGAACGATAACTGGAATGAAGCTGTGAAGGTGCTGCGCATCGAATTGGATCAGGATAAATTGCGCGCGTTGGGCATCAACTCGCAGGTGGTGATGCGCGCTGCGAATACCATCCTCTCAGGCAGCAACGTGGGTCAGTTCCGTGACGGTGACAAACTAATCGATATCGTGATTCGACAACCCGTGGATGAGCGGGCCACCGTCACGGCGTTGTCGAGCGCGAGTATCCCGACGGGCAGTGGGCGTGCCGTGCCTTTGTCTCAGCTGGCGACACCTCGCTTTGTTTGGGAGCCGGGTGTTGTCTGGCGCGAGGGGCCCGAATGGGCGATTACGGTTCAGTCAGATGTGGTCGACGGCATTCAGGGGCCGACCGTGTCCAGCCAGATCGACCCGCTGCTGGAAGAGTTGCGTGCCAAGCTGCCACCGGGGTATCAGATCAAACTGGCAGGCGCCATCGCCGACAGTGGCAAGGCGCAGGCATCGATTGCTGCCAATGTGCCGCTGGTGATTTTCATTGTGTTTACTTTGTTGATGCTGCAGTTACACAGCTTTTCGCGGTCGGTACTGGTCTTCCTGACGGGCCCGCTGGGTGTCGCGGGTGCCGCAATGGCGCTGCTGATCCTGCAACGGCCATTTGGCTTCGTCGCACAGCTCGGCGTGATTGCACTGTTCGGCATGATCATTCGGAATTCGGTGATTTTGGTCGATCAGATCGAACAAGATATTTCAGCCGGCATGCCGGTCTGGGACGCGATCGTTGGCTCTGCCGTGCGGCGCTTCAGGCCGATTATCCTGACGGCAGCCACGGCTGTGCTGGCGATGATACCGCTCTCGCGCTCGGTATTTTGGGGTCCAATGGCCGTCGCTATCATGGGGGGATTGATCGTCGCCACCGTTCTGACGCTGTTGTTCCTGCCAGCGTTGTACGCGGCGTGGTTCAGGGTGCGGCGACCGGTCTGACGGGCCATGGCCAAAAACAGGGGCAAATGAGGTCATTTTCCAGTAAAATTCTGGGCTGAAGTCAAACAGCCACCACAATGGCCGCGCAGGGCGACCGCTTTTGACATTTGGTTGCCCTTTGCTTTTTTGTAACGAGCGATGATCACCGCGCTGCGAGGATGGCGAAATTGGTAGACGCACCAGGTTTAGGTCCTGACGCCAGCAATGGTGTGGGGGTTCGAGTCCCCCTCCTCGCACCACCGACTTGATTAACATTTTTGGACGATTCACATGGCAACTGCAGTCGAAACACTGGAAAAACTTGAACGCCGCGTTACGCTTAACGTGCTGATGTCTGACATGGACACGGAAGTGGAAAAACGCTTGAAAGTACGCGCGCGCACTGCCAAAGCGCCGGGCTTCCGTCCGGGCAAAGTACCGATGAAGATGGTGTCGGCGCAGTATGGCTCAGTTGTGCAGGGCGAAGTGCTCAATGAGTTGGTGGATCGCGCATTTCGTGAAGTCAGCGCTGAGCATAACCTGCGCGTGGCGGGCTACCCCAGGATCGAGCCCAAAACTGACGGAAATGCCGATGGCGCGATCGCGTTTCAGGCGACCTTCGAGGTGTATCCCGAAGTGAAGATCGGTGATCTGGCCGGCGTTGAGATCGAACGAAGCAAGTCCGAAGTGACCGATGCTGAAATCGACAAGACCATTGATATTCTCCGTAAGCAGCGCGTTCATTTTCACACCAAGGGTGCACACGATGCCCACGGTGATGGTGGGCCGGATACCTCGGCACAAAATGGCGATCGTGTTACGGTAGATTTTGTTGGCAAAATTGATGGCGTTGAGTTCGCTGGTGGCAAAGCGGATGATTATGCTTTCGTGCTGGGTGAAGGACGGATGCTCGCTGAATTTGAACAAGCCGCTATTGGCCTCAAGACGGGTGAAGCAAAAACCTTCACCATGAACTTCCCTGACGATTACCACGGCAAGGATGTAGCAGGAAAGACGGCCGAATTCACCATCACGGTCAAAAATGTGGAATGGGCGCATCTGCCTGACATCGACGCGAATTTGGCGAAAAGCCTGGGAGTTGCCGATGGCGATTTGCAAAAGATGCGCGATGATATACGCGGCAACCTCGAGCGCGAAGTTGGCGGCCGTGTGAAGGCAAAAACGAAAACCAGTGTGATGGATGGCTTGCTCAAGGTGGCTGAACTGGATGTTCCCAAAGTGTTGCTGCAGCAGGACGCAGAGCGTCTCGCTGAAATGACCCGGGAAGACATGCGCCAGAGGGGCATGAACGTGATCGACATGCCGTTTCCGGCAGAATTATTCAATGAACAGGCGGACCGCCGTGTGCGACTGGGATTGATTCTGAGCGAGCTGGTCAAGGTCCACGAACTGCGCGCAACAGGCGATCAGATCAAGTCTTACGTAGAAGACTTTGCCAAGGCTTACGAAGATCCTAAACAAGTGGTCAAGTACTACTTTGGCGATCGTCAGCGCCTGGCTGAGGTGGAGGCACTAGTCATTGAAGAGAACGTAGTCAATTTTGTGCTGTTCAAAGCCAAGGTCACCGAAAGCGTTGTGTCCTTTGATGAGCTGATGAGCAACACACAACAGTCCTGATAAATCAGCCTCATGAACCACGGCCGCAAGATTGGTTACACTACCGCTTGCGGCTTTGCTCATTAGAGCGCAGACCGATCAAAACTCTTATCGCGAAAGAATCTCAATGACTGATAGCATTTACCGTAAATCCGCACTCGACACGGACATGCTAGGCATGGTGCCCATGGTGATCGAGCAAAGTGGTCGTGGCGAGCGCGCTTATGACATTTATTCTCGCCTCCTCAAAGAGCGTGTGATTTTCCTTGTTGGACCGGTTAACGATCACGCAGCGAATCTTGTCGTTGCGCAGTTGCTTTTCCTCGAGAGCGAGAATCCTGACAAGGACATTTCCCTCTACATTAATTCTCCCGGTGGATCCGTCTCGGCGGGATTGGCAATTTACGACACCATGCAATTTATCAAGCCAGATGTCTCGACGCTTTGCACAGGACTCGCTGCTTCGATGGGCGCGTTTCTGCTTGCAGCCGGTGCGAAAGACAAACGTTTCTCGCTGCCGAATTCCCGCATCATGATTCACCAGCCATTGGGCGGCGCGCAGGGTCAGGCGGCCGATATCGAGATCCAGGCACGCGAGATTCTTTATCTGCGGGAACGGCTGAACCAGATTTTGGCAGACAATACTGGACGGAGCATCGACCAGATCGGCAAAGATACGGACCGCGATAATTTCATGTCGGCCGAGCAGGCGGTTGAATACGGAATGATCGACAAAGTGCTGACGCATCGCGCTTGACAGCGTCTGCCTGCTGAATAGTTGTATTTTCGCAACTATTCAGCATAGCAAGATTGTTACTTTCAAGCGTGACGGATTCCTGATTCACAGGTAAGATCCACGAAAAAATCACCTTAAGCACCAGGATATGTCCGAGAAAAAGTCCTCCAGCGGGGAAAAGTTGCTCTACTGCTCATTTTGCGGCAAGAGCCAGCACGAGGTGAAGAAACTCATCGCCGGTCCGTCTGTATTCATTTGTGATGAGTGCATCGACCTGTGTAACGACATTATTCGTGATGAGGCATCCTCGGTTGAGTCGGTTGCCGGGCCTCGCTCTGATCTGCCGACACCCCAGGAAATCTTTGATTTGCTGGGTCAGTACGTTATTGGTCAGGATACGGCGAAGCGCACGCTCTCAGTGGCTGTTTACAATCACTACAAGCGCCTGCGCCATCTGGGCAAAAAAGATGAGGTAGAGCTGGCCAAGAGTAATATTCTTTTGGTTGGACCCACAGGTTCCGGCAAGACGCTGCTGGCACAAACGCTGGCTCGCATGCTGAACGTGCCCTTCGTGATCGCCGATGCTACGACCCTGACTGAAGCGGGTTACGTCGGCGAGGATGTTGAAAACATCATTCAGAAATTGCTTCAAAACTGCAACTACGAAGTCGAAAAAGCCCAAAAAGGCATCGTCTATATCGACGAGATCGACAAGATCTCCCGTAAGTCGGACAACCCATCCATTACCCGGGATGTCTCTGGCGAGGGCGTACAGCAAGCGCTACTGAAACTGATCGAGGGCACGATGGCCTCGGTCCCCCCTCAGGGTGGTCGCAAGCATCCAAATCAGGACTTCGTGCAGATCGACACGACTAACATTCTGTTCATTTGCGGCGGTGCTTTTGATGGTTTGGCGAAAATCATCTCCGACCGTTCCGAAAAAGGTGGGATCGGTTTCTCGGCCAACGTAAAGAGCCAGACCCAGCGCAGTGCCAGCGAAGTGATGATGGATGCCGAGCCTGAGGATCTGATTAAATTTGGTCTGATTCCAGAGCTTGTCGGTCGCTTGCCTGTTGTTGCTACGCTTTCGGAGCTGACAGAAGATGCACTGATCCAGATTCTGCTTGAGCCAAAAAATGCGTTGATCAAGCAGTACGCGAAGCTGTTGGAAATGGAAGGCGCAGAACTCGAGGTGCGACCCGGTGCACTGCACGCGATTGCAAAGAAGGCGCTGGCTCGCAAAACCGGCGCGCGTGGTCTTCGCTCGATTGTGGAGCACGCTCTGCTCGACGTGATGTTCGAATTGCCGAATCAGCAAAACGTTGCCAAAGTGGTGATCGATGAAAATACCATCACCAACGGGGCCAAGCCCTTGCTGATTTACCACGAGCCTCAGAAAGTCTCTGGCGCGAAGTAGGCGCTATTGTGAAAAATGCCCGGTTTTTAGCTAAAAACCGGGCAAAAATCATAAGAAACTTGCAAAAATCAGGGCTTCTCATCAGTTGTCTGAACAAACGCAGTACAATCCTAGTCAACAACAATGCACGCGGGCTTGGATTGAAAAGCCACCGGGAAGGCTCTCGCGTGGCTTTTTTGTTAGTTTTTTCCTGAAGTGCTCGAGTATTTGTGCCTGTCGGTCGATTTTTAACAAATTTGACCTGACATCAGGCTAGAAAAGGTAACCAGGCGCGGTAAGGTAACTATTGTTGAACACAGGCCTTGTGATCGGCAGTAACGTGCCAATATGAATCTCAGGTTTTTCAAAAGGCTCGCTATGACGATGACTGCACAATTTTCCGAACCCACTCAGCTACCTCTGCTGCCACTTCGCGATGTCGTCGTTTTCCCGCATATGGTGATTCCGCTGTTCGTGGGACGCCCGAAATCGATTAAAGCACTCGAAGCAGCGATGGAGCAGGGCAAGAGCATCATGCTCGCCGCGCAAAAAGCGGCGGCCAAAGATGAGCCCTCGGCTGATGATATTTATGAAATCGGCTGCATCGCGAATATCTTGCAGATGCTCAAACTGCCCGACGGTACCGTCAAAGTACTCGTCGAAGGTGCCCAGCGAGCGCGTATCCATGCGATCAGCGAGGCGGATACCCATTTCGTGGCAGACCTTTCGCCAGTAGAGTCCGAGGCGGGCGATGAATCCGAAGTCGAGGCAATGCGCCGCGCCATCGTTCAGCAGTTTGACCAGTACGTCAAACTCAACAAAAAAATCCCGCCTGAAATCCTGACCTCGCTGGCTGGCATCGATGATGCCGGACGTCTTGCCGATACTATCGCCGCTCACCTGCCGCTGAAGCTGGAGCAGAAACAAGTCATCCTCGAAATCTTCAATGTGGCCAAGCGCCATGAACACTTGCTGGGTCAACTCGAAGCTGAGCTCGACATTTTGCAGGTGGAGAAGCGAATCCGTGGTCGCGTCAAGCGCCAGATGGAAAAATCGCAGCGTGAGTACTATCTGAACGAGCAGGTCAAAGCGATTCAGAAAGAACTCGGCGATGGCGAAGAGGGTGCAGACCTTGAAGAGCTCGACAAGAAAATCATTGCTGCCAAGATGCCAAAAGAGGCGCGTGAAAAGGCGCAGTCCGAGCTGAAAAAACTCAAGCTGATGTCGCCTATGTCTGCTGAGGCGACCGTAGTTCGTAATTACATTGATGTGCTTATTGGCTTGCCGTGGAAGAAAAAATCCAAGGTCAATAATGATCTCGCCCATGCAGAGAAGGTGCTCGAGGACGATCACCACGGACTGGACAAGATCAAGGAACGAATCCTGGAATACCTCGCCGTGCAGCAGCGTGTCGAAAAAGTTAAGGCGCCAATTCTTTGCTTCGTTGGTCCTCCTGGCGTGGGAAAGACATCGCTTGGTCAGTCGATCGCGCGGGCGACGAATCGAAAATTTGTTCGCATGGCACTGGGTGGCGTCCGTGATGAGGCGGAGATTCGTGGTCATCGCCGCACCTACATTGGTTCTATGCCGGGCAAAATTCTGCAGAGTCTGACCAAGTCGGGTGTGCGCAACCCCTTGTTCCTGCTCGATGAAATCGACAAGCTGGGACAAGATTTTCGTGGCGATCCTGCCTCAGCGTTACTCGAGGTGCTGGATCCGGAACAAAATCATACCTTTGGCGATCACTATGTCGAGGTCGATTTCGATTTGTCTGATGTAATGTTTGTGGCGACGGCTAACTCCTACAATATTCCCGCTGCGCTGCTGGACCGAATGGAAGTGATCCGCTTGTCGGGCTATACCGAAGACGAAAAGACCAACATTGCACTCCGCTATCTGCTGCCCAAGCAAATCAAGAACAATGGCTTGAAGGACAGTGAAATTTCGGTCGCCGAATCTGCAATACGCGACATCATTCGCTACTACACACGTGAGGCGGGTGTGCGCTCGCTGGATCGCGAAATTTCCAAGATCTGCCGCAAAGTCGTCAAGATGCTACTGCTAACCAAGCAGGAAAAGAAAATCGCGGTGTCCGGAAAAAATCTGGGTAAATTCCTGGGCGTGCGCCGCTATGACTTTGGTGTCGCTAACAAGGAAAATCAGATTGGTCAGGTGGTCGGTCTTGCTTGGACGGAGGTTGGCGGTGATCTGCTGACGATCGAATCGATGACGATGCCCGGCAAAGGCAATGTGATTCGTACCGGTACGCTCGGTGATGTGATGAAAGAATCGATCGAAGCCGCCCGTACTGTCGTTCGCAGTCGCGCAAAAATACTTGGTATTAAAAGTGAAGTTTTCGATAAGACAGACATCCACATTCACGTGCCTGAAGGCGCTACACCGAAAGATGGCCCATCAGCAGGCGTTGCGATGACGACCGCATTGGTGTCAACGTTCTCGGGCATTCCTGTGCGTGCAGATGTTGCCATGACAGGTGAAATCACGCTGCGCGGTGAAGTGCTTCCGATTGGTGGTCTTAAAGAAAAACTTCTTGCAGCGCTTCGCGGTGGTATCAAAGTGGTGTTGATCCCCGAACAAAATGTGAAGGATCTTGCCGAGATTCCTGATAATGTTAAAAGTCGACTTGAAATCATTCCAGTTCGCTGGATAGAAAAGGTTCTTGCTATTGCACTTGAGCGTCAACCTGTGCCGCTGACGGACGAAGAGGTTGCGCCGCCAGCGACAGTGGCCACTGCCGAAAGTCCGGCTGACCCCGTGGTTGTGAAGCACTGAACCGGCATTGAGTCAATCCATTGTTTGAAAAAAAGCGCCCTTCGGGGCGCTTTTTTGATGCAAAATTTTTACGGAGTTAACGGTTTGACAGAAGTTCGCCGTCTGAAGTGCGATTAAGGAAAGTGTTATCGGTAAATTTCTTGACACCAATGATCGCCACTTGTCTAATAGCCGCTGCAGGAAATCCTGCAGCCGAGCGGCCGGCTTTCGAGACAAATCTACTGCCGAAAAATCCAACAACATATCCTAGGGGAATGTCAGTGAACAAAACTGAACTGATTGATGAAATCGCCAAGGCGGCCGACATTTCAAAAGCTTCCGCCAGCCGCGCACTTGAAGCAGTAATTGAGGCAGTGACATCAACACTTAAACAAGATGGTTCGGTCACCCTGGCTGGATTTGGAACCTTCTCCGTGAGCGCGCGTGCCGAGCGCATCGGACGCAATCCGCGCGCACCCCATCAGGAGATCACGATCAAGG